>Ga0302325_10018975_pt1 | contig 14480 bp, 10 predicted proteins | sample Palsa_T0_2_FD_201948 | JGI IMG/M metagenome (GOLD analysis project Ga0302325, IMG submission 201948) | Peat permafrost microbial communities from Stordalen Mire near Abisko, Sweden - Palsa_T0_2 | ecosystem: Environmental > Terrestrial > Soil > Palsa > Peat permafrost | place: Sweden: Abisko... | reverse complement strand
CCCCGGCCGGACCGAGTCCCGCGGCGGGGGGTGTGGCGAGGAATCCTTCGTATTGACCAGCTTCTCGCCAACCCCCCCTCGGGGGGCGGAGCGAACGTTGCGGCGGTGTGCCGGCGAACAACGCGAGGGCACGGGAACGTAACGCTCCTGCCACGGCAGCGCGTGAGCCCCCACCCGCGCCGTGTGGTGTTTGACTTCCGACCGCGAGTCTGCGTGAGATGTGGACCCCACGCCTGCCACCAACGAAGGGATCTGGATGGAAGCGCACCTACAGAACCATCATCGCGACACGCTGGAGAAGATCTTCAGGCACCCGGTCAGTCATAACGTCGAGTGGCGTCAGGTGCTCTCGCTGCTCGAGTCGATCGGGACCGTGGAGACCGAGCACAACGGCAAGCTCAAGGTCACCCTCGGCCCCGAGACGGAGGTCCTACCAGCGCCGCACGGCAAGGACGTCGACGTCCAGACGGTCGTCGACCTGCGGCGGATGCTGACCAACGCGGGGTTCTCGCCGAATCACCAGCCGGCCGCCGTTGACGAGCGCTCGCGCGACTACGGCGACGGCCGTTGGGGCGAACCGAGCTAGCTCGCGGCATCGGGCGGGCCGACGATTCCCGCGCGGTGGGCGACGGCCGCTGCCTGGGTGCGGCTGCGGACGTCGAGCTTGGCCAGAATCCGCGATACGTGGACGCTCGCGGTCTTCTCGGCCATGAACAGCTCTGCCCCGATCTCACGGTTGGTGGCGCCGCGCGCCACCAGTGCGAGCACCTGGCGCTCCCGACCGGTCAACCCGAACGGGTCCTGCGGAATGGCCGGTGCGGGCTGATCGGCGCCGGCATCGAGCTCCAGCGAGGCCCCCAGCCGAGCGCGAGCGGCCAGGCTCTGGACCTCGGCGGCCAGCCACTCCGATCCCAGCGCTCGCGCTCGTTTCAGCGCCACGGTGAGTGCACAGGTGGCCGCCGGGCGATCACCGCGCTCGACGCAGGCCTCGGCCTGGCGCCAGCGGGCGCGCGCCGCGAGGTAGGCACGATCGAGGGATTCCCAGCCCGCGGCGGCTCGATCCCACAGCTTGGGGTCATTGTCCCCCAGGGCGCGTGCGAGCTCGGCCTCGGCGGTGGTGACCCAGACCGCCTCGACCGGGCCGGCGCTCTCGGCCGCCGCTCGCGCGCGCGACATGTGGATGTCGGCTTCGAGCAGCGCCTGGCGTAGCGCGTCACGGTCGTCGAGATCTCGTGCCCGTTGAGCGATGTCGGCTTCCACCGCGACCCCCGCGGCTCCGATGGCCGCGACTCGCATCGCGTCGTCGGTGCACACTTCGATGCGATCCAGCGCCTCCTGTATAGCCGCCCGGGCGCCCTCCAGCTCGCCCCGACGACGACGCAGATCTGACAACGCCAGACCGAACCCGGAATGGAACTGCGGCTCGATCGACACACCGACCAGCTCCTCGATCTCCTCGAGCGCGCGCCCGGCGGCCTCGAGGTGACCGCGCCCGAGCGCGAGCTCGGCCGCCCGCAGGCGGAGGTTGATCAGCCACCGGCCCTCGATCGCCCGACCCTCGATCACCAGGCTGCGGGCCGCCAGCGGCCAGTCGCCGGCCGCGAAGGCGATCTCGGCGACACCGGCGGTCAGCCAGACGTGGTAGCTGCGCAGGGACGGCGAGACCGTGGCCAAGCCCTCCTGCGCGACCGCCAGCCCTTCCCGGGTGCGTCCAGCCACGAACAGGAGATCGGACAGGTTCCCGTAGGCGTGGAAGGTCGCGTAAGCGTCGTCGCCGCTGCGCTGCGCCAGGGCGAGCGACGCGCGGAGCTCCTCGAGTCCCTCCTCGACGTGTCCGCAGCCGGCCAGGGCCATGCCCAGGGTGTTGCGCGCCTGACTGATCGTGTGCGCGCCCGCGTCGCTGGCCTCGCCGATGTCCAAGGCCTCGCGGGCGGCCGCGACCGCGTCGCGGTAGTGGCCCCGCAGGGCGGTGACCCGAGCGATCCAGGCGAGCACGCCGGCGCGCTCACCGTCGGCCAGCCCGGGCGGCAGCAACTCGAGTGCGTGCCGGGCGTTGGCAAGCGCCTCGTCGCCTCGGGCCAGCCCCCACTGCGTCATGGCCAGCTGGTCGACCACGAGGGCGGCGCGCACCGGCTCGGCGCCTTCATCGATCTCGGACAGCGCTGCCCGCAGCATCATCTCCGCGCGGGCGCGCTGCTGGATGTGCTCGTGCTCGTGGGCAGCGCGCACGAGCAGCTCGGCGCGGTCGAGCCCGCACACCGCCTGCGGGTCCTCCATGCGCTCCCACACCTGCAGTGCCCGTTCGAGGAGGTCGGCCGCCTCTCCGTGAGCGTGGATCGAGGAAGCGATCTCCGCCGCGGCGATCGCCGAGGTCAGCGCGAGCGGCCGGTCGCCGGCGGCCTGCGCGTGCGCGGCGACCTGCGAGGCCAAGCCATCGTCGGTGGGGGCGGAGCGGCGCTGGGCCTCGAGCCGGTGCGCCAGCTTCAGATGTATGGCCGCTCGCTCGCCGGGCAGCAGATCTTCGTAGGCGACCTCGCGCAGGAGCGCGTGGCGAAACGAGAAGCGCCCGTCACCGCCGGCCTCGATGATGTGCCCGGCCACGGCTTCGCGCAACGCCGGGACGACCAGCGACGGCGACAAGCCGGCGATCTCGGCCAGCAGCTCCTGGTCGGCCATGCGGGCCACCGCCAGGACCCGCAGTAGGGCCTGGGCGTCCGCCCCCAGCCGTTCGAGTCTGAGCATGAAGGCGTCGCGCAGCGACTGGGGGGCCGCCCCGCGGCCATCCAGGCCCGCCGCCAGGAGCTCCTCGGTGTACAGAGGGTTGCCCTCGCCGCGGGCAAACAGGCGGCTGAGCAGCTCGTCGTTGGCCTGGGCCCCGAGGATGTCGGCGAGCGCCTCGTCGAGCTCTTCCCGGCCCCAGGGGCGCAGGGCGATCCGCCGCGTGCGTTCGCCGTGCTCAAGCTCGGCCAGCAGCGGGCGCAACGGGTGGCGTCGGTGCAGCTCGTCGGTCCGGTAGCTGAACAGCAACATGACGCGCTCGCTGCGCAGGTTGTGGGCCAGGAACGCCGTGAAGGCCCGGGTCGAGCGGTCGGCCCAGTGCAGATCCTCGATGATCAGCACGACCGGCTGCGTCTCGCCGAGCGCCTCGAGCAGTTCCAGCAGGGCCTCGAACAGCCGCAGCTGGGCCGAGTCGTCGTCGACCGACGCTCGATCGCCGGGAACGATCCCCGGTAGCAGCGCGGACAGCGAGCAGCGCGCGTCTGCGCCGATGCTGTCCAGCGCCGGGTCCCGAGCCCGAGCCAGCTCGCGCAACGCGCCGATGAGCGGCGCGTAGGGGAGCTCGCCGCCGTCGAGCTCGACGCACTCGCCCCGCAGGAACCGCGCCTGGTCGGACTCGCGAGCCTGCAATTCAGCAATCAGGCGACTCTTGCCGACCCCCGAATCCCCGCTGACGGCCACCACGGACGGCACGCCGTCCGCGGCTTCCCGCATCGCCGCTTCACACTCGGCGAGTTCGCCAGCGCGCCCGATGAGCCTTGTGCTGGTGACGCGCGTGCTCACCCGGCCAGTATCTCGCCGCCAGCCGTCGGATGGGCCCGCCGGCTCGGACCTCGCCGCCGTCACGTCGTTGCCGCTGGGCCGCGGCCGCGGTCCGCATCCACTCATCGGTCTGGGCTTTTGCACGCTGCGCAGTCAAGGTCGTGGTCATGTTCGTGGTCCTCCTCGGTCGACACGTTCACAACGACCACTTTGAGCTACGACGCGCACCACCACATCGGGAAGGTGGAGCCAATCTGAGGCGGTGACCCCTTAGTTGAACAAGACAATCCCTTAGGCCCGGCGCGGCAGCGATTCGCCAGTGCGGGGCGTCGTCGCAGCGATCAGCGACAATGGGATCGTGAGGGTCTCAGCCAAAGCCGACTACGCGGTCCGCGTAGCGATCGAGCTGGCCACCGTGGAATCCGGCCTGGCCAAGGCGGAGGACCTGGCCGGCGCCCAGCAGATCCCGCTCAATTTTCTTGTCAAGATCCTCCATGAGCTCCGTCTGGCCGGGATCGTGCGCAGCCAGCGCGGACCGGACGGGGGCCATCGACTGGCCCGTCCGGCCGCCGAGATTTCGGTCGCCGACATCCTGCGGGCGGTCGAGGGGCCGCTGGCCGAGGTTCGGGGCACGCCTCCTGAGGCACTGCACTACGCCGGCCACGCGCTGCCACTGCAGCGTGTCTGGGTGGCCCTGCGCACGAACGTCCGAGCCGTGCTCGAGACGGTCACGCTCGCCGATCTGGCCGACGGCCAGCTGCCGAACGGCGTCGACTCGCTCGCCGACGAGCATGACTCGTGGGTCACGCGCTGACGCGGAGCGCCGACCAGCGCTAGACGTCGCTCCGCTTTGTCGGGCTTGACAGAACGGCAGTCCTTTCGCCCGCGGTTGCCCATTGTTCACTTTGTCGCTCGTCAAAGTAGACGCTGAGGGACGCTGCTTCAATGCTCATAAATTCGCCCGGGATTCGCTGGTTTGTGAGCCGAACGGGCCACAAACACCGATGGCCAAACGGCGTCGCGTCAACGTGAGGCCCGCATACCCGTCGCCGATGAATTCGGTAAGAACGTCCCGGCGCCCGGCGGGCCGGATCTGCCGGCGTATGCCGCGAGCTCACGTAGCCTCCCCACCGATGCGCGCGATCATGGTTCAGGGCACCTCGAGCTGGGCCGGCAAAAGCCTGCTGGCGACGGTGCTGTGCCGACACTTCGCCCGCCAGGGGATGTCGGTGGCGCCGTTCAAGGCGCAGAACATGTCCAACAATGCCCGCGTCGTGGCCGGCGGCGAGATCGGGACCGCCCAGTACCTGCAGGCGCTCGCGGCCCGGGCCACACCGGACGTGCGCATGAACCCCGTACTGGTCAAGCCCGAGACGGACCGCACGAGCCAGGTCATCATCCGCGGCGTCGCCGACCCGGCGATCAGCGCGATGCCCTGGCGCGCGCGGCCCACCCATCTGTGGGCGGCGATCGAGGATTCGCTGCGATCACTCTCCGCAGCGTTTGAGCTCGTGGTGATCGAAGGCGCCGGCAGCCCGGCGGAGATCAACCTGCGCGACACCGACCTGGCCAACATGCGCGTGGCTCGCCTGGCCGATGCGCCGGTGATCATCGTGGCGGACATCGAACGAGGCGGCGCCCTGGCCCATCTCTACGGGACGTGGGCGCTGCTCGACGCGCAGGATCGCCAGCGCGTGCGCGGCTTCGTACTCAACCGCTTCCGCGGCGAGCTGGCGCTCCTGGATCCGGCGCCGCGGCAGCTGCAGGAGCTCACCGGCGTACCCACCCTCGGCGTCGTTCCGCTGCTCGCGCACGGACTGCCCGACGAGGACGGCGCCGCCGCACCCCGGCCGCTCGCGCACGGCCGGCGCGTGGCCATCGTGCGCTACCCCACCGCATCCAACCTCGACGAGTTCAAGCGGCTCGAGGAGGTCGCGGCCGTCGTGTGGGCCGTCCGGCCGGCGGACCTCGATGACGCTGAGCTGATCATCCTGCCGGGCTCCAAGCACGTCTCGCGGGACCTGGCCTGGCTGCGCGCCGCCGGGTTGGAGGCACCCCTGCGGGCGCACGTCGGCGCCGGACGACGCCTGTTGGGCATCTGCGGGGGCCTGCAGATGCTCGGGGTGAACGTGACCGACCGCAGCGGCCGCGACGCGGACGCCGAAGGCCTCGGCCTGCTCGCCGTGCGCAGCGAGCTCGCCCCCACCAAGCGGCTGGCCGCGCGCACCCAGGCGCGCTTCGCGACGCTCTCGGGGCCGTGGTCAGCGCTCTCGGGCCTGACCGTCGCCGGCTATGAGATCCGCCACGGGCACACCAGTGCACACGACCCGGTGCAGGTGGCCCTCCCGAACGATCTCGGCTGGTTCCGCGGCCCGGTCCTCGGGTGCTACCTGCACGGCTTGCTCGAGAGCCCGGAGATCCTCCACGCGACGCTCGGCGCCGCCCCGACGCAATCCCTCGACGAGACGATCGACCGCCTCACCGATGGCGTCATGGCCGCCCTGGACGAGCGCCGGCTCGAGGCGCTGATCAGTCCGAGCTGATCAAGCCGGAACCTCGGCGCGACGGTTGTAGGACGACTTCGTGGTCATCGGGCGCGGCCCCCGCGGGGCGATCACCGTGCGATCCTCGTCGGGGATGGCGCGCTGCGCCTCGGTCGTCTTGAAGAAATCGCTCGCCGGCTGGGTACCGCCACCCTGCTTGGGCATGCGCTGCTTGGTCGGCACGCTCGGTGCCGCGCCGCCGGTCTCGGTCTCCTGCCCCACCGCCGAGCAGGCGCCGCTGGTGGGCAGCAACACCGACGTAGCCGGAAGCTTGGGCACCGTCGTGTCCTTCTTGCCGTGGAACATCGTGGAGGTCAGATCCCCCACCGTGCGTCGCCGCCACGCGGACACGTTGGGCACCTCGACACCAAACCGCTTGCCGATGAGCTGCAGCTGCGAGGTGTGGTCGAACACCTCCGACGAGATGTGGCCGCCCTTGCTGAAGGGCGAGATGACGAGCATCGGCACCCGGACGCCGAGACCGAGCGGTCCGGTGATGCCGAGGGTCTCGGGGTGGGGTTCGGCCGCCGCGGGCTGGGCCGTCAGGTATTCACCCTCCGTGCCAGGCGGGGCCGTCGGCGGGGCCACGTGATCAAACCAGCCGTCGTTCTCGTCGTACATGAGGAAGAACGCCGTCTTCGCCCACACCTTCGGGTTGGCGGTCAGGGCGTCGAGCACCAGCGAGGTGAAGTACATCCCGTTCATCGACGACGCCGAGGGGTGCTCGTCGAAGCCGAGCGGCGGGATGAGCCAGGACACGCTGGGCAGGTTCCCGGACTGCACGTCGGCCACGAAGTCGTTGGGAAAGCTCTGGTTGAACGCCTTGTCGTACAGCGGCGACGTCGGGTCGCGAAACGCGGTGAAGTACGGCAGAACGTGGTCGGTGGCGCCCATGACCTCGGGCGTCGTGATCGGGTTGTACAGCGAGGGCGCCCAGGTCGCGTAGTTGGTCAGCCCGGCGTACTTGCCACTGACCCCCTGGTTGCTCGGGCTGTACACCTTCCACGGCACGCCGGCGTCCTCGAGCACCTCCTGCATCGTGGTCCAGGTGCAGTTCCATACCGTGTCGGGGGCCACGTTGGTGTCGGTGATCGGGCCACCGTGCGTTCCGCTCGGATCGATCGTCCCGGTGTTGGCCATCAGGCGGTTGGGGTGGGTGGGTCCGAGGATCGAGCAGTGGTAAGCATCGCACAGGGTGAAATGATCAGCCAGCGCATAGTGAAAAGGAAGATCGGCGCGCTCGAAGTAGCCCATGGTGAGCGCACCGTGCGGCCCCTCCCAGGCGGGCGAGGTGTGAACCTTCACCCAGGAGTCCATCTTGCCGCCGTTCCAGCACTCGTGCATCGGTCCCCAGTCGTGGGTCAGGTCATCGGTGCACTCGAACCCCGCCGTGCTGTCCAGATGGAACGGCAGCAGCTTGTTCTCCGGGACGAGCGCGGCGCCGCCCGGATAGTCCTGGGCGAACACGCCGAGCGAGTGCTTGGGATGGTCGCTGAAACCGCGGCCGCGCGGGTAGGCCCCGAAGTAGTGGTCGTAGGAGCGGTTCTCCATCATCAGGAATACGATGTGATCGATCGCGCCCAGATCCGAACCGGCCGGCTTGACCGACGCCGCCCGTGCGATCAGCCGCTGCCCGGCTGAGCTGGCCGCCCAACTGGCGACCGGACTGCTCAAGGCCGCGCCGGCCCCCAGCATTCCGAAGTAGCCCAGCAGCTGGCGCCGCGACAGCACCCGTCCTTGCAGATCTTCAGGCAGGTCCACGTGTGTCTCCTGTTCGTCGAGCGGGGTTCGACGGTGCCATCGGCAGGGACGCCGGGTGCTCCGTCGCGCCCCTGACGATACCCCCCGTACGGGCGGTGACCGTGACGGCGTCGTTATGCCACCGGCGGTCAGGCGGTGACCGAGCCGAGCGCGACGTGCACCGAGCGCACCGCGCTGGCGCCCTCGCCCACGGCGGCGGCGACGCGCTTCATCGATCCAGAGCGGACGTCTCCCGTGGCGAAGACTCGCGGCTGGCTCGTCTCGAACGGCAGGGGTCGCCGTCCCAACTCGTCCCAGATCGAGCCGAGGGCTGTGTCGTGCAGTTGGTTGTCGGTGAGGATGAATCCGTGGTCGTCGACGGCGACGCCGGACAGCCACTCGGTGGCCGGTGTCGCGCCGATGAAGCAGAACAGGCCGCGGCAGTCCTGGCGTAGCTCGGGCGGCCCACCGCCGGCCCCAGTGGTCCTGATGGTGATCGCCTCGAGCTCCTCGTCGCCGTGCAGCGCTCCCACCTCAGCCGAGGTTCGGACGGTGATGACCGGATTGGCCACGATCCGGTCGGCCAGGTAGGCGGACATCCCAGCCGCCAGGTCGTCGCCGCGCACGATGAGGGTGACGGCGCTGCCGCGTCCCGCGAGATACAGGGCCGCCTGCCCGGCCGAGTTGGCCCCGCCCACGACCGCGACCGGGTTCGGCGCACACGCCCGAGCCTCCAGTTCGGTCGCGGCGTAGAAGATCCCGGCGCCTTCGAAGTCGGCCCACCGGGGCAGCCGCAGAGACCGGTACCGTGCACCGGTGGCGATGACCGTGGCGCGGGCGGCGATTTCGGTTTCGTCGGTGAGCACGATGCGCAGCTGCTCGCCGCTGGTGTCCAGCTCGGCCACTTCGCACGGACTGGCGATCTGGGCGCCGAACTTCAGCGCCTGCACGGCCGCACGACCGGTCAGGTCGGCGCCGCTGATGCCCGAGATGAAGCCAAGGTAGTTCTCGATCCGTGAGCTGGCCGCAGCCTGACCACCGGCGGCCACCGAGTCCAGCAGCAGGGTCGACAGACCTTCCGAGGCGCCGTAGACGGCGGCGGCGAGCCCGGCCGGGCCCGCGCCGATCACCACCAGATCCAGGACCTGACCGGCCACCGGGCGGTAGGACAGGCCGAGCTGCTCGGCCAGCTGGCCCGGGGTGGCGTGGCGCAGCACGGCGGTCGGAGTGATGACCACCGGTAGCTCGCTCGGGGCGGCAGACACCGCCCGAGCCAGGGCCGCTCCGGCGGAGGTGTCGATCTCCACCCACGTGTGCGGCAGTTGCTGACGCGCGACGTAGGTCCGAAGCGCCAGGGCGGCAGCCGACATCGAGCTGCCGAGGATCTCGATGCTGCGCGCGCCCTCGCCGAGCTGGAGGTTGCGACGGCGGGCGAGCAGGGCGCGCAGGATGAGGTCCGACAGCTCCGGGTCCTCGTCCATCAGCCGTCGGAACGACACCGGCCCCACGCGGTACACGTACCCCGCCTGCGACACCCGGGCGGTCAGGTAAGCCGCCTGGCCAGTCAGCAGGCTCAACTCGCCAACGAACCGACCCGCCCCGCTGCTGACCACCACCGCCTCCGGCGCGTCCGGGGTCTCGGTCCGGACGACGTCGACGACGCCGGACTCGACGAGGATCAGGTCATAGCTCGAGTCGCCGGCGCGGAACAGCACCGTGCCGACCTCCACCGCCTGTCCGGTCCCGTATGCCTTCAGCCGCGTCCACTGCTCATCGGTGAGGGAGGGGTAAGCCTCCTGCGCACTGGCTGACGACATGCTCGGTCCGACGAAGGCTACCGTCGTGCCGCCCGCGCGGCGGCTCGCTCATAGCGGATTCACTCATTCACCGGTATGCGCGATGTCGTGGGCGGACGGAGCGAACCGGATGTGCACGTGACCTCAAATGCGGTCAGATTTGCACAGATTGCACACCAAATTGGAGGTCTCCGGTAGCTGCGGGTGTGAGACTGGACAAGAACCCGGGCGGCCCGAAAAACTCACTTGACGGAAGTGGTCCGGCGGTGCTACAGATGCGCCCCTGTTCGCACAGCGCCTGACCCGTCAGCCCTCATGACGCTGGTCCGTGACCACCGGCGCCCGGCTGCCTCGACCATGAGTGCGAGTTCGCCGCGGCGCGTGTGCCTGGCCGGCAGCGGCGTGGCGCTGGCACCGCGGCACTACACCAACGGGGAGGTGGGCGAGCGCATCGGACTGGACGTCGACACGATCGACCGCCTGGTTCAACGCACCGGGGTGGTCTCGCGGCCCTTCTCGTGGGACCTGGCCACCGAGGAGCGGCTCGTCACGAGCGATGAACTGGCCGGCCAGGCGGCCCGGGACGCGCTGACAGCCGCCGGCCTGCGCCCGAGTGACGTCGACCTGGTCGTGACGGCGTCGTCGGCCCCGGACTGCCTGCTGCCGAGCCAGGCGGCCCTGGTCCTCCAGCATCTCGGCGTCGAGCGGTGCGCCGCCATCTCGCTGTTCGGGGGTTGCTCGAACTTCGTGGACGCCATCGTCGTGGCGCGGGCCTTCCTCCTGGCTGGGATGGCTGACACCGCGGTCGTAACCGGCGCCGAGGCGGTCAGTAGCTACGTGCCGGCCATGCGGACTCCGTTCGACGCGATGATCTTCGGCGACGCGTCCGGGGCCTTCGTGCTGTCCTCGCTCGCCCCTCCGCCCGGCCGGCACCCGGTGTACGAGCTCGAGGAGGCGTTCCTGACCACCGCCTCGACGATCGACGGCGAGCCGGCCGACGTGTTCCGCATCACCACCGGCGACTACCGCGTCGCACCCAAGCAGGTCGGCCCCGGCCCGGCCACGGGCGTCGTGGACCCGAGGATGACCACTTGGCGGCCCGACATTCCCGATGCCCATCGCCCGGCCCACAACGCACGGCAGGCCCTGGCCGGCGCCGTGCCCGGCATGCTCGAGGCGTTCTACCGGGTCACCGGCGACACGCCCGAGCCCGGAATCGTCGTGCCCCACCAAGGCAGCCGTGCCGTGATCGACGGGCTCGCGGCGGCCCTGCCCGCGGGCTGGGAGCTGATCGACAACCTGGCTCATCGCGGCAACCTGTCCTCCGCCAGCATTCCGGTCGCCTTCCACGAGCACCTCGACCGCTGCGGCGCCGCCGAGAACCTGGTGCTGACCACGGTCGGGGTCGGGTTGAGCTTTGCCGCGGTCCGCCTCCGCCGCGTGGCCGGCCAGGAGGCGCCTTGATCTCCGTCCGGCCGACGCCATCCGGGATCCGGAACCTCGAGCGATGGTCGCGCGCCCTGGCCGAGGCGGTCGAGACGGCCGGGCCGGCGGTGATCGGCGCCGAGGATTGGGGCGCCGGCTGGGACCGAGACGCGCTGTGTGCCGACGCTCGCGACGGCTTCCCGCTCATGCGCCGCCTGCACTCCCTATGCGACCGGCTGGCCGAGCGCGCGGACGCCACCGTCGAGGTACGTGGACGGTGCATCGGACCCGGCTTCGCCGTGGCCTTGCACGCGTCGAGCGTGGCCGCCACGGCCGCCTACACCTGGGTCGGCACGCGGGAGGCGAACGGCGGCCTGGTGCCCCTACTCGACACCGTTCACCGGCTGCTCGAGCGACTGCCGCCGTCGACGGCGACGGCGATGCTCCTGGGTGACCTCGTCCCCGCCGCGTCGATTCCGTCACGTCCTGCGCGAGCGTCGCGCCGAGGCATCGGCCAGGCTGGCGTCGAAGCGTTCGATCGCGCTGGATCATCCCTGCCGCCGGGCGCCGCGAATGCGCTTCGGCGCCTGGTCGAGGCGGCCGACGCGCCCAGCGGCGACCGGCACGAGCTCGAGCTCGAGATCCTGGCCGAGCTCCTCGCCCGCCCGGACGGCGACGAGGTGCGGCGCCGCTACTTCGAGTTCTCCGGCCCTGACCTGTTCGCGCCGGCGTCGATCCCGGGCCCGGTCGCGGTGGTCGGCACCGGCAAGATGGGCACGACGATCGCCGCGGCGTGTGCCGCCGCCGCCATCCCCACCGCGGTCGTGGGTCGCACGTCCGCGCGCGCCGCCGCAGCCGTCGGCGCCGCCGGGGGTGGGCTGGACCGCCTGGCCAGACGCGGCCCGCTGCGAGTGGACCCCGACGCGAGCCGCTCGCTGCTGACCCCGGCCCTCGAGGTGCCCCACGACGCCTGGGGCGTCGTGGAAGCGGTCGTGGAGGACCCGGCCGCCAAGCGCGCCGTGCTCGACCGGGCGCGTGCCGCGGCGCCGTCCGCATGGCTGGCGACGACGAGCTCCGCACTGCCGATCGACTCGCTCGGTCCGGACATCGCGCTCGCCCACTTCGCGTTCCCGGCCGAGGTGGTCCCGGTCGTCGAGCTATCGCTGCCCGACGACTTCGACGGGCGTGACCGCCTCCTCGCGTGGCTGCAGCGCCTGGGTAAGCGCGCAATCGAGGTCGCCGACGCCCCGGGCTACGCGGTGACGCGGCTCGTGGTGGCCTTCGTGCTCGAAGCGCTGAGGCTCCACGGGGAGCTCGGAATCGCTCCCGCCGCGATCGACCGTGAGGCGTTGGCCGCCGGGTTCCCACTCGGGCCGATGTCGATCGCCGACGCCGGGGGGCTCGATCTGCTCGACCACGTCGCCAGCCGGGTGCTCGCGCCGGCCCACGGAGCACGGTTCGCGCCGCACCGCGCGCTCGCCGCGCTGCTCGCCGATGGTCGGCTCGGTCGCGACGTCGGCCAGGGGTTCTACCGATGGGTCGACGGTCGTCCCGTGCTCGACGCCGAGTCGACCACGGCGCCGGCGGCGACCGATTCCACCGTCGACCGCCTGCGCTGGGCCGTCGCGGACGAAGCCGCTCGCTGCGTCGAGGATGGGATCGCCGCGAGCGAGGACATCGATGTGCTGGCCGTGGGCTGCGCACGCTGCTTTCCGGCCAGCTGGATCGGGCCGTGTGCCTCGCTGGAGCGGGCGGTGGCGTCAGCATGAGCCAGGCTCCGTTGTTCGGATCGTGCTTCGAGGACACCGAGGTGGGACGCACCTGGCGGGGACCGGGAAGGACCATCACCGAGACCGACGTGACGCTGTTCGCGATGTTCACCGGCGACTGGTACCCGCTGCACGTCGACAAGGAATATGCCGCCGGCTCGTGGGCCGGCGAGCGGATCGCCCATGGTGCGCTGACCCTGTCCATCATGTCGGGGGCGTTGCCGCTTGCTCCCGGCGACCTCGAGGCGTTTCTGGCCATCGAGTCGTGTCGCTTCGTGGCGTGCGTACGCATCGGCGACACCATTCGGTCGGACTTCGAGGTGGTCGACTGCAGCCGACGCGACGGCTCTGACAACGGCCGGGTCGGGGTCGCCGTGACGGTGCGCAACCAGCGCGACGAAGTGGTCATGGAGGCCAACTTGCTGGTGGCCCAGCGGGCGAGGAGCACACGATGAGCACCGCCATCTCCGTGCTCGGGGCCGACGGCACGAGCGGCGTGGCCGACGAGTTCGTCGAATTGCCCTGGATCGTCTATGGCGAGGACGCCGTCTGGATCCCCGAAGACCCGGCGAGCCTCCGCCATCGCTTCTCGGCCGAAAACGCCTGGTTCCAGCGGGGGCAGGCGCAGTGGTGGTGTATCCCGGGCGCGGCCCGCCTGGCCGCGTTCTTCGTTCCAGAGCTCCGCGTCGACGGGAGGGCGGTTGCCTATTTCGGCCTGTGGGAGACCACTGGAGACCTGGACGCCAATCGCACCCTGTTCGCCGCGGCCGAGTCGTGGGCACGCCGCCGACACGCCGCCGCGCTGATCGGCCCCATCGACTTCACCACCTTCAGCCGCTACCGCCTGCTGACCGGCGGCAACGCCACCGCCCGCCCCTTCCTGCAGGAGCCGTACAACCCGCCGAGCTATCCGGGCATCGTTCGCCGCCTCGGCTACGAGGAGCTGCCGATTCGCTACTTCACGCACGTGCTCACTCGGGAACACCAGCGCCGCCTGGCCGAGCGCCTGGCTCCCGATGTGGCGCGCGTCGAAGGGCTCGGCTACCGGTTTGAGCGCGTCACCCCGGAGCTGTGGATGGGCAACCTGCGGGCGCTGCACGCCGTGTGCGACCACGTGTTCGGGGAGCAGTTCGCCTACACGCCCCTGTCCTACGACGAGTTCGCCGTCGCCTGCGGGGAGCGCTTCATCCGGCGCGTGGAACCGGATGCCAGCGTCGTCATGTGGGCGCCCGACGGGACCTTGGCCGGCTTCGCGCTGAACTACCCGGATTGGTCGCCGCTGCTTGCGCTGGACGCCGGCGACGCCAGGCTGCGCCCCGACGACATCGACCACGACGAGCACCTGCCGTTGCTGCGCGCCCGCCCGCGGATGGACTGGCTCGGCCGTACCGGCGGCATCCTGCCCGCCCACCGGGGCCACGGCGCGATGGCCGCGATGGGTGGCGTGCTGTTCGGGCGCATGGTCGACGCCGGCGTCTGGAACCGGTCGGTGTTCGGGGTCGGGATCGTCGGCAACGGGATCGACCACATCCTGCGCGGCCTCGACGTGACATCGCGGTTCTTTGCGCTGTACTCCAAGGAGCTCGCATGACCGCGGCCGCGTCCATCACGGCGGCCACGGCCGACCGGGCCCAGGCCGCCGAGACGAGCGGCAACATCGCGTCCGC
>Ga0302325_10018974_pt1 | contig 14481 bp, 16 predicted proteins | sample Palsa_T0_2_FD_201948 | JGI IMG/M metagenome (GOLD analysis project Ga0302325, IMG submission 201948) | Peat permafrost microbial communities from Stordalen Mire near Abisko, Sweden - Palsa_T0_2 | ecosystem: Environmental > Terrestrial > Soil > Palsa > Peat permafrost | place: Sweden: Abisko... | reverse complement strand
GGGAAAATTGTTTACGTCTACAGGTGTCCTTGGAAAAACATTCCCTCGATAATCTCCTGTGCAGTGCGGGTGACGAAAATTAGCGGTTCGCAGATACATCCAATCGTCCACTTTGCAGACGTTAAAGCCTTCAGTCCGAGGCGAACGACAGCAAAGCAGCGCCTACTGGCAAGGAGCAGTCAGAGTTCCAATTGCTATCGCCAATCCGCCCGCGTAGTAGGACATGGTGCCGCCATGAAGCACGAAGACAAGGAAGCTCCTCGCATGCTTACAGAGTCCGAAGTCATCGCTAGTGTTTGCCGTTTTCTCAAAAAGAATCGGTTCCGCGTTACCCGATTCTTGTCGGAGACTGAGCGCGGAATTGATATTCAAGCGCTTACCCCAGACGGCAAGCAGCACGTGTCGATAGAGGCGAAAGGTGAAACGAGTTCAAAAGCGGGTAGCGGTCGTTTCGGGAAAGCTTTCGATTCCGGGCAGGCATGGGATCATGTATCGAAGGCTTTCTATTGTGCCGCTCGGGATTGCTCTATCGGTTTGATCTCCGGAATCGCGCTTCCCAAGAACGAACGGCACGTTAAATTTGTTCAGAAGATTCTGCCAGCACTCAAGCAACTTCGGATCGAAGTGTTCTGGGTTCTGCCAAACAAAAGGGTGGAGACCGAGCAGATTTGGCGAATGTGGGATACCGGAGCCAACAAGAGGGGACGACGTACCAAAGCGAATCGCCTGCGACCTTAGTCGGCAGCACACTTCACATCGTCAAAGTCACGCGATGCGGTGCGCGATTGGCAGTTTGGATTGGCGCAATAGAACCAATTTCCCTACTCTGTTCGGTGATCCGCAAGAAATGCTCAGCAAGCAATTCGAGCCGTTGCTTCCGTTGCCTTTCATTCCGGCTGTTGTCCCGCATTTCCAGCACGAGTCGCGATATCTCGGTAGCCATCTCCATCGGGGTGTCAGGTATTGACGAAATTGGTTCCGAACGCAAACTTGCGCGACGTTGCGCGAGTAGCATCTGCCGTTCTTTGGATGCTTCGGTTTTTCCGCGTAAAAGGTGTTGAATAGTCCGCAGGGAACGTCCCAGTTTGTGCCGCTTTGATTCCACCCATGCAGTCCACGTTAGGCCGGAGGGAGCACCGCCCCGAAGATCGGTACGTTTTCCCGGCGCAGAAAGCCTTCGATGCATTTCCAAAAAATAGGGCACCAGAACCGAGAAATCCTTCGCGACGATATTCAGCCCTTGATCGATCCACGCATCAAGAGCATTAAATGAGAGAGATGCTGCATCCGCGATGGAGCGCAGTTGTCCCTTCACGCTGGGCGGCAACGCTCGCCGAGCCTTATCGACCTGCGGCGAGTAGTTAGCCCACAAGCATTCGTTTCTATCCTCCGGTCCTGCTTTGATGCGAACGCAGAGAAGTTGCATATCTCGTGCCCATATCGGTTTGCCAAGGCGGTGTAGGAGCGGGTGCGGGTATCCGCAGAAAAGCCATTTGAATTTGGCCCTCAGCAGCGTCTCCACTAACGCTTCATAATCGATGCCGTCATCGGAATAGGCCTTTACTCGTGCGCCGGGATACGGTGGATCAATCACCACCACGTCGTCTTCCGTTAGTTTTTCTAGCCCCAGCCGCCTCCAGTCGAGGGCCGTTATCTTAGGTCGTGTGCGAGCAAGTATCTTGTGGCACTCGCGCAGAGTGCGCTGGTAGCCAGAGGAAGAAACACCGCCGCCATCATCCCCGCCTCCGGAGCCACCCTTGCATCCTGACTCGTAGAGTCCACCAGAAAAACTCAAATGCGGAGCGAGCAGAGAGGCGGTCGGATCGCCAGCTCTGTATGCCTCGCGTTGCCGCTCGAATTCAGCCCGGCTCCGTGGCGGAATCTGTATCGTGGCTCCGTGGGTACGGATCGCCTCTAGGAAAGGTGCGGTGGCGAGGTCGTTGAGCCACCACTTTTTGAATTTCAGTCCTTGCTCGGTTGCCTCCCAGAACAGGTTGGCTCTTACACAAAACGGCTCAAGGTAAATGCGACCTTCAGGGGGCAGGAACGAGACGATTTGCTTGGCGAGACGGGCTTTGCCTCCGGGGTACGGGATTCGGGGCATGTGTAGGATTGTTATTGAGCTAGTTCAACCGCGAAAGTGCTAATGATTGTTCGTGGCCGGAATCAGAATTCGGAGACCTGCGTACCTCGAAGCATTTCGGCTTTGGGAACAAGCGCCCCCGCGATGCCTGAATTTAGCAAGGAATCAACGTTGTTCTGTCCATAAGCAATCAAGGAAGAAGTCCGGGTAAAAATGCGTTTCTGAATCACGCCCGTCGAGCAACCGTCGAGTTTCTGGCACGCCGATCCAACCCCTATTCGAAGGCCGAGAACTCGTGGAGGCCCAGATGTTTCATTGTCGAAGGATACCGGGCACAGAGACGGGCGTAATTCTTTCTGGCCCTAGCAGTCGGGCAACGAGGATCGACACAAGGATGCCGAGCAACTAGACACCAACGGCTCATTTTCTTGCTGATTAGGATTTCTCTCACCTGTGGTCTTGCGTTCATTTTGTATTTCCTCCACAAAAATATTGCCGACCTCCGCTCTACGCGAGAATACGGAGCCGAGCACAAGAGGAAGCAGCCCTCGATTTTCCCAGTGCTTACCGCAATTCATTGACATGCGACACAAGACTGGGTGCTGATCTATGCCCCTCAATATGGGGTTTTGAAAGTCGCTGAATTATCCTGCAATAGTTCTCGAATAGTTCATCGTCGGTCGGCCGGCTCCGGTCCGACACCGCTTCTTCATCTTCTGTCACTGACGGTTGCGCGACGGGAGTGATCGCCATCTTCTCGTGGCTGTTCCTCTTCAATCTGCTGTTTGGCTTTCCGTAGGAATGGGAGGTCGGACTCGTCCCACAGGTCGGGGTCGTAAGAGTCCTGCGTCAACGCGATGAACTCTGCTCTTTCTGAATCGGTCAATGCCATGTGTAATCTTCCCTCCTACTGAAGGGAAACATAGCATTCAAACACTCGCCGCTAACGCCGAACCTGATTCCGCAAACGATGTCGCAAGGGGAACGAGTTTGTCAGTTGGTCTTTAACGGCGAAGTTGCTCTGATGGCACTCCCAATCCCTGCCTGACAACTTCAGTGAGGAGATACACATCGCTCCGGCGACCATTTGTGTATTCACATTGGCGGGTCGCCAAGCCCACGCGGATTAGAAAGTCGAGGAAAACGGTCGCAGCCTGCGGTGATTCGTAGATCAGGTCTTGGAATTCTTTTCGGGTCATACTTATTAATACTGTAGTGAAGATTCGAACGGAGAAATCGGCCGGAAACTAGTCGGTGGTGCCGAGGGGAGAGGCTTCGCGTGAAAATGTGTATGACATTACAGTATCTCTAAGGAATGACTAGTTCTATAGCCATCCCTTATCCAATAATAATAATAATATTCTCTCTCTTTCTCTTTATTAAAGGCAAAATTAAATGCTTCGGCGTAGGGAAGAAAGTCTGCCTCCGGGGATTCGTTTTCCGGACTGCGAGGCGTTTAAAGGCGCGGAGGATGGGGTCAAACTTTTTGCCCCATCCCCTTTTTGCGAAAACGGGGGCGCTATTTCCCTTGCGCGAACCTGACAATGACCCGGCGCTCATCCTTTACCAATTGGCCTTCGCTGTTTTCCTTCGTGCCCCAACCCAACTCTCCCACGGCGACCAACGATTCGATAGTGCGTTTCAGCAATGCGGGGCCATGGCGTAACCATTTCATGTCATGGGCTACCTTGCGCCATAGGATTTGAGTCCTATCCTCGCTGCAACCCTGCATGATCCGGAATTTCCGCATCATGATTTCAGCCAGAGTGGATTCCGGTGTGCCAATCGCTTCGCTGGGACGGAAGACTTCCCGTAACTTCAGTTGCCAATCCATGAACTTGATGGCAGCAGCGAGACACGCGGGGGTGACCATCTTATCTCGGTTGGCAGATGCGCTCAGCAACGCGACCTTCTTAAGGTTGTACTTGATGCGACCGTCCAAATCCGGTCGCTTCCAATCGCGCAACATCTTTTGCGCCTCCGGCTCCCAGCCCTCGACGCAGGGGCCAACGACCGAGTTATCCAATGCCTCAACAAACGCCTCCATCGGGTCCGAGTTGATCGCTTTCGTCCCTGTGTTTGGGGGAGTCCAGTGGTCATCGATCTCATCTCGATAGATGAATCGCAGCGGACTATACCCCAATATCATTCGGCTCATCAGTCCATAGCTTGTGAACTTGCTGAACAGCGCGGAAAACGAGTCGGGGTCTTCCTCTGAGACTGGTACGCCTCCTGCCCAACTCAATCGGCAATCGCATTCCTGAATACCCAGTTTGTCGCTGCATTCCCACAAACCGGAGTCCCACACCTCGCACAGCATGTCTGAAAGAGTTGAGCTTTCGATAGCCGCCTTTTTCAACGTGGCGCTCATCTCGGGTGTCCGCAGGAGCAGCTTCTTTGGACCCGCTACCGTTTCCCGTTTCGCACCCTTGCCTGTGGTCTTCGAGCCGATCTTCTGCATTAGCCCCCGGTCGCTGGATGCCGTGGTGATAGCCCAATCTTTTCCTCGTTCCAGACCAAAGAGCTTGGTTGCCCGATCCAAGGAAGTATTCTTCCCCGCACCCACGGGGGCGATGATCGCCGCGTAGATTCCTATGCGGGTGCCGCACATGTAGTCCATAACCGGAATGCTGGAAAACACCACAAGCACCGCAGGGTAGGCATGTCCCAAGGGAGTGCCCAGAGCCCGCGCATGTTCCGCCAACTTGCCGTACATGGCATCCTCCGGCATGGTCAGATCAAGAGGCGCCGCAGGCGATACGGCTTCGATGGTCGCTTTCGTTGCCGCTTCCACCTCGTTGAGGACTCGTGTTACCGGATCAGCGCCGGTAGTTTGCTCCAGTCCGTCATCTGCTTCCATCCAGTTCCAGTCATCGCTCTCAATTTCGACGGGGAATCTGTAGACGGTGCGATCACTATCGTAGAAATCGCGGAACTCCTTCCAGTGCCGATCCCCGCAGTGCGCGTGCAGGCAGGAGAACCCGAGGATTCCATTCAGGCAGCTAACCGTGGAATCATGATCGCTCTTACCCGTTGTATGCTCGTCGATCCACGGGCACTCCACATCGAAGCAGTTCTCCTCGTATTCCTCGTACTTCACCTCGTAGGCGTCCAAGGCTTCGCACAACCACGCAGGCTCCAAGCTGCCTTCAATCGCGCCCGTTCGGGGCTTAGCTTGCCCTTGCCCGTTCTCTTCCAGCCATTCGCACAACCAATCGGGAATGTCCACGATGCGAGCCTTGGGATCGACGGGTACGTAAATCCATCCACTGGGGTGGATGGAATAAGGCCCCACTACTTGCTTGGATTCACACTGAAAATCAAACAGGTCACCGCACTTCTGATTGCCGGAAATGTGCGCTCGCACCGTGGTCTTGAAGTAGTAGTGAAAGCCGGGAAGCCCTGTCTTCTTAATGGAAGTCTGCACCGTGTAGGTCACGGGAAAACTCTTCCCCGTTTCCGCCTCGATACGTTCTTTCAGGTCGCCGCTGTCGTCATCGAGATAACAGCGGCCCATCGTGGCCACGCATCCGACATTGGCATCCGGGTATTCTCGATCCCACTCTTCAATTTGCTTCCGGTTGCCGCTGGCTGTGAGTTGCCAGTTGGGAAGAAATGGCTTTTTGTCCCTCGGTAACAAAGGTGTTACGTAGATGCCCCTCTTTATCAGTGGTAGTGCACGGTCTTTGAAGGTTAATTGGCTATGGTCAACAACTACATGGTCAGTATCTTCCGGCATAAAAATGTTTTCCTGTTCAGGGGCACGGTTGGAGCCGTGCTCACTTTCTTGATACTGCGGCCCGAGCGGGAAAGCGGGAATCCCTTGTTTCGTTTATTCATCCCTTTTCGCCGAATTGCCTAGTTGGGAAGTCGGCCAAGGACAAACCCCTTACTGCATTTTTGATTTCACAATTTCGGGGACGTATGCAATGGTGCGGTGGCGAGAGCGGGATGAATCTGACTGGGAAGACCACAATTAAAAGGCCCGTCCAATCTTCAGGATTGAACGGGCTTTTTCATAGACGGAAGAGTTTTATGCCCGCACCGAAATGCGGGAAGTCTTTTTTGTCGCGTCTACGAGTTGAACAACTGCATATCAATACTCAGGCCGCTTAATCGTCGTTACGAAATGGTGCGAGAGGGACGCCCGGCGAGAATGAACTTTGCCGGAAATGACAAAAGAGGGGCGTGCGTTCGTTTCCTTGATCTGCAAGGTTCGCCGTTTCACCTCGCCCCGTGATTGGTTAGGCTTCTTCATCTACTTCGGCTGCTGGTAACATCCCTTGGTAAACCATTTCATCCAACGCCTCTTCCACGCCCCGCATATAACCTGTGCTGTATTCGCTCTTCTCAGCAGCGGTTGCGCCCTCTTTGTACTCCAGCAATTCTTGGGTGAGGTTTTTCTTGTAATCGACCAGAGTCCAGTCAAATTCAGCATTGTTTTCAACTGACCGCTTGCCGTCTTCAACGCCGTGCTCATGTGTCATGTAGCGCATAAAAGTCATTCCTCATTGTGTATTTGGCTGTGGGCGGCTTCCCAGCCGCCCGTTGTCATCTTTAGCTTCCACCTCTTACGACACTCCAATACTGAAGGCCCGCTCGGTCGGAGTTAGAGCTTTAGCTTTGATGGTGTTCCAAAAATCCAGATGGATGTGGGGTCGCCACAGGTACAGGACGGCTCACACTGACGAGCCTCAATGTAGAGGCGATCTGGGTCTTCGCCCCGGTAGTCGCATCCCATGTGAACGGGCAGATGCCCATACTGCGCTTCGTATTTCTGCAAGGCTTTGATGAGTCGCGTGACAGTCATAACTAATTAGAGCCTCCAATCTCGTACATGGTGGAAGTTTGCAGAGAGCCGTGCTGCGGGGACCTCGCGGGCACCATGTCTTCGTTCATAGCAGTCCCTTGCAGAAAGTCAGTTCACGAATCACTTCGCCAAGCGTTTCGTTGAAGTCCACCTCTCTCGTGTCGCTTTCGCAATATCTCCTGAAAGCTTTGGCGACTATTGCTTTCTCCAAATCCTCACCAACGGGCTCGATTTCCCATTGTTCCTCAAGGTTTGTCAGCTCGCTTTCCAGATGGTCAGGAAAGTCGATCCAGAAGATTTTCCACTCGTCTCCGTGAACGATTAATGCGGCGATTACTTCGTCTCGTGTCAATTTCGGTTCAGCCATTTGGGCACCAGCGATGTTGGGGAGCGGTTCCCCGCGTTCGAGTTTCCCCATCGTGTGCTCGACGGGATCGCTGCTCTCAATAATGTCCTGCGGAAGGTCAGAAGCTTGTGCTGCGGGCGAACTGCTGTGTATCGCGTTATTTTCTTGCATAAATAATTACCGCCTCCAATCTCATAGATTCCTGAAAGTGTGTGAAGGGCCGCTGGGGCCTCGTGCGGCGCTGTACTAACGACTTACTCCGGCAGGAACGTGACACCCCTGCGTTGACAGTCCACCAAGTAGGCTCTTACCTCTCCAATCGTCGCCTGACTGCCGTCCTCGTTGCAGAATGCGGTCAATGCAGACTCGGTATAACCGCGCTCAGGGTCATCGATCACTTGAAGTAGTCCTGCCACATCCCAGAGCAAAGGTTTCATTATTGGTGTTTCATCTGCCGCGTTCGATTGCATTTCTTTTCCGCGCATTAGTTATTTCTCCAGTTTTTATGGGGATGATTGGGTCTCTCGGTGCTTTCGCACGTTCCTCTTCTCATTCCGCATGATTGCCCGTTACAAAGGAGTAGATGGATGCAAACACTGAAAGGGCCGAAACGCGGCCCGCGAGATTGATACTCGGAAGTACACCCGCGCTCTGTCTTCGAACCGCTTGATCGCGATGCTGCGCCACTAGTCTCACGCATTTTTAGATTCTCAGTTCGTGCATAGGGCCGCTGGGGCCACGCAATCCGAGCCGAACACTTATCGCTCGCTTGGGGAATATGGATTGAAGGAAAGCCGACATCAAGAAATGCGGTAAAAAAAGGAAAAACCGAGCCGGGTATAGATCGGCGATCTCTCTTCAAGAGGTCAGTCGCGATCCGCGAGATCATGTAGACGAAGCCGTCGTGACCATTCGGGCCTCGCAACGGAGCAGTTCCCGCGCAGCAATCCGGCCCTTCTAACTCACCTGCCGAATGCTGAAAGAACGACCCTCCATTGCTAGCTAACGACGATTGCGGCCTTCGCAGTATTTGGCTTCATGATGAAGCCGATGTTTTCTTTCTATGGCAGCAAATTTCGAGTCGCACCGCACTATCCCAAACCCGCACACCCAACCATCATCGAACCTTTCGCTGGCTCCGCTGGGTACTCTCTTCGTTATCCCAATCATCAAATTTATCTTTACGACGCTGACCCGATTATCTGCGCAGTCTGGGATTATTTGATCCACGTGTCGCCAGACGAAATTCGACGCCTACCAGTGCAGTTTGACCACATTGACGAACTTAGGTTGCCACAAGAGCCCAAGTGGCTAATCGGATTTTGGTTGAATAAAGGCACGGTGCAGCCATCTAAGTCGCCGAGCAAGTGGATGCGGGACTATCAATCGAGGCAGCCGGGCTGCACCTACTGGTCGCCAGCAGTGATTGAGCGCATTGCCCAGCAAGTTCCCGACATTCGCCACTGGACAATCTCGCAGGCGTCCTACGAGACCATCCCGGACACCCCTGCCACATGGTTCATCGATCCACCTTACGAAGTTGCGGGAAGGGCCTACAGATTCCACGACATCGATTATCCGGCACTAGGGGACTGGTGCCGCTCACGGACCGGGCGAACAGTCGTATGTGAAAACGCGGGAGCCGCGTGGTTGCCATTCCGGACCTTCCGAACGATTAAAGGGCTGGAAGGCAAGCGCGGCGGCAAGAAGAGCGAGGAGGTCATTTGGACAAGCGAGGAATGCCAAACCTCGCCTCCCGCTGCGGCTCCGCTGGACAGACATCCGTCATCACAAACGGGTGCGCTCTCCTTATAGATCGGAACCCGCGTCAAAAAACAAAAGGCGGCGATCCCGTGGGTCGCCGCGATTGTCCTACCTCAATTTCTTCCAATGAGGAGACGGATGAATTCCGATTTGACCTTTTGCCCGGTGAAGCCACCACTCCCGTAGTTTTAATTTTCCGTGGCCCAAATCGGCCCTTCCTCCATACCCTCCCATCAAAAATAACGTAAGACATTTTTGAAAAAGCCGAGGAGCGTTGCAGTAAATGATTACAATCAACGAAAAGACCATTGCTATCTGGCATCTGTCCGTCGAGGACGACTTCGATTATTTGGCGACCTTATACCGTAACGAAACCGATCAACTAATGTTCAAGTATCGTTTCATTCACGCGGAAGACCCCCATAACGCACATTGGTACACCGTCGGCCCGCCCAAAGATGGGCGGACGGAACAAGAGTTTGAGGACGTTGCGGTGGGCGCAATCCGCTTCATGGAGAGTGAGTTGGGCTGGAGAGCGGACGAAATACGCATGGAAAATGGGGACGTGCAAGCGTTTTGCGAGCAGTTATTGTCTCGCCCTTATTTCTGCGTGCGCCGAGCAGACACCAACAACAACTGACAAGTTTCGGCGGCTGCATCGGGCCAGCTCAGAGTTCTGAAATATCCGAGGATCGTGAAACACAGCCGCCGAATCACCCGTGTGCTCGAATCCAAGCAGCAACGTTCAGAGACGTATCGCTTGTATGCTCATCCATTTATTTTTTCGCTTGACGACAGTGGATACACTCGCACCCTCTCCACGCCCGCTGCCCCCATTTGTGCGCGTCCGGGATTGTCCGTCCGCGCCACGGCTCCAAGGTGAGGCTCCATTCCGCGTCCCAAGTCCGCGAGCCCTGTTCCCACATCGTACAAAGTGTAAGCATCATGTCCCGCCACTCGGCATCACGTTCCGGATCGGTCAGCGGAATCGTCCAGTTGAGGTCCGCGCTTGCCGACCTGCGTTGCTCCTCGGTCAGCGGACACCGAAGCAGCAGGTCGGATTTCAATTGCGCCATCTGCTCGCCCATTTCCCGGATGTCCTCTTCGGTGACGCGCCAGTTGACCACCTTGCCGCCGACTTCGACCGGGATGCCGACTTCCGCGAGGCGCTTAACGACATCCGAAAACTGGCGCTGCGTGCTGCCCAATTTGATAGTCTCGGCTTTGTTGAGCCGTTCTCGTTCTGTTGCTGCGTCCTTATTGTTGAATCGGCGGGCCATATATCACACGCATTCCCTTCCGCTGCATCAGCCACTAGCCGCCGTTGCCTTCTAGATTTGCGGTATTCGAATTATGTTCACATACACACGGCGGCGACCGACGCAGAAACGGTCATGATACGGCAAGACATAGAACCCGAACCCCCTGTACCAATCAAACAGAACTTCCATTGGCATCTTGCTTCCACTGTTTGGTTCAGCCCAGCCCATAAGAATGACGCCGTGCTTGTCAGCCAATCCGCACAGCCATTTCATCGCCTTGGTGCCATGACCGTTGCCTTGCTCTGGGGCAAAGATGCTGTCAAGGACGAACACCCCGCCTTCCTTGTGTATGTCCATCCGCACTTCGGCTGGAATCCCACGCTTGAATGCGCTCATGAATCTCGTTGCCATAAACAATTTGTCCTTGTAAAAAATGGGGCGGTTTCCTGTCGCTAGTCCGTCCGCACCTTTTCGCTTCGAATGAGAGCTTAGGTTGCGGTGAATCCAATTCGTCCAGATCGTTTCCATCCTCGTTGATCGTCTCTAGGTTCTTGACGATGGCATCGGTCAGCGCCTTGCGCTCCCGCAATTCTTCGGTGGGCATCCCATAAGAAAATTCTCCCGCGCAAGAATTGCATAGATCAAGTCTGAAAAAATAGCCGCGTAATTGCTGGCTGGAACGAACGGCTCTGCCACAAGTGGCACAAAGTAAATCGCTTATCGGAACGGCCACGATTCACATGGGCGACTAGATTGGCGATTTAAGACGCGGCATCGGGCGCAGCCGCCTAAACACAGCACGGAACATTACGCGGGCGCAGAAAAGTACCCAGAATCGAAGGGAATCAATCTCCGGATCACGCTTCGAAAGGACTCTCACATCAAAAATGCGGGAAAAAACGGAAAAATAAGTCGAGGTGAAGATCGGGCGGCCGAATCTCTGGACTCGTACCGGGCAGCCCTGCGAATTGTGTCTGCGGCCCTTCATGCGGTCGGCAGCGGCCCCGCTGCGGACTTTCTCCGAGCCCGATAGCCGCCCACAAGCGGCTGACAATAAAGACTCGGCTCTCTCGCAATCGATATTCTCTGTGCGTCTGCTATCCACTCAGTACTAAACACACAAGGCACCCGAAGCACTCCGAACCACGATTCAGTGCTCGCTGCCACTCCGAATGCAGGACGAAGGCACGGTCGCCGATCACGAGGAACACCAAACTATGAATTGCAATACTGAAAATCACCGCGCCGCTTGGATGGCAGAGTAGCCATGACGCCGGAACCATTTGTTACACCTGATGAAATTGCAGAGCACTTGAAGATTACTCGCCGTCAGGTCTTGGATATGGCACGCAAGAATCAGCTTCCCGCCCATCCCGTCTGCTTCGGTAGGCAGAGAAAAATTTGGCGGTTCAAGGTCACGGAAGTAGACCTCGCCATTGCATCCCGGACGCCTAAACCCACGAATGCGGACTTGCAGCACTCGAAGGACAGTTCCAATACAATGATCAGCGGCAGTTCCCGCAGCCAGAGGAGGAAACTCTAATGGCTAGATATCAACGGGGATTTTTGAGGAAGAAGAAAGGAAAATGGGTGTACGGCTACACCGCAGTTCGCTCCAGTGACGGCGCACGGACGGAGCGTGGGCGGGTAGTGGGTTTGGTCGCCGAGTTATCGAAGTCGGGCGCTTGGGCAGAGGTTGAACGCCGAGGTCTCAACGTGCTCGTCAATGAGCCCGACTCTGGCGAACCGCTTACGTTTGGTCTCATTGCTTCGCATTACCTTGAGCACCACAAATTCACGAATCATGGAACCGAGTACCTCCACAGACACATTGCGGAGGATTACCTGATCCCTCGGTTCGGGGATAAAGTGGCGGTTGAGATCAAGTCCAAGGAAATCTTGGGTTGGCTTCAATCCCAAACCTTCGAGGAGTGTGGAGACGACGGTCTTGAGAATTCCACGCTCGGCAAAATCAAGACCGTGATGGGTACTGTTTACAGGCATGCTCAGTTCGAGGAACTTATCCCTCAGACTGTCGTACCAAATGCCAAGGGGCAGCTAAGGGCAAGCAACCCAGTGACGTTCGTGCGGTGGTCAAACAAGACCGATTACGAGGCGTTCATCTTAAAGCCGGAGCAGACAATGGCTGTTCTCGATTTGCTCGTCCAGCCAGAGTACACGCTTCTAATAGTGGTCGCCGCAACGGGCGTTCGAATTTCTGAGGCGCTTGCTTTGAAATGGAGGTCTGTTCTGTACGACCAGAATTCTATTCGTATCAAGAATTCTTGGACTTATGGGCAAATGGGCACAGGCACCAAAACGCAGGCGTCGAAGTCCACCGTGCCCATGCATCCGGCGTTGGCCGAAGTGCTCAAGGCGTGGCAGGCGGAGACTCCATACAACAAGCCTGACGACTTTGTCTTTGCCAGTTTCAAATTACATGGAAAGAAGCCCCGTACTGGGAACATGATCGTCGAAGACTACCTCAGACCTGCGGCCATCACGGCGGGGGTCATCAAGATAGTCAACGGCATAACGTATGACATGGCAGGGAACGTGCTTAAGCGTTTCGGATTCCACTGCTTCCGTCACACTCTGGCGTCGTTCCTGTTGGCGCAAGGCAACAACCCAGTTTTGATTAAGAATCTTCTCCGCTGGTCGAAAATCTCGATGCTCGATACATACGGGCACGTGATGACCGACGAGAAGATTGCAGCCCAAGGCTCCATGCTTGAGCGGATCATGCCGAAAACTAACGCTGAGCAATAACGGGTGTAGGACGGGTGCTAAAGCAATGAAGTCAATCTGCCCAAGAGCGGCGGGAAGGGCTGAAAAGCCCATGCTCACTGGAAAAAGAAATGGTAGGCACGAGGAGACTCGAACTCCTGACCTCTACCGTGTCAAGGTAGCGCTCTAACCAACTGAGCTACGCGCCTGCCGCGTACCACGATTTTACCAAACTGAGACCACTCTTGCTTGAAGCTCTTGCTTCGCGCCCATGCTCACCACTATCGACGAATTCACGCTCTGCTATACGGTTGTTCAATGGGCGGCGTAGTCGTCCCTCCGGCGGCCGCAAACGTCTTCTAGAGCGAGTCTCGCGCTCCCGATTGAATCGCGAGCGTATGGTAAACTCCACTCTTGTCGCGAGCCTGTTTCGAAGTAAACTTCGATGGATATTCGTGAAATCGCGCGAAGAGCGAAGGTTTCCACCGCCACTGTGTCCAGAGCGATTAATCGCGTGCCCACGGTCGATCCTCAGCTTGCCAAGCGAGTCTGGAAAGTCGTCGACGAACTGGGCTATTTTCCTAATACCCAGGCTCGGGCTCTGGTTTCGGGACGCAGCCGGCTTTTCGGACTGATCGTTTCTGAAATCACCAATCCGTTCTTCCCGGAAATCGTGCAGACCTTTGAGAATCTCGCGGTAGAAAACAATTACGAAATCCTGGTGACCTCAACCGTGCATGATCCCAAGCGGATGGAATCGTCGGTCCGCCGGATGATAGAGCGCCGCGTCGATGGAGTGGCCATTCTGACGTTTGGCATGGAAGACACTCTGCTCGACCATCTCCGTTTCCGTAAGGTTCCCTTGGTATTCGTCGATGTGGGGCCGAATGCTCCGGGCATCGTCAATATACGGATCAATTATTTAAACGGAATTCGCCAGGCAGTGCAACACCTCGCCGCGCTTCGCCACACGCGTATCGCTTTCATTGCGGGTCCGTCGCATTTGAAATCCGCTGTGGCGAGAAAGATGGCTTTCATGACATCCATGACAGAGATCGGGCTCTCTCCCGACCTGATTGTCGAGGGCAATCACCAAATGGATGGCGGGATGCGAGCGCTGGTTGAATTTGAACAGTCGGGCAACCGGCCAACGGGAGTGCTCTGTTCCAATGACATGACAGCTATCGGAGTGATGCGGGAAGCATACGATCAGAACATCAAGATACCGAATGATCTCTCCGTAATCGGGTTCGATGACATCCGACTGGCCGAGTTCACAATTCCACCGCTGACGACGGTGCAAATGTCACAAAGGGAGCTAGCGAAGATTGCCTTTCAAGCACTGTTGCACGAGGTGCAACGCGAGTCGCCTTCCCTTGAACGCAGCGAATACGATCTGACTACCAATCTGGTACTCAGGCGCTCCACCGCGCTCGCCCGGTCTGGAACGCAGTTGGGGAAAACTCACGAGGAAAACACCGGCCCGCGA
>Ga0302325_10018973_pt1 | contig 14481 bp, 12 predicted proteins | sample Palsa_T0_2_FD_201948 | JGI IMG/M metagenome (GOLD analysis project Ga0302325, IMG submission 201948) | Peat permafrost microbial communities from Stordalen Mire near Abisko, Sweden - Palsa_T0_2 | ecosystem: Environmental > Terrestrial > Soil > Palsa > Peat permafrost | place: Sweden: Abisko... | reverse complement strand
GCGACCACCGCGCCGACTACGAGCGGGCCGACGCGGTCGTGCTCGGGGTCTCGCCCGACGCGCCGAAGAAGATCGCGAAGTTCGACCAGAAGTTCGGGCTCGGCTTCCCGCTGTTGGGCGACGAGGACCACGCCGTCGCCGAGTCCTACGGGGTGTGGGTCAAGAAGTCGATGTACGGCCGCGAGTACATGGGTAACGAGCGGACGACGTTCGTGATCGCACCCGATCAGACGATCGAGCGCGTGCTGCGCAAGGTCAAGCCCGGCGAGCACGACGAGCTCGTGCTCGACGCGCTCGACGGCGCGGCCTGAGGACGCCCGCCGACCTCCGCGGGTCAGCTACTCCCCGCCGGACGTCGCGGTGCCGGGTTCTCCGCCGGAGCTCGCCGTCTGGGTCGGCACGCACAACGCCGGCCCGTTGTCCTGCGGCGGCAGGTAGACGGTCCCGGGCGGGCACTTGCCGTTGACCGGCTTGGAGGTGCCCGGGAGCGACGGGGTCCCGTTCGGGTTGCAGTCGGGGCCCGACGTGCAGCTCTGGCTCGACGAGCTGTGTGACTGCGTCTGCCCGGGCGAGACCGGGGCGCCACCGGACGTCGGGTTCGGGCTCGTCGGCGGCGTGGTCTGGGTCACCGACGTGGTCGTGGTCGTCGTCGTGGCCGGGTTCGCCGGCGTGGTCGCCGGGCCGGCGCCGGTCGCGCTCGACTGGGTCGTGCTTGACGACTTGGCGTGCTTGTGGGTGGTGGTCGTCGTCGAGGAGCTGTGGCTCGATCCACCGCAGGCGACGAGCGCCAACGCGAGTACCACGGCGACCGCGGCCACCACGGCCACGCGCGCAAGTGGTGCTGGCCACGGCGTACGTTGCATGACTCAGGGGCCCGGTGGGTGCCGGGTTACTGCAGGCCCTCGCGCGCTTCGCGCACGAGCGTTACGGCCTCGGGGAAGATCACGGCCATCACCGAGCGTAGCTGCTCGGTCTGCTGTTCGGTCGTCCCCTGGATGTTGACCCGGTTGATCGCCGCCATCGTCAGATCGACGGCGAGCTTGATCGCGTTGTCGGCCCAGGCGAGCCGCTGCGCGCCCTGCATCTGCTCGGCGAACTCTCCGAGGCGTCGCTGCAGGTCGTCAGGGTCACCGAAGAGACCGCCGAATCCACTTCCTTCCATACCGTCAATGGTAGCCGTCCGCGGGACGGCTCACGCTGGCGGTTGGTTTTTGGCCGCCGACCACTAGCATTGGCGCCCGCCGATGTCCGCCGAAGCCCAGCTCCAGTACGAGAGCCGCGTCCGTAATCGGCAGGCCGTGATCGCGATCGTCGCCGGCGTGCTGGTGATGGCCGCCTCGGTCGTCGGGCTGATCGGCCCTCACACCAAGGTCAACGAGCTCACGCTGGGGCTGCTGACCGATCACAAGCGGGGCGCGCTGGACCTGATCGCCGGCGTGCTGACCGCGTTCGCCCAGGCCGCCGTCGCCGCGACGCTCGTGTTCCTGTATCGCTGCTCGAAGGCGCGGCGGCCCGAGGCGCCGGTGTTCATGCCGATCCTGGCGGTCCTGGGCGCGGCGATCACCGGAATCGTCGCGATCGTCAACCCGATCATCCTGCACGCAAAGGTCGATCAGTTCGTCTCGACCGGCGCGCAGACCTATGACGAGGCCAGCCGCCTGACCGGCGGCGGGCTGCTGCTGGTGCTGCAGATCGGCGCTCAGCTCGGATCGTTGCTGCTGGCGGTCGCGTTCGTGCTGATCGCGATGCAGTCGATGCGCGTCGGGCTGTTGCCGCGCCCGTTGGGCTACGTCGGGATCTTCGCGGGAGCGCTGATCCTGTTCCCGATCATCGTCATCCCGGTCGTGCAGCTCGGCTGGCTGTTGTCGGTCGGCTACCTACTGACCGGCCACTGGGCAAGCGGCGTCCCGCCCGCATGGCGGACCGGCAACGCCGAGCCGTGGCCGTCCTCGAACGAGTTGCGGGCACGACGGACGGCCGCCGGCCAGTCGCCGTCCTCGCGGCGCGGCGGCTCGGCGCCGATCCCCGCGGTCGACGGCCCGGCGATCGAGTCCGAGTCCTCGCAGGAGCGAACCCGCTCCAGCACGCCGAAGCGCAAGCGCAAGCGCCGCAACTGACGCGGTCGTCCGCGGCCCGGCGTAACCCTCGCCCACGGCCCCGCGCAACCTTGAAGTAACCCGCGTAACCCGCGCGATCGACCGTGCCCGCAGAGCGCCTCAGACCCCGCGCACTGTGCTCTGACGCACGCCACCTTCGGGTCCTGGTTGCAGCCGAAGCGCAGCAGTGAGAGGGTACCCCGCAACTCGGACCAACGAGCAGAGGGAGGATCTATGGAAGGCAGTGAATACCCGCGGGACGAGACGGCTCCGGCCGGCACTGTTGCGCCTGTCGCCGATCCCGCCCCGCTGGGGCTGGCGGCGTTCGCCACGACGACGTTCATCCTCAGCATGATCAACGCGAATCTCGTCGGCGGCGGCGTCGCGACCGCGGCCGGCATCGTCGCCGGGATGGCGTTCGCCTATGGCGGGATCGCGCAATTCGCCGCCGGGCTGTGGGAGTTCCGCAACGGCAACACGTTCGGCGCGACCGCGTTTTGCTCGTTCGGGATGTTCTGGTTGTCGTTCTACCTGCTGCTGCACGTCACCGCGTCGGCGCTGCCGAAGACCGAGGTCTTCTCGGCGATCGGCCTGTACCTGTGGGCGTGGGCGATCTTCACCGCGTACATGACGGTCGCGTCGCTGCGGACGACCGGAGCCGTCTTCGCGGTGTTTCTGCTGCTGACGATCACGTTCATCCTCCTGGCGATCGGCAATTCCGCCCTGGAGGGGACGACGTCAGCAACCAATAGCACGATCAAGATCGGCGGCTACGTCGGCCTGGCGACCGCAATCGTCGCCTGGTACGCGTCGTTCGCGGGGGTGGTGAACGACACCTGGGGCAAGACGGTGATCCCGGTTTTCCCGTTGGCTCGCAGAAGCTGAGGTACAACTAGTCCAGGAGACGGCGCCGGCTCTACGTCCGGCGCCGGCCTCCGGCCCAGTATGGATCGAGAAAACGGGAGGGTTTATGACTGACACAGCATCGACGGGCGATGACACGCTCGAGGCCCAGCTGGAGGAGATGCTTTCGATCGAGAGGTTCGATCCACCGGAGGCATTCGTCGAGCACGCATTGCTCTCGGATCCGAAGATCTACGAGGAGGCCGACTCAGACTGGAAGGGGTGGTGGGTCAAGCAGGCCAAGACGTTGTCGTGGTTCAAGGAGCCGACCAAGGACGTCAACGACTCCAACCCACCCTTCTACAAGTGGTTCGAGGACGGCACGATCAACGCCTCCTACAACTGCCTGGACCGTCACGTCGACGCGGGCAACGGCGACCGGGTCGCCTACCACTGGCACGGCGAGGAGGGCGAGGAGCGCGAGGTCACCTACGCCGACCTGCACCGCGACACCCAGCGGTTCGCCAACGCGCTGAAGGATCTCGGGATCGAGAAGGGCGACGTCGTGGGGATCTTCCTGCCGATGATCCCCGAGGTGGCGGTGGCGATGCTGGCGTGCGCCCGGATCGGCGCGATCCACAACGTCGTGTTCGGCGGGTTCTCGGTCGACTCGGTCAAGGAGCGGATGGAGTTCTCCGAGGCCAAGGCGCTGATCACCGTCGACGGCGCCCGCCGCAAGGGCAAGACCGCTCCGATCAAGCAGCAGGTGGATCAGACGATGGGCGACCTGGAGACGCTCGAGCACATCGTCGTGATCAAGTCGACCGGCGCCGACTGCGAGATGAAGGACGGCCGCGATGTCTGGTATGAGGAGATCTGCGAGGCCGCCGACGCCGAGTGTCCGGCCGAGCAGCTCGATGCCGAGCATCCGCTGTTCATTCTCTACACGTCGGGCTCGACCGCGAAGCCCAAGGGGATCCTGCACACGACCGGCGGCTACCTGACCGGCGTGTCGGCGACTCACAAGTATGTGTTCGACCTCCATCCCGACGAGGACGTGTACTGGTGCTCGGCCGACGTCGGCTGGATCACCGGCCACTCCTACATCGTCTACGGGCCGCTGTGCAACGGCGCCACGTCGGTGATGTTCGAGGGCGCGCCCGACTACCCGCACAAGGGGATCTGGTGGGAGTTGTGCGAGCGCTACGGCGTGACCAAGTTCTACACGGCGCCGACGGCGATCCGCGCGTGCATGAAGTGGGGCGTCGAGCACGTCGAGAAGTTCGACCTGTCCAAGCTGAAACTGCTGGGCTCGGTCGGGGAGCCGATCAACCCGAAGGCCTGGCTCTGGTACTACAAGGTGATCGGTGGGGAGCGTTGCCCGATCGTCGACACCTGGTGGCAGACCGAGACCGGCGCGATCATGATCACGCCGCTGCCGGGGATCGTTCAGACCAAGCCCGGATCCGCGACGCGTCCGTTCCCTGGCATCGCGGCCGAGGTCGTCAGCGAGCGTGAGGGCGAGCCGATCGACGAGGGCCAGGGGCTGCTGGTGCTCACGCGCCCGTGGCCGTCGATGCTGCGGACGCTCTACAAGGACGACGACCGCTTCATCGAGACCTACTTCGCGAGGTTCGGCAAGGACACATATCTGGTCGGCGATGCCGCGCGCAAGGACAAGGACGGCTACTTCTGGGTGATCGGGCGGATCGACGACGTCGTCAACGTCTCCGGCCACCGGTTGTCGACGGCCGAGGTGGAGTCGGCGATCGTCGCGCACCCGAAGGTCGCCGAGTCGGCCGTGATCGGTCAGGCCGACGAGGACTCCGGCCAGGCGATCTGCGCGTTCGTGACGCTCGAGGGCGACCTCGCCGGGTCCGACGAGCTCGTCGAGGAGATCCGCGCGGTCGTCGCCGAGCGGATCGGCAAGTTCGCGCGGCCGCGGCGGATCATCTGGGCCGACGACCTGCCCAAGACACGCAGCGGCAAGATCATGCGTCGGCTGCTGCGTGATATCGCCGAGGGACGCGCGCTGGGCGATGTGGCGACGCTCCGTGACCCCGACGTGATGGCGCAGCTGGAGGGCAAGATCAAGGAGGAGCAGGCCGCCGAGGCCTAGCGGCGGCCGCCGCGAGCGAGCCGGATGGCGGTGCAGCCGTCAGCGGAGCACCCCGTCCACGGTTCCTGCCTGTGCGGCGGGGTGCGCTTCGCGGTGACGCAGCCGTTCCTGCGTGCCAACTACTGCCACTGCGAGCGGTGCCGGAAGCATTCCGGCACCGCAGCGCTGGCGCAGGGCCGGGTCCCACGGGAGGGATTCGAGTTGCTGTCCGGCGCGGAGCTGCTGACCGTCTACGCGCCACCCGGCGGCGGCATGGTCAAGGCGTTCTGTCGCGTCTGCGGCTCGAGCCTGTTTGGCGGCACGTGGCCGGACGGGCCCGAGGTCTCGATCAGGCTCGGTTCGCTCGATCAAGACCCCGGAATCCGTCCGCAGTTTCACGCGTTCACCGCGTCCCAGGCGTCATGGGAGACGCTCCGTGACGACGGCCTGCCGCGCTACGAGCGCCGCTATCGCAGGCCCGCGGCCGACTCCACGTCCCCAGCCAGCTGATCGGTCAGCGGTCCCGCCGACAGCAGCCGCGAGTAGCCGCTCTCGCTGGGGCTGGCCCCACGTGAGCCGAGGAAATCGGCGTGCGCCCGCCACTGGCCGGTGCTCGGCGGTGTGAACGACACCGATCCTGAGCCGTTGGCAACGCTCACGCGCTCGTCCTTATAGAACTGCCATCCGGCGACCGGATCGAAGCGGTCGATCTCGACTGTCGCCGGTCCGTCGACGCCCGGCGTCACGCGGACCCGGATCGACGCGCTCGTGCCCGGCGGTTCCTGGATGTAGCGCGCCCCGTCGAACAGCACGGTCGTGTGGGTGATCGTTCGCGAGCGGCGGATCAGGACGAACCCGCCGGAGGTGAAGTCACGGGCCTCGACGAGCGCGTAGTAGCGCCCGGGCTTGGTCGTGTAGGTCAGCGTCTGGCTGCCCTCGGAGTCGCACGAGCAGTCCAGCTCCTTACCGCCTTCAGACAGCAGCTCGAGGTCGAACGGCCGCTGAGAGCCGGTCGACAGATTCAGTTGCAGGTCGCTGCGGGTGGTGACGTCGAACCGGTACAACCGCACGACGCCGACATGGCTGCCGTTCAGGTAGCCGCCGACGCGCCGGTAGTTGCCAAGCGGCAGTCCCGGCGCCGTCTGCGCGGCGGTCGCGGCCGCCAGTTGCAGGTGGTAGCGCTGCGCCCCGGGGGCGAACGCGTCGGCCTGAACGAGCAGGCTGTAGCGACCGCTGACCCGCGGCGTGAACAGCCGGTAGCCCTGGCAGCTCAGGCCGCCGACCGACGACGCGGACTCAAAGGACTTCGTCTGCGGCGTGAAGATCGCCAGGCGCATGCACCCCTTGATCCGCGACACGAGATTGACCTGGTAGGAGACGCCCGCGGTCAACTGGGCCGAGTACGCCGAGGAGACGTCGACGACCCGCGCCAGCGAACCCGACGCGCCTGCGGAGCCGAGCGGGGCGCCGGGCGGCGTCGCTGCCGGCGGCGGCTGGAAGACGTGCAGCGAGAACGTGCCGCTGGCGGAGTTCGACAGCTGCGCGACGCGGATCAGGTACGTCGTGCGCTTCTGAGGCGTGAATGCGAACACCGCTTCGCCGTGCTTGTCGGTCAGCTGGCAGGTGACCGGAAGGCTCTGCGAGCGCTGCTTGACGAACAGGTCCACGGCCCCGTCGAGCTCGCCGTTGGCGTCCACCTGGACGGCGATCTTCGGCGGCGCCTGCGCCCCGACCGAGAACTGGTACCAGACCGAGCCCCCCTCGGTCGCGCAGTTGGACGCCGGGTCGGTCGGGTCGACCGTGGCGCCGACGGTCGTGCCCGACGCGGTCGCCGGCAGCGGACCCAGGTTGGTCGGGTTGTCGCGGGAATCGTTGGACGGCGGCGCCGGCTGGGCGGCGGCGGTGGCGGCCGCCGCGAGCACGACGAGCGCTGCCAGCAGCGCCACGATCGCCTTTGGTGTCATCCTCATCTCCTCCTCGTTCGGTCCGGCATGCACGATTGGTGCGTTCTGGGTCCCGGTCCGCTGCGACTGAGTTCGGTCGCCTTGTCGTCCGGGCGTGGTGACCCGGCCTCGACGATGCGAACATCAGGCACAACGGCCGGCGGGCGGCTTTGTTGCGCGGTTTCCACGCGTGAAGCGTCTGCGCGGCGACATCGCGTCGCCTCGAGCTCTCGCATGTGCGTAGGAGCGACGAGGCGTTCGCCAGTGACCGCGCTGTAGGTTATCTGCAGGTTTCAGGCCCCAATCCTCGTTGAACCTCCATCGACCGGTACGCCGGCTGAGCGTGCCCGGCGTCGTCTAGTGGCCCCTCACGCGACCACTAGTGCGCGGCGGTCGCCTGGTTGCGCATCTCGGACAGGATCCGCTCCAGCCGCGGCTCGGTCTCGAGGTCGACGTGCGTGAATGCCGCCGCCACCGCCGGGTGCACCGCGGCGATCTGGGCGTGCATCTCATGGGCGACCGCCCGGTAGCTGGGATGGCCCTCGCGCCCGGAGCGAAGCTCGATCAACTGCATCGCCTCGCGGGCGTTGAGATCGAGCACGAACCGAAGTCGATACCCCAGGCACAACGCGTACGGCGCCGCGCTCGCCAGCCCACGTTCGCAGATCCGACCGTACGCGTCACGGGACAGTTCCAGCGCGCGGCGGTACTCGTCGCCGGCGCCGGCCAGCTCGACCTGACCCGGCACCCCGGCGCCGAGGTCGGGCGTCAGCGTCTGCCACTGGACGGTCAGCATCCGGTGACGCTGCAGGTCACGAAAGGCGCCGTAGTCGGCGACGATCTCGAACCGGTAGCGCAGCGCCTCGAACCCGCGGCCAGGTCGGTGCCGGCGGTTGGCGCGCTCGCCGATCAGCTCGGCCAGCATCCGCCCGCGCTCGGCCGCGTCCAGCAGTCTGACCGCGTCGCGCGTGGACGCCTCGGAAGTGCCGGTGGACTCGAACACGAGCGCGCACAGCAGGTCCTCCTCGGTCCCGTCGACGTGGGTGAGCGTGACGGATGGCCCCTGGTCGGCGGTCTCGCGGTCCTCGCCGAGGTCCAGCTGTGCCGCCCACCGCTCGCCGGCGCGGCCGCGGTCGCGCAGGTACTCGATCCACTCGCCGCCGCGGTCGGGGCGCGGCACGCGGGCGACGAAGCTCGGGATCACCGCCTGCACCTCGGCCAGGAGCATCTCGCCGTAGCTGCGGGCCTCGGGCAGCGGATGCGCCAGCAGGTGCAGGATCAGCTGCTCGTAGCTCTGGCCCGAGGCGAAGATCCCCATGTGCGAGAGCGACGCGGCGGGCAGCAGCCCGCGCAGCAGATCGAGCGCCTTGGCCCGGATCGCCCGCTGGTGCGCGGCCGGCGAATCGCCGCCGGCGATCGGGAACTCCCGCGCAGCCCAGGCGCTGATGACCGGGATCGCCGCCGAGTAGATGGCGAACAGCTCGTCCATCGCCCGCCCGTACTCGGGCCCGAGCTCGGGGTCTGCGTAGTAGCGATAGCGGGGCGGCTCGTCCGGGCGCTCGGCCGGCATCGGCGCGTCATAGGCGATGTAGCGGGTCGACTGCTCCAGGTAGGAGGCCAGCCGCGGCCGCTGGAGGATCTTGGTGAGCACGTTGGAAACCCACTCGCAGGCGACGTGCGCGCCGCCGAGCTGCGCGACCGAGTCGTCGCCGTAGCCGAGGAAGATCCGCTCGTAGAGCTGCGTCGCGCGGCCGGCGCCCTCGCTGCGACCGGCCGCGACGCTCGACGCCGGGTCGTGGAGGTCGTCGGCGAACTCGTCGAGCAGCAGCCGCCGCAATGTGCCGCGGTGGCGGGAGTAGCGCGCGAACAGGGCGCCCTTGACCGTCTCCGGGAGGTTCATCAGCGCGAACACCGGACCGTCCAGGTTCGAGCAGTGCGGCGCGAGCAGCTGACGCTCGGAGTCGGTGAAACTCTCGGCCGGATAGCGCACGAGCGGCTGATCGTAGCGGCGCACCCGGCCGGTACTCTTCGTCGATACGGGTGCGCACGAACACTGAGCACTTCGACGTTCTGATCGTCGGGGCCGGGCTGTCAGGGGTCGGTGCCGCCTGCCATCTACGCCGCGCCGCGCCCGATCGCAGCTTCGCCGTACTGGAGGCACGTGACACGATCGGCGGCACCTGGGATCTGTTTCGGTATCCGGGGATCCGCTCGGATTCCGACATGCATACGCTCGGCTACTCGTTCGCGCCGTGGCGCGAGTCGCAGGCGATCGCCGACGGCCCCTCGATCCTCCGCTACGTGCGCCGCACGGCCGACGAGCATCGGGTGACCGAGCGCGTCCGATTCGGGCAAAGGGTGATCGAGGCACGATGGTCCTCGGACAAGGCCGTCTGGACGGTGCTGGTCAAGCGCGGCGCCGACGGGGAGACCGAGGAGCTGAGCTGCTCGTTCGTCTACACCTGCTGCGGCTACTACGACTATGCCGACGGCTACGCGCCGAGGTTTCCGGGCGCCGAGCGCTTCCGCGGGCCGATCGTCCACCCGCAGCACTGGCCCGACGATCTCGACTACGAGGACAGGCGGGTCGTCGTGATCGGCTCCGGGGCGACCGCGATCACGCTGGTGCCCGCGCTCGCGGACCGCGCCGCACACGTCACGATGCTGCAGCGCTCGCCCAGCTACGTCGTCTCGCTGCCCGGCCGTGACGGGCTCGCCGAGCGCGCGCGGCGGTGGCTGCCGGAGATGGCCGCCTACAACCTCGTCCGCGCCAAGAACGTGGCGCTACAGACGCTGAGCTTCCAGCTCAGCCGCCGGCGGCCGAAGCTGATGAAGGCGCTGATCGCCCGGGGCGCCCGGGCCGCGCTGCCGGCCGGGTTCGACGTCGACACCCACTTCGGCCCGCGCTATGACCCGTGGGATCAGCGGCTGTGCGTCTGCCCCGACGGCGATCTGTTCGACGCGCTGTCCGATGGCCGGGCCTCGATCGTGACCGACACGATCGAGGCGTTCACCGAGGACGGGATCGAGCTCGGCTCAGGAGCGTCGCTCGGTGCCGACGTGATCGTGACCGCCACCGGTCTGCGGCTGCAGGCGATCGGCGGGATCCGGCTGGTCGTCGACGGCGCTGAGGTGTCGGCGGCGGAGACGACCGTCTATATGGGCTCGATGCTGTCGGGCGTGCCGAACTTCGCGTTCGTGATGGGCTACACGAACGCCTCGTGGACGCTGAAGGCCGACCTCACCAGCGGCTTCGTGACGCGCGTTCTGCAGCACATGTCTCGGGGCGGTTATGCGTGGGCGATGCCGCCCCGGCTCGGGCCCGACGTGCCGCGACTGCCGCTGCTCGATTTCAGCTCGGGCTATGTGCAGCGCTCGCTGGCGCAGTTCCCGACGCAGGGACCGCGGGCGCCGTGGCGGGTGCGTCAGAACTACACGCTGGATCGGCTGGAGCTCAGGCGCCATCGCGTCGATGACGGGGTGCTCGCCTTCGGCCACGCCTCGCGGTTCGCCGCGGCCGGGCTCGACGAGGACGCGCGGGCCACCGCCCTCGCGTAGGCGCGCGCCGGAACCTCACCGGCGACCCATCGTCGTTGCTTAGATTGCTCTCATGTGGGGCGCGTATAAGCCTGTCAGTGCCTTCGGCGAGTCCCCGCTTGTCTGAGTCCCACTCCGACGAGCCCGGCTGGGTCGGCCCGCCGGTGCTGACGGCTTCGGGAATCTGCCACAGCTTCGGCGACCGCAAGGTGCTCGACCGGCTGTCGCTGACGGTGGGCGCCGGCGAGCGCGTTGCGATCGTTGGGGAGAACGGCGTCGGCAAGACGACCCTGATGCGGATCTGTGCGCGGCTGCTGGCCCCGCAGGCCGGCACGCTTGCGATCGACGGACGGGTCGGCTACTGCCCGCAGCTCCCCGGTCTGCACGAGCTGCTGACCCCCGACGAGCACCTCGCCCTGTTCAGCCCGGCGATGGGCCTCACGCGCGGCGAGGGCGTCGCCCGCGGTCACGAGCTGCTGGCCGAGTTCGGGTTCCCCATCAAGGATCGCGGCGCCCAGATTCGCCATCTCTCCGGTGGCTGCCAGCAGAAGCTCAACCTGACGCTGGCGCTGCTCGGCGGCGCCCGGCTGCTGTTGCTCGACGAGCCCTACCAGGGGTTCGATCACGGCTCCTATCTGAACTTCTGGGATCACGTCGAACGCTGGAGTAACCAGGGGATCGGGGTGATCGTCGTGACGCACATGCTCGCCGACCTCGATCTCGTGGACCGCGTCGTGGCCCTGAGCCCGGTTCTCGCCGAGGAGCCGGGATGAGCGATGTTGTCAGGGCGGCGGCCCGCCGGCGATCGCTCGCACGCCGGCACTGGGCCGAGCGCGTGTTGCTGCCGGCCGAGATGGCCGGCCGCGAGCTGACCCGCCGCCGCACCGCGCTCGGGTTGCTGACGCTGCTGCCGCTGGCGTTCTACGCCGCATCGACCTCCAACAGCGACTACGCGCCGGTGCTCGGCGGGATCGCGATGGCGTTCTCGGTCTCCGGCGCGGCGATCTTCTGCGTGATGAGCTCGCGACGGCTCGACAGCCGGCTGGTGCTGGCCGGCTACCGGCCGCGGGAGCTGATGATCGGGCGGCTGCTGCTGCTCGAGTCGCTGGGCGCCATCCTCGCGCTCGTCTTCTCCGGCGTGATCGTGCTCGGGTCCAGCCCGTCTGACCCGGGCGAACTGCTGTGCGGCGTGTTCCTCGTGACCCTGTGCGCGGTCCCATTCGGCCTCGCGGTTGGGGCGCTGGTCCCCTCCGAGCTCGAGTCGGTACTGATCCTGATCGGCGTCGTCGGCGTGCAGCTGACCCTGTCCTCCGACGACGCGATCGCGAAGTTCCTGCCCTTCTGGGGTGCGCAGCGGCTGCTTGACCAGGCCAGCGGCGGCGCGGGTGCGACGACGTGGCCGATCATCGTCGCGTTCCTCTACGCCGCCGGGCTGTTCGTGATCGCGTGCTGGGCGGTCAACCGCCGCTACGCGAACGTGCGCTGACCGCCGGCGCTGCGTTGGCGGCGCGCGTCCGAGTGTGCAGAAAAGTACGTATGGACGCCCTTATCGCACAACCGCGGGCCGGGCGGCTAGTGCAGACCCAGCGCGCGCCCGGCGTGGGCGACCAGCGTGAACATCGGCGACGGGAACACGCCGAACGCGATCGTCGCGGCGGCGAACACGATCGCCACGAGGGTCAGTTCGGGGTATGCGGAGGACGACGCGTGCGCGGCCGCGGGCTCCGAGGAGCCCGCCACGGCTCCGGCGCCGAGCGCGTCGGCCTCGGGCGAGCCGCCCGCGATCGGCGCGAGGGTTCCGGCTCCGGTGCCGGTCCCGAACGCGAACCGAGACGCGAAACCCGCTCCGGGACTCGGGGTCTCGGCGCGCATCCAGACGGCCGCGATCACGCGCAGGTAGTAGCCCAGCGAGATCATCGAGCCGAGCACGAGCACGATCGCCAGCCAGGTATAGCCGCCGTTGACCAGGGCGTGGATCAGCTGGAACTTGCCGATGAAGCCGACCGTGCCGGGGATGCCGGCGAGCGCCAGCATCGAGACCGTCAGCGGCCACGCCAGCCACGGGTTACGGGCGCCCAGTCCGGCCAGCCCGGCCAGATCGTCGCCGTCGGAGCGGTCGTTCTGGTTGGCGACGATCACCGCGAACGCGCCCATGTTCATGATCAGGTAGAAGGCGAGGTACAGGACCGTCGCGTCGACCCCGAGCTTGGTGCCGACGACGACCCCGGCGAGCATGTAGCCGGCCTGGCCGACGCTGGAGTAGCCGAGGATCCGCTTCAGGCTCGTCTGCGAGAGCGCGCCGACGTTGCCGACGATGATCGTGATCGCGGCGATCGCGGCCAGCGCCGGCGCCCACTGGTGATGGGCGCTGATCACGGCGACGTCGAAGAAGCGGATCAGCACGCCCAGCGCGGCCGCCTTGGTGGCGGTCGCCATGAACGCGGTGATCGGAGTGGGCGCACCCTCGTACACGTCCGGGGTCCACTGATGAAATGGCGCCACCGAGGCCTTGAACGCGAAGCCGACCATCACCAGCCCGAGGCCGGTGAGGAACATCGGGTCGCCGTAGACGCCGTGGGCGAGATGGCCTGAGTGGATCTGCGCGGCGATCTGCGAGAACTGGGTCGAGCCGGTCGAGCCGTAGACGAGCGCCAGCCCGTAGAGCAGCGTCGCCGAGCCGACCGAGCCGATCACCAGGTACTTCAGGCCCGATTCCAGCGATCCCTCGCGCCGGTACTCCGAGGCGCACAGGATGTAGAGCGGGATCGATAGCAGCTCGAAGCCGAGGAACAGCGAGACCAGGTTCTGCGCGGAGACGAGCACGGCCATGCCCATCACGCTGAACAGCATCAGTGCGTAGTACTCGCCGTGGCCGGCGGTGGAGACGGCCGGACTGCGCAGCGACAGCAGCACGGTCGCGATCCCCGAGACCGCGAACAGCATGTCGAGGATCAACGCGAGATCGTCGATCCGCAGCGCGGACGAGATGATCGAGGTCTGACGATGGAAGATGCTGATCTCGACCACCAGCGACGCCGCGAACGCCATGATCGCCACGAGCGCGGTGACCCGAGCCCTGACGCTCTCGGCCAGGGGTCCACCGAGCAGCCCGATGATCAGCACGATCAGTGCGCCGCCGCCGAGGATCAGGATCGGCATGAACGACGCCCAGTCGATGTGGGGGCCGTGCAGGTGGGGGGACGCGGCGGCGGTGGTCAGGAGCGCGGTCACTTGGAAACCGTGGAAGCGTATGACGTGTCCGCCGGCGAGTAGGACCACCAGCCCGACTTGAGCTTGCCCGAGGAGGTGAACGCGATCTGCGGGCTCGAGGCGTCGACCGGCAGCCCCGGCACGTGGCTCGCGGCGACCGTGCGATCGACGGTCGTCTGCGACCGGCGCAGTGCGAACTGCGGATAGAACGCGAACACGAGGATCAGCAGCACCATCGACACGATCGCGACGGCCTCCCAGCGCCTGATCTCAAACGAGGTCACCTTCGCGCCGACCCGGTTGTGCATCGCACGGATGTAGAGCCGCAGCGCGTACGCGGCGGCGCCGACGACGCCGACCGAGGCGATCATCGCGATCGGCAGCTTGGAGTCGAACAGGCCGAGCAGGATGTTGAACTCGCCGACGAAGTTCGACGAGCCCGGCATCGCCAGGTTCGCCAGCGTGAGGATCAGGGCCAGGGTCGCGAGCAGCGGCGCGCGGAAGGCGATCCCGCCCATGTCGGCGAGCTTCTCGGAGCCGCCGGCGCGCATCGCGGCGGCGGCGACGATGAAGAACAGCGGGACGGTCACGAGCGCGTGGTTGGCCATCTGGATCAGCGCGCCCTGGGTGCCCTGCGGCGTCAGCGTGAAGATCCCGAGCACGATGAAGCCCAACTGCGCGACCGACGAGTAGGCGACGACGAGCCGTGCGTCGGGCGTTGTCATCGCGACCACGGTCCCCCACAGGACCGAGA
>Ga0302325_10018972_pt1 | contig 14481 bp, 6 predicted proteins | sample Palsa_T0_2_FD_201948 | JGI IMG/M metagenome (GOLD analysis project Ga0302325, IMG submission 201948) | Peat permafrost microbial communities from Stordalen Mire near Abisko, Sweden - Palsa_T0_2 | ecosystem: Environmental > Terrestrial > Soil > Palsa > Peat permafrost | place: Sweden: Abisko... | reverse complement strand
GCATGGATGGCGCCCCGCTCTCCTCGATCACGATCGCCATGAATAAGGCGTACAGCGCTGCACGGGAGCGCAAGGCCAGCAAGGAGATTGGCAACGCGGCGCGCCATCCCGAGAAGGGCTTCGACATTGCCTACTTTGGCGACGCGAGATTTACGGGCTGGGGCGGCGGGGTGCCGGTTTGGAAGGACGGCCGCGTGGTTGGCGCGATTGCGATCAGCGGCCTGCCGCAGGCCGAAGACATCGAGCTGGCGGAAATGGGCGTGATGATTATCGCGGGCCAGGGTGCGTCAACACAAAATCCGGAATAACGTAAGACCTCGCTAGCGTTTGACCGGCGGCGCGATCTCCGGAGGTTCTGAACGGCTGCGGCGAGACGTGTTGATCACGATCTCCGCGTTGCCGCCAAGCGAGCCCGCCACCCCTGGCCTGGGGAGCGTCACGTCTTCAGCCGTGCCGCCAGGGCCTTGGATGCTCCCGCCGTTAAGCGCCAGACCGCCGGTCGACCAGCAATCCAGGCGGGTGGTGCTCTGCCCTTCGTCTACGCCGTAATCAAAGGTGAGCGTGCTCGTTCCCGATCCGGATCTGTACCGGGCCCTGCCGCCGGAGTTCAACGCCAACAGCGGAGTGCCGGTAACCGTCACCGCTTCGCTGAAGGAAATCTGAATCGAGATGGGGGTCCCCACCCCGTATGTGCCGTTGGGGGTCGAGGAGGCGACATTCATGACCGCTCCTGAAATGGACGGAGTCCGCCGCGCGTACCCGATGACGTCCAGCACGAGCACCTCAGCAGGGGGAGAAATGTCTACCCCCGCGACCCCAGGGCAAAGCGCTTCGTCCTGCACCAGCGGACTGCCGCAATCAATTAGCCAATCGCCACCGTCACCGGCGCCGGCGATGTTTTGGTACTGCTGAAGCATGTGTACGCCGTCGAGCGAAAAACAGGCGTTCGTGGAATCGCTTGCCGAGCATGGATTCGCAGTGCCCGCGCCGAAACTGCGAGTGCCGTTGCTGTGGTAGCGGAAGAAGTCTGCCGGAAACACCAAGCCCGTACAACCCACCAGGGCGCAGGAAGGCGTGCCGAGGATTTCATCGGTCTCGTGTTCGACGACGGTGAAAAAGTCATACTGGCTGGTCGAGATCTCGCCGATTCGGAAATAGTATGGCGTGGTATTGCTCAAGGTCGCAATTCCGTCATAGCAGCCGGCCGTACCCAGGGTGCAGGTGGTTGTGCCGTCCGCTTCAAGGCCGCTTCCGCCCGCCGTCGAAAGACCCAGCGCCCCCTGGAGCGCGCCTGCGACGCCTACCAGGTCGCTGCCGAATGGGTTCGCCGCCGGCAGGCTGTTCGTGTCGGCGGTGGTATCGTTCGCGCCCGATGCCTTGGCGATCAGGGCGGTCCGGAAACTGCTGTAACTGAACTCATTTACCGCCCAGGTGCTCGCGCCCAGCCCCGTGGTGCCAAGCGTGACATAGATACTTGCATTGATGTTGGTGAACGCGCTGCTGTAGAGCGCCGCAATCGTCGTGTTCAGAGTATTGCAGGCCGTCGCCGACAACGTGGTGATGGTTGCGTCACATGTGTAAACAATGCCGGTGCCGGTGGCAGAGTCCGGGTTCTCGCTGGCGGTTAGGGGGCGCGCGGGTGCGACGATGGGAAATGCGCTCACCTGCGATTTCCGCTCGGGCCCTTGAGTGAGATTCGCGCTGTCGGTGATTGCCTGGTTTGAAGCCGGAGCCAGACCTAGCAGCACGCTCTCGTTGTCGCCGTTGCCGAAGATAGCGACAGTGAGATCGGGCTTGCCGTCCCGCTTGACGTCCCCCATTGCCTCAGATCGGGGGTTGGCATCGGCGGGGGAATCGACCGCTGGCTGGGACCCGCCCCCCGAAGCCGCGTCGACGTTGTGTACCAGCGTGACCGACGTGCTTGGAGCGTAATTGGAGTCTCCACCGTAATATGCCTTTAGCGAGCGCGACCCGGAAGGAATGAGGCTGGTAGTCAGCTTGGCCTCTCCTCCCGTCAGCCTGGAAGTTCCCAGCACCTCCGCGCCGTCATAGAACGTCACGCTGCCACTGGCCACTGGGGGCGTGACGGTCGCCAGCAAGGTGACCGAACGGCCGAAGACAGAACCGTCCGGCGAACTTGTAAGCGTGATGCCGCTGGGCTCATTCCCGCCAATCAGGAGAGCCGGAACGGCGAGGATCAGCGGAACAGCGAGTTTCAAAGCCAGCATAACGCGCGCTTCGCCGCCACCGCTCGCGCCTCGTTTCCGAAAGCGGCCCGTGTTACGACGACCCATTTGTTTGTCCTTCATGATCCCGATCGCGTCCGTATCCATGCGCGGTTTCATGCCGGTTCCGGCCTTCGCGTTCTGAAGCGATCCGCCATCACAGTCGACGTTGCAGGCCTTTCCAGCTTCTGCGCTGAAGGCTATCGCCTGAACTGTTGCGCGTGCGACCGCCACGAATTGGGAGACCCGGTTGAGCGTCATCACGATCCTAACGATCTGATCGGACCCGAAGAGAACCACCAGTATGATCGGCTATTTCGTTCGGGAGCCTGATCGCGAGCTGAACCATTAAATCAGGAGGGCAACTTCCGCGCCATACGCTTCCTTTTGGGAAATCAATGACTTGACGAGCGAAACTCCTACTGTGCTGTGAACGGTGGTACACAAACGTTTGCTTGGTGTGATTTGGGGGTCTCAAAGGGGAGGTGTCGGAGACCTTGACACGAACTTTCATTTTGGCCTTCGAGCAAGCATACACCAGTCCGCCTCCCTTGGAGCGCAAAAAGTACTCTTCACCCCGGTAGTGTTTAGGGTTCGGCGCAGGTCGTGGGGAACGTTCCGAGGGGCCGGTGCGCGTAGCGGCCCGTTTCGTCCTTGGGGAAAGGAAAAGCATGACGGCGCCACCGGATGAATGCGCCGGTTAAGCCGATAAGGCGAGAAGGACTAGACCCGCAATGAAGAACACAACACGACGCAGATAACTGAGCCCCGCGCCAATGTGGGCGATTTCGTCGAATGCCGCGGATTCCCGCCGCGCCGCGCCCCACTCCGGCACCGCCATGAACGCAAGCAGGCTAAGCCCAAGAGTGGTCATCAGCCCTGGCCGATGGCAGCGCGTTCCCAGCCTCCCGTAGAGCCGAATTGCATCGGTATATACGCCGCCGAATCGTCGCGAAGAGCCCCCAAACATCTAGAATCAAGTTTGAAGAAGCTGCAGGTCACGGTCTTCCTGGTTGTTCTGACCATCGCCGTCGCCGTTCAATGGGCGAGCGGCGCGTTCACCAGCGACTTCGACGGAGACCCCGACGAACCCGCGCACGTGGTTTCCAGTCTTCTGGTGCGCGACTATATCACCCAGGATCTTCCGCACAATCCACTCACCTTCGCGCGCGCCTACCAAGCTCATTTTCCGAAAATCGCAATTGGCCACTGGCCGCCTCTTTTTCATACGACCGAAGCATTATGGACGCTGGCCGCCGGCCGTTCGAAAGCGGCGCTGATCGCTTGGTTGGCCGTGCTGGCCGCGGGCGTCACGACGCTCATTTTTGTCTGGACCCGGCGCGGCCAGGACGCGATCGTCGCATGCTTCGCGGCAGTCGCTTTCTTTGCGAGCCCTCTCGTTCAAGTGGCCATCTCTTCGGTGATGCCCGACATCCTCCTAGCCCTCCTGGCATTTGCCGCGGCGTCCTCTCTCGGAGCTTATTGGCAATGCGGCGAGAAGCGCTATGCCGTTTGGTTCGCAGTATTCGCGTTCGCCTCCGCCGCGACCAACGGCCGGGGTATCGCTGTCGCGCTCATTTGCGTGCCCACCGGTGCTCTGTTGTCGCCCGCCCACAAACGCCGATGGCTTATCGCGTTGTTCGCGGCCGGAGCGTTCCTACTTCTGCCCAATCTTTTCCCCGGCGCCGCTCCATTCTCTGCCATCGGATTCATGCTGAGTTTGTGGCAGTTACTGGAACGCACCGCGATCATGCTGAGCTGGCCCGTCGCCGGCCTGGCTGTAGTGGGAGCCGTTTCCGTCTTCCGCAGCCTGCGCGAGCATCCACGCTGGGCGCCGATGCTGAGCCTCGCACCTGCTGCCTGGATGTTCCAGAGCCTCGGGGGCTGGCCACTTCAGGACCGCTATCTCCTGATGTCGGCGCCCGCCGTCGCCGTGCTCGCCGCCGCGGGCTGTCAAGCCTGCCTGCATTCGTTCCGCTCGCCTCGCCGCGTCGTCGCAGTGTTTCTATGCGCCGCCGTAGTGGTGGCCTTTGACGCTCGCCACTATTCGAAAAAACCCGACCTCGGCTATCACATCTTCGCGAGCGAAGCCCTGGCGCAAGCGCACACCACGTCGCTCATCGCAGGAGATGCGTTTCACGAAGGCTCCTACATTGCCGAGATGGATCTGCTGGACCCCCGGCGTGCGCACACAATACTACGCGCAACCAAGATGCTCTCGCTGAGCACGTGGGCGGGGAACTTCTACCGAATGCGATTCGCCTCGCCATCCGAACTGGGCGCATGGCTGGATAACACCGATGTTACGCTGGTGATTGTCGAGACCACCGGGCCGCCGCATGTGGTTCAGTTGCTGGAAGCGCTGCGAGCAGACGCGGCGCATTGGCGGCAACTTCCGGGCGCAGCTTTTCCCCGCGATGTGCGCCTTTTTGAACGTCGGCTTGAATAGCGGCCGCTGCTGGATTTCCCTCGACATTTACGGCCTGCAATTGATCCCGCACGCGCAGGTCTTCCACTTATCGCTGGGGCGCGACGGAGTTGAGAACCCGCGCGACGTGCACGAAACCTTCGCGCGCGCGGCAACCGCCAGCATGCGTAATTGCCCATGAGCAGCTTCGTATTAGCTACCCTCGGGACACACGGCGATCTGAATCCCTACGTCGCCGTCGCGTTGGGCCTGCAAAAACGCGGGCACTCGGTCAGTGTGGCGACTTGCCCGTCCTATCGGGGGCGAATCGAATCGCTGGGACTGCGATTCCACCCCTTGCGTCCCGACCTTGCCGAAATGATGAAGTCCCCCGAAACATCCGCGCGCGGTAACGATCTTCGACACGGAACCGAGTACATCCTGAAAACACTGGTTCTCCCCAGGCTGCGAGAGACCTACGATGACCTGACGGCTGCGTGCGCGGGCGCCGATATTCTGGTGATTCATCCGGTTCTTCTCCCCGCCCCGCTGGTTGCCGAGAAGATGGGGCTGAAGTGGATTTCCGTGATACTCTCGCCAGGCATTTTCCTTTCCGCGCATGACCCACCGCTCCTGCCGCCGTTATCCTGGTTCTATCCGCTGCGTCATTTAGGACCCCTGCCTCATCGGCTCCTTTACCGCTGGATCGATCGGATCCTCCGGCACTGGATGCGCCCGGTCGGCGATCTCCGGAAACAGATCGGCTTGCCGCCGTCGCCGAAGAATCCGGTGCTGGAGGGCATGCTCTCTCCGTACGGAACGCTGGCATGGTTTTCTCCACTCATTGGTCCGCCGCAGGTCGACTGGCCCGCAAATACGAAGATCACCGGCTTTGTCTTTGACGATGGCGCGGACGATGGCGCGACCCTATACCCGCCAAACCAGGCCCTACTCGATTTTCTGGATCGCGGGGACCCGCCTGTGGTGTTCACCCTGGGAACCAGCGCGGTGACGGTTGCCGATGACTTCTATCGGGTGAGCCTCGAAGTCGCCCGGCAGGGCGGATGGCGCGCCGTCTTACTCACCGGAACCGACGAGCGGAACCAAATATCCAAGGCAGCTTTGCCTGATTCTGTATTCGTCACTCCGTACGCTCCATATTCCCAGCTTTTTTGCCGTGCAGCCGCGGTGGTCCACTCAGGCGGCATCGGGACGGTTGCCGAGGCACTGCGCGCCGGCGTTCCCATGCTGATTGTGCCGCATGCAGCGGATCAGCCGGATAATGCCGCGCGCGTGAAACGCCTCGGTTGCGGACGGGTTATTCCTCGTGCCCGGTATCAACCTACCCGCGCGGTGAGTGAGCTTCGCCATCTGCTGGGCAATCCGGAGTACGCGGCGCGTGCGGGAACGCTGGCTGAGGCTATTCGCCGGGAGGGCGGGTTGACGCCGGCCTGCAACGCGCTGGAGGAACAAGCGGCAAGCCCTTTCACGGCAACTCCCAAGTAAACCTTCGAAGACACTCCAGTATCTCCGGCACTATTGGGCGCACATCGGTAATCTCTCCGCGGAGCTCACGGACATAGGCGTCTTGCAACGCGCCAGTTATGGCTTCGTCGAAAAGCCCCATCGATTGCAGTCCTCTCTCGGTTTTTCCGGCTGGCAGTCTTCTTGCCGGGACGCGCAGCCTGCTTGTCAGAAACTTCAAAATCCCAGCTCATGTCATCCCACCAGTAGACCGATAGAACGGAGCTGATCTCATAGCCAGCATCGCCTTCCGTCGGCCGGTAGAGCGGCAGGCCAAGGGCCGTCGAGAAAGCCTGGTCATATTCTTTGAACAGTGCCTTGATCTCCTTGCTGGCGGAGAGCGGATAGACAGAAAAACACACCAGACTGTCTTGTTCTGAAATCGCGACGAGTTGCCGGGCGATTACCTGGTTGCGGTCATCGCGGGCGTACAGGACGCGTTTGTTTGCATCCAACAGGGCGGCGACCGCTGAATCTGAACACATCCCACCGATTGCGAGGCATGACCCCACGTAGGTACCAAGCTTGAGGACCTCAAAGGATCGCGTTCGACCTCGATCGAATACTTTCCAGGCCGAAAGGAAATGCCCTGCTCCCACACGTTGCGAGGCACTGTCTTGTGTCGTCGATACCAAGCGAGCGTGGCAGGATGCTTGGAGAGATATTGCTGATCTCCTGCCCAGTAAGCATTCAGAAACTTTCGTAGTCCACGCCTGTTCTCGCGTAGAGTCCCAAGCAATCGAAGCGCGTGCTCGCCGGACTTTGTGGTCTGGCGGGAGGGAAGCCCCCGCTTTAGCCAATCCACCACCGACTCCTCGATCAAGGCGAGCCGAGTGAGCATAAGCCTTTCCGCAAGCACTCTCTGGTATCGTTCCCGCCGGGCCTGCGAAAGTTCAATTTCTCCTCGCAACCATGAGCTCAGCTGCGCCGGAATCGGGTTTTCTTGCCGGCCCCGAAGACTCGCAGCGATCTCGGCGCACACTTTCTCGACTGGTGCCTTTAAGGCATCGATCCGAAAGAAAAGATGTTCCTGGCACTTCTTTATGATTTGCGCTCTTACCGGAGCACTGACGCTGCCGAGCATTTTCGCAGTCCGGAAGAGCCTATTCGGCTTTGCCAGGAAAGAGTCAACCGTAAACCGGCTTTGAAGGCGCGTCAGCTGTTCCAGTCCACGAGCAATCAACACCGCGTCAGTATCGCGACGGCAGGCGGCTTCAAACGATTGAAAACAGGCGTTTGGAGCAGCGAGAAACCGTTGCAGGTCTGGCTCGTCTTCTAACTCAAGGAAGTGCATAGTTGCACGATCGATATCCGCCTCCGTCTTGAATGGCGGTGCTGCGAGCCGCCGAAGGAGTTGGAAACCTCGCCGAAGGCACCTGCGAATTGTGGCCGGATCGTCCCAGCACGATAACCAGTCCGAGACGCACTCCACGAACTTTTCTTGATGCTCAGGGGGCGTCGCGAGAAGCATCGCCTCAACCTTGGGGATGTCCTTGGCGACGCCCGCCCACTTTTTCTGGATCGCTTGTTCTGGAATGTCGCAACATACGATGCCCACCAGGAAGCGGAAATACGAACGTGCAGCTTCCGGGGCAAACGAACGCCACCGTGATCCACGAATCAATTCCGCGAATCCAGGCAGACGGCCGCATCGCTCCCAGAGCGCCAGTGCCAACCAATTGTGTTCGTCGAGGCTAATTCCGATCTCTTCGACATCCTGCTCGGGAAAATTGACACACTGTCCGATCTCTCCGAAGCCGTGTTTCGGGTTGAATTGCGTCGAAAGGCGGAAACCTGCCAGGAGATAGTCAGCCGACGAATCTCTCTGCATCACCAGAAGCAGATGTTCAATCCATACCGGGAACTGCTCATCGGAGGCGAGTGAGCTCGCCTCTTCTACGTGCGCGGCGAAATTTGCTATGGGTGAAGACAGCGAAGGCCCCACTCCAATGAGCTTCTCAACGAAGTTCACACGTCTATCTGCAGGCAGAGCTTGGATCACCGGTCCCCACGAGCACGCCGTCTCCACACCGGCAACCACCGCAAACCGAGCGAACGCGCCTAACAACTGCCGGTCCGCTTCCATTTCAAGTGCCGAGAACAGCGAGAGAAGTCTGGATCGATCCCGTGCGGGGCTAAGTCTGGAGGACGACCAGAGGTACTGCAGGTATTGCACCGGCAAATTCCAAGGCACACTTCGCGCTGCGTTTGGGCCGCATTCGACCTCAACGGCGTCAAGAGCCGCATCGGCGTATCCTGCCTTCACCAGCTGTGGACGCACCCGTCCCAAGAATTTCCAGAGCGGAGACACGAGGGTTCTCAGCGAGCGGCCATCGCAAATGTGGAGGCGGATGTCAGTTTGCGGAAGCCTACCGACTTTGGGAGGTTGAAACTTGGTCCCTTTGAAGGCTCTGGGATGCGCCCGCGTCGCCTTTGGAAGAACCGGCACAGTATTCCATTCCACTGGCAAAGGACTCACGTTTTGAGAGCTTGAGGGGTCGGGAACTGTTTCCAGGAGAACGACGAAGAGATCATACAACGTCTGCTCATCAACCGCGGTTATTGCGCCTAAGCGTCCCCAGGAATCGAGGAGCCGTTCCTTTGCCGGATAGATTGACTCCTTGAGTTCCGCCAGCCGCCCCCAAACTACCTCAGAGCCGCCTTCTTCACCACCGACGCGCTTGCTGATCAGCGCAGACAGCCCAGTGGGCCTTCTAACAATGGAAATCACTTGCGTCATTTTCAGGTACGGATTGCAGTTTTCGTGCTGTGATCACGGCCTACCTAGAAGATTAACGGAACAGGGAGAATTGGGACAGGCGGAGATTTAATCCGAGAGGATACCACCAGCGGAAGAGGCTGCGGCGCCAGGAAAGAGCTTGGGGCTATCGGACTTTAATTCCGCCTGTCCCCTTTCCCTACTTAAGCTACCCGCGCGGTGAGTGAGCTTCGCCATCTGCTGGGCAATCCGGCGTACGCGGCGCGTGCGCACACGCTGTCTGAGGCTATTCGCCGGGAGGGCGGGTTGACGCCGGCCTGCAACGCGCTGGAGGAACAAGCGGCAAGCCCTTTCACGGCAACTCCCAAGTAAACCTTCGAAGAAACGCCAGAATCTCCGGCACGATTGGTCGCACATCGGTAATCTCTCCGCGGAGCTCACGGATGTAGGCGTCTTGCAACGCGCCAGTTATGGCTTCGTCGGAAAGCCCCATCGATTCGAGCCCTCTCTCAATCGCCGCCGCGGAGAGCGCGAACTTTGCCGGCCCTCTCGCGCTGGTCCAGACCAGATACTCAAGCTGCAATTGCCGGTAAACATTCCGAATAATCTCAAGTGAACTCGGAAACACCTGGGGCGTTATCCTGGATAGCACCGAGCGTCTGACATGGAGCTCTTCAATCGCCAGATCGCGCGCGAAACGGCTCCACACAGGCTGCGAACCAGTACCCGCGGCCTCGCCATCGATGCGGTATTCCGGCCGTTCCATTAACGCAAACAGATCCGGAGCGGACGGGGGAAACAGCATCATGCGCCACATTTCGTTTAAGCTGGCGACTTCAAGCCGGCAGGCGCCCGAGGGAAGCAGCAAATAAAGAGAAATGCGTTGCCGAAGCGCGCCGCATCCACTAACATGCAGCTTACAAAGCTCTTGTATCTGACCGAACGAAGGCAGCCGGGCCGGATTCACCTCGATCGACAGGACAAGATCGTCCAGCGCAAAGCACGCTGCGGTCGGCGCCAGGGAGGCTGCGCGATACCCGGGCCACCGCGCTTTCACATGCTCCACCAGCCGGCGCGCATGAGCTATCGCGGAAGGCGTGCGCGCGACTTCATCGGCGCGTGCGTCCACTTGGAATTCGCCAACCGTTTCAAACGACGGCAGCCCCCGGAGTCTGGCGTGAATCCGATCGAGCAACGGTAACAAGAATGCGGTCGATTTTTCCGGAATATCGCTGGAAGAACGCAGATAGCCACTCTGCGCGATCCGCTCGAGCCGTTCCAGAAAATCATGCTCCTCGCCGCTCGATTCCTCAATAGCCAACCGCAACGAGGTTTGACGCGACGCCGGAGCGCTTCCCGTCCGTAAAGCCCGCTCAATGCCGGAAATCTCCGTGACCGCCTTGTACGCGATGCTATTGCGGAAAATTGTGTCCCGCGCCGTGGGCCCCGGCCCGAAATGGCTGGCGATAAAATGCAGCCACCAGTTCAGCGCTTCCATGTAAAACCCGCCACCCACACGCTCCAATGGGACCGAAGGCAGGCTGCACACGATATCGTCCCCATATGCCAACTTCCATTGCGCGCGCCCCTCATCGAAGCGGGATTGAAAGAAATAATCCGTTTCCCAGAGGTTGCGCAGAGTCTCAACTCCGTGCACCTGCTGCCAGAGCACCGAATCGTAGAGCGGAGAAATGGCACAGAGCGTTCCCAGCGCCCGCATCAGGCGAATCTGCTCGTCTTCCGGCCAATCGCCCACGATCGTCATGTCGATGTCGCTTACCCCGATGGCGATGTCACCCGCCGCCATCGAGCGCGTGATATAAACCGCCCGCGTCCCAGGGAATCGTTTGGCCACACGAATCGCATACCAGACGTGCCCGCGGTACACAGCCCGGTAGACGTAGCTAAGCGGTGTTCGCGCCGTTACCACCACCGCCCATCGAAGCGCGAACTTCAGTCGCGACAGCAGCCTGCCCCAGCGGAAGCGGCCAGCCTCGGCTGGAACCAGCAGCGAAACCTCGCGAATGTCGGGCAAGTTACAGATTACATCCGGGGAGGTGCTCTTCCGGCAGTGTTCCTTGAACTCGCGCAGCACGGACCTGTGACTGCTCCGGAGGGTCCAGGATCAAGAACGCTCCCTCACGGTCGCGTCTCGGCGCGGAGCGAGTCCAACTACCCGAACCGAGACGCGACCGTAGTTCGCAAAGCGCGAGGGAGTGTTTTCCCCGTCGGACAGGAGTCACACCCTTTGACGTCGGAACGAAGCCCGCTTCGCCAACGATACGATAAAGGCCAGCCATGCGAACTCGGCTCTTACTGCTTTGCCTCTCCTTCGTTGCCGCACTTCCCCATCCTCTCTTCGCCGCCGTGTGTGAAGTTCACGTCATCGAGCGGAATGACGTTCTGAACGGTAAGGCCTTTGGCCCCGCCGGCCCCTATGAGGCCATCAAGGCTCGGGTGAAGTTCGCCGTCGATCCCAAGCTCGCTCCGAACCGCATCATTACCGACCTCGATCTGGCTCCGGTCGACGCCGCCGGTCTGGTCGAGTTCGAAGCCGATCTCTTCGTCCTCAAGCCGCGCGATCCCGCAAAAGGCAACGGCACGGCGCTGCTTGAGGTTTCGAACCGCGGCGGCAAGGGCCTCCTCGGCACCTTCGATTTCGCCCATGGCCCGCTCGACGTCAACTCGCCCGAAGCCTTTGGCGACGGCTTTCTGCTCGAGCAAGGCTACACCCTCGTCTGGATCGGCTGGGAGTTCGATATTCCCCCCGGCGCGAATCTTCTCCATCTCTCTGCCCCGATCGCCAAACAGAACGGCCAAACCATCACGGGCCTGGTTGTCTCTGAGTGGACGGGCGATCAGCGAGTCGAAAGCATCGGCCTGGGAGATCGCACACAGATTGGCTACTCCGTGGCTGACCCCGACGCGCCTGAAAACAAAATGTACGTCCGCGATACCGTCGACGGCGCCCGCACACTCATTCCGCGCGACCAATGGAAGTTTAGCGATGCCGGGCCCGGCTCGAGCGGCCGCGGCGTTCCAACTGCGCTGGAAAACCACGTTCAATTGAAAGGCGGATTCACACCCGGACGGATTTACGAAATTGTCTATCTCGCGAAAGATCCCGTCGTCGCCGGTCTCGGCCCGGCCGCCGTTCGTGACTTTGCCTCTTTCCTCAAGTACGGCGGCCCGGAAACCCTGCTCGGCGATCAGCACGACTACCTCAAGCGCAGCATCGCCTTCGGCATCTCGCAAAGCGGCCGCTTTCTCCGCTCCTTCGTCTATGAGGGTTTCAATGAAGACGAAAAACACCGCAAGGTCTTCGACGGCGTCTGGGCGCAAGTCGGCGGCGGCGGCCGCGGCAGTTTCAATGAGCGCTTTGCGCAGCCCTCGCGCGACGGCCATCCCTTCCTGAATGTCTTCTACCCGGTCGACGTTCCGCCCTTCGACGAAGAAGGCCTGCTCGAAAAATCCCGCGGCGCTCATGTCGAACCGAAACTCTTTCTAACCAACGGCTCCTACGAGTATTGGTCCCGCGCCGCCTCGCTGATCCACACCACGCCCGACGGAAAAGCCGATGCGCCGCCCCCCTCCAACACGCGCATCTACTACTTCTCCGGCTCGCAACACGGGAACGGTTCGCTCCCGCCCCACCCCGTTCCCGCGCAGAACCCTTCCAACGTCAACGACTATCGCTACGGCCTTCGCGCGCTCTTGGTCGCCATGCAGAACTGGCTGGTTACGGGCGCCGAACCGCCGCCTTCGCGATTCCCGCGCATCACCGAACGCCAGTTGGTCAATCTTGCTGATTGGCGCTTCCCGGCAATTCCGAACATCGCCCTGCCCACCCACAAGCGTGAAGCCTACCGCCTCGATTTCACAAAGAAACCCGTGGAAGCAAAACCCGGCTTCCCGACGCTGGTGCCGCAGGTCGATCCCGACGGCAATGATTTGGGTGGCATTGCGATGCCGGAAGTCGCCGTGCCTTTGGCCAGCTACACGGGCTGGAATCTGCGCAGTGAGTCGATTGGCGCAAAGACAGAGTTGTTCGCCATGACCGGCTCCTGGATTCCCTTTGCGAAGGACGAAGCCGAACGGAGGCAAACTGGCGACCCCCGCCCCTCGATTGCCGAGCGCTACAAAAGCAAATCTGAATATCTCGAAAAGATCGACTCCGCGACGGCCGTTCTCATCAGGCAGGGCTATCTGTTGCCCCAGGACGCCCCAGCTCTCCACGACCGCGCCTCAAAGGAATGGGACTACCGCCAGGGCCTCCCCAAGTAGCTGGGCAAGTATGCGCGGGGCAGATGGGGAGAATCAACTGCCGGTTGAGGCGATGAGCGGCTACCGCAGTTGCCCAACATCGGCGGTAAGCTGCGATTTGATCCAGCGATCAATCCGGGCCTCGAGTACGTCGAGCGGGAGAGCTCCACCCGACAGAATCTCATCATGAAAAGTCTTCAGGTCGAACTTGGCGCCTAGCCGCTGTTTGGCACGTTCGCGCAGTTCGCGAATCTTCAGCTGGCCGAGTTTGTAGCTGCACGCCTGTCCGGGCCCCGAAATGTAACGGTCCGTCTCAGACTGGATCGTAGGCTCGTCCACAGCATGCGAGCCGCGCATGTATTCCACAACCTGGTCCCGGCTCCAGCCCATGTCGTGAATGCCTGTATCCACCACTAGTCGCACTGCCCGGAACAGCTCCGAGCGCAGGCGGCCGTAATCCGAGCCAGGGTCCTGATAGAAGCCGATCTCCTTACCCAGTTCCTCGGCATAGAGTCCCCAGCCCTCGGTATAGGCAGAGTTTCCACCGTGCTTGCGGAACTCGGGAAGGCCGGTAAGCGACTGCTGAATGGTGATCTGAAGATGATGTCCGGGAACGCCCTCATGATAGGCGACCGCCTCGTCATTGATGAAGCTGCGATGGGTGGGGTCGGATACGGCAACCGAAACGCGGCCGGGACGCTTGCCATCCGGCGTCCCACCCTGATAGTGCGTGGCAGCTGCAGCTTGGAAAGGCGGAATGGGCTCGACTGTGACGGCTGTCTTGGGCAGCAAATTAAAAAGCTGAGGGAGGCGCGGCTCCATCTGTGCGATGTATTTGCGAAAGTCCTCGACGATAGCGTCCGCGGACGCCGGCCGGTACTTGGGGTCGTTTTCGACGTGGTCGCGGAAGCTGGCGAGATCGCCGTATCCGTTGGCTTTTGCCAGGGCAGCCATCTCTTCCGTAATCCGGTGGACCTCCTTCAGGCCAATCTCGTGGATCTGGGCCGCCGTGAGGTCTGTGGTCGTGAAGCGGCGCAGAGTGGCCTGGTAGCGGCGGCCGCCGCCGCCGAGAGAATTAATGGAAAGTGTAGTTCTGCAGTGGGGTATGTAGTCGGAAATGACGAAGGCAGCGAACTGCTTGTACGCGGGAAAAACGTCGTTGTTAACGGTCGACGTGATCTCATCCGTGAGACGTTTCTTGTCCGCATCGGAAAAGCTAGTGTAGTGTCCACGAATTAACTGGACAGACGTTTGCGGCGTTTCGGGGCAGTGCAACCAGGCTGGATCTGTTCGAGGGTCTGGCGGCAACGGGCGAGTTTGGCCACGATGGAATCGACGGTTGC
>Ga0302325_10018971_pt1 | contig 14481 bp, 13 predicted proteins | sample Palsa_T0_2_FD_201948 | JGI IMG/M metagenome (GOLD analysis project Ga0302325, IMG submission 201948) | Peat permafrost microbial communities from Stordalen Mire near Abisko, Sweden - Palsa_T0_2 | ecosystem: Environmental > Terrestrial > Soil > Palsa > Peat permafrost | place: Sweden: Abisko... | reverse complement strand
CGCATACGGAGGACCATCATGTAGAATCAACGGCTCACCAGATAAATTCTCCGACTACTAATTAGATCAAGGATACAAGAAGCAGAGAACCTGCCAGGTGTAACAATCCTCGACAACTTTGGAGAGGAATTTATCGCGGATGGAATCATGTTTCGGCCAGAGTTCGTAGTCTGTTTTTGGTAGAATGATTGTTGAAGTATGTGGATTCACGGTTCGTGCATATCGTCTGCATTGGACTCGTAAGCATCGTTTGCTCAATGATAGGTAGGGCTGGGATCGTGGAAGCCACTGCATATAGTGCCCTGGGCAAGAAGGCATTCGACGAAGGAAATCGCGAAATTTGGCCGCGGCGATCCTTTGGTTTTGGCACGTGCCGTACAAACGTAGCCCGGCCCGGCCCTCGCGGGCTTCAGAATCCAAGATCTGGCCTATATTCCTTTCACCAATAGTCTCCTTGAGTTCGCCTGCTTTGATTCTTCCGGTTCAACGATATCATTCCTTGGGACCGAATAGATATAGAACTCCGGACACCCCAACGCCCTTACATATGTATATGCATGAGATGAGATCAGGTAAAAGAGGGAGAGCAGGCCAAGGAGGGGCCGCATGGAGCGCATTGAGGTTCCCGTGTCCATTAAACATCTATGATGAGCCTAGGGAGCTATAAGAAGTACTATCTCACATAACTTTCTTTTGATTTACCCATATCATATTAAATACTACCAACAGCTCAGATCATCTCGTCCCATCTCACTCTAATCCAAATGGCCTCCCACTTGAAATTTATACACATACCTTGGTAGAAGACGAGAAGACAAGAATGGTTTATCATGAGGGGACATGCTATCCAATGTGACTTTCACGCTCTCACCTCACCGGGTAGTAAATCCTCTAAAGTCTTGGAGAATAATACCAGTCGGGTTATTTGGAGAAGACTAGGCGAAACAAAGACTTGCGGGACCACGGCATGACGATAGCCCTCATCATATGAGGGACATTGATCCTAGACGAAGTACTTAGTACATAGTCACACAGCACGAGAGGCTTTTGAATTTGTTGAAAGGCAACCGGAGACTATAACGCAGATTATCATAATAATGTAGACGAATAGGTACGTTGATATTAATTAAACCTTTGTGCCAACAGAAAGACCGCCACCGCAGATATACCCAAACTCCAAGAAAAGAAAGGTCCACCCGTCCATCCATCCTACCCCCCCGCTCCTCAATCCTACATTTTCCAAGTCCCTCGAGTATCTGTATCTCCTTTTTAATGTACCGTTAATCTAGAATCCACAACATCCTACCCCATCCACATCGTCCTCCCACTCCACATCGTCCTCCCACATCCACGTCATCCGCTCAAAATCCATGTCACCGATCCAAGAAAGGAATTCCGCACTCAGGCTCACTGTATAACACAGGATGATGATCCTTTTTTGCGTTCGTCGGCTCGGGGGTCGCCACCTACTGCTTTTGCTGTGAGGGATACTCTCGAGGCTTCTGTGAAGGCTTCTAGGACTCCTCTGTTGTGTTTTGCCGAGCATTCTATGTATGTAAGCGACACACTGAACTGGATAGATCAAGACAAGGGGACGAGGAAAAGGAAGGCGAGACGGTGAGAGGGGGCGAGAGGGTCAGAGGGGGGAGAGGGATATGGATAGATACCCAGGTATCGCACTGCTCTCATCTGCTTTGCCATAGCTAGTCCCTCTTCATATGAAATGCATTTCTCTCCATACTTGGCGAGTCGTTCCTTTGTCCCTTCATCGTCTCGTAAATCACATTTCAACGCCACCAGGACCAACTTGACTCCTAGCCATCAGAACCCACTCCCCACAACGACCCATATCAAACCAAACCCAAACCTGAAAACTCAAGGAGCCGCAGGGACCAGAGGGAGGGGGAGCGAGACCTTCACAGTGCCGCGCGATTTCGTCCCACCATTTCTCCTCCACGTTCTCCAGTGAATCGCGCGATTCAACCGAGAAACAGAGCATAATGACGTGAGTGTCAGCATAAGACAGCGTCCTCAGTCGATCGAATTCCTCTTGTCCTAGGAATTAATACTCGCTCCAGACAGGTGAAAGGAAGAGGACCAGCGGTATCCCATAACGAGAGCAGGATATGTTGATTATCGACGTATATATCATGCACATCTACCCCTTGTTAGCGCCTTGTTTCAGGAGCGGACAAAGTACAGTTCTCGAAAACGGTCGGTTCATAGGCCTCAGGGAAGAACCCTCGCGTGAATACATTGAGTAAACTTGTTTTTCCTGGGTATTAGTTTCTCGACATTCATTGTCCGGCAGCTGGCATGGGGTGGGGGGCAAACCGCATGCACCGTCTCCAAGAATCACTATTTTCCGACTCACTTGATGTTAGTACGCTTGAAAGAGGGAGAAATACCTGCGTCGGTGGCTTTGTCCGAGGTCAAGCCGCATAAGCCCATGATGACGTTGGCTGCTGAGGCGGATCAAGGTATCTAACGGTGGTTGTGGTGTTGGGTGGGAATACGGGATTGGGCGAGCCGCCACTCGTGACTCCGCCTCCCACAAGCGCTGCTTGTCACCATCTTCATCTTCATCATGTCTGAGCGAAAGGTTCTGAGCAAATACTACCCCCCGGACTTCGACCCGAGCAAGCTCACGGGGCGAGGCCCACGCAAGGGCAACAACCGGCAACAGACAGTCCGTCTCATGACGCCGTTTAGCATGCGCTGCAACACCTGCGGCGAGTACATCTACCGGGGCAAGAAATTCAACGCCCGCAAAGAAGACGCCCAAGAATCCTATCTGGGCATCAAAATCTTCCGCTTCTACATCCGGTGTACGCGCTGCAGCGCAGAGATCACTTTCAAAACGGATCCCAAGAATAATGATTATACTGCGGAGCGGGGGGCGAGCAGGAATTTCGAGCCGTGGAGGGAGGAGAAGCCGGAGGAGACGGAGGAGGAGCGGGATATGCGTATCGAGGCGGAGATGAATCCCATGAAGGACCTCGAGATTAAACAGATGGACTCGAAGAGGGAGATGGAGATGATGGATGCGTTGGATCAGGTCAGGGCTAGCAACGCTCGCATTGATAAGGCCTCCAGGGAGTTGGATCCGGAGGCAATCCTGAAGCTTGTACATAGAGATGAGGAGGCTGGAGAGACGGAGGAGCAGCGGCAAGAAAGAGAGGATGCAGAGATTGCAAGACGGACGTTTCAGGGCGCTGATGGGGAGATGGTTCGACGAACAGCAGACGAGTCGTCACTCAAGACTGAGAAAATCCTTCCGACATCTCTGCCAAACACTGCTGTACCGCATGTGTTTGCAAAGCCAGTTATACGCAAACGAAAAGAGTCGGGTATGAATGCTCTGGGTATCGTCAAGAAGAAGACGAAACTCATATAATATCATCGGGACGGGAGGAATCAGGATCGGTAGGGGTTAGGGAGTTATCCGTTTTCGGCAATTTTGTACTGGAGCGCATGAAGCAATTTATTAGCACCCTAGTAATGAATTTAAATAAATAGACGTTGGCAACGTTAAATGCATCACGAAGTCGGCTATGCTACCTCCTAGACCTGCCGGAAGTCAAATCTCATTTGAATTCCAAGCCATCAAGTTCAATGCTATTCCTGTGCCTTCAGAAAGTTCAGATCCCGCAAGTTCAGTTGACTCCGCTGTCACTCACTCTTTCTATCGTTTATCTCCATCAACAGCGAATGTGTTCTTGAACTTCGGTTTTGAATAATTTCAAAAAACTATCAGAACTCAATCTGGCACTCTCTCATACCACATCGGGTTCTAACGCACCAGGTCACATACATTAACAATTGTCGCCGAAGTTATCCTCTTTTCGATAGGCACTCCAGTGATTTTCAGAGTGACCGAGAAACCCTGTGCTTGATCTATGAAAGTTCTTCGGGTTACATGGACTGGGTTTGATGATAACAGTGTTCATCAAGTCGACCTAGCGACTTATTCGTATAAGTCGCTGTGTAATCTCGCCAACAGCATCCAACTCTCTCGTACTTCTGGACATATTTAGGCCTGCAATTGAATTCATATAATTGCATGACTAGCGTTATTGCAAACAATTTACTGAATCTCTCAGAATGATCCACCAGCACTCTTTCACATCCTCGTTCTAACCTATTTCTTCTCGTCGCCCTTGTCATCACCCCCATCCACCTTCTCAAGCTTTGTCTTTGTGTCAGACTTGCCGGATGGATCGATTGTGACAGAGTTCTTGGCGGTAGGCTCATGCGTATCTTCATCTGGGCCGGCAGAGGCAGTTCGACGAGGGGGTTTGGCTATCATCAGCGATCCATTCTTGCAGTACAGAAGACGTACTTGGCATGTTCGAGACACCCTCTTGTTTGTTGTATACATCTCCCTTTCCAGTGGGTTCAACCTGTCATGAGCCTCATTCGCGGGGCGGTAAATACGTTCTTGTCATCGCCAGCATCAGCGGCCTCGGTCTTCTTTGCAGATGCTTCAACATTGTCCTCGCCAGTGGCCTGTTCCTTCTGCTCTGGCTCCGCTTCCTGTGGTTCCTCGTGCTTCTCCTCCTCCTCGTGTTCTTCCGCAGCCTCTGCCTTGGTGCGTGCCTGATCCCGTGCGGCCTTCCTCTCCCGACGATGATCCGGCTCCATCTTTGGAGTGGTAGAGTACAGATAGAAACACTTGGATCAGCAATGGACTAGAAAGAGGGCGATACGACAGGGACAGTGATTGCTAGCGAGGGAATTGCCCATGGCAAGTCGGATGATGACTTTGCTTGCTCACCGCCATGGCCGGAAGCGAATCGTCGGGTGACGCGGGGCTTGACGCTTCGTGCGGCTGTGTCCTGGACGACACGAGTCAGTCTACGTGCTGAGGAGCGAAGCATTGTTTGTGTGGAGGACAATTGAGCGATGGATGGCACCCGCAGCAGTCGACGTCGGTCGGAGCTCAACACAAACGGTGATATGACGCCAATATCTAGGGCTCGCCCAAACCGTCCAAATAGGGCATGTCGTGCGTGACTGCGACCGCACGTTGTGATCAAAATACAATCACCACCACCACCCACAGTCAACCACCACCGACACACTTTGAGTCTCTGCAATGCCGACCAGACTCAGCAACACCCGCAAGCTCCGTGGACACGTCAGCCACGGCCACGGTCGTGTTGGCAAGCACCGAAAACATCCAGGAGGTCGCGGTTTGGCTGGTGGACAACATCACCACAGAACAAACTTCGACAAATGTACCGCTCTCAATTGTCTGCGAGTGCTAATCCCACAGACCATCCCGGTTACTTTGGAAAAGTCGGAATGCGTTACTTCCATGAGCGAAAGGTTTGTTCCTGCCAAGATGGCCGTTGACAAGCAGGTGTGGAAATCAACAATCAATCTCGACAAGCTTTGGACTCTGGTCCCTCAGGAGGTGCAGGACAAGTTCCTCGGCAAGGAGAACGAGACTGCCCCAGTAATTGACACTCTTGCTCTGGTACGCTCTCTCTCTCTCTCTCTCTGATCGTCGCTAACAATCAGGGCTACACCAAAGTTCTCGGCAAAGGCCGTCTCCCAAATACACCTGTCATCGTCAAAGCTCGTTATGTGTCACGAAAAGCAGAGATCAAGATCAAGGAGGCCGGTGGAGTAGTGGAATTGATTGCATAGCTGGGGAATCCTGGTACTAAGTCAAGTTGAATTGTGGGAGTCTCTTTGCATTCGGAATGTAGGGAATACAAAGTTTCAGTCCAGCTACCCGTTATTTTGGATGATTTATCTCTGTCTGAGTCGCCTTTGGCGGTCTAGTGACGTTGATGAGGGACTTCTTCTCAAGCCGAGAATTGTCCCTTCTCTGGGATTCCTGAATTGGTTCGATTGCATCTCAGCCGAGAAGGGGGCTGCATAGGTCATGGAAATGTGATTGACGTTCATCTCTTTAGATTTTGTTCCGACAATCTTCATGTTACTACCAGCCTCACACCAATTCCAGGCGATTCCCCAGTGATGTGATCTATAATGACATATTTACGATAATCTGACGTCAGGAGGTGATCTTCATTCCGGCGCGGAATGGCAGCAGACTAGCGAGGCATGGGCCTGGCACCTGCATAACTCTATGTATATTTATGCGTTGATGCGCTGTAGGGGAGGCGCTCAGAATCCACAGCACACAAGGTAAGGTAATTTTGCTCCCCGCGCATTTGGTTTACGAACTACATGCAGAGAAATTACAAATTCTGATTGCCTGAATACACGATCTCAACGGCCGCGGTTTCAGATGACCTTTACTCCGAGATGAAAGCGACCTCAACAGCGATTACATCATATACCACAAACAAACGCAATTCTACTTAGTGCGGGAAAAATGCGCCCTCCAAATGAGACCTTATCGCGAATCCAAAAAATAGTACTGAGCATCCGTAGCCTAAAGTTATAAGATAATATTCCTCAGAATTCAATGCCGCTGCGCCTAACGTTTCTGGAGTCTGCAGATCGAAGAGGCTATTCCCTTCGCAGAAAACTCGTCTGTTTACCCGACCCTAGGATATGGAATAAGAAAAAGTTCAGCCTTGAATGAGACATATGGATGCAACATATGCATCTGAGACCATTGTGAACTGAGGGAGCTTGCATGAGTCGGAATTCGAAAGCCGCAATAGGTCATGTTGAGATAGTGCATCTTCCTGTTGGGTGTCAATTCAATTGTCTCATTTTCTAGGTCGATCGCCTGCTTTGGTTTTTGCCAGATCCGCAGCAAGAGTCTGCAATTCATTTGATGGGAATGAGATAACTAACCATATGTTTCGAAAACAGAAAATTGCAATGGAGATGGCGTTTCTTGGTAGACTCCGTAGTCGAGAATCGAACACTGTTATGTATCTCACCACTCGCAAAAAGACTAAAACTCTTTTCCCCGTGAGATGAACAGATCGAATTCGGATGAATGACTATCTTGATCCTCTTTGTTTTGTAACACGAGTCCCTGTTCTGCCCGTTCTCAAACCCAATTTAGCAACATCTATTAGCACCACGCAATTCTCACAAGCACCATATATACCTCGACAATACTCTCTACCTCGACGATCTCAACCAAACACCGGGACCATAGCTACTTTCCATATTTATCATCAACCTGTTTTCTCAAGAACATCCCATTAATCCGGCCCGGATCCAAAAACCTACACCATGGTCATCCCTGCAAGCCCGCAATTCAATTAGAGTTAAAGTTAACACCCCCACTGTATCTCATGTGAATTGCCCCCCACCAAACGTTCCCTCGTCCTAAACTGCGCGCATAGAGTCCTTGCCAAGCAACCTATAGCGACGGGAGATGCGATAAGAGCGAGGATGACGCGGCGAGCGGGATAAGCGAGCGGGGACAAAATTGATTGACGAAGATAGATAATTGTTCGGGAAGTTTCCATGGTGTATGGGTCACGACCAACCTTAATACCACACATAGTACCACACATAGCTTTGGTTTTGGAATCGTGGTATACCGTATGTGACCCTGGAATCGGATGAAAGGAGATGGTGGTGCACTGAATGTGAATGAAGCGGTCTTTTGCATGGGGCTTTATAAGATTTGCAGCTGCAGGGTCCACCGGATAAATGTTTTCTGGGCCGCGGGGCCGCGGGATGCATTTGTTGAGACGTACGCTAACGCCAATCACCCTACCTTCATGAAAGGAAATATGAATTGAAGACAAAACTTGATTATGTCTTTAAAATGTAATATAAACGCGAAATGAAGGTGTTCTTGGAGAGTTGCCGAAATTGGGTTGGGGCCTGCGTTGTCTAGACCGCGTTTGTCGCGGAACAAGCCGGGACGGTATCCGTGCCCAGAACAACTCCTTTTTTAAGAAAATTTTTCTGTCCGTTGAAAATGAAAAGATGAGCAGGACGATATGGACAACGGGATCGTCGATGTTGTTGGAAATTGCATGAGTTGCATATGATGGCCAATGCCCCGTCGGGTTGGATTTCACGCGACTTGGGCGGTGCGATATTGAGGTGGCTGTTCCCGTAACCCGTTTATACTTTGGTTTTGATCGTAATTGTACGTGGCCAGCCCAGCCAGCCAACCTACGCCGAGCGGACCAGGAGCAGCCAACCAACCAACCACGGAGCCAACTGGCCGCACACACACTCGATTACTTGCTTACTTGTTGCTCACACACACACACTCAGACCACACACAAAGTGAACCAGTTAGGCCTGGACGTTGCCCACCGCCTGCTGCCTGCCTGCCTCCCTGCTCTGTTGCCTTCCAACAGCGCCGTCTCCCGATAGCAGCAGCAGCCACTGCCATCCGCCATCCACGCACGTACAGGACACACGCTTGTCTCGCTGTCCTCTGTGCTTCTTCCTTCCGTCGTCTGCTGTCGTCCCTGTCGACGAGACCTGTCCGCTGCTCCCGGGACAGTCGTCGCCTCGCTGGTGTTGCGTGGTTGTCACACTCACTCACTATTAGTGGCAACAGGCGGATCACTGATTAAAGGTATCTCCCATCCCATCCCCATCCCTCTGCATCCCTGCACAGACGCTGTGTCCTCGGTTTGCTTGGGTTTGCAATCACCGCAGCTGCTGCAGCACCGAATTGCCTGGCCTTGCTTGACTCACCCTCGTTTGTGTGTTGTCTGACCACGCGTAGTATCCTCCACCACCAACCACCAACCACTCTTCCCTATCCTTCTGCACCTATCTGGACATGACAGCCACCATGGACCTCAGAGTGGGCAATAAGGTACTCTCCTCTCCGAAATCACATTGACCAAATAGTATCGAATCGGCCGCAAAATCGGAAGTGGAAGTTTTGGGGATATCTACCTCGGTATTCATATCTCATCCCTCGCACCACTAACATCTAGGAACCAACATCATTTCTGGAGAGGAAATCGCCATCAAACTCGAATCTACAAAAGCAAAACACCCGCAATTGGAGTATGAAGCACGAGTGTATAAAGTAAAAGATCCCTTTTTGCACGACTAATTCAGGCACTTGCCGGCGGTGTTGGGATCCCTTTTGTTCGTTGGTTTGGGACAGAATGCGATTATGTATGCTCCTCGTAGGGTGTTGTTAACGGTAGAATGCCATGGTGATAGATCTCCTTGGGCCTTCACTTGAAGACCTCTTCAACTTTTGCAGCCGCAAGTTTTCCCTCAAGACTGTCTTGCTTCTTGCTGATCAGCTCGTATCATCCTCGTTTCATGTGTGCTGACCGCCAGATATCTCGCATCGAATACATACACGCCAAGTCCTTTATTCATCGAGACATCAAACCGGACAACTTTCTCATGGGCATTGGCAAACGCGGCAACCAAGTGAATGTCATCGACTTTGGTCTTGCGAAGAAATACCGCGATCCCAAAACGCACCTGCACATCCCCTACCGTGAGAACAAAAACCTCACTGGCACAGCACGCTACGCCTCCATCAACACCCATCTCGGTGTGGAGCAATCCCGTCGCGACGACCTTGAATCGCTGGGCTATGTGATGATGTATTTCTGTCGAGGATCGCTCCCTTGGCAAGGTCTTAAGGCAGCCACCAAGAAACAGAAATACGATCGTATCATGGAGAAAAAGATGACCACTTCGACCGAGGTCTTGTGCAGAGGTTTTCCCAACGAGTTCGCCATCTTCTTGAATTACACTCGTTCCTTGCGTTTCGATGATAAGCCCGACTACGCATACTTGCGCAAACTCTTCCGCGATCTTTTTGTCCGCGAGGGATTCCAATACGACTATGTCTTTGACTGGACCATCTTCAAATACGTACCTCGCCCAGTACCTCGTCCCCCAAACACCCCAAACGCTTTGAATCCTTTACTTACAGGGTAGAATCAGGCGAAAGCAGCCCAACAAGATCCCAGCAAAATCGGACCTGCAGATAAAAAAGACCAGGACGACGACAAACGCCTCCAAGTCCCCAACACGACGTCGCAAGCCCGTGCCGCACAAATCCTCCCGCGCGCCTCGGCCGGCGGCGTCGTCGCCAGTGCCAGCGCCAACGCCCCTCGTCGTAAAATCAACCCGGGGGTCGCAGCGGAACAATCACGCGGCCAGAACGATACCCCCGATACGAGTCGCGCGATGGCCGGGGGGTCAGATCGCCTTTTGCGAAGCCAGAGTAAGACGCAGGGGGGTGTTCCGCCTGGGGCACAGGCTTCCCGGTCGGGCTCGCATCAGCAACAGAATTGGTACTGAGTGGATGGGGGTTGCGTTTATTATGAATTTGGGCGGGATGTTGTTTCCTTTTGCTTCTCTTGTTGTTTGTGTGTGTCCCTTTGGGTTGGGGAATCGGCGGCAACGGTTCTTTTCAACGGGGGGTATGCAAAGGGAAGCGAATTGGAGGTAATATTTGGTTTTTGCAACACTGTTGTTGTGGATGGGGGGTTAGCCCTCCTGTTGGCTGGAGAGACGCATTCAAGTCCAGTGGTTTGATTATGGTGGGTCACAAAAAGATATCTGAAGGTTCTTGTCGAGTCGAATGTTCTCATTCATGCATTCGTCGACGTGCCTCGGATTGAAGTTTCGTTGACTACACATATATCGTTTTACATACACATGGGTCTTGCAAATCGCGGTCTCTTATCAACGTGTGTCTCTTTCTCACTTTTTCTTTTGTTATACTGTGTCTGGCTGCTGCTATTGTATGGGTGATGAATTCGGGTCCTGGTTTATTATCAGCGGGTTTTATATGTTGAAGCATGTATTCTTAGTCTCTGTCTGTTCTCATGGTCTAGCGTTCTCTTCTCCTTTTCTTGTTTGTTTTTATGTTTGTTTGTTGTTGTTGTTATTGTTGGGTACGATGGTTTGTGTCATTTCGCAGGAAAAGGTTCCGTCTCGCTACGAGTTTTTCATCACGTTGCTCACGCCGAGTGGTCATTTCTCGTTACGCTTGCGCTCGCCGAGTGTTTGCGTTCATGGAGGCGGAGGTCTTATTGTTGTGGTTGTGTGGTTACTGTTGTTGGATGGATGGCTGGGTGGTCTGAGCGAGGGGAAGGTGGTGATCGTGCGATCTAGGTGGGGGGGAGGAGACAAGTGTGGGGTGGAATGGTATTTCTCTTTTCAGTCTTTGTTCTCGTTTGTGGATGGGTTACACTCGTTGGGTACACAATAGTTCATCATTAGTCCTAGGAAAAAATATAGGGATTGCCGCTCCCGAATAAAGTTGTCCAGATTGCTTACATTGCATTAGTATTTCCAATGCAGGTCTTGAGATGAGAACCGAACGGCGTATTAATAATGCACGGTGAACCGCCCGTCGGCGGTGATAAGCCGCTGATCTGATCACGGTTTGGCGATGAACCATTAGCGATGATGACATACCATCTCATGATTGGACAATGAAGGCCCACCCTCCGAGAGGGACTACATGATCCAACTCAGCTGTCTGCGCACTCCACATCCACCAATCCTCTTAAGTACCGCGCGTCGCAGTCTTAGTGTCAAACAACCCAGCAGACGGTTTATCTCATTTACAACACCAAAGATGGGAATCAGTAACTATGCTTCTCAGGACGGAGAGTTCCGCCGCAAGGATGCGAGCTTTCGAAACCACATCGAAGTAGGCGGCAAATACGCCCCCGAGAAAGACCGTTATCATCTTTACATCTCCTGGGCTTGTCCGTGGGGTACCTATCCTGTCCCCCGTCCTCCTAAAGTTGCAATCCCAGCACCTATCCCCTCCCTCAATTGCAATTGTTACCCTGCGCAACCTGATCTTGCGAGTCTTGGAAGATTGCTAAGTATCCATAATAGCCTGTCGAACAATGGTCGTCCGCGAACTAAAAGGTCTCCAGGAAATCATCCCCCGCACCGTGGTGCACTACCACATGGGCGACAAAGGCTGGCGGTTCGGTACTTCCTCTGAAGACGAGCTCGAAGGATGTCAGCCGGATCCGTTGTATGATTTGAAATTCCTTAGGGAGCTTTATTTTAAGGCCCAGCCGGATTATGAGGGACGTTTTACGGTGCCAGTGCTTTGGGATAAAAAGACGGAGACGATTGTTAATAATGAGTCAAGGTCCCGTCCCCGCATTGGATCCCTTGTCTTTGCTTTTGTATTGCGAGTCCTTGTGGTTTGTGTGTCTGGTTGTTTTGAGTTGCTTCACGTTGCTTCACGTTGCTTGAGAGAGGCTGAACTGATGACAGTGAGATAATCAGAATGTTCTACACAGAATTCGACTCCATCCTCCCCCCCTCCAAAAAAGGCCTAACCTTCTACCCCTCCCACCACGCGCAACAAATCGACGACATCAACGCCTGGGTCTACGACACCGTCAACAACGGAGTGTACAAATGCGGCTTCGCAACAACCCAACAAGCCTATGAAAACAATGTCTTCCCGCTATTCAAATCCCTCGACCGGCTAGAAGAGATGCTCGCCAAGTCGCGCGGGAAGTATCTCTTGGGGGATGAATTGACCGAGGCGGATATTAGATTGTATGTCACGATCGTGAGATTTGATCCAGTTTATGTGCAGCATTTTAAATGCAATATTGGGACGATTCGACATAAGTAAGAACTCTCCCCCCCTTGAGCCCTTGAACCCTGGGACCCTTGGACACTTGGAGGGTTGCTTTGTGTGCTCCGCATGGGGCGCGTGGGGCTTGGTGGTGGTCGGCTTACGGTAGTTATCCCAAGTTGAATGAGTGGTGTAAACATTTGTACTGGGAGGTCCCTGGGTTCAAGGAGACGACGAATTTCTTCCATATCAAGCATCATTATATGATGAGCCATCCTTCGGTATCCTCCGCTCAAATCGTGCAACTGACAACAGATTAATCCGCACGGGATTGTATGTGCTGGACCCATCCCTGATATCGAACCCATGTAACGCTCCTTCAAAATGGGTCTTTTTCCACATGATGGTTGTTTGAAAGCACGGACAGGGTCGGTGGACGGGGTTAGTGGATTGCTAGCAGGACGGACAAAATTTGTTGATGCTCAGATATTTTTTATAGGGGATGTATGAGAACGCTCTATCTATCTACTTTTTGCACATGCATGCATCGTCAAATCCGAAAAATCCGTGCCATACTCAGCCAGCTGCTAGCCAACACAGCACTCCTCTTTTGCGTGGTGGAGATTAATACTGCGAAGCCATCTGCTGACAACTCTTGAGCTGTTCAAGGTACCAACTACAAGGCGTCATATCGCCCTTATAATCATCCATACACCTCGTAAACGCCTTGGCATCAGCATCACACGCGCCCATCCTGGAATCCGTCGTCGCGCTGGTGGCAGTACCCGCCGGCACTGCTTCGGGAGCACTACTACTTCCGCCGGAGAAAAGGCCCGTGAGGCCGTGGCCGATGGCATGGCCGATTCCGACGCCTGCGGCAGTGGACACGATGTTGGACAGCATGCCGCCGCCTTGGGAGACGGGGGCGGGGGGATGCGCTGCTGAGGGATTGGCGTTGGCGGGGGGAGCGGGTTGGGCGGTGCGGGCTGGGACGTTGGATGTTGTTGAGGCGGAGCGGGTTTGGGTTGGGCGGGAGGGGGCGGGGGCTGGGCGAGAGGGTGCTGGGCGGCCGCCGCGTTGTCTCTGGTTGTTAGTGGAGCGAGGGGATTGGGGATACAGGCATGATTGGGATGGATTGTTGGGGATTGCGTGGATGAGTGAGTGAGAAGTTGTGGTTGATCGAGCGAGTGGTCGTCGAAGCGGATCGAAAATCGACGCCCAAAAAAGATCCAATTTTAAGGGTTGCAAGTATTAGGGTAAAACTTCGCCGTAGGGCCGCCGGAGGTTGGGACAATTTTCTCCGAGCCACGAACCAATCATAGCGGCTATTCGTCAGCAGTGAACACACGCAAACAGCATTAATCAGACAGTTCACTGCTGCAGCAGGCCTCCCTCGCATTGACCACTAAGAGTACTAAGACTCCAGCATCCACACGCTAAGAAATACATACAGTCAACGGGCCGAGCAGACTGGTTGAAGCAACGCTGTCCCTGTCGCTCCAGCGCTTCATTATCGCTCACACACAAAATACCACGCTGATTATACTTCGCATCCCCATATACTCCACACAATCCAGCGAATTCGGAGCGTTGCGAGTTGCGCGCCTTTATCCTTGAGCATTGCGAACGGACTTGAAGTCGCTTAAGGATCCTTTTTGCGATGGATTATGGCAGTTTTTATCCCCAGCAGCAGCAGCAACAGACGTATCCCAACAACCTGACAGCCGCAAATCTTCAGAATCTGCAGACAAACAACACTGCTTTCCAAATCAACCCGAGTCCCCCGACGCTTACACAACCCACCGCAGACCAATGTCCGAATCATCAGAACAATAATATATCCCCGTTACAGCAGAGTAATATCTCGCCGTTGCAGCAACAACAACAGAATAACATTGCGCCTCTGCAGGCAGGGAATCTCGCGCAGTTGCAGACCAATATGTTCTACATGGATCCCTTCGATCCCAAACCCGACGCCGCTGCACAAACCAACGATTTCGACCACGCTTCATACTCAAGTA
>Ga0302325_10018969_pt1 | contig 14481 bp, 12 predicted proteins | sample Palsa_T0_2_FD_201948 | JGI IMG/M metagenome (GOLD analysis project Ga0302325, IMG submission 201948) | Peat permafrost microbial communities from Stordalen Mire near Abisko, Sweden - Palsa_T0_2 | ecosystem: Environmental > Terrestrial > Soil > Palsa > Peat permafrost | place: Sweden: Abisko... | reverse complement strand
TCGAGGCCGAGAAGTATGGCGCGATCGGTACCGTGGCCCACGCCCGTGAGCGCGAGCGACCCATAAAGGCGCACGGCAATCTCGCGCGTCGCCGCGAGCAGGCCGTCGCGCTCCAGGCCCGCGGCAAACTCATGCGCCGCGCGCATCGGTCCCATCGTGTGGGAGCTCGAGGGGCCGATGCCGATCTTGAAGATGTCAAATACACTCAACGTCATTTAGAGAAAACCTCTTCAGGCCTCCGCGAGCGATAACAGGCTCGCGTTGCCGCCCACGGCCGCGGTATTGATGCTGATCGTCTGCTCCGTGGCAAAGCGCGCCAGATAGTGCGGACCGCCGGCCTTTGGACCCGTGCCCGAAAGTCCGCAGCCGCCGAAGGGCTGCACGCCAACGACCGCCCCGATCATATTCCGATTGACATAGATATTCCCGACGCGTGCACGTGATGCGATGCGCGCGGCGACAGCGTCGATGCGGGTATGGATGCCGAGCGTCAGGCCATAGCCCATGCGATTGATCGCGTCGACCACCTGGTCAAGCTCACTCGCGCGATAGTCAACCACATGCACAATGGGTCCAAAGACCTCGCGATCAAGCGCGGCGAGCGCGGGCAGCGCCACCGCAAGGGGAGCGAAGAACCTGCCGCGCGCAGCATCTGCACCCACGGGCGCCCGGTGATGCCAGGCACCGCCCGCGGTCACGCGCGCGGCGTGCGCCTCGAGCATGGCGAGCGCCTCACGATCGATAACCGGACCTACATCGGTCGCAAGCCACGCCGGATTGCCCACGCGCAGCTCATCCATATAACCGGCCAGCAGTTCCATGACGCGCGCCGCAATCTCCTCCTGCAGGATGAGCACCCGCAGCGCGGAGCAACGCTGGCCCGCGCTGTTGAAGCCTGACGCAACCGCATCGAGCACGACCTGCTCCGGCAGCGCCGAGCTGTCGACCAGCATCGCATTCACACCGCCCGTCTCGGCGATGAAAGTCGCGATCGCGCCCGCACGGGCGGCGAGGCTACGCTCGATGAGGCGCGCCGTCTCGGTCGATCCGGTGAAGACGACGCCTGCCACGCGCGGATCACGCGTCAGTGCGGCGCCCACCGAGCCGCCCTCGCCCGGCAGGAACTGCAGCACCTCGACCGGCACCCCCGCCTCGTGCAAGAGCTGCACGGCGAGCGCCGCGGTGAGCGGCGTCTGCTCGGCGGGCTTGGCGACTACGGCGTTGCCCGCCGCGAGTGCCGCGCTCAGCTGTCCGGTAAAGATCGCGAGCGGAAAATTCCACGGACTGATGCAGGCAAAGACTCCGCGCCCGCGCAAGCGCAGCGCATTTCTCTCTCCGGTCGGGCCCGGCAGCAGCGTCTCGGCGGCAAACAGCACCCGCGCCTGCTGCGCGTAGTAGCGCAGGAAATCGACCGCCTCGCGCACCTCGGCGACGCTGTCCGGCAGGGTCTTGCCCGCCTCGAGTACGCAGCGCGCGATGAGCTCGGGACGGCGCGTCTCAAAGAGCTGCGCCGCCCGCTCAAGCACCGCGGCGCGCTCCTCTGCACTGCGCGCTTCCCAGGCCGCGGCCGCAGCGCACGCGCTGCCGAGCGCGCGCTCCACATCGGCGGCGGAGGCTTGCACGATGGCACCAATCGGCTGCGACTCGTCGGCCGGATTGAAGAGCTGCAGGCGCTCACCGCCGCCGGCTCGGCCATTGATGAGCGCCGTCGCCCGCCACGGCTTCGCGGCCGCAGCCTCGCAGGCGTTTTTCAAGCGCTCAAGCTCCGCCGGATCGGCGAAATTGACGCCCAGGGAATTCAATCTTCCCGCACCAAAGAGACGCTGCGGCACATCGATGCGCGGATGTGCCGCCTGCGTCAGCCGATCGACCTCCGCGACCGGATCCGCGACGACGGCTGCCGCCGGCAGCCGCGCATCGACCACGCGATTCACGAAGGACGTATTGGCGCCATTTTCGAGCAGGCGCCGCACCAGATACGGCAGCAAATCCTCGTGCGCCCCGACCGGTGCGTATACGCGGCAGGGATAGCCGCCCGCATCGGCGGCAATCACCTGCGCATACAGCTCCTCGCCCATGCCATGCAGACGCTGGAATTCGAATGCGCCGGGACGATTGCGGAAGAGCTCCGTGATGTACGCAACGGTATGCGCGTTGTGCGTGGCGAACTGCGGGAAGATCACGTCGGTCGCCGAGGCAAGCAGGCGCGCACAGGCAAGATAGGCCACGTCCGTGTTCGCCTTGCGCGTGAACACGGGGTAGCCGGCAAGGCCGCGTTCCTGCGCGCGCTTGATTTCGCTGTCCCAGTAAGCGCCCTTGACCAGACGCACCGTGAGCACGCGCCCGAGTGTGCGGGCGCGCGCTATCAGCCATTCGAGCAGCCCCGGTGTGCGTTTTTGATAGGCCTGTACCGCAAGACCAAATCCGCGGTATGCGGCGAGATCCTCGCTTGCGAGCACCGCATCGATGAGCAGCAGCGACAACTCCAGGCGCTCGGCCTCCTCGGCGTCGATCGTAAGTCCGATGCCGGCGTCGCGCGCGAGCCTGACGAGCGCGAGCAATTGCGGCGCAAGCTCCTCGAGCACACGCGCGCGCTGCGCGAACTCGTACCGCGGGTGCAGTGCCGAGAGCTTGACGGAAATACTGTGGCGCGCGGCCATCGCGATCTCGGGCCGGATCGTGCAGCCGACCGCGACGATCGCCGCGCGGTACTTCTCGAAGTAGTGCTCGGCGTCGACTTGCGTCAGCGCCGCCTCGCCCAGCATGTCAAATGAGTAGCGGTACTCGCGCTCGGTCGTGCCGGTCGTGCGCTCGAGCGCCTCTTCGATGGTACGACCCATGACGAACTGATGGCCGAGGATGCGCATGGCTTGCCGGAGCGCCGCGCGCGCCACGGGCTCGCTGATGCGACTCGCGAGACGCGAGAACCAGCCGCGCACGGAACTCACCTCCGCCCGGTCGACGTCGACGATGCTGCCGGTGAGCATCAATCCCCACGTCGAGGCGTTGACAAACAAGGACTCGCTGTCCCCAAGATGCTCTTCCCAGGCGCCGGCGGCGATCTTATCGGCGATCAGACGATCCGCCGTATGGGCGTCCGGAATGCGCAGCAGCGCCTCCGCCAGGCACATCAATATGACGCCCTCGGGCGATGCCAGGTGGTATTCACGCAGGAAGGCATCGAGGCCCGAGCCCGACGGCCGCGCCGCGCGCACCGCCTCCACGAGCGCCAGACCCCGCGCCTGCACCGCGGCCGCATCCGCCGCGGAAAGCCGCGCGCGCTCGGCGAGCGCACGCACGATGGGCTCCTCCGGAGCAAGAAACGTGGAGTTGATCACAGCGCCGACCGCGGAGCCGAGGGCAACTGCGTCCGGCACGACAAAGCGCACCGCGGAAGAAGGTGAAGAGTGCATCGTGCGAGTATAATTCATGCGATGAGTGACTCGGTTCTAGAGCGTCTGCGCGAGGATCTTGCCGGCCTGCGAGTAGCCGGACTTTACAAAAGCGAGCGCGTACTCGGCGGCCCGCAGGGCGGGGTCATTCGCACCGGCGAGCGCGACGTCATCAACCTGTGCGCCAATAACTATCTCGGGCTCGCCAATCACCCCGCGGTGCGTGAAGCGGCGCATCGTGCCATCGATGCCAAGGGCTACGGCATGGCCTCGGTGCGGTTCATCTGCGGCACGCAGACCGTGCACCGGCAGCTCGAAGAGCGTGTCAGCCGTTTTCTGGGCACCGAGGATGCCATCCTGTACTCCTCCTGCTTCGATGCAAACGGCGGTCTCTTCGAGACGCTCCTCGATGAGCGCGACGCCGTCATCTCCGATGCGCTCAACCATGCAAGCATCATCGATGGCATTCGCCTGTGCAAAGCGCAGCGCTATCGCTACGCGAACAGCGACATGGCGGAGCTCGAGAGCCGCCTGCAGGAGGCGCACGGCGCGCGCACGCGGCTCATCGCAACGGACGGCGTCTTTTCGATGGACGGCTACATTGCGAACCTCGGCGCGATCTGCGCCCTGGCCGAGCGCTACGACGCGCTCGTCATGGTCGATGACTCGCATGCAACGGGTTTCATGGGAGCGACGGGCCGCGGCACACCTGAGCACTGTGGCGTCGCCGCTCGCGTCGATATCTACACGGGCACTTTTGGCAAGGCGCTCGGCGGTGGCTGCGGCGGCTACGTCGCCGCGCGCAAGGAGATCGTCGAGTGGCTGCGGCAGCGCTCCCGGCCGTATCTCTTCTCAAACAGCATTCCGCCGCTCGTTGCGGCCGTGAGCCTGCGCGTGCTCGACCTCGTGGATGACAGCCCGGAACTGCGCACCCGGCTATTCGACAATGCAAGCTACTTTCGCGCTGGCCTCGCACGCGCCGGCTTTGAGCTCAAAGCAGGCGAACACCCGATCATTCCCGTCATGCTGGGCGATGCCGCCCTCGCCGGCCGCATGGCGGATCGACTGCTCGAGCACGGCGTTTACGTCATCGGCTTCTCGTTTCCCGTGGTGCCCAAGGGCGCGGCACGCATTCGCACGCAGATGTCCGCCGCCCTCACGCGGGGCCAGCTTGACGTCGCGCTCAAGGCTTTTGCGAGCGTCGGACATGAATTAGGAATCCTTGCAAAGGAGCGCCGACTCGGATGAAAGCGCTGGTCAAGAAAGAGCGGCGGCCAGGGATCTGGCTCGATGAGATCGCCGAACCCAAGGTAGGCCCGAACGATGTGCTGATCAAGATCGCCAAGACTGCGATCTGCGGCACCGACATGCACATCTATAAATGGGACACCTGGGCGCAAAAGACGATTCCGGTACCAATGGCGGTGGGGCACGAGTATTACGGGCGCATCGTTGAGATCGGCTCCGAAGTCGCCGGGTTCAAGGCAGGCGATCGGGTCTCGGGCGAAGGCCATATCACCTGCGGCTACTGCCGCAACTGCCGCGCGGGACGGCGCCACCTGTGCCGCAATACGGTCGGCGTCGGCGTCAACCGCCCCGGCGCCTTTGCGGAATATCTTGCGATCCCGGCGGGCAACGCCTTCAAGCTGCCGGCCGCCATTTCGGACGACGTGGCCTCGATCCTCGACCCCTTTGGCAATGCCACGCACACCGCGCTCGCCTTCAACATGGTGGGTGAGGATGTGCTCATCACCGGCGCGGGCCCCATCGGCATCATGGCGGTCGCCATCGCCCGCTTCGTCGGCGCACGGCACGTCGTCATCACCGACGTCAATGATTACCGTCTGGGTCTTGCAAAGAAAATGGGCGCAACGCGCGCGATCAACGTGACGCGCGAGTCCCTCGACCAAACGATGAAAGATCTCGACATGCAGGAGGGGTTCGACGTGGGCCTCGAGATGTCGGGCAATGCCGCGGCGCTGCGCGAGCTGCTGCGCACCATGCATCACGGCGGCAGCGTCGCGATACTGGGGATTCCGCCGGATGAAACGGCCATCGACTGGAATCAGGTCATCTTCAAGGGCCTGACGCTGAAGGGCATCTACGGCCGCGAAATGTTTGAGACCTGGTACAAGATGTCGAGCCTGCTGCAAAGCGGGCTGTCGCTGGCGCCCATCATCACGCACCACTTCGGCGTCCAGGACTATATCCAAGGATTCGAGACCATGGGCTCCGGCCAGTCCGGCAAGGTCATCCTCGACTGGGCGGCTTGATTGCCACGCAATGGGCGACTTCCAGGCAGACCGCGCAGTCGTGCGCGCCTGCATTGCTGAGCGCGCGTAAGCGCGCGCGCGCGGGCTGACTTTCCGTGGAAATGCAGTGACGACGTCAATTGCCATACGTGCAGTGCGCCGTGACGACTTCGCGGCCTGGCGTCAGCTTTGGGATGGCTACAACGCCTTCTATGGCCGCTCAGGCGACAGCGCGCTGCCAGCGGAAATCACGCTGATCACGTGGGAGCGATTCTTTGACGGCGCCGAACCCATGCACGCCCTCGTTGCGGATCGCTCGGGCACGTTACTGGGCCTCGCGCACTATCTCTATCATCGCAGCACCATCATGGCGAGCCCAATCTGCTATCTGCAGGATCTCTTCACGGCAGATGCGGAGCGCGGCCAAGGCATTGGGCGCGCGCTCATTCATGCCGTCTACGAGTGCGCCAGCAGCGACGGCGCGACTCGAGTCTACTGGCAGACCCACGAGACCAATGCGGTTGCAAGGCGCCTTTACGACCAGGTAGCCGAGCAGTCCGGGTTCATAGTGTATCGCCAGAACCTATGACCGTGCCATGCGGCGTACGCGCGGCGGCGAACCGGCACCTATTTGAGATGCAGCGCGCGCCTGTGGCTGATCAATGCAGGCTATTAGGCGGTGGTTTTTTTCGATTGGATGGCAACCGGCCTCGGTGCTTGCTCTTAAGCTGCGGCCGCGGCTGCTCGGTGACACGCAAGAGCGCCTGTATCTTTAGGCTCGTCGGATCGAATACCGCGAGCAGCGGCCGCACATGTCCGGTAAAGGCGAGCGAATTCAATTGATCCGGGGCGAAGCCCGCCGCGCGCATCTGCGCCTTGAGATCCTCCCTCTCGGCAGGTGAGAAATATTTCAGATCGTCGACTTTCGTCAGTTGCTTGCGCAGCTCCGGCAAGCCCTCTTCCCAAGACCTGAAATAGCGCGGCATCGAGATGACATCGTCGCCTCCGACCACTGCGGCCGTGACGATCTTGTCGCGCTCGTCCTCGTCCTTCGGCAGAGGCGCCCAAATCCAGCGCGGCAAACTGTACCAATGGGGCGCGAGCGGCGCATGTTGCTGGCGGGCAAGTTCGATCTCGTGGTCGTTAATATCGTATGCCTGCACAAGCTGTAGCAGACCCTCGGAATACGCGTAGTACAGCGGGCGCCCGTTCCACAGCGACATGGTGCCGTAGACGAGCGCACACAGCTGCAGCACCACGATCACTCCAATGTCGCGCGCGAGCACGCGGCGCGGCTTGCTCGCGCCGGCGATGATGAACGTCAGCAACGGGCCTATCGTGAGGTCCGCACCGGCCAGCACCGTGCCCACCTGCCGGGCGTCGGCCAGATACCAGCCCGGCCAGTGATACCAGCCAACATACAGCGCGCCGAGTACCAGCGTCAGCACGACGGCGCTACCGAGTAGATGCAGTCCTAAAGCCTTGAGCCTGAATTTCATGGTCGGTTCCCGAAGAGGCGGCTGCCTGCAGCCACAGCACCCAATATATTTTCCACAAACACACGGACAATTGAAGATCGCGGAATCGGCGGCAGCAAAAATTGCAAATGCCGTCACACCTCCTGGATGTCGCAGGGTTGTTGGCGACCTAGGCGCGATCCGGGAATCTGCCGCACGCCGTCTGCGCCCTTAGGATGCGCCGTGATGCGGATCACGCGGCATGCCGCGGTCCAGCTTGCCGCGGCGCCAGTATCAGCCGCGGGCGCCCGGTTGATGGGCGGCAGCGAGCGGCTAAGGCTCGCTGCAGAAACAGTACGCGTACAGCCGATCGCGAGCGGTGAAGTGACTCAGGCGCTCCACCTCGCGCGCCAGAGGATCAAGCTCGCTCACGACCCGCGCGAGCGCGCCTGCGTTGCCGTCGGCGCTGAACATCAGCCGCGCGAGCTGCGATCGCAGCTGCATCGCCAGCTGTTCCGTCCAGGTCAGCTCGGGCTCGATGAAATGCACTTCGTAGGTCGACAGCTTGGCGCGCCGCGCCGCCGCCTTGACCGCGTCGTCAAATGAGCCAAGCTCATCGACGAGACCAAGGCGCTTGGCGTCGACTCCCGCCCACACCCGGCCCTGGCCGATCTCATCCACCTGATCGCGTGTCTTCTTGCGGCCCGCCGCGACGCGCTGCAGAAACTCCTCGTAGCCGCGCTCCACGGTCGACTGCAGCAGCGCGCGCGCCGGCGCACCCAGCGGTCGGTCGAGGCGCAACTGGCCGGAAAGCGGCGTGGTGCCGACACCGTCGACGTTGACACCGACCTTGGCGAGAGTGCGCGGCACCGTCGGAATGATCGCAAAGATGCCGATGGATCCGGTCACGGTCGCGGGGCTTGCCCAAATCTCATCCGCGGGTGCTGAGATGTAGTAGCCGCCGGAGGCCGCATAGTTGGCCATCGACACGATCAGCGGCTTGCCCGCGGCTTTGAGCGCGTTGAGCTCCCGATAGATCTGCTCGGATGCGTTGACGCTGCCCCCGGGACTGTCGACGCGCAGCACGACGGCGCGCACGTTATCGTCCATGCGCGCATTTCTGATCAGGCGCGCCGTCGACTCACCGCCGATGGTGCCGGGGGGCTGCTCACCATCGAGGATCTCCCCTTCGGCCACGATGACTCCGATCCTGTGCCCGCGCCCCGCGGTCAATTTTTTCTGCGCATGCACAATGCGCACGTAGTCCTCGGCGGCGATCGAACGAAACGATCCGTCGGACTCATCCTCACCGACCATCGAAATGAGTTCGTGCTCGACTTCCAGGCGTGTCCTCACCCCCGTGACGAGGCCCGCCTTCAAGGCCACGGCCGGCGCATCGCCGCCCGCCGCCGGGACGCTCTTCGCCAGGTCAGCCACATAGGTTGCGACCGCGTCCGCGGGGAGCTTGCGCGCCTTGGTGGTCGCACCCTGGTAGCTCGTCCACAGCGCATTGAGATAGCCCTGGGCATTCTGGCGCGCATCCTCGGACATGTCGTTGCGCGTGTAGACCTCCACCGCGCTCTTGAATGCGCCGACGCGGAAGACATTGATGTCCACGTTCAGCTTGTCGAGCGCATCCTTGAAGTACATGCGATAACCTTCGTAGCCATCGATGAGCACGAAGCCGAGCGGGTCGACGTAGATCTCATCCGCCTGCGCTGCGATGTAGTAGGGAGCCTGCAGATAGCTCGTCGCCACGGCAATAACCTTCTTGCCGCTCGCACGGAACTCGCGGATGGCGCGCGCCAGCTCCTCGAGAGTCGGCTGGCCGCCGCCGTCAAAGTGCTCCAGATCAAGCACCAGCACGGGAATGCGCTTGTCTTTGGCGGCCGCGCGGATGCTGTCGGTCAGATCCCACAGCAAAGTCTCCGCGTGCTCCTTGCTGCGCGCATCCTCGAGAGCCCTCTGCAGAGGATCCCCGGACAGCTGCTCAACGAGGCGCCCCTCGGGGGCCACCACGAGCGCCGCGCGCTCCGGCAGGCTCGGAATCGAGCTGTGCAGGGCGATGAGCACGATGGCGAAGAAAAAGAGCAGCAGTATCAAATGCAGCACCCGACGCAGCCCGTCGAGGAACCGCCACACGTTGTGCCCGAAGCGGCGCAGAGCAGCCATCCGCTTAAGCGCTCAGATCTTCTCTTCGATGCGGGCCGCCTTGCCGGACAGCGCGCGCAGATAATAGAGCTTGGCGCGGCGCACACTGCCGCGGCGCTTGACGACCACGTCGCTGATCGCCGGGCTGTGCGCCTGGAAGACACGCTCGACGCCCTCGCCGTGGGAGATCTTGCGCACCGTGAACGATGAATTCAGGCCGCGGTTGCTCTTGGCGATCACCACGCCTTCGTACGCCTGCACACGCTCGCGGTCGCCTTCAACCACCTTCACCTGCACGACCACGGTGTCGCCCGGATTGAAATCCGGAAGCTTTCTTGTCATGCGCCGGCTTTCGATGTCTTGAATAATTTTGCTCATATCGCTCACCTTCCATCGACTGGCTCACCGACCTTGCGGGCGGCGAGAAATTCATTGAGAGCCTGCGCGGCCTCGGCCGTCAGCGCCTCCTTCGCGACGAGATCCGGGCGGCGTAGCCACGTGCGGCCCACGGCCTGCTTGAGCCGCCAGCGCCGGATATCAGCGTGATCACCGGACAATAGCACTTGCGGCACGGCCAAGCCCTCGAATACCTCGGGCCGCGTGTAGTGCGGCCAGTCGAAAAGACCCGCCGCGAAGGAGTCTTCGTGGCTGGAGCGCTCATCGCCCAGCACCCCCGGCAAGAGCCGTGCGACGGCATCCACCACCACCAGTGCCGGCAGCTCGCCACCGGAGACGACGTAGTCGCCGATCGACAGGTCCTGATCGACACCCAGCCCCATCACCCGCTCGTCGATACCCTCGTAGCGGCCGGCAATGAGCAAAAAACCCGGCAGCGCCGCAAGCTCCCGCGCCTTCGCGGCGCTGAAGAGCTCTCCCTGCGCCGACAGGCAGATTCTGGGACTGCCCGCGGGCAGCCGCGCGTGCGCCGCCCGGATCGCCGCGAGCATGGGCTCGGGCTTCAACACCATTCCCGGACCGCCGCCGTAGGGCCGGTCGTCCACCGTGCGGTGGGCATTCACCGTATGGGCGCGCGGGTCCTCCGTACCCAACCGCAAGAGCCCGCCTTCCACCGCGCGACCGAGGATGCCGAAGTCGACCGCTCCGCGGACCATCTCCGGAAACAGCGTGACCACCTCGATGTGCATGGCGCTGAGCCCTACGCAGAGTCGATCGGCCAGTCAACGATAATCCGGGCCGCCGCCAAATCCACGTGCCATAGATACTCAGGCGTCGCCGGCACCCAATGTTCCGCAGCCGTCGTCGCCTGCCTGATCACCATCATCACGCCGTTCGCCGCCTCGACGAAGTACGCGAGCACGCCTAGGTCCACGCCCTCGCGATTACTCACCGCCAGGCCGAGAAGATCGGCGCGGTAGTATTCGCGCGCCTGCGTCGGCGGCAGCTCGCCGCGCGCGACTTCAATCACGGCTCCCACGAGTTCCTGGGCGACCTGCCGATCCTCGACCCCGTCCAAGCGCACCACGAGCTCGCCGCCATGCGGGCGGCCTTCAGCCAAGGTACGCATGGCGCGCGCGCCGCCCGTCCTGCGCACCATCCACTGGCGATAGTCGAGCAGCGCCTCGGGGGGATCGGTAAAGGACTCCACGTGCAGCCAGCCTTTGACGCCGAAGGGCCTGCGAATTCGTCCGAGCTCAATCCACTCCACGAAGCCGCCGCGCGCCGCAAGCCTCAGGTAATCGTGCTTGCCTGCTTGCGATAGGACTTCACGAGCGAGCGCACGCGCTCGGACTGCTGCGCGCCCTGGCTCAGCCAGTAATCAATGCGCGGCAGATCAAGCTTAAGCTTGGGCTCACTGCGGCGCGCGATCGGATTGAAGAATCCGACGTGCTCGAGGGAGAGGCCCCCCTGGCGCTTGCGGCTGTCGGTCACCACCAGATGATAAAAGGGCTGATTCCGTGCCCCGCGCCGCGTCAGACGTATCGTTACCATGATTGAGATGGGTCGCCCAAAAAAGAGCGCGGATTCTACGCAAAAGCGCCCGCCTGCGCAAAACAGCGAACGCAGGCGTTAAGGCAAACGCCCTTTGAAAGCGCCCATCAGGCGCCGCAAATGGCCCCCTTTCATGCTCTTCATCACCCGCTGCATATCCTGAAACTGCTTCAGAAGACGGTTGACGTCCTGCACCTGCACCCCGGCGCCGCCGGCAATGCGCCGCCGCCGCGAGCCATCAATGACGCCCGGCTGACGCCGCTCGCGCTGGGTCATGGAATTGATGATGGCGATCTGGCGGCGCACTTCCCGGTCGCCTTGGTCCGCGGACATCGCCCGCCTGCCTGCCGCGGCGGGCAGCTTATCGAGGAGCGATCCCATGCCACCGAGCTTTTGCACCTGCTCGAGCTGACCCTTCAGATCCGCCAGGTCAAATCCTTTGCCGCGCGCCACCTTCTGGGCAAGACGCGTCGCCTCGTCGGTCGTCACCTCGCGCTGTACCTGCTCGACGAGGCTCACCACATCGCCCATACCGAGGATCCGCGAGGCCATGCGCTCGGGGTCGAAGGGCTCAAGGGCGTCGCTCTTCTCGCCGACGCCGAGGAACAGGATGGGCTTGCCGGTGACCTCGCGCACCGAGAGCGCGGCGCCACCGCGCGCATCGCCGTCGGCCTTGGTGAGCACGATGCCGGTCAAATCGAGCGCCGCTCCAAAGGCGCGTGCGGCGTTGATCGCATCCTGCCCGGCCATGGCATCGACGATGAACAGACGCTCGGTCGCGCTGACCTCGGCGTCGATCTGCCGCACCTCGGCCATCAGCGCCTCGTCAACATGCAGCCGTCCGGCGGTATCGACAATCAGTACGTCGAATACGCCGCGGCGCGCCTCCTCAAGCGCCGCGTGGGCGATCTCGTCCGGCGACTGCGCGGGCGGCGCGCGGAAGAACTGCGCGCCGACCTCGCCGGCCAGACGCTCGAGCTGCAAGATGGCCGCCGGGCGTGAGATGTCGGTGCTCGTCAGGAGGACGCGTTTCTTCTCCCGCTCGATGAGCCAGCGCGCAAGCTTGGCGGCGGTGGTGGTCTTGCCCGCGCCCTGCAACCCGGCCAGGAGCACGACGATCGGCGGCTGCGCTCGCAGGCTGAAGCCTGCGCGCGCTCCCCCCATGACCTCCACCATCTCGCGGTGCAGTATACCGATGAAGGCCTGGCCGGGTGAGAGGCTGGCGCTGACCTCGGCGCCCACGGCCTTCGACTTGACCGCGTCGATGAACCTCTTGATGACCGGCAGCGCCACGTCCGCCTCGAGCAGCGCCACGCGCACCTCGCGCAGCGCCTCGGCCACGTTGTCCTCGGTAATACGGCCGCGGCCGCGCAGCTTTTCGATCGTACGCGTCAGGCGGGCGGAAAGGTTTTCGAACATTGGACCGATTATATGCGCCCCGCATGCTCTTTCGGGTGCGACGGGGGCAGCCGCGATGGGCGAGAATGTCCTTCGCCGCAGCCACCTGCGAGGTTCTGTCTTGAACCGTTCTTCGACGCTTGATCTGCTTATCGGCCTCGTGGCCCTGCTTCTCATCATCGCCTTCTCCTCGGGCACTGAGGTCGCGATGCTGTCCGTCAATCGCTATCGCATCCGGCACCGCGCCCACACCGGCCAGGGCACAGCGAAGCTCCTCGACCGGCTGCTGCAGAAGCCCGACGATTGGCTGGGCGCGAATCTGGTGATCCTGGCCGCGGCGAGCGTGTTCGCCTCGGCGATCGCGACTCTCCTGGCCCAAAGGAGCGGCAGCCGCTATGCCGTGCCCGCCACGAGCGCGGCGCTCACCGTCATCGTGATCGTCTTTTGCGAGCTGGCACCGAAGATCTACGCGGCGACACACCCGGAGTGGGTGGCCCTGCGCTCCGCGCACATCTACCGCGCGCTCGTGCTCCTCGCGCGCCCGCTCCTGTGGATCACGAACCAGCTGGCGTATGGCGTGCTGCGCATATTCGGCGTCGTCAAGGCGGCACGCAGCAGCCAGAATCTGAGCACCGAGGAGCTGCGCACCGTGGTCGCCGAAGCCGGTCCCATGATCCCGGCGCGTCACCGACAGATGCTGCTCTCGATCCTGGATCTAGGGCAGCTCACGGTGAACGACATCATGGTGCCGCGCCAGGAGATCGCCGGCATCGACGTGCAGGACAGCTGGGAGGACCTCATCGACCAGCTGCGCCAGACGCCGCACACGCGCTTGCCCGTGTACGACGGCGAGCTCGATAACATTGTCGGCATCCTGCACATGAAGCGCGTCGCCCAGGAACTCGCGCGCGGCACTCTCACGCGCGATCGCCTGGTCGACATCGCACGCAGCCGCGAGCCGTATTTCGTGCCCGAGGGCACCTCGCTTGCCGTACAGCTGACGAATTTTCAGCGCAACCGGCGCCGCCTCGCCTTCGTCGTCAATGAGTATGGCGACATCGAGGGCTTCGTCACTCTGGAGGACATCCTCGAGGAGATCGTGGGCGAGTTCACGACCGACCCCGCAACCGTCACTCACAAGGACATTCACGTCGAGCGCCCGGGCGTCTTCATCATCAATGCAAGCGCCACGGTGCGTGCGCTGAACCGCGCTTTGCAGTGGCAACTGCCCACAGCGGGGCCGAAGACCGTGAACGGCCTGTTGCTCGAGCAGCTGGAGACCATCCCCGCTCCGGGAACCGCGCTCAAAGTCGGCCGCTACCAGTTCGAGGTGCTGCAGATCGCGGACAACGCGATCAAGACGGTGCGCGTGGTCGCACCGCCGGAGTGACGGCCGCAGGGTCCGCGTGCATGGCAAATGCGGCGGCAAGCGCCGCGCCGATCCGGTCGGCGATGAGAACTTCGAGCCCCGGGAGCGCTTTGCGCGGCGCGTTGTCGCGCGCCACCAGCGCCTGCGTGAAGCCCTGTTTCTGCGCTTCGCGCAAGCGTTCCTCACCGTAGGCTACGGGGCGCAGCTCGCCGGTGAGGCCGAGCTCACCGAAAGCTACGAGTGAGCGCGGCAGCGGCCGATCGTTCAGGCTCGAGGCCAGCGCCAGCACCAGCGGCAGGTCCCACGCGGTCTCCTCGATGCGGATGCCACCCACGACGTTGGCAAACACGTCGTGCTCCTGCAACGATATTCCCGCGTGGCGGCTCAATACCGCGAGCAGCATGGCCACGCGGTTGGCGTCGAGCCCCTGGGCCACACGGCGTGGGGCTCCAAAGCGCATCCGATCGACGAGGCCCTGCAGCTCGATCAAGAGCGGCCGGCCGCCCTCGCGC
>Ga0302325_10018968_pt1 | contig 14481 bp, 10 predicted proteins | sample Palsa_T0_2_FD_201948 | JGI IMG/M metagenome (GOLD analysis project Ga0302325, IMG submission 201948) | Peat permafrost microbial communities from Stordalen Mire near Abisko, Sweden - Palsa_T0_2 | ecosystem: Environmental > Terrestrial > Soil > Palsa > Peat permafrost | place: Sweden: Abisko... | reverse complement strand
TTCGGGCTTCCCCTCTCCTGATTACGCCAACGTGGTTCATTCCGTCACGGTAACGATCGAGGACAGCTACGGCAACGTCATCACGAATTACACCGGGACGGTGACCATTTCGACCTCCGATTCCTCGGCGGTGTTTAGCCCGTCTTACACCTTTACGACCGCCGATATGGGAACCCATAACTTCGGGTTAAATCTGGTCACGGTAGGAACTCAAAGCATCAGCGCCACCGACGGCACTTTGAGCGGCAGTCAAACGGGGATCGTGGTAGGTCCGCGCCCACAGTTTGTGGTGACTTCGCTCACCGACGACGCCGGTTCGGCCGCTTGCGACGGGAACGAGGCGTGCTCGATACGCAGCGCCATCAACCAATCCAACGGCCTGGGTGCGGGCGACATCACTGTTGACACGACCCAGCTCACAGGCAGCGCGCCCTGGACCACCAATCTGACCAATGGCGTCCTGGAGCTCAGTTCTAACATAACGATCACCGGACCAGGCTCCGATAAGTTCAACGTCTCCGGGAACAATTCATCGGGTGTCTTCCAGGTGGACTCGAGTTCCGTCGCTACCATCAGCTCGCTGACGGTTACGAACGGGAATTCGAGCACGAACGGCGGCGGAATCTCGAATGCCGGCGGGCTCACCATGTCAGACATCGTCGTCAGCAACAACGCCGCCGCCCAAAACGGCGGCGGCATTTACAACACCAGCGGCGTGGCTATCAATTTCTCCACAGTTTCCGGAAACACAGCCGGCGGAAATGGCGGAGGAATCGAAACCTCGAACGACTTCACCCTGTACGACAGCACCGTGTCCGGAAACACAGCCACCGGCAACGGAGGCGGCCTGGACAACGCGGGCTCCCTGTACGTCACGCAAGACACCATCGCGGGCAATACCGCGTCTGATGGCGCCGGTATCAAAAACGAAACTGCGGCAACCACCACGATTTCGCAGAGCACGGTCTCCAGCAATACCTCTACCAGCCAGAACGGTGGAACCGTCTCGAACCAAAACTCGACTTCCGGCTCCGTGACGATCACCAACAGCATCGTTGCCGGCAACACGGCCCCCGGAGGAGACTGTGCCAGCTGCGGCTCGCAGAACTCCGCTAATATATTCAACTCCAGCTCCGCGGCGCTGAAGCTCGCTCCTCTCGCCAACAATGGCGGCTCGATTCAGACGATGATGCCCGCGACCGGCAGTCCCGCTATAGCGGCCGGGAACGTTTCCCTGGCGGTCGATCCGCAGTTCTCGAACCCCTTGACCTCCGATCAGCGGGGGGTTGATTACGTCCGGGTGATTAACGGCAGCGTGGATCTGGGTTCGGTCCAGTCGAATTCCGGAGCCGCTTTATCCCTGGCTCTTTCGCTGCCGACTTCTCTGGTTGCCGGCACGGCCCAGAGCCTGATGGTTACGGCACTCGCCCCAGGCGGAAATCCGGCCGGCACCTACGCGGGAAGCGTTCACTTCACAAGCAGCGATGCGAGTGCACAGCTTCCGTCCGACTACACGTTCACGTCAGCTGATGCGGGCGTACATACCTTCTCCCTTACTCTTGAGACAGCAGGCTCTCAGACGCTGGCCGTTGTGGACCTCGCTAACTCGGGATTGACCGCCAGCCAGACGGTCACTGTCGGGGCGGGCGCCGATTTCACGGTCGCCGCCGTTTCGGGTTCGGGCCAGTCAGCGATCGTGGGTGCGGCTTTTGCCACGCCACTGTCGGTCAGGGTTACCGATGCCTACGGAAACAACGTGTCGGGTGCAACCGTCGTGTTCACAGCGCCAGGCAGCGGTGCGAGCGGCACCTTCAGCGGCGGCGGAGCCAGCGCTTCGGCTCAAACCAACACCAGCGGTATTGCTGCCGCCCCGGCTTTCACTGCAAACGGTACGGTGGGGCAGTTCAGCGTGGCGGCGTCCGTCCAAGGAGTGCAGGCCTCGGCGGCATTCACGCTGACGAATACGGTAAAGCCCGATTATTCCGTCTTGGTGAATCCTTCCACTCTCACAATACAAGCCGGGCAATCGGGCACCGCAACCTTCACCATCATTCCCGTCGGCGGATACTCCGGCACGATTACTTTGGGTTGCAGCGGATTACCTGCCGGCGCCACCTGCGTCTTCCAGCCGGCTCAAGCAGTGCTCGATGGCAGCAACACGGTCGTGACGGCTCAGCTAACCGTTCACACCACAGGCGCCAATGGCTTGCTGTCCAGCATGCAATTCATCGCGCCATCGGGAAGGCCCAACGGCTTGCAGTTGGCCCTGCTTTCGGTCTCGGCCGGACTTATCATTCTGACGCTGCTCGGAACGCGTCGAACGCGACAGTCCACCCGTTACGGACTCGGCCTTGTAATGCTGGGGCTGGGCTGCGCGATCGCAATCGGTGTGGCCGGTTGCGGCTCGACTGCGTCCCCTGCGCCGACTACATCGCCGCTAGCAACTCCTGCGGGCCAATATTCCGCAAATGTCGTCGCAACGGTGAGCAGCGGAGCGAACACCCACGCCACGACTCTGACGATCACCATCACGCAATGAACAAAGACAGACTCAATCCGTCGTCTCAGCGATCTCTCTGAGTATCGGCCACAAACTCCGCACGGTATTCAGCGAACTCAAAAAAGTCTAGGCAGCCAAGCCCGGAGCTGGAAGTTCTTGCGAATCACTCGAAAGTTCATTCATTAACTGGCAAACAGTGGCTCTGGAGACCCTGTGCTTCCTTGCGACCTGACTCAATGACATTCCAGAGCGACGGTCATCAATTAACTGTGCCCGATCGATCTTCAACGGGGAACGCCCTATCTGCCGTCCTTCCAGCCGTGCTCTTCTCATTCCTGCCCGGACCGGTTCCACAATGAGGTTCTTTTCGAGTTCCGCGATTGCCCCGACGATCACGACCATCGCTCGACCCAGCGGGCCTCCAGTGTCGATATTTTCGCGGAAACTCACAAACTCAATGCCGAGGTGATTGAGTTCATCCAGTATTTCGAGAAAATACCGCACCGATCGAGCCATTCGATCGAAGGCCCAGACGAGCACGGTATCAAACTTGTGCCGTTGGGCATCGGCCAGCAATTGATCGAGGCCAGGGCGTTTTTGCTTCGCACCGGAAATCTTGTCGCTATATTCCACGACGATTTCGTAGCCACTTTAGAGCAACCGGAACCTCGCCGACGCCCAGTGGTCGCTAGTGTTGCCAATTGTTGCCTACCCCCTCCCTGATATTGATAATGAGGCGTACAAGGTGATACAGTCTGATACGTAGTCAGTTGGGCAACTTCAACGAGTGCAACAAAAGCCTCGGTTTTATTAGGGTTTTGTGAAGCTTTTCAAAGGCGGAATCGAATCCCACCCTCTCCGCCAACCATTCAAACTACAGGACTTCCTGCGCTTGTCACACAGGCTGTCACACTTTTACGTCATTTCTCGCTGACTTTTCCTGCCGCCCAGTATTTGTCACTAAGGAAGAAGCGGCGTGGCCAAGACTCAGAAAGTCTCACTGATGGTGAAGTGCAAAGCAAACGGCGAGGGGAAGAATCCTGCCGGTTCAGGTGTAGCAAATGGACGCATCACCGCGACGGCCTCCACGATCAAGCAGTCATCGCCCTTTGGAGAAAGAGCGCCTGGAGGTACGGGCCGGAACCGCGACGACAGCTGTCGCGCTTCCGGCGTGTCCTTGGTTGTCAGGGGTGGGAGTTCAACGGAGGTTTGGTCCTGCGGCACTTGCTCGTTGGAGCGGGCGGCCCGGCGGCCGGTGAAAATTTGGATGCCTCAATCGGGGGCTATTCGGTGCTGTGTTCAGCGAATTATTGAGTGAGTCGATTACCCGCCGGCGCGCGCGCAACAAGCGCGATTTGAACGCGTTTTTGCCAAGCCCCAGCTTGCAACTCGATTCCTCAATCGAAAGCCCCTCGACCTCGCGGAGTTGTAAAGCGGTCTGGAGTTTCGAGGGAAGCCTTTCAACCTCCGCCGCCAGGAAGCCCTCGAGTTCGGCCTCACGGCAGATCTCTTCGGGGTTGGGCCCGATGTCCGCGAATTCGCGGCCCGCTCCCCCTTCCTGATCCTCCATAACTTCATGCAGCGAAAGCGCGGCCCGGGAGTTCTGCCTGCGCCGGATCATCAGCGCCGAGTTCAGCACAATGCGCGTCAACCACGTGGCGAAGGAGGAACGCCCCTGGAAGGATCGCAGGTGGATGTGCGCGTTGCACAAGGCGTCCTGCAGGGCATCCTCGGCGTCCTCCTTGTTGCGAAGCACCGCGAACGCGGTGCGGTAGAGCCGCGAGCTATAGGCGGCGAAGAGAGCGTTCTGCGAGTCGGACTTTCCCGCCACCGCTTGCTGTATCAATATCCATTCGGGGCTGGCGGACGAATCGGCGGCGCTCACGGCCTCCGGGGGAACTGGGGCACTGGCAACGCCGTGTCGCAGCCTTCTATTACCGGCGATTGGGCGAGGCTGTCGCGGCCCGACTGCATTCCCGAAACTCGCCAAGGACGTTTGAAGCACGGCCATAAATACGACCCTCCCTCGATTGGAAATACGAAGACAATCCTCTCTAATGCAATTCCTGCGCCGATGGGTCGGGCTGCCGCTTTGGCCCCGAAATACCATGAGAGGAAAGGAGAAAGCTGCAAAAGCAAAATTCGATGAAGGCTACGCCACAGCGTCACCGTGCCAACAGGCTGACCTTTTGCCAACCAACCGACACGCCCTGCTGCAACGCAGCCCAGGGTCCTCGGGGCAGCCGCAATCGCCGCCGTTGCTCGTCGCGAGGAGCCTAGTCGAGCGCTGTTGGATTCCTGGATTCGCGTGTCGGATTCTTGGACACTCCTGACGCTTGCCGATTTCTAACCCACGCCATCCTACGTGTCTTCAGGAAGATGCCGGTCCTCACAACAATCGTACTCTGGCAGGCCAGGTGCACTGTTTTTGGTCGGCAGGGCGCATCAGTTCAAAACTTGAGGGGGAGAAAGTTATGGGAAAAAATGGCGAGACTTCGGCCGGAACGCGCGAAACGAGAACCATCGAGCCCACCTCGGATATCGAGCATGACGGCGTTGTGGAAGTATCGAAAGAGCTCCGTCACTTGCTTGGCGACGCATTTGCACTCTACATGAAGACCAAGAATTTCCACTGGCACATGAGCGGCCGGAATTTCCGCGATTACCATCTCCTGCTTGACGAGCACGCCGACCAGATTTTCGCCATGACCGACGATATCGCTGAACGCGCCCGCAAGATCGGCGGCACAACTCTCCGCTCCATCGGTGATATTTCCCGGCATCAACGCCTCAAAGACAACAACAAGGAATCCGTAAGCCCCGGCGAAATGCTCGGCGACCTTCGAACCGACAACCGCGAACTCACGCGTTTTTTGCGCCTCACCCATGAGGTGTGCGAAAAATATAATGACGTTGCCACGGCCAGCCTGATCGAGAATTGGATCGACGAGACCGAGCGTCGCACCTGGTTTCTGTCGGAAATCGTGCGCGACCTCTAGAGACACACGTAATTGTTCGAATTGCACCCCGGAAACTCAGAACTGAGCACGAACCAAAAGGAGAACCACCAATGCCAACGATAACGACCAAAGATGGGACACGGATTTTCTACAAGGATTGGGGCAAGGGGCAGCCGGTGGTCTTCAGTCACGGTTGGCCGCTCAGCGCCGACGACTGGGACGGGCAGATGCTCTTCTTTGGCCAGCGCGGCTATCGCGTCATCGCTCACGACCGCCGGGGTCATGGCCGCTCCGCGCAGACGTGGGACGGCAACGAGATGAACACCTACGCGGACGATCTTGCGGCGCTGTTCGAAGCGCTCGACCTGAAGGACGCCATCATGGTCGGCCACTCTACCGGTGGCGGCGAGGTGGCCCGCTATCTCGGCCGCCACGGCTCCAAACGCGTCTCCAAGGCCGCGTTGATCAGTGCTGTGCCTCCGCTCATGCTGAAGACGGATAAGAATCCGACTGGCCAGCCCCTGTCGGCGTTCGACGGACTGCGTGCGGCGCTCGCCGCCAACCGGCCGCAATTCTATCGGGACATCACGCTTCCGTTTTACGGCTACAACCGCCCCGGCGCAAAGATTTCAGAAGGCATCCGCGAACACTGGTGGCTGCAGGGTATGACGGGCGGGATGAAGGCGCACTACGATTGCATCAAGGCGTTCTCGGAGACCGACTTCACCGAAGACCTGAAAAAGATAGACATCCCCGTGCTGGTGATGCACGGAGACGATGATCAGATCGTGCCGATCGTCGCCGCCGGCCCGCTATCCGCGAAAATACTAAAGAACGCGACTCTGAAAGTCTATCCCGGCTTTCCCCACGGAATGCCTGCGACCAACGCCGATCAAATTAACGCCGATCTGTTGGCCTTCTTCGCGGGCTCCGCGGCTGCGGCTGCGCGTTGATCGAATCATTCAAGAGGAAGTGCCCGTATGCACCCAGGCGTTCACAGGACGAAGCTGGTCGCGGACGAGATGGAGTATTAGTCTTACGCGCGGACTTCGTTCTGTGTACGCCCGCATCGGCTGGCAGATTATAAACATCTTGACAAACAATTGCTGAAGACTATGAAATGAGAAGGGTGCCAGTTCGTAAGTCGGAAGCGGAGGTGCTCTCCGATGCAGACGTCGCGCAGAGATTTCTTCAGGGTAGCAGCCGTCGGGGGTGTCGCCGCCACCTTTTTCGGCTTCGACCTCCGGCCCGCCTACGCTCAGCTCAAAGAATTAAAGATTGCTCGCGCTCGCGAGACGCGGTCCACATGCCCCTATTGCGCGGTCGGATGCGGCGTCCTCATTTACACGCTCGGCGACGGGGCGAAGAACGTTACGCCACAAGTGATCCACGTCGAAGGCGACCCGGATCATCCCACCAACCGTGGAACACTGTGCCCGAAAGGCTCCTCGCTCGAGCAGGATATGCTCAATCCCCGGCGGCTTACGAAGCCGCAAGTCCGGCGCCCCGGTGCGACCGAGTGGCAGGATATTTCCTGGGACGACGCGCTTGGTGAGATTGCGCAGTGGACCAAAAAGACCCGCGACGCCAACTTTGTCGAGAAGGATGCGAACGGCCGCACCGTAAACCGGTGCGAAGGCATCTCGTTCATCGGTTGCTGCACCGATACCAATGAGTTCAATTACCTGGTCGTAAAGACGATGAGGAGCCTGGGCTTGGTTTATTTAGAAAACCAAGCCCGTGTTTGACACGGCCCCACGGTCTCAAGTTTGGGACCAACGTTTGGACGCGGGGCGATGACCAATGGCTGGATCGACATCAAGAACACCGACATGATGTTGATCATGGGCGGAAATCCCGCCGAGAACCATCCCTGCGGATTCAAGTGGGCGATGGAGGCCAAGCGCAACCGCAACGCCAAACTGATTTCCGTAGACCCTCGATTCACGCGCACGTCCTCAACCGCGGACCTTTTTCTGCAAATTCGCGCTGGCACCGATATCGCATTCTTGGGCGGCTTGATCCGCTACGCCATCGAGAAAAATCGCGTTGCCAAGGAATATCTCGTCAACTACACGAACGCCGCGTTCATTGTGAAAGAGGGTTTCAAACTTCCTGAGGATGGTTTGTACTCCGGGTTTGACGCTGCGTTGAGCGCGTACGACAAAACCACCTGGAATTACGAAGGAGGCGGGGCTGCCGGCGGCCAGTCGGGCGCGGCAGCGGCGTCGGGTCACGCACCCGAACCCGTGCCGGGTAAGCCGGGAGGTCCAGCGCCGCCTCCGGCACTGCCGCCCAACGTGGCCTACGACCTCACGCTTCAGCACCCGCGCTGTGTCTTCCAACTGATGAAGCAGCAGTATTCCCGATATACGCCCGAGGTGGTCGAGCGGATCACGGGAATCCCCAAAGAACAATATCTGAAGGCCGTCGATCTGTTTACTTCAGTCCGCAAAGACGGCGACATGAAGAAGGTCGCAACGATCATCTACGCGGTCGGCTGGACGCAGCATACCTTCGGAACGCAAATCATTCGCACGGCAGCGATGATTCAACTTCTCTTGGGTAATGTCGGAAGAGCAGGCGGAGGCGTGAACGCGCTGCGCGGCCATTCGAATATTCAGGGCGCCACGGACATGGCCGGGCTCTACGACTCTCTTCCTGGTTATTTGAAAGGGCTGGTTCCTGACGACACGGACTTGGCTGTTTATTTGAAGCGCACCACTCCGACGTCCTCGAAGCCCTCGCCGTGGGATTCGATGAACTACTATGCGAACACTCCGAAATTCATGGTGTCGCTGCTCAAGTCGTTCTATGGCGACGCGGCGACACAGGAAAACGGATTTGCGTTCGATTACTTGCCCAAACCCGGCCAGGATTGCTCCTGGACTCACATTTGGGACGACATGTACAACGGCAAAATCAAGGGCATGATGGCTTTCGGAATGAACGGAGTGATGATCGGCCCGGACACCAGCAAAAATATTAATGCGCTAAAGAAAGCCGACTGGCTCGTGGTGGGCGAGATTTATCCGGATGAGACCAGCGAGTTCTGGCGAGCGCCGGGAATCACGGCCGACGAGCAGAAAAACATCAACACCACCGTTTACCGCCTGCCCTGCGCGGGCTTTGCCGAAAAAGACGGCAGCATGACCAACTCGGCCCGCTGGGTCACCTGGAAATATGCGGCGGTGCCGCCTCCCGGACAAGCGCGCCTCGATCAGGACATCATCGCGGAGATTTTCCTGCGCGTTCGCGATCTCTACAGGAAAAACGGCGGGAAATTTCCCGATCCGATCTTGAACCTGAGCTGGGCGTACGCGGATGCAGCCCATCCGCCGCTTTCGCAAGTGGCCATGGAGCTTAACGGAAGAGCTCTTGCCGACCTGAAAGACGATGCCACGGGCCAGGTGATCAAAGCCGGCCAGCAGCTTCCCGGATTTGCATGGCTCAAGGATGACGGCACTACGACGTGCGGCAACTGGATTTATTCCGGCATGTGGACCGAAGCCGGCGCGCAGATCCAGCGGCGCGGCACCGAAGATCCTTCGGGCATGGGCGTTTATCCCAACTGGGCATGGAGCTGGCCGGCCAACCGGCGCGTGCTCTACAATCGCGCGTCCTGCAACACGGCCGGAACTCCGTGGGATCCCGATCGCAAGCAGATCTGGTGGAACGAAGCGTCGGGAAAATGGGTTGGCAACGATGTTCCGGACTTCAAGCCCGATTCTCATCCCAAAGATCACATGGGGCCGTTCATCATGAATCCAGAAGGCATCGGGCGATTGTTCGCTCCGATCGGAGTGCTCGCGGACGGGCCGTTTCCCGAACATTACGAACCGATCGAAAGTCCCATTAAAAATCCGTTGCATCCCGGTCAGTCCAATAACCCGCTCGTCAAGAAGTTCAACACGCCGTACGACAAATTTGGATCGCCGGAGGAATACAGCATCGTCTGCACCACCTACCGGCTGACCGAGCAGTATCACTACTGGACGAAAAATAATCCGATGAACGTCCAGTTGATCCCGGAACCGTTCGTGGAAATTCCGGTGGAGCTGGCGGACGAGAAGGGAATTCGCGGTACGGATTTGATCCACGTGATCAGCGCGCGGGGAACCTACACCGCCAAGGCGTTCGTGACGCGCCGCCTGAAGCCGATGATGATCGACGGAAAGAAGGTCTATCAGATCGGGTTGCCGATTCACCAAGGCTTCCGCGGCATTGACGAGGACGAAGGAAGAAATGCGCGGACCCCCGCGAATTTGCTGACGCCCGCGGTGACCGATCCGAATGCCCACACACCGGAATCCAAGGGCTTCCTCGTGAAAATCGAGAAGGCGTAGGGAGCGGACCATGAGCCAGGCGTCCACGGAAATCATCAGAATTTCAGGACATGCCGGAACGGTTCCAGGCGCCGGAATGAACCGGGAATTCCAGGTCTGCAAGCTCGTGGACACCACCACCTGCATCGGATGCAAGGCGTGCGAGGTGGCCTGCCTGGAATGGAACGGTTATACGTTCAGCGAGACAAAGTTCGACAACACTTACCAGACCATGCCGGAGACGGCGTGGAACTACTGGAACCTGATCAAGTTCAACGAACACGAGCGCGACGACGGCAGCCTGATGCTGTTGATGCGCAAAGACCAGTGCATGCACTGCGAAGACCCCGGCTGCCTGGCGGCGTGCCCTGCGGATGCGGCCATCGTTCAGTATGCCAACGGAATCGTGGATTTTCAGGAGGCGAACTGCATCGGCTGCGGCTATTGCATAACGGGCTGCCCATTCAACATTCCGAAATTCAGCCCGGCGGCGCGCAAGGTTTTCAAGTGCACGCTCTGCAACGACCGCGTATCGCAGGGGCTCGAGCCGGCTTGTATCAAGGCGTGTCCCACCGGATGCCTGCATTTTGGAACGAAGTCGGAAATGAAGGAGCTGGCGGAGACGCGCGCGGAGCAGCTTCGCGACAATTCCGGATTCGCGGACGCAGGAGTGTACGACCCGCCGGGAGTCGGCGGCACCCACGTAATCTACGTTCTGCACGATGCCAAGAATCCCGAGTTGTACGGCGGGCTCCCGAAAGACCCGCATATTCCTTATTCGGTCCGCTTGTGGAAAGGGCCTCTGAAATGGCTGGGGAATGTGGCGATGATCGGCGGCCTTGTCGGGCTAGCCTGGCATTACATGCGATACGGTCCGAAGAAAGAGGAACCTATTCCGCCCGATGAGAGGCGCCAATGAGCAGCGAAGCCATTCCCCAACCCGGCGCTGCTAGCCAAAGCGGCCAATTGATCCCGCGCTACTCCCTGGGTGAACGCGCAAATCACTGGCTGGGAGCGCTCGCTTACATATATCTCTTGATCACCGGCCTGGCGTTCTGGTCGCCATATTTATATTGGATGGCTGCGGTCGCAGGCGGCGGCCCCGTTGCGCGATCCTGGCATCCCTGGTTCGGCCTGGTTTTCACGGCGTCGCTTTGCTGGACATTTAAAGAGTGGCGCCGTGATATGAAAATCGACGATAGCGATCGCGCCTGGGGGAAAGCCATTCCCGACTACATCCAGAATGAGGACGACAAGCTGCCTCCGGTCGGCCAGTTCAACTTTGGCCAGAAACTCTTCTTCTGGGGAATGTTTTATGGCGTGATTCTGCTGCTGCTGTCCGGCATTGTCTTGTGGTACACGGAAACACTTCCATGGAGCCAGCGGTATGTGCGCTACACTGCGGTCCTTCTCCATGCCAGCGTTGCGCTTATTACTATCGGACTGTTTTTGATTCACGTGTATATGAGCGCGATCCTGGAGGAAGGCAGCTTCGGATCTATGATTCACGGAACCGTCACGCGCGCCTGGGCCTGGACGTTTCATCGCACCTGGTATTACGAGGTCACTGGAAAATCCCAACCGAAACAATGACCCTCGCGGAGTGGGATCGCCGGATCCGCCGCGCCTCCGAGCTGACATCGGCCTATCCATTCGCCGCTGAAGGATTGCGATTCTATGCGCGCGTCGCAACATTTCAGAAGAGCCTCTACGCGGAAGTGCAGAAGGCCCTGGCGGATTCGCCGAAGATTCCCGCGGAGCGCCCTCTGCGAGATGAGTTCGATCTTTTCCTCCTGCTGCCGCACTTTTCCCCATTTCTAGCGGTGGTTCAGCACGTTGCTCCGGCTCCGCTTGCCCAGGCCGCCGCAGGATTGGCTCGGCAAGGGCCCGCAGGATGGCAAAACGCGCTAGAGGATTTCTGGCATGGCGAGCTCGAACTGGTTGCTCCGGTGGGCGACGCAGAGCAGGCCCAGACGGCGGACTCGCACGGTTTCGCTCGGCTGCTTGCGTGGATCTTTCTTCAGCCGTACGCCGAATATCTGGCCGCTCACCGCGAAATCGAAACTGTGGATGGAACTCCGTCAACCTGCCCGCTTTGCGGCGCCAGGCCGATCGTCGGGGTATTGCGGCGCGAGGGCGACGGCGCGAAAAAATCCCTGATTTGCATGCTCTGCGCGCACGAATGGGCTTTTCGAAGAATTTATTGCCCAGCGTGCGGCGAAGAGCGCGAGCCTCAGATGGCTTTTTACTCAGCGCTGCAAATTGCGCATGTCCGCGCAGACGTCTGCGACACATGCCACACCTATCTGAAGTGCATCGACTTGACGAAGACCGGGCTGGCGATTCCCGTTGTCGATGAGCTGGCAACAATCCCTCTCGACTTGTGGGCGCGCGAGCACGGCTACCAGAAACTGCAAATGAACCTCTTGGGAACCTGATCCGAAAGAATGGAAAATACTACGAAGCGTTGCCTGGGAACCGCTGGATGGAAGTGAAGCGGCGTCGGCCAATCGCTGGCTTTATTCTTGCAGGCGGCGCCAGCTCGCGCATGGGCCGCGACAAGGGCCTTCTCGAACTCGGAGGCGTCCCTCTGATCCTCCGTACAGCACGATTGCTCGAATCCTTTGTTTCCGATGTGACAATTGTCGGGTCGCCCCACCGATACGCGGCCCTCGGGCTCTCTGCTATAGAGGATGACGCATACGCCGAAGGGCGGGACAAATCCAGGAGTGGGCCTCTGGCGGGCATCGCCACCGCCCTGGCAGCAACGAACTCACGCTGGAATTTGATTGTCGCCTGCGACCTGCCATACCTTTCGGCAGAATGGATCGACTGGCTGCTTTCGCGAGCCGTGCGTTCACGCGGCGAAGCCGTCGTTCCGCAAACCGAGCGCGGCATGGAACCGCTGGCAGCCGTATATCGCCGCGAATGCGGTGCGTCGGTAGCGGCTGCGTTGGCGGGCGGCGTACGGAAGGTTACCGACGCCATCAAGCATTGTCGCGTGGATCTTGTCTACCCGCGCGAGTGGCGCCGGATCGATCCGAGCGGGCTCATTTTGAGAAACATGAACTCACCCGGGGATTATGAAGAGGCGCAGAAATGGTGGGCGGCCAACCGCCCGCCCGCAAGCGGGCACGTCACGTCGCGCCGGCGGAGGACGAAGCGGAAACGGCGATCCGCTCTTCGCCGGCGTAGATGACGAAGCGCCGCCCTCGCAGGAAACCGACCAGTGTCAATCCCAGTTCGCGCGCCAGTTGTACCGCGAGACTCGACGGCGCGGAAACCGATGCCAGCAGCGGAATGCCCGCGGTAAGCGCTTTTTGCACGATCTCGAAGCCACCACGGCCGCTGACCATGAGTACTTGACCGCTGAGCGGAACGCGGCCGTTGAGGAGAGCCCAGCCGATAACTTTGTCCACGGCGTTGTGTCTGCCAATGTCTTCGCGTAACACGAGCAACTCGCCGCCTGCCGTGAAAAGCGCTGCCGCGTGCAGCCCGCCGGTTCGGCCAAAGACAGCCTGCGCTGCGCGCAATCTCGGCGGCAACTGGCAGAGAATTTCGGGATCGAATAGCGATGCAGCTTCGGGGCGACGCAAGCCTCGTCGGCGGAGTTGGGTGATGGACGCCTTCCCACATACGCCGCAGGCCGATCCCGCGGAAAATCTGCGCGCCGCGTTATTCGCCGACAGGCGCACGCTGGGATCGAGAGTTACCCGTACGAGATTTCTGTTCGGGGCAGTATCGTCTGGCATCCGGAGGGCCACCAGGTCCTCTCGCCGCGAGAGGATGCCCTCGGTAAACAGAAAGCCCGCCACGAGATCTTCATCGTCGCCCGGTGTGCGGAGCGTGATCCCGAGAGAATACCGTCCGGCCCGCATCTCCAACGGCTCTTCGGCTGCGAGGCAGTCCTCGACGCGAGCGGCCTTACCGTTCTCCCACTCGGTCACCTGAGTAAGTTCGATGCTACGGCGTCTTTGTGCCATGGATCATATCTCGAATGAACGGTGACAACGCGGTCTGGGAGCGCGGAGCTTTCGATTTACGCGAACGCCCTTTGGCATTTCTTTCTCTTCTTAGCATGAGGCCCCAGCGCTTATTAAACACTCGCAGTCCCTGGAGCGCAAGAATCGGTCAAACATCGCGTTGCGTTAAGTGGTCTGCCGCTTGTGGTAGGCTCAGCGAGGAAACGGCGCTGATGGGTCGCATCGCTCCCTCATGAGGAGGTTTCATGAAGATTGTCATTCTTGATGGCCACGCGATAAATCCTGGCGACCTCAGCTGGGATGCCCTGCGAAGCCTCGGCAGTCTGGAGGTCTTCGACCGGACTTCCGAAAATGCAATTGTGCTCCGCGCGCGAGAGGCCGAGGTCCTGCTAACCACCAGAACACCTCTTTCGGCGCAAACGCTGATGCAGCTTACGCAGCTCCGCTACGTAGGCGTAATGTTCACCGGTTACGACGCGATTGATCTGAAAGCTGCGCGAGAGCGCAATGTTCTTGTCACCAATGTCCCAATCTATGGAACCGCCTCGGTGGCCCAACTGGTTTTCGCGCTCCTTTTAGAACTCTGTCATCACGTCGCGGTTCATAACGCGGCGACTCACGCGGGAGAGTGGTCGCGATCCCCGGACTTCAGCTTCTGGAAAACGCCCTTAGTCGAATTGCAGGGTAAGACCATGGGCATCGTTGGCTTCGGT
>Ga0302325_10018967_pt1 | contig 14481 bp, 10 predicted proteins | sample Palsa_T0_2_FD_201948 | JGI IMG/M metagenome (GOLD analysis project Ga0302325, IMG submission 201948) | Peat permafrost microbial communities from Stordalen Mire near Abisko, Sweden - Palsa_T0_2 | ecosystem: Environmental > Terrestrial > Soil > Palsa > Peat permafrost | place: Sweden: Abisko... | reverse complement strand
CCCTCTTCGATCTCGACGAACGCGCCATAGTTGGCGATGTTGCGAACTTTTCCCTCGACGACCGACCCCGGCGGATACTTCTCGGCCACCCGTTCCCACGGGTTCTCCTCCACCTGCTTCATTCCCAGCGATATCTCCTGCTTGTCCTTGTTGATCTCCAGCACCTTGGCCTTGACGCGCTGGCCCTGCGTGACCACTTCGCTGGGATGGTTGATCCGCTTCGTCCACGACATCTCGCTGATATGCACCAGCCCTTCGACGCCCTCCTGCAGCTTGCAGAACGCGCCATAGGACATGATGTTCACCACTTCGGCCTCGTGAACACTGCCCATTGGATAACGCTGTTCGATGTTCTCCCAGGGGCTTGCCTCCTTCTGCTTGAGGCCCAGGGCGATCTTTTCCTTCTCCTTGTCGATTGACAGGACCTTGACCTCGATCTCCTGATCGATCTTGAGCACTTCGCTCGGATGATTGATACGGCCCCAGCTCATGTCGGTGATGTGCAACAGCCCGTCGATTCCGCCCAGATCGATGAACGCCCCGAAATCCGCGATGTTCTTCACGATGCCCTTGCGCACCTCACCCACCTGCAGGCCGTCGAGCGTCTTGCGCTTCAACTCCTCGCGCTGCTGCTCGATCATCTTGCGCCGGGAAATAACGATATTGCGCCGCTCCTCATCGATCTTGAGAATCACCGCGTCGATGGTCCGCCCGATCCAGTCCGAAATCTCTCCGGGCCGGCGAATGTCCACCTGGCTGGCCGGCAAAAATACCGGAACGCCGATGTCCACGAGCAATCCGCCCTTGATCTTTTTGGTGACCTTTCCGGAGACGGGATTTCCCTCCTTCTTAGATTGCATGATCGCTTCCCAATTGATAATGCGATCCGCCTTGCGCTTGCTGATCTTGACCAGGCCGGTGTCCCCCTCGACCTCCTCCAGCAGAACTTTCACTTCATCGCCGACCTTCACATTATCCGGGTCATCAAATTCCGACCGGTCCAGAACCCCTTCGCTCTTGAGCCCCAACTCAACGACGAAATCTTCGCCGGAGGTGCTGGAGACCTTCCCCTTGAGAATGGCCCCCGGCGTAAAGTCCTGAACCTCGTCCCCCGCGACCAGCTTTGTGAGATCGTCGGCCGCGTCTCCGAGCGCCGTCGCGACGGCCAGATCCACATCAGCATCAATATTTCCCAGCGAATTAATCAGATTGTAATCGACCATAAAACTAAATGCGGCGAGGATAGAAAACTCACCGATGCCTCGTAAATTGCGTGGCCAAAATCCACCGCCGAAATCCACGCGACGCCGGCAGCACGGTATCCTTCTGCCCGCGGTGGAACGTCCACCGACAGGCGAACCACACATGATAGGGATTTCCCGCCGCGGGAGCAATCATATGGGTTTCACGTTATTGGTGCAGTTAAAATCAAATCGTTTTTCGCGGATCGTTCCGCATTCCGGGCAGCGGTCGAGCGTGGGGCGGAGAGTCGATCAGGAATTCGCCGCACGTTTCAACGCGTCGATCAGGTTTTGCGAGGTATAGAGGCTCGTGAGCTTATCCGGCGCGGCCTCATGCGCGGAATAAATAGCGGTCAATGGAATGCCGCCGCCGGGATTCAGTTCGTTCACTTTGGGCCAGCCGGGAGCGTCTTCGCTGGTCAGATCGGCACGAATGAGAATGACATCGTATTTGCTGATGGCGGCCCGAGTTCGCGGATCGTGATAGACGGATGCCTCGATCGAAAGACAATTCGGGCACCAGTTGGCGGTGAATTCGACGAGGACCGGCTTGCCGGAGGCGCGGGCGGCGGCGAAGGCCTGATCGGAATAGGGTTGCCATGCCAATCCGCCCAGAAGGCGAAGAGTGATCGACAATGACACCCAGATAACAGCGACGGCGGCAACGAAGGATGTGACGACCGGCCAAGGACCGCGAGAAAGCTGAATACTGCGAAGGACCAGAAAGATCATCGCGGCGACCACCACGGCAAACACGAACCAGAAGAATTCCTTGTTGGATGCCAACCGCCCGCCCGCGAAATAAACCGCGACCGCCAGGAGCAAGAATCCCATCATCTGCTTCAGCACGGCCGACCACGGGCCCGTTCGCGGCACCCATCGCGCCAGACTCGGAAATGCGCTCAGGATTAAATATGGCAGCGACATTCCGATCCCGACGGTGATGATCGCGGAGACACCGAGATACACCGGCTGGGCCGTGGCCCACGCCAGCAAACCGGCGAACATCGGCGCGGTGCATGGCGTGGAAAGAATCGCCGCCAGAATCCCGAAAACGAAATTTCCCCAGACCGATTCGTGGCTCGGCGCGAGGTTATACACGGCATTCGGCAAAGCGATCTCGAAAAGTCCGAACATACCAACGGCCATCACCAGCAGGATCGCGACAATCGCCCAGATGAACCAGCCGTATTTGAATTGCTCGCCCCAACTGAAATGAAACGAGGCTCGCAGCGCTACGATCAGAATCGCCAGCGCGGCAAAGACTGTAATCACGCCAAGGCTGAACACCGCGCCCAACATGAGGCACGTGGCGCGATTGTGCTGCGAAACCTCGAAAAAACCAATGGCCTTCAGCGGCACGACGGGCAGCACGCAGGGCATCAAATTGAACAGCACCCCCACCACCAGCGCGATGCCCAGAGCCAGGAAAATATTCGAGGATCCCAGTTCGAACGTGCGCCCGAAGAAATCGACGGTGGTTCCGGCCGATACCGCAGCGGAGACGGAACCACCGGCGAAAACGCGCGGATCGAAATTGGAAAACACTGAGAGATTCGAAGGCGTCACCGTCTCCGTGGCGGGAACGATTCGCGTGGCGATCTCAAATGGCTGATTCCGCGACGGCGGAAAACACGTGTGATCGTTGCACGCCTGCCACGTTAACTTTCCCGAAATAGTGATGTCCCCCACCATCGCCCCGGTCGTCACGCGCATGGGCAAATAAACGATCACCGGGCCGGTGTAAACGCTCTGCGGGCCGAGCGCGGCGAAATTCTCGATCAAGGGTGAAGGATAAATCGGATCGAGAAAATCGACGTTCGGATTCGCATCCGGCTTCACTTCAAACCTGATGTAATTAACCCCCGTCCCGGATAACGGCGCGTGCGACTGGGCGTGCAATCCCGGCTTGATGTCCACGATGACAGCCGCCACCGCGGTTTGGCCGACCTGCAACGCCGACGTGTTTAGCTTCGCTGAATAATTGGCCGTCTGCGGAGCGGCTAAAGCAACGGCCGGACCCATCGATAGCAGCCCTATTAGCAGGTAAATGATCTTCATACTTCGATAATTCTATACGGATTGTCGCCGATTCCAGATTCCAGTGACAAAACCAGCGATTCGCCCTCAGCGAGGGCGGCGGGTAAAATCAAGGATATGCAGGAACAACAGGAATATGTCCTGAAGATCGGCAAATCCGCCAGGAAAGCGGCAGGGCAATTGGCGACGTTGCGCGGGGAAACCAAAGTTACGGCGCTGAAAAGAATGGCCGCGGCGCTGCGCGCCGGGCGCGATGCGCTGCTGGCCGCAAATATGGAGGATGTCGCCGCGGCCCAAAGGGCCGATATGCAGGGGGCGCTTGTCGAGCGACTCAAGCTGAACGACAAACGGCTCGCCGCGATGGCCGACGGCGTCGAGCAGATCGCAGCGCAGGTTGATCCGGTGGGACAGATAATCGAAGGTTTCGTCCGGCCGAACGGTTTGCGGATTTCCAAAATCCGCACGCCGCTGGGCGTCATTTTATTTTTTTATGAGAGCCGGCCCAACGTCACCAGCGACGCCGCGGCCCTCTGCATCAAGAGCGGTAACGCCATTATCCTGCGCGGCGGGAAGGAATCGATCCATTCCAATCTCGCCATCGGAAGGATCATTTCCAAATCACTGGCGGACAGCGGCATCAATCCCGCCGCCGTCCAGCTCATCGAATCAACCGATCGCGCGATCGTGCCGCGGTTATTGAAGCTCGACAAATATATCGATCTGGTCATTCCCCGCGGCGGAGAGAGCCTGATCCGCGCAGTCGTCAGCGAATCGACTATCCCGGTGCTCAAACATTTCACGGGCAATTGCCATATTTATCTGCATTCCGACGCCGGGGAGATGGAGGCGAATGCCCGCAAAATCTGCGTGAACGCCAAGACCAGTTATCCCGGGGGGGCGGTGTGCAACGCGGTGGAGAAGATTCTTTTCCACAAAGATGCCGCGGCGATCCTGCTGCCCAAAATCTGCCAGGACCTCGCCGCCCAGGGCGTGGAAATTCGCGGGGATGAGCGCACGCGAGCGCTCTACCCCAATGCGAAGCCCGCCCAGGAATCGGATTGGCCGCTGGAATATCTGAATCTGATCGTGGCGATCAAGGTGGTCGATTCGCTGGAGGATGCCATCGCCCACATCAATGAATACGGCAGCCATCACACGGACGCGATTCTGAGCAATTCCAAGCCCGCGATCGAACAGTTTGTCACGGGCGTGGATTCGGCGAGCGTTCTGGTCAACGCCAGCACCCGTTTCGCGGATGGCGGGGAGTATGGGCTGGGGGCCGAGATCGGCATCAGCACGGACAAACTGCATGCCCGCGGGCCGATGGGGGCCGCTGATCTGACCACCTATAAATGGGTCGTCACCGGCGACGGGCATGTGCGATAAGTACGGTCTACTTTTTCCCCTGCTTCGCGGTCATCGCGGCGTTGAACTGTTGCGAACCGCCACGGGGGATCGTCAAAACCATCCATTTATCCTTCGCGAGAAACCTCGCCAGTTGAACGATTTGACCGACGTGATAGCTATGATGGGATAGTTGCCGCGCCAAGGCATCGATCACGCTGTGGGGTTCGCCGCGGATCGTGATTGTTCCGCTCAGATCGCTGTCTTTCAATTGCGACAACGCATCGAAGAGGCAATCCCAACCGTCATTCCATTTCGCCAGGAGCGCCGGTCGGTCGGAAATATCGTCAACAAATTCCGAATCGCGGTCGCGGTCGGGCTTTTCGCCGTCGCTGGTGAGGAAATCCGTGAACCGCGAGCGCAGATTGCCGGCCATGTGCTTGACGATCACCGCGATGCTATTGGTATTTTCATCCAGCGGCTGATGAAACTGGGCATCGGAAATCTGTCCGAATGCCTTTTCCGTCATTTCCTTATAAGCCTTGAATCGGATGGTGATGGCTTCGATCACGAGACGATCGGTGGTTGTGTTGGGCATCGCGGAATGGTCGCGCGGTTTGAGGAAATTGTCCACTGGAAATACAAAAACTGAATATCGCAAGCTTCACTGGCCGAAATTGACTAAAGGTCCGATATTCCGCGCCATCTGCGCCTTGGAGATCACATGCCCCTCATGCAGGAAGACATCCGCCAGCACTACGAACAGGCGTGGAAGAAGCTCGATGATGTCGCCGGGGACGAATCCGCCCTGGCGTATTCCAATGCGGTCGAGGACGCGGTGCTTTATCCGCTGTACGAGCGTCTGGCGCGCGATCTTAAGATCGCGGTCGACGGCGGGAAGGTGCTGGACGTCGGCGCCGGCTCCGGACGATGGATTCGCTTCTTTATCCAGCGGTTCGCGCCCGCTTTTTTGATGGGAATCGACTTCACTTCCGCATCGATCGACATGCTGAGCCGGCGGTATGCCGATGTCCCGCGCATCAAGACTTCCTTTCGGACAGCCGACCTCACGGAGCCGAATCTCGATCTGGGCGAAAAGTTTGACCTGATCAACGTCATGAATGTTCTGTTCCACATCCCCGAACCGGACCGTTTCGCGAGGGCGATGAAAAACCTGGCCAATCATCTTGCCCCCGGTGGTCGAATCGTGACGACCGAATATATGCCGCGCGTGACGATGCGAACCAATTGGATGCTGGTGCGCAGCCGCTACGAAATGGAATCCGCCGCCGCCGCGGTTGGGCTGCGGATCGTCGCGATTCGCGCCTGCAGTGCGTACGCCAACGATCCCATGGGCGTCGATGGCCCCGACACCGGCGTTCGCCAGCAGTTCTACAGCGTTCGCGCGGGAATGAATCAGATCCTGTCCCTGGAAATGAACGACCAGATGCGTCAATTCTTCACTAAATTCCTCGTTGAAGTGGAATCCTCCATGCTGAATTTCTGCAAGGAGAGGATTGCGGATGTGGATATGCCGAGCCAGAAGCTGGTCGTGCTGGCGGCCGCCTAGCGACCGGCGGAAAACCGAATGCAACCGCCAAGACGCCATGACGCCAAAACAGTCTGTTTGGCCTTGCGATCTTCGCGCCCTCGGGGATTCCCTTCCGCCTCTTAGATTTTTCTGCGATGCCCTGAACGTAATAAATGGATCGAAAAATCCATCGAATGGCACGCGATCATTGAGCCCTTTCAATGTTAACGGTCGATCCAAGACTTCAGTTGTGCGGTGGGTGAAAGAACGGCGTCCTCCTCGACTTTCTCACCGGAGGCGCCGCTTAGCCAACCGTTCTTGAGCATTCGCTTGATGCTTTGATCCACTTCGCTATCCGTGAACTCGCCGACGTTCCGGTTGCCACAGGTGTGCCACCGCAGTTCATTCCAGTGGCACGTTTGAAGAGGTTGAGCAATCCGTTTGACCGCACGATCAACGGTTTGGGGTTGGGCGGCTTCCGGTTGTGGCTCTACCCCGGCGAATAATGATCCCGGTTGGTTCAGAAAGTTCTGACGTTGCACACGGATCATGTTACAAGCGGCTCGGTTGAACAGGTCAAACGCGGGCCCATATCGTGACATAAACGCTATCCAATATTTCGGAATCGCAGACTTATCAGATCGCACCGGCAGCGCCTCCACCAGTTTAAACCAGCTTCGCAGTTTCCACCGGTATTCATCGACGAGCTTCGCGCACTTTTCTTCCCAAGGGAGCGCCGGCATGTCATCCCATGTTCGGTCGTTCAGGAGCCGGCCCATCTTATGCTTCTGAACGCCACCCCATTGTTTGAAAAAGAAGGGAACCTCGTGCTTATCGCAGAGGCGCTTGATCTGCAAAACCCACCGTTCATCCATCGGCCGTGCTCCGGGGCCAGACTCACCGCCAACGATCACCCAATGGATGCCTCTCAAAGATAGTCCTTTTAACGGTCCAATCAATGGCTCACACGAGAGGAATCGAATCTGCGCCGGAACCCGACGGAGCTCATCGACGCGGTCAATGACACGATCATCTTCAACGCTCGTACCCATCCATACGTTTTGCGGCCACGGTAGCTCGCCCGATAATTCTGCTGCGCGTTCTGGTCGCTTCGTCAGAATTTGAAATGTGTGCTGAGGACATGACATTATGACACCGAAGATTTCCTTGATGTAGAAGAGCGGCACGTCTTCGTGGAACAGATCGCTCATCGAGTTGACAAAGATCACGCGCGGGACGCGCCACGAGCGAGGTAGGTCTAACGACTCACGATCCAAATTGATTTGTCCAGTGAAAACCGGCAGCCCACTGCGGGTGCGTGTCGCGGTATGACGGTACTTCTGCCCAGTGCCGTTAGGCATGTGCGTAAGGCGTAGTGCCATTCGAGCGGCGTAGCAATTTTTGCATCCGGCAGATACCGGCGTGCAACCAGCGACCGGATTCCATGTAGCATCGGTCCACTCGATCGATGATCCGATGGCCATTTCAAGCTCCTTGGAGCAATAATACCTAACTTAGACCGAACATGCAAGGCATTTCAATCCATCTTTGTGAATAAAGTCGTGCGAATCCTGCCATTTGGGTGAGAAATTCTTTAACTCCGCCCAGACAGTGCTGCCAACCGAAATAGGGCGAACCGCCCAACTTATGAAAAGTATATAACAGGCCTATTAACTATCGCTGGGTGGAATATCACTCAACGGAAACCCATCTGTCTCAATGCTTTGCCGAATCTCCTTAACATGCGCGGCACCAAGCTGGGGGATGCAATCCAAAAGGCCCTACTGCGGGAGGTCCATCCTACATCCCAGGGGGCTTCGAAATTCAATCAACAATCTGCGACATAATGATTCATTTTCAATGCAAACTCGCCAGCTTTTCCACCACCGTAAACAGCGCCTGTGTGCCGTCTTTGCCGTGTCCCGCCGCCTGGGCAGCGGTGAAGAGCTGGTGAGCGAGGCTGGCGGCGGGAAGAGATGTTTTCGATTGTTCGCCGGCCTGAAGGACAAGTTGCAAGTCTTTTTGTTGAAGGTTAATCGTGAAGCCGGGCCGGAAGTCGCCGGCGATCATGCGCGGGCCCAGGTTGGCCAGTTGCCATGATCCTGCAGCGCCCCCGGCTAGGGCGGTGATTGTTTTTTCCAGGTCGAGACGATGCTTCCTGGCGAATGTCAGGGCTTCGCATACGGCCAGATTGGTCACGCTTACTAGAATCTGGTTGACCAGCTTGGTGAGCTGGCCGGTTCCGCTTGGGCCGCAGTAGGTGATGGTCTGGCCGAGAATTCTTAACAGCGGTTCGACGCGATCGAAGGCCGATTGGTCTCCGCCAACCATGATGGAAAGCGTTCCATCCCGCGCCCCGGAGTCTCCACCGCTGACGGGCGCATCCAGAAAATGCGTTCCCGACTTGGCGAGATCCTCGGCAAGCTGACGTGTCGCCGAAGGCGAAATGGTGGAATGATCGACGATGATCAGCCCGCTGCGGGCGCTGGCGGCAATCCCGTCATCCCCGCGAATAACGGCTTCGACATCGGGCGTATCCGTGACGCAAATGAAGACAATGTCGCTTTCCCTGGCGACTTCGGCGGGAGACTCCAGAAACCTGGCGCCCCGGGCGATTAGCCGCGAAGCTCTTGATTTGGTGCGCGAATGAACGACCAGTGGATGCTTGGCGTCCAGAAGCCGGCCCGCCATCGGGCAGCCCATGATTCCCAGGCCGATGAAGCCAATCCGATTGTCCATCAGCTATTTGTGCAGCAAGATGAGCAAAATGACAAGGATAATATCCCCAAATACGGCCACTCCTAATGCCCAGGCGAGCATGAAGACCTGCGGCGATTTCCACGGACTTTCGATATGAACGGGCGGACTGGGAATCAGATCGACCGTCTTGCCTGTTTCTTCGATCCGGGCCAGAGACTCCAGATCGACCGCCCTGCGGGCGAATTTCGGGGCCTCGTTGTTCCTGACCAGGCGGAGGTCTTCCAGCATCTGCCCGGTTGATTGATACCGGTCTTCGCGGCGCTTGGCCATCGCCACGTCGATGATCTCGCCCACGCCGGCGGACAATGCCGTGTTCACATGATCCGCAGGCACCAGCGGTTGTTTGAGATGCAGGTGCATGACCGCCGAGGGGGTATCCCCCTCAAACGGGGGCCGGCCGGTGACCAGATGATAGAGGGTCGCGCCCAGGGAATAAATATCCGCGCGAAAGTCGATGTCCACATCGCCGCGGATTTGTTCCGGGCTGATGTAATACGGCGTGCCATAAGCTTTGCCGGCTTCCATCTCGGCGGCGCGCTTGTCATCCGTCAGTCGAGCCAGACCCAGATCCGTCAGCTTGGCCACCCCTTGGGGCGTCAAGATGATGTTCTTGGGTTTAACATCCCGGTGAATCAACCCGCGCTGATGCGCGTGCGCCAGCGCATCGGCCATCTGAATCCCGACGTCCAGCGCCTCGGATTCCGAAAAGCTCTTGCCCTCGCCCTGCGGACGCGGGGCCATCAGGTCGTACAATGTCTTTCCCTCGACGTACTCCATCACGAAATAGTGCCATCCATCGGGAGATGCACCCACGTCAATGGCCTGAACGATGTTGTTGTGGCTGAGCTTCGCCGCGGCCTGGCCCTCTTTATAGAAGCGGTCCACGAAATCTCGATTTTGGTTGCTCTTTTCGGGGAGAATCTTCACCGCGACCAGGCGATTCAGCGAAATCTGCCTGGCCAGGTAAACCTTGGCCATGGCGCCTTTGCCGATTTCTTTAATCAATTCATAACCGGGAATTTTCCTGCCTGATTTTCCGTCAATGACAACCTGCCGGACCCGCTTTGCCTGGTTGACCGTCAGGAAGTTATGTTCGACAAGAAGATCGGAGAGACTGCGCGCGTTTGGATCGGAGGCTTGTTTCTGCTGCTCGCGGCAAAAGTCAACTTCGTCGCGAGTGACAAGCCCCAGGTCCACCGCCAGCTTGCCGACTTCGGTGTCGAGACTGGAGGACGAAAGCACGCTTTTGTCGGAAGAACCCGCGGCTTGGTTGGGTGTCCGTGACATAGCCAGCGCAACTTCACGAAGATCAAACCCGCACACCCCGCGTGTCTGAACTCGATTTACCGCCCCAACACACTTGATAAAAATTAGACCGACTCGGCAAGGTAGTCAAGTATTAATCGGACAAAAGCGCCCTTCCCGGCAGCAAAAGTCCCGCGGAAGCGGCATGATGGCGGTAATGGTCCGAATTTTTCGGCGGCGCGGGTCGTTTTCAGGTGCTCGGACTTATCGGACTGTAGGGATACGTTGGTACGCGACGCTGGTGATTTAAGTCATTCCATGTGCCGAATCATCTCCGTCGCGAACTCGCTGCATTTGATTTTCTTCGCGCCCTCCATCAATCGCGCGAAATCGTAGGTAACCGTTTTAGCGGCGATCGATTTCTCCAGGCCTTTGACGATCATATCCGCCGCCTCGTGCCAGCCCATGTACTCGAACATCATGACGCCGGAAAGAATTACGCTGCCGGGATTGACCACGTCCTGGTTGGCGTATTTCGGGGCGGTGCCGTGAGTGGCTTCGAAGACGGCGTGGCCGGTGACGTAATTGATATTTCCGCCCGGGGCGATGCCGATGCCGCCGACCTGGGCGGCGAGGGCATCCGACAGGTAATCGCCGTTGAGGTTCAGCGTCGCGATCACATCAAAATCCTCGGGGCGGGTGAGGACCTGCTGCAACGTGATGTCGGCAATGGAGTCCTTGATGACCAGGCCCGCGCCGGGTTTGCCATCGGGGATTTTGCACCACGGGCCGCCGTCGATTTCCACCGCTCCGTAGCGCTCTTTGGCGATCTTGTAGCCCCAGTCGCGGAACGCGCCTTCGGTAAACTTCATAATGTTGCCCTTGTGGACGAACGTCACGGATTTGCGTTTGTGTTTTATGGCGTGGCTGATGGCGGCGTGAACCAGGCGTATCGTCCCGAGATAGCTGACCGGCTTGAAACCGATGCCGACATCCACTGCCGCCTCGCGATGTGGAGCGCCGAGGTCCTCAAGCTGCTTCAGCCACTGGGCAGAAGCTTCTTTGGTTCCGAAGCGAATTTTCTTGAATTCCTTGGGAAAATTCTGGGCCAGAAAGTCCAATATCTTTTGGCTCTCCGGCGTTCCGCCGGCATATTCGATTCCGGCGTAGATGTCCTCCGTGTTCTCGCGATAGATCACCATATCCACTTTTTCGGGATGTTTGACGGGCGAAGGAACCCCCGTGAAATACCGGACGGGGCGGAGGCAAACATAAAGATCGAGCATTTGCCGCAGGGCCACGTTCAGCGAGCGAATCCCGCCTCCGACCGGCGTGGTAAGCGGACCCTTGATCCCGACGAGAAAAGTTTTGAACGCCTCGACGGTATCATCCGGCAGCCAATTATTGAGCTTTGTAAAACTCTTTTCACCGGCGAGAACTTCCATCCAGGCGATTTTTTTCCTGCCCTTGTAGGCTTTTTCAACCGCGGCATCGAAAACGCGCTGACTTGCCCGCCAGATGTCCGGGCCTGTCCCATCCCCTTCGATGAACGGAATGATCGGTCGATCGGGAACTTTGAGCGTTCCGCCGGAAATGGAAATCGTCTGCCCGCCCGCGGGCGGCGTCACATCTTTGAATTGATAAGCAGCCATGCGGGCAAGGTTAGAAGAAGCGAAGGTATACGTCAAAAAAATGCGCCCGTATTGGGTCATTCCATTTAAGTAGGAAGAGGCCGCGGGTTATCGCGACAAAAAGCTTAAAAAATTCTCCTTCAGCATCAGCCGCAGATCGCGCTGGATTTCTTCCGTGGTCACATGCCGGCCGGTATCCATCAAATCGCTGTATTTGTCGGTCAAGACCTTGGCCAGTATTTGCCGGCTGTGATGCCATTTGTAAATCAACTGGTCCAGAATCCGGGCATCGGAGTGCTGCGGGATGAAGCTGGTCCCGAGGAGTTCGATGCGCATCCGTTCGATCTCTTCGATCAGGCTGGGATTGTTGAGGAACCACCAGCAGCCGAAGACCATGAGGTTGCCGAATTTTCTGGCGGCGACGCATAGCTCGTGCTGGTTTTCACGGGCGAGCATGGTGACAAAGAATTTGCTCCCCGGAAATTCCCGGCACAGATTGACGACCGCGGAGATGTCCGATTTGCCGCACATATCCCCGGCGTCGCGCAATTCCGGGTTCACCCGGAGGCGCGAGCCGATCATCATGGCAAACGGCAGCCCGCGCTCGGCGCACACGGGTAGGATCGCCTTTTCGAGAATGGTTTGACCCGCCATTTCGACTGGGTTGGAACCGGCTGGATATCGGAATTCCGGCGGAAGGCTGACCGCCAGATAGATCGCTTTTTGCCGGTCGATCCACTCGCGAAGAAATCGGCGGACTTCCTCGATGGCGCTCGTGGTGATTTCCTCGGCGACCTTGAACCCCCATTCACCCAGCCGCGCGGCCGCCGTCGGCCATGCCCGAATCAGCGGATCGATCCGCAGCACGCTCTTGAACCTGGAATCCGTGGCCAGGGCCGGATTCTTCAACCAACGGTCTCGCTCGTTGTCATCGAACACCGGATTGGTCATCGTGATCGATGAGATGTTGGCGATCTCCATCACCCGGTCGATGTATTTGCTCGGATGCTGTTGGGCGAAAAAAGGGCGATATGCGTCGAGCGACCTTTCATTAGAATCCAGCCCCAGCAACCGCAGCGTCGTGAGTACGCCCCGGCAAGCCTCACTAATCGGCGTGCGCTCAACAAATAGATTCTTCCAAATATGGTCCGCCTGCTGCGTCTTGGGCATCTTCCAGAACTGTTCGTATGGAAGTTTCGTCGCCGGCACCACGCGATATACCTCGGCAACGAGATAATGATATGTCACCAATTCGTCGATGCCCCACAGCATCGATCCCGACGGATCGGTCCGTCCGGTGGCGTTGACGACCGGAGTGCCGAACGTCGGCGGATATAAATGCGTGTGCATGTCCAAAATCGGCTGGTTGTTCAGCGCGCTGCGGACCATCTCGGCAAGTGCATCACCGGGGATCGATTGTTGGCTCATCTATTGACTCCAGTAGTTGAGGCATGACGTTAGTCTAAAAGGGCGGACCTTGCGCGAAAAGGCCGATCATTGTAGAAAACGGCGCAAATTTGTGTCCATCTCGTATCGCCGGGATGGATGCACTAGAATTCCCACCGGCTGGAAAAACGAGGAGTTTTATGAAGAAGGTCTCATGGGCGGTTTTCGTAGTGGTGATCGGCGCCGCTGTCGGGCTGATGATTCTTCGCAAGCAGCAATCCGAAACGATATCGGCTGGCAGCGGACCGGCGCAAATCACAATCGCGGTCATACCCAAGGGCACAACCCACTCGTATTGGCAATCTGTTCATGCCGGCGCGGAACAGGCAGGCGTCGATCTTGGCGTACATATCCTCTACAAGGGTCCCGTCGAGGAAGACGACCGCGCCGGACAGATCGCGGTGGTCGAGCAGTTCGTTGCGGACAATGTCAACGGGATCGTGCTGGCGCCGTTGGATAATGTCGCCCTGGTTCCGGCCGTTCAGGCCGCGATGGCGAAGAAGATTCCCGTCGTCATCATTGACTCGGCTCTGACTGGTGACGCCGGTAAGGACTTCGTCTGCTATGTGGGCACAGATAACCGGCTCGCCGGAAAAATGGGGGGCGAAGAATTGGCGAGAGTTCTTGGCGGAAAGGGCAAGTATCTCCTACTCCGCTATGCCGAGGGATCCGCCAGCACGACCGATCGCGAGCAGGGGTTTCTCGACGCCATGGCGGAAAATCCGGGGATGAAACCGGAGATGGCGACCTTCCTGTATGGTGGCACCAGCGTCAGTGAAGCCACCAAGACGGCGTTGAATCTTCTCGACGATGTCCGCAACGCGGACGGCATTTTCTGTCCCAACGAATCCACGACCATCGGAATGCTCAACGTTCTGGAACAAAACCACCTGACGGGTAAAGTCCATTTTGTCGGCTTCGACGCCACTCCGCCGCTGGTTGCCGCCTTGAAGGCCGGCGAAATCGACGCCCTGGTTTCGCAGAATCCCATAAAAATGGGATATCAAGGCGTTAAAACTTGTCTTGAAGCGATCAAGGGCAGCCCCGAGCAACCGATTCAGGATAGTGGCGTTCAATTAATTAACCGTGACAACCTGAACAGTCCGGAAGTCCAGAAGTTGCTTTCAGGCGGCTGATCGGCGCCGTTGCCAATGACCTCGCCCACTTTGACGCCGGACCCCTCCATGCCCCGTCTTCGCATGAAAGGTGTCCGCAAGCATTTTGGAGCCACCATCGCTCTCGA
>Ga0302325_10018966_pt1 | contig 14483 bp, 15 predicted proteins | sample Palsa_T0_2_FD_201948 | JGI IMG/M metagenome (GOLD analysis project Ga0302325, IMG submission 201948) | Peat permafrost microbial communities from Stordalen Mire near Abisko, Sweden - Palsa_T0_2 | ecosystem: Environmental > Terrestrial > Soil > Palsa > Peat permafrost | place: Sweden: Abisko... | reverse complement strand
GCCACGCTTCTTGGAGGAGGCCTTCCGTTTCAACGTCTCGGCCGGCCACGCCCTGATCCGGGCCGCTGTGCCGCGCATGCTCGAAGGCGACCACCCGGGTGGGGCGATCGTCAGCATCTCGTCGGTGATGGGACACGTCGCCGGGCGTGGCTATGTCGGCTACGGCACCGTCAAGGGTGCTCTCGAGCAGTACACCCGGCTGGCCTCGCGCGACCTGGCGCCTCGGATTCGGGTCAACGCCATCGGCGTGGGTTCGACCGCCACCTCGGCCCTTGACATCGTGATGTCGAGCGACGAGCTTCGCACCGCGATGGAAGACGCCACCCCGTTGCGGCGCCTCGGGCATGTCGACGACATCGCCTCGGCCATCCTCTACCTGGTGTCACCCGCCGGCGCCTATGTCACGGGCAAGATCATCGAGGTCGACGGCGGCTTGCAGTCGCCCAACCTCGAATTCCCTCTCCCCGACCTCTAAGGAGGCACCTTTCATGCCGTACCGCGTCGTGCAGTGGAGCACCGGCAACGTCGGTCGTCATTCCCTGGCCGGCATCGACGCCCACCCCGATCTCGAGCTGGTCGGCGTCTACGTGTCGAACCCCGACAAGGTGGGTCACGATGCCGGCGAGCTGGCCGGACTCGTCCGGACCTTCGGCGTGGCGGCGACCAGCGACGTCGACGCCCTGCTGGCCTTGGAGCCCGACTGCGTCGTGCACACCGCCATGGCAGACGACCGCATCTTCGAGGCGCTGAAGGATCTGGAGCGCTTCCTGGCCGCCGGCATCAACGTGGTCTCCTCGAGCCCGGTGATGCTGCAGTACCCGGCACAGGATGATCCCCTGGCCGCACCGATCATTGCGGCGGCGCAGGAGGCCGGCGTCTCGATCTTCGTCAACGGCGTCGATCCTGGGTTCGCCAACGACGCGCTGCCGCTGGTCCTTTCCGGGGTCAGCGAGCGCATCGAGGAGGTGCGCTGCTCGGAGATCCTCAACTACAACACGTACAACCAACCCATGGTGCTCTTCGGCATCATGGGCTTCGGTGGTGCCATGGACGAGGTGCCCTTCCTCCTCACCCCCGGTGTCCTCACCATGGCCTGGGGTTCGGTGGTCCGCCAGATCGCAGCCGGTCTCGGCGTGACCCTGACCGACGTGACCGAGTGGTACGAACGGGAAGCGGCGCCCGAGGACTTCGGGGTCGATGCCGGCACCATCAAAGCCGGGACGGCCGCGGCGCTGCATTTCGAGGTGCGCGGCATGGTCGGCGACCGCGCCGTGGTCGTGCTCGAACACGTGACGCGGCTGCGCGACGACCTCGGCGCGCAGTGGCCCCAGCCTGCAGGACAAGGTTGCTACCGCGTGGAGATCAAGGGCGAGCCCAACTACACCCTCGACCTGCAACTCATGGGAACCGACGGCGACCACAACACTGCGGGCCTCAAGGCCACCGCCATGCGGCTCGTCAACGCGGTGCCGGCGGTGATCGCGGCGGCGCCCGGTCTCGTCACGGCCCTTGATCTCCCCCTCGTCACCGGCCGAGGTCTGGTCGTCACCTGAACAGGACGTCCCCCTCGCGTGGGATCAATCACAACGCATCCAACAATCGCACTACCCGCCACAACGTAGGCAAAAGTACTGCGACCTCTCCGTTAAGACAACCCCTGAGGAGGGCGACAAGAGGGAGTGTCCCCGAACCAGACCCCAACGCCGGGCAGTTGTCGGCATCGTCGCCGGAGAGCCGTCAGCTCCGGCACGGAGAGGCCCGGCTCCCTGACCGTCGTACCCCCTTCCGGGTCCGTCTCCGCCCCGCAGGTTCGCGCCTTCGGGTTCGCCGAGCCTGGTGAGGCGCGGTCGGTCTCCATCATCACCGTCAACGAAACCAGGGGTTCTCTGGTCAGTTGGCGAGCCACCGTCTCTGTGCAGACGGTGTCCGGGCTGGACGCCGCGCAACTGGCGAGCACCCGGCTGTGCGTCTCCCCGCATCCGACCACCTTTGTGGCGGGGGACCCAGCCGATGTCGTGCGCAGTTCGCCACGCGCGTGCGCCGGCCCGGGTGACCCGACCAGGACGTTGCCTGCGGGCGCGATGGCTTCCTGCCCGCCTCTGTGAGGTAACCGGCCGGCCCGGTCGCTCCGGAGCGGGGGGGCCGGCCCGAGCCGGCTCTGGTCCTCTCGTGTTGCGACCAGACTGAAGTCAGTGCTTCTCGTCGACGCTGCCAATGTGATCGGGTCCCGTCCAACCGGCTGGTGGCGGGACCGCGCAGGGGCAGCCCGTACGTTCGTGGGCCAGCTCCGAGGGGCGGTTACCGCGGAGCGGATCGCCCGACCCGTGGTCGTGGTACTGGAGGGCAAGGCTCGCCAGGGCGTACAACCTGGCCTCGCCGACGGTGTCACGGTCCAACACGCCGTGGGCAGCGGCGACGACGCGCTCATCGACATCGCCCGTCGTGCGTCCGGTCAAAGGGTCACACTCGTCACGGCGGATCGCGACCTACGGCGACGGGCCGAGGCGCTGGGAGCCGACGTCGTCGGGCCCAACTGGTTGTTCGAACGCATGGAGTCGTGAGCAACACCGGGTACGTCAGACAGGCCCGGCGACGCACCCTCCGCCAAAGCTGATGAAGCCGAGATCTCCTGATGCCGAACCAGCTCGGCAATCGGGACGGATGCACCCCTACGGCGTACCCCCCGTCACCGACCACCTGCTGCGGCGTGGAGCGCTCGGACCGGCTAGTGCGGCGCTGGCGTGCCGGCCGGGACCGGGAATACCGGGTTCGCCCTCGTGCTCGGTGAGTGGAAGCAATTGAAGACATTCTGACCCTTGTTCAGGATTGGAACGTACTGCGTGCCCTTGGCCATGACGTAGGCCACGCAATAGGGCGGGGCGTGGCTGCTGTGACCTCCGACGGCCCAGTTCACCGGTGTCGTCAGGCCACCAGCCGTGAAGGCCGTCATCTCGTTGGTCTGTTTGATCACATTGGCCCATGTGAGATTGTTGCCCGCCGCCTTCACGCCTTGCACGAAGAGCGCCGCGGACTCCCAGCCCTGGATCGCCAATTCGTTGTAGACGTAGTTGGGCTCATATTTCCTCATCTGTTGCAGGTACAGCGTCAATCCCGGGTAGAGACGCGTCGGCGCCGTGAAGGGCACGTGGTAGGTAGCGAAGTACACGCCCTGCATCAGGCTCTCGTTCGCCTTCAGTGTGGGAACGTCGTTGCCGTTCAGCCACAGCTGCGTCACCTTGAGCCCGTACTGATGAATGGCCCGCGTCAAGGCGACGTTTCCCTGCACGTCCATGCAGCTCAGCACGAAGTTGGATCCCGCCTGCCGCATGCGCTGCACATCGGTCGCCACCGTTGTACCAGGATAGCTGATTTTGAGATCGACGTAACTTATGTCGTACCCCTCGGACTGCATCGCGTCCTCAGCCGCCTGGCAGGCGTTGGACGATGCCGCCACTCCGTAGGCCAAGAGTGCAATTGAGGGTTTCCGCTGTGTCTTGCGGGCCACGTAGGCGAACTCAGCCGCCCCAGCCTGGTAGTACTGCACCGATCCTCCGGCGGCAAAGAGGTTGGCCGGCCCCGCCCAGTTGTCCGTCACGTTGTAGCCGTAGGTTGGGATGCCCGACTGCACGAAGAGATTGGGTGAGAAGAAGATCGTCGCCACACCGGACACGGCGAACACGTGGTCTTGATTGATGAGCGTGTTCGCCAGCTGGTTGAACGTGGTCGGGTTTCCGCCGTCGTCGAGAGCGTACTGGTAGTCGATCTTTCGACCGTTCACGCCGCCCTGTGCGTTGATGTAGTCGAAGTAGGCCTTCTCTCCGTAAATCAACGAAGAGGCATTCGCCGCCAGAGTTCCCGTCTGCGTCGAAATGGTCCCGACCGTGATGGAGGTAGGGGTCACACCGGGCGCGCTGCTCTGGGATGCTGCGTTCGCCGTCGCGACGGGCATCAACACCCCCAGAGTCGCCGTGGCAGCGCCAGTCAGCAAGGCTCCCACGATCGACCGGCCTCTCCAGCTCGCCCCCATGGCTCCCCCAATCGTCGGCCAACGGTACGCCGAACTGCTGCGACGCTCAACCGGTTCTCCCGGGTCTCCGCCTCACCACCAGTCCATAGGGTGGGTTCCCGGCGTACCTCGACTCTCACCGACTTGCGCGCCGGCGTTCAGAGCCTGGCAGGCATCGTCGAATCGAGGTCGGTGGGGGCGGATCGTCCCAAGACGGCTACCGCAATCGCCATGACGCAGAAGGCCACGCCGGCCACGACCCTTTGGGCCGCACTGATGGTGAAGCGCTCGTCGAAGATCCAGACGCTCAACACAATGGCGATGGCGGGGTCGACCACGACGATGAGAGGTTGGGACACACTCAACGGGCCGACCTGCAAGGCGGCCTGTTGCAGCACCGAACCGATGATTGCCGTGGCGATCAGTGCGTAGAGGGGCCAGTGCCTCAGCACTCCGACGACGCCCGACACCGCCAGCATGTTGGTGGTCTCCTTGATGAAGGCAGCCATCAGGGCCCACGTGATCGAGGCGGCGATGGCGTAGAGCGCGGCGCGTCGGACGGGAGATCCCCAACGCGCAGCGATGGCCAACACAGCCACGGCCCCCCCGAAGACTGTCGATGCGACAATCCAATCGGCCGCGTCCGGTGTCAAGCTACCGCCATGGGGCTCCGCGGCGGTCAGGAATACCGCCAGGGCTGCACAGGTGATCAGTGCGGCAATCCACGCCGTCTTGGCGATGTGCTGTCGGATCCAAAATCTGCGCAGGACCAGTGCGAAGACCAACTCGGTGACGAGGAGCGCTTGGACCACCGAGAGCTGTCCTCGGTGGAGTGCGATTGCCTGGAAGGCAAATCCCCCGGCCGCCGCCGCCCAGCCCAACAGCCAGAGGGGCTGGCGGATCAGAAAGCCGACCAGAGCCCAGTTGCGGTGCTCGCTGGAGACACCGACACTGGCCGTATGCTGTGTCATGAGGTGTATCGCATTCGCCAGGGCGGCGGCCAAGGCAAAGATGATTGCCACAGTCACGTCATGACCTCCGACTGTGCTGCCCTACGCTCATGCACCAGAACCAGCTTCGCATCGATGAGGACGGGGGCTATCCCGGACGCCGGGCGCCCGCCGTCCGACTAACGCCGAACGGCGACGATCTGCAGTTCCAGAGCGGCACGTATCAGCGGAACGAGAGACACTCGGTATCGGGCCGCGCTCGACTCCCTCGCCACGCACTCGGGGCTCGAAGCTCGGCCACGCCATTGCGGATGACAGTATCCTCACCGCAAGTTGCCGCCAGCGCGTAGCGATCTCCGCCGAGGGTGTAGATCCGAACCGCGAGGTCCCGGTCGAGGAAAACAGGGGCAGCGAAACGAACGGCGAACCGCCGGAGCCGTGTGGGGTCTCCATCGCATCGCGGACCGCGAGATGTCGCCGGCAACAGATGTCCTGCCTCTGCCCGGGAGCCGCTCGGGCGGCCGACAGCGGAGCCGTCATGGAGAGAGCGGCGAGGACCGTCTTCTGCTTGCCCGGGCGGCGGCACGACGGCCAGCGCGACGGCCGAAGAATGATCCGTCCCCGAGACTGATGCCGCTGGCGTAGTGACTGGCCGCGAGACTGGCGGCCGTCCGCCCGACCGCATAGAGACCAGATATCCCCTGACCGGCACCATCGACCGCAGCACCGTCAGGGTCGGTGACGAGGCCACCGAGCGTGAAGGTGGCATAAATGGCGCCGTGATCGACGCGCAGGTCGATGGCGCCGATGCCGCTCGCCGGCGGGACGCCGATGGGTTGCAAGAACGGTGCGCGCTTGTGGAACTGCGGATCCTCACCTCGGGCGGCAGCCTCGTTGTACTCGCGCACGGTGCGAGCGAGAGCTTCCGGTGGAATCCCGAGTTCCACGGCGAGTTCCTCAGGGGTCGCCGCGGCGAATCCGACACGAAGCCCGAGAAGGTTCCGTTCGTGGATCACGTCGTCGGTGATCATGTAGACAAATCCGTCGTTTTCGCTGAGGGCGTGGAGTCCGATCCGGCCCGTGTAAGCATCCTCGTTGATGAATCGAACGCCATGGCGATTGACAAGGATTCCCCTGGCCAGGCGGTGAGGCGGACCGAGCGGCAGCGCACACTCGAAGGCACCCAGCCTGGTCGTCGCCGCGCCGGCGCCCATGCCCATGCGGATCCCACGGCCGTCGTCGTTCGGGGTACCAATCCGCCATGCCGAGTCCGGCACATGGGCCAAGGGGCATTCCTCCGCGACCATCGCGTCGTTGTAGATGAATCCGCCCGTGGCCAGAATGACCCCACCACGAGCCCGGACCGCTCGGGTGCCGTCGTCAGTACGTGCCACCACTCCGACGACCTCTTCGCCATCGACGACCAGCGCCCCGGCTCTCGTGTCTGTCATCACGCGAGCGCAGCTCGCTTCCACGGCGGCGCCAAGGCGTTCCATGAGGAAGCCGCCGGCGGAATCGATCCATTGTGGCTTGTGCCCGCGCGGTACTGGCACGGCGATTTCGTCGAAGGGATAGCTGTCCTCTCCGCCGCTGAAGAGCAATCCCGAATCATCGGCTGACTCACGGTTTGGCTCCTCGCAGAACGCCGCCCGGAAGGGCACGCCGATTGAGACCAACCAGTCAAAATGGTCCGGTGACCCCTGGCAGTAGGCGTCGACGCGGTCGTGGTCGACGCCCGGACCGAGAGCGGCCACGAGGAACGCCTTCATGTTGTCGGGCGAGTCCTCGTAGCCGCAGGCATCCTGGAGCACCGTGCCACCCCCCAGGTAGATGAGACCGCCAGAGTTGGCCGACGTTCCACCAGCCGCAGTGGCATGCTCCAGTGCCAGCACGTCAGCGTCGGCCTGCCTCGCCGCCACCACTGCGGACGAACCTGCCACGCCGAGGCCCACGACGACCACGTCGACCGTCTCGTCAAAACGAACCTCGCTGACGTCTTGCGCCGGGATTGAGTCCATGTCGGCATTCTTCCCGAAAGGCGCGGGCTCTGTCCGGTCCACTGAAGCGGGAATCGGCGAAGCTGTCGGCGGGAGCTCCACAACCGAATACTTCTCTGAGGCGCTCACGGCGACTCGTGCCGATGCTGGCTGATTCCGCCGGGATCAAACTATCCTCGATGCAAATCCTGATCAGAGGCATCAGCATGGCCAAGCTCATCTACATAACGAACGCGTCACTGGACGGCTACACCGAGGATCGAGACGGGGGCTTCGACTGGGGCAATCCTGACGAGGAATACTTCAGCTCCATCAACGGCCTTCAGCGACCGGTCGGCACGTATCTCTACGGGCGCCGCATGTACGAGACGATGGTGTACTGGGAGACCGCACCCCTCTCCGACCAGCCGGCCTGGGTGGCGGACTTCACCGACATCTGGCGAGCGGCCAGGAAGATCGTGTTCTCGACGACCTTGGCATCGACGTCAAGTGGGAGCACCACCCTCGAGCGGAAGTTCGACGTCGAGACGATTCGGCAGTTGAAAACCAGCGAAACCCAGGACCTCACAGTGGGGGGAGCTGATGTCGCTGCCCAAGCATTCGGCGGGGGCTTGGTGGACGAATGCCACTTGTACTTCTGGCCGATCGCACTGGGAGGCGGTAAACACGCTCTCCCCAGGCGCGCTCGTCTCGACTTTCAGCTGCTCAATGAGCAGCACTTCCGCAGCGGAGTCGTCCACCTGCACTATCGCGTCACCGAGTAAAGGACCTTCGGTCAGAGGCCAATCGTTCTGCGCCAAACCCACTTGATCTCACACGGTCAGGAGGGAGGGGACACCCGGGAATCGGTGCAACGCGGCAGCTCCGGGCAGTGCGGGGGCGGGCGTTCGGCTCAAGTTGGCCCTGAAATCGCCGATACCGCAGAGCGACAGAAGCTGACACGTCAGGCCGATACGTCAGCCGATACGACAACGACGATACCAACGCCATGAACCATGCCAGCGCCGAACGATCCATAGGGTTCGAGGACGACGACTGCCCCTTTTGCGAACGCACGGATGACCACGAACATCAGATGAATCACATGCGCCGGCGGGAGCTGCACGACCTCCTTTACGGGCAGATACCGTTGACGTACTACCCCCGTCATAAGGGAGTCCGCGGCCACTAGATCTCCCGGCGTGCTGCTGAGAGCAGGTCCGCCCCATTAGGGATCAGTCGGACAGGGGTGTTCCGCTGGAGCACCCGGCAGGACCCTCGGCCGGATACGTTTTCGCCACATGGAACGGGCTTTGGCCGACCTGATCGGTCCTGATCTACGCGTTCTTTTCTGTGGGATTAATCCTGGGACACTCTCGGGCGAGCTCGGTCTGCATTTCGCCCGGCGGGGAAACCGGTTCTGGAAGTTGCTCTGTGCCGGTGGGTTCACCGAATCCGTTCTCGAACCTGCTGAGCAGCACATCCTGCCTGAGCTCGGCGTTGGTATCACGAACCTCGTGGGCCGGGTGACTGCGGCCGCGAGCGAACTCAGCAGCTCCGAGCTGCGCCAGGGGGCAGCGCAGCTTGAGGCCAAGGTGGACATACTGCGGCCTCGCTGCGTTGCGGTGCTCGGCCTGCAGGCGTACCGGACGGCCTTTCTCAGACCAGGTGCAACGATCGGCCTGCAGCCCGAACTCCTCGGTGCTGCCCTTCTTTGGCTCCTGCCCAACCCGAGCGGCCTCCAGGCTCGCTATCAAGTGCCCGAAATGAGCGAGATGTACAAATCGCTCTTCGTCGCCACCGAGGTGACCTGACCGCGACACCGCCACGTGCCCGCTACCACCGGCTGGACAGATATCGCCCCTTGGCCACAAATGCCCGACTGGTGGCGACAACGTAGGCTCATCCGGCGTGGTCACGCCTCGAACGCACGGGACGATCGACATCGACGGGCTCGCCGTCTTCTACGAGACCGAGGGCGACGGCGAGCCAATCGTGTTGCTGCATGGAGGGTTGGCAGACAACTCCACGTGGGCTGCGCAGTTCTCAGGTTTCTCACCTCACCGGCGCGTCGTCGCCCCCGAGCGACAGGCCCAGGGCCACACTCCCGACCGACCTGGCCCCCTGAGCTACGAGGCGATGGCCGATCAGACGATCAGCTTCCTCATCGCCCTTGGCCTCGGACCCGTCGACCTCCTCGGGTGGAGCGACGGGGGCATGGTGGGAACTTTGGTCGCGGCAGAACACCCCGAACTCGTCCGGACACTGACCGTGACGGGATCGGGATTCTCCAGTGCGGGATACGTTCCTGGTGCAATGGAGGATCTCGTGGCCTTAACGCCCGACGACGAGGACATGGAGATGTTCGTCGCGATGTACGCCCAGGCCTCACCCGATGGTCCGGAGCACTTCCCCGAGGTCTGGGCGAAGTTCCGCACCATGTGGGCGGAACCCTTCGACTGGACTGCCGAGGTGAAACGGATCGGCGCACCGACTCTGGTCATCGTCGGTGATGACGACTACATCACTGTCAGCCACGCCGAGGAGTTTTCCCGCGCGGTTGAGCATGGACAGCTCGCGGTCGTGCCCGGCGCATCCCACATTCTGCCGATGGAGAAGCCCGACTTCTTCAACCAACTCGTACTTGAGTTCACGGCAAGCCCGACGCCAGAGACGATGATGCCGCTCCGACGTAAGCCGGGGCGCTGACGGCTCCCGGGACTGCGCCTCCACCGGAACCGGCCCGGTCCGCCTGCTTCCCGACGTTACGTCGAGCCCGGCGAGTCGCGGTCGTCGAGCCGCAACTCCAATAGGACCAGGTCCCGCCATCGTCCGAATTTCTCGCCTACCTCGTGGAGCCGCGCTACTTCCACAAATCCCAAGAGCTCGTGGAAGCGGATGGACCGCTCGTTGGCTCCATCCACTGCGGCGATCATCGCGTGTTTCCCCGTCGTCTTCGCCTTGTCAATGAGCTCACGCATCAGGACCCGACCGATCCCGGATCGCCAATGGTCCTGATGCACATGGATGGTGTTTTCGACGGTGAATCGGTATCCGGGTCGCTTCCCTACGTCGCGGAACCAGCCGTACGCCGCAACCCCGACCACTTCACCGTCCTGCTCGGCTACGAGCACAGCTTCGTGTTCGGCCAGCCAGTGCTCCACGCTCTCACGCGAATGGGGTGTCTCGGTCCACTCGATCGCCGTCGTAAGGAGCAGGGCGTTGAGAATCAACCCAATTGCATCAGCGTCATCCGGGGTGGCGTCCCTCACCAACACGAGGATCGAGTATGCCAGGTTCGCGCCGGTGCCCTACAGCGACTGGACGATACGTGCGCATCGCCCGCACGCGTGTTCTCCGGAATTTCCCGCCGTCCCGCTTGCCCCGACCAGACCGGCCGACTTAGATGCACTCATGACAGCCATTGCGCGCCTGGGTGCAGTTTCTCTCGACGGTGACGACCCGACGTCTCTGGCCGAATTCTGGCGCGACCTTCTGGAGCTCGAGGTCATGTTCGCGTCAGAGGACTTCGTCGCCCTCAAAGGGGCCGGCGTGCTCATCACCACCCAACGGGTGGCCAATTACCGACCTCCGGACTGGCCCGAAACGACAGTACCCAAGCAAATCCACCTCGAGCTGGCGGTGACCGACCTCGGTGCAGCCGAGAAGCGCGCGGTCGAGCTCGGTGCCGTCAAGGCACAGACCCAACCCAATCCCGATGTCTGGCGGGTGCTCCATGATCCGGCCGGTCATCCGTTCTGCATCACCACGATGATTCCCGAGGTGTAGGCGACGCCACCAGAGCGTTCGGACGCACTCGCCGCCGCGAGCCACGACGAGATGGCGCAGCGATCCGAACCCGACGAGGACAGGTCGCGCCCCGATCGGCCTGTAGCCTGTGACGGCTCGACCGTCACACCAAGAAGGAGGTTGGCCGGTTGCCCGCGTGCTCTCGTTGCCTGGTTGAGGTGCCTCCGGGGACTGCGCTGTGTCCCAAATGCGGAGCGGCCATCCGGCCACCCGTCAAGGTGCGACCGGTGCCCAGGCCGGTCGGCAAGTCCCGACAGCGGCTGAACGCCCTGAGTGCCCAAGATCGGGTTTTCGGCCCCGCGACCTTGGTCCTCCTCGTTTCGTTCTGGCTGCCCTGGTACAGCGTCGGTCCCTTCTCCGCCGATGGACTCAGCGTTCACGGCTGGTTGTTCATCGCCGTGCTGAGTTCAATCGTGCTGGTGCTCTACGTGCTCATCACCGCGTTCGGTGTCGGCGATCTGGCTGCACAGGGCCGCATGTCCAAGGATCAGCTCCTGGCCGTCCTCACCGGAGTCAATCTGGTCCTCGTGGTGCTCGCCTTCTTGCTCAAACCGACCGGTTTCAGCTGGTCATGGGGCGCGCTTCTCGCTCTTGCCGCGGCCATCGTGGCCTTTGTGCCCTTTGGTGCCCCCCTCCTGCAGGCCCGACGCCGGCGCTGAACCCAGCTCCCGAAGAGACCGGAACTGCGCCGCCCCGCCGCCATTCGCGGGGCGGCTCTTCGCCGACATCCGTCTCGGGTGGATTCGCGAGCAAGCCGGTACGCTCGCCGGCGTGAGGATCGCCGTCGTGGGCACGGGAAGTATGGGTGCGGCCTTCGCGTCGAGGGCGCTGGAGAAAGGCCACCAGGTGACCGTCTGGAATCGGACGCCCGATCGGTGCGGTCCGATCGCTGCAGCCGGCGCCCGCCAGGCCGCCACGTCTGGAGAGGCAGCGGCGGGAGCGGACGCCGTACTGGTCGTGCTGGCGGACGACGCAGCCGTGCGCGAGGTCTGCCTGGGAGCCGAAGGTGTGCTGGCATCGCTCGAACCCTCTGCGGTGTTCGCCAACGTGAGCACCGTTGCGCCGAGCACCGTCCGGCAACTCGCCGAGGCCGGTCCGCCGGACCGGGTCCTCGACAGTCCGGTGATGGGCTCACCGGAGATGATCGCCGCTGGGTTCGGGAGCTTCCTCATCGGCGGCTCTCTCTCGGCGATCACAGCCGTCGAACCGCTCTGGACAGATCTCGGCTCGGGCTACACGCACTGCGGTCCGACCGGGACGGGGGCGAAGATGAAGATCATCCAGAACATGCTGCTTATCACTGGTGTGGCTGCGCTGGCGGAAGCCGTCGCCACGGCCCGGGCGAATGGCCTCTCCGAGGAGTTGATCCGTAGCGTGATGGCCGACAGCGGCGTGGTGAGCCCGGCGAGCAAGGTCAGGTTGGCGAGTTTGCTCGACGACGCGCACCCCGGCTGGTTCTCGCCGGCGCTGGCCCGAAAGGACATTCGTCTGGCCATGGATCTGGCCAGTCAGGTTGGCATTCCTGCTCGAAGTGGCCCGGCGGCAGAATCTCTCCTCACCACGGTCATCGACGAGGGTGATGTATGGCCGGACTTTGCTGCCGTGATCGAAGCGTTCAAACCCTGAGATGCTCGACGCCGCTGGTGGCCTCGCGGTCGGCCCCCGTCCGGGAAGACGCGGGTTCGTGAGACAGATGTCCCGATGATGCGCGTCGGAATATCCGTCGGCACCGCGTTTCGTACCGATGGTTCTCGCGGCCATCGCGAAGGGCACCTCGAGGTGCTCAGCCAGGCCCGGGCAGCACACCGGGTGCGCCTCGACAGCTTGACCTTGGGCGACCACCACGCCACCGGCCCGGCCGGGTACGTGCAGAACGTGCCGATGCTTGGTCGCATTCTGGCGGAATGGACTGATCGTCCCGTGGGCTGCCTGTTTCTCGTCCCCTTGTGGCACCCGGTACTGATGGCTGAACAGATCGGGACGCTCGCTTCGATGTCGTCGGGTCCGTTCATCGTCCAGACCGGCGTTGGCGGGGGCACCGAACAGTTCCGGGCCATGGGGACGCAGCTGAATCAAAGGGGAGCCAGGTTCGAGGAGGGCCTCCGGGTTGCCCAGGCCTTGCTGCGAGGCGAATCGGTCGACAGCGACCTCTGGGACGTCCACGGAGCCCAAGTCGCTCCACTCCCACCTCACGGAGTCGAATGGTGGATCGGTGGAGGTGTGCGCAAGGCGATCGAGCGGGCTGCGCGGCTCGGTGACTGCTGGTACGGCAACGCCGACCTCACCCCCGCCTCGGCCCGTCGGGATATCGACATCTACCGAGAAGCATGCGCCCGCTCCGGTCGCACCCCGGCCCGGATCCCGATCCGAAAGGACGTGTTCATCGCCGAAGACCGGGCTGAAGCGGAGAAGGCCGGCAACGCTCTCATCGCCGGCGGCTACCGGGGGTTCGATCGCCAAGCAGTGGCCTACGGCGATCCCGACAGCGTCGCGGAGCAACTGTCCGTCTTCGGGGCCCTGGGCTTCACGGACATCATCATCCGGACCATGTCACCGCTCCCGCCCCAGATGGGAGCCGAGGCGGCGGCCCGTTCGGTTGAGCTGGCAGCCGACGTGCGGTCCCGACTCGCCTGAGCCGAATCCACTCCCGAGGCGCAGCTCCGTCGCAGTCCCGTTCCGGATATCCATCGGCCGGGTTGCCCTCGTCGAGTGGGGCGTCGCCCGATAATCTCCGAATGTGGCAGACAGGTGGCCCCGGGCCTCGTACGAGGAATGGAACGAGACGTGCGACACCCTGCACGCCCACACCCAACTCCTCGGGAAGCTGGCCGTTGCGCTCGCACCACCCGAACCGCAACTCCAGCACGCGGCGCTCAGATTGACGGCGAGAGGATGGGAGACCGCTCCCCTGCCTGCACCCGACGGGTCAGGGGTCCTGACGGGAGCGCTCGACCTTCGCTCCCATGAAGCGGTCGTGGAGCACAGCGACGGGCGCACAGCGAGGATCGCGCTCGCGCCACACCGCTCGGTCGGAGAGGTGACGCGGGAGGTCTTGCGGACCATTCGCGGCTACGTGGGTCCCTTCAACGTCAATTTGCAGCCACAGGAAGTCGCGTGGACCGTGCCGCTCAATGAGGACGAGACACACACCCATTATCTGCCAGAGCAGGTTGCGACCTACTTTGCCGCCGCCACGCAGGCGGCGCTCGTGCTGGCGGCGTTCCGGGCTCCCTACCGCGGACGGTCGACACCGGTCAATGCCTGGTGGGGATCGTTCGACCTCGCCACGAACCTGTTCTCCGGCCTACCGGCCGATCCGCCTTCCGACGATTTCATCATGCGTAACGCCATGGACTCCCAGGAGGTTGCCGTGGGCTGGTGGCCGGGCGACATCCGCTACGGAAAAGCGGCGTTCTACGCCTATGCGCACCCAGCGCCCGCCGGCTTTGCGTCCGGCTCCCTCTCACCCGGAGCGTCTCGCTGGGATGCGTCACTCGGGGAATACATCCTCGACTGGGACGACGTCGTCTCCAGCTCGGACCCGCACGGGTTTGCGGTCACGTTCGCGCGCTCAGCTTTTCAACACGCCTGCCGCGTCTGCTCGTGGGACCCGAGCCTTGCGGCGAGCGCCGAAGGGTCACCCCCGCCTGTCGCGTAGGTGCGCCCGATGTCGCGACGCGCTCTTCGCGGCCGGGTCGGCCAGGAATGCCTTGGTTCTCTGTGATGTTGGAGGGAACGTGG
>Ga0302325_10018965_pt1 | contig 14483 bp, 13 predicted proteins | sample Palsa_T0_2_FD_201948 | JGI IMG/M metagenome (GOLD analysis project Ga0302325, IMG submission 201948) | Peat permafrost microbial communities from Stordalen Mire near Abisko, Sweden - Palsa_T0_2 | ecosystem: Environmental > Terrestrial > Soil > Palsa > Peat permafrost | place: Sweden: Abisko... | reverse complement strand
CGACAGCGAGGTTGCCCCCAGATGCTGTTTGAGGCGAACCAGTTGTGCCGCCATTCCCAGCAGCATCAGCGCAGCGGTGGCCGCCATGATGCTGGTGACGCCGAAGCCCAAACAGGTGAGCGGCACCGCAGCCGCGAGCGCCAGCAATCGGGCCGCGATGCTGATGCGGACCGCCGCGCCGTAGCGCTCGAAGGCGCGTTGCGTGCTGATGCAGACGCTCTCCACGGCGCGCACCGGCATCAGCAGACTGGCGATGCGCAGGGACCCCAGAGATGCCAACCGCAGGCTGGTATCCGACGGCACGACATGGCGGCAGACCAGAGGTACGAGCATCCAGGAGAGCAGTGCGAGTGCGCCGCCGAGCACAAGGTTGATGCCCATCATGCTTCGCACCGCGTCGAGCAGCGCCGCGCGGTCCCCATGGCTCCGGGCGCTCGAAACGTACTGGATGTTGGCGTCGCCAAAGCCGGAAGCAACAATGCCCCCGATGCTTACCATGGCAGTCGCCACCACCCAGACGCCGTACTGCGCCACTCCGAGATGCTTCAACAGGGCCGGCGCGGCCAGCAACATTCCCACGGGATACGCCGCATAGTCGATCACCCCGTAGGCCGCGTTCGATAGATGGCCTCTCATCGAGAGCCTCCCCATGGCGGACGAGGTGTCCACAGACTGGCGCCGACCTGCTGAGCGAGCAGACGACGGGGATCGTCCGGGGCAATTCTGCTGAGTTGATGAAGGATGAGAACGATCGCCGCGACGGCTGCCACGGAGAGTGCCGTCGACAGCAGGATGACGAGCAGGCGCGGGGGAAACGACTTCTTCTCGGCCACCAGAGGCGGGTCGATAACGCTGACTGCGGGAGTGTCCTTCGCCTCTTCGATGCGGGCCATTTCGTATTGCTGAGATAGGAGCTCGAAGACTGTCTCCTGAATGCGGACGCGCCGATAGAGGTTGGCGTAGGGGACAGCGAGACGGGGAAGCTGACGCAGGGAGGGATACAAGCTCTCGCTGTCCGCGCCGGGGCTATCGCTCGGGTTCTCCGGAAGTGCCGCGCTGCTGCCGCTCATCTTCGTCAATTCGCGTTGCAACTCCGCGATACGCGCCCGCGACGCTCGGACGCGCACGTTTTCACTGCCGTAGATCTGCTCGAGCGAATCGAGTTCGGATTGGCCGGCGATCAGCTCGCCCTGCAGCTTTGCAGCGGCGTCGACCATCGCATGAGTCTGTTCCTTGATGTCAAGCGTGGTGTTGACGCTGGAAAACTCGCTCAGGTCCTTCTCGGCGTCTTGCAACTCCGACTGGACGCCGACCAGACGTTTCTCGATAAACTCTCTCTCGCGCCGCGCGGAGGAGGTGTTGGAGGTTGTAACCAGACGATTGAGCCCGTCCAAATATGCCTGCGCGATCGCGCGGGCACGTTGCGGGTCGGTATCGGTAACGGTGATGCTGATTACGCCGCTCTTCTTGTCATCCACGACTTCGGTGCGGCGCGCGAGATACTTCGCGGCATCGATGCGATATCGCTTACGATAGACCTTCAGCAGATCGAAGCGGTCGATAAGCTCATCGGATACCGTGCGGCTGCGAATCAGATCGATGAAGAGCGCGGTCGACGTCCTCCCGCCCAATAGACTGCCTGCGAGAGTGCCGAGACCGCCCAGGCCGCCGGCGGAACGACCGGCAAGCGCGGCAAGCACAGCCGCGCCCGAGCCACCCTGGTCCGGCGGCATCAGGCGGGCGACGGACTGGTACTGGTTCGGAATCGTGAAGGCGATCGCGGCACTCAGGACGAGGGCCACCGCAGCCACTCGTGCCAGCGTGCGTCGATGGGCCCACAGCAGCGCGGCGTTGGTAACCCAGTTAGCCTGGACCACCGGCTCCACTTCTGCTGCCATCGAGATATCTTCCGCACTTAGCACTGGAGCTTCCTTCCCGCGGGCCCATGGGGGAGCCGAAGAGTCGATCTCGGGTGATGCGTCGTGGATAAGAGGACTGGCAACATCGTGAACCTGCGCATCGTGAAGTTAGAGAAGCCCTGCTACCGCGGCTGTGATTGCGATCGAGGAGGATATCTGCGCGACCGTGAGTAGATTTCGCCAGAAGAGGGAACCGCCGAGGATCTTCTGCGGAACGACGATGACATCGCCGGGATCGAGGCGCGTGGAGAGGACGTTGCCGGCGTACCACTCGCCGGAGCGCCTGCCCACAACCGACCCGTTCGCCCGGACGATGAAGATCTCCTTTCGATTGGCGACATCGTTTGTCCCGCCGGCGCGACGGAGATACCACGCTGCATCTTTGCCCGGGGCGTAGGTGATGGCGGACGCGGTGTAGACCTGCCCACTGACCAGCACAAAGCCGGGGCGCTTGGGCACGGTGATTACATCGCCGCTCCGCAATTCGATATCGTCGGGTGTATCGGCCCAACTTGAAATATCGGCTGCAACATGGATGACGAGGCGTCCGCTGGCTGGCTGGCTGCGCAGACGTTCAAGCACCTCGTTCTGTTGCTGGGCTACGGCTTGCAGGGTTGCGGTCTGATCCTGGCCGGTAAGGTTGGGTGAAAGCCGAGCCGAGGCCGAGGCCGTCTCGATCTGATGAATGAGTTCAGCGCGGCTCTTCTCCTCGATCTCGCGCACCTGGGCTCGAACCAGAATGGCCCCGGCTGGATAGGCCGTGTTGCGAAAGCCGCCGGCGCGGCGCAGCACGGAACTCAGCCGCTCGCCCTCCTGAAGTCCATAGCTTCCGGGATAGGTCACCTCGCCATCGAGCACGACTGAGGCGCCGATATCTTTCCAGCCCGATATCTGGTGAATGGTGAGGACGTCGCCGGGCTTGAGCGGAAGGTCGGCATCCGCGCGATTTCCATTGACGGCCGCGCCGATGCTGACTGCGACGCGCCGGCTCGATACATTCTTCTCGTCCTGAATGCTGTAGCTGGTGAGATCGGCGCTATCGAGCAGGGCGTCGCGCTTGAAGCCGCCGGACATCTTCACCAGTTGAGCGACCGTCATCCCCTGCGAAAGCGCATAGACGCCGGGGCGCAGGACCTCGCCGCGAACGCTTACCTGCGGCGAATCCGCCTCATACCGGCCGAAGACGCGAATGGTGTCGAAGGGCTGAAGTGCCAGGGTATTGTTTCCGATGAGGACGTCGGAAACGTCGAACGGAATCGTCTCGGGGTGGAGGTCGGGAGGCACCAGGCGCACGATGTCGCCCCTGGCAGCCGGTTCGGGCAGCAGGTCCTGATACGTGCGCACGATGTCGCCGATCCTCATGCCATCGCGATAGGGATACTTGCCCGGGCGAACGACATGGCCTTCCACGTAGATCACCCGCTCGCTGTAGGGAAGTATGGGCGCGACATGGACACGATCTCCGTCTTTGATCTTGAAGGCGGCGATGGCCTGGAGCGTGGACTGCGGCGTTGCGGAAGACGCAACCTCCAGGCTCACCGTCTCGCGCTGCTGGTTTGGCTGAATGCGCTCGACGGTGATGTGGCTGAGTGCCGCGGCAACGGTGGCTCCTCCAGCATCTTCGAGCACATCCACCAGAGTCTCGCCTCCTTTGAACTCGTAGATCGCGGGGCGCTTGACCATGCCGAAGACCGCGACCTGCGGCCCCGCCGGGGGCACCAGCAGCGTGTCGCCAGACTGCAAGCGCTCATCATCCATGCGAATGCCGTGCAGCAGGAAGTCATAGAGGTCCACCTCGCGGACAAGCTGCGCTCCGCGCAGATGACGCACGATACGAAGCGAGCCCACGGCAGTAGGCCCTCCCGCCGCGTAGAGGGCATTGAGCGGGGTCGACAGGGAACTGACGTCGTATGCTCCGGGGCGTTGCACATCTCCGACGACATAGACCCGCACGGAGCGCAGATGGGCAATCGTCACGTCGACCTGCACGTTGTGAAACTGTTGCTTGAGGGCGCTTGCGATGACGGCCTGGGCGTGTTCCAGGGTGAGACCCGCGACCTCGAGGGAGCCAGCTTCCGGCAGAACGATCTTGCCCTCGCGATCGAGTGTACGGGTCAGGCTCTGCGAGATGCCGCCCCATAGATTGATGATGAGACCATCGCCGGCGCCCAGCACATAGTCGGGGCCGACAGGAACATCGATTGGCATCTCACGGGAGACCGCGCCCGCGGCAGTGCCAGCGATCGATTGCGCATCGCGGTTGAGAAAGACATCCGAACCGAAGCGGGTTGTCTTTGGCCCGTCTTCGGGGATTTGCGTATAGAGATCGCGCAGAGAACGCAGATTGTATGGCGCAGGGACGTGCAGAACCTCGGGCTGGTCGGTGACGCTGCGCGGTTTTTCGCCAGGCTCAACCGGCAGAGGCGCGCTCAAAGTCCGGTCGAGCCTGGAGCGGCGGGCCGACGAGCCTCCGACTGTCTCGGACATGGCTTCGGCGGAGGGATATCCATTCGGAGAGAGAGCGGAGAGCGGCGTCCTGGTCAGGTCATCGAAGGTTGCGGGACGCTGAGCAATGCGGTCCTCGTCATTCGTCTGTCCCTCGGCTTCGATGACCGAACGCTGAATATCAGCCTCCGTAACGTAGCCGCGGCTGCGCAGCCAGAGTGTGACATTGGTTCGCATATCCGCGTTGGAGGCGATCTCGGCGAAGAGCATCTCGTCGGTTATGGCATCGGCCTGGGTATCGATGCCCTGCTGGCGAAGCTGATCGGCGACGAACGATTTCAGATCGATGACTATTTCAGGCTTCTCCTGAAGCAAACGGTCGATCTGGGCTGCGGTAAGCGAATCGCGCGAAGTATAGGTTGCGGATGTGGGACCTGCGGTGTTCGAGTAGGTGCCACTTTCATCCGTGGCCGCAGGGGAAGCGGGCGCAGCGGAACTGGGCGCAGCGGCATACGACCCGGCGGTATATGGCGCGGAGGGACTCGTCCCGGTGGAGCTCGGCGCGGCCGGAGTCTGCTGTGCATGGAGAGAGCAGCAGAGGGCTGCGAGCAGGATCGCCGCTACAGAGAAGCCGTCGCGGACCGAATGGCGAGCTGCCGATTGCTTAGTCATGAGCCACAGCCTTGGCTCGGCAGGCGCGTTCAGCCGCAAGAGTTGGCATTATACTCTCGGGGGCAGCGAGTTGCCGCTTCCATCGCCATACTTCGAGGGCGTAACGCAGACCCTCGACAACATGGAACCGAAGGCGAAAGAGTACGAAGCGCGCCTGGTAATACTCCCGTAGAAGCCGCTTGCCGAGGCTCTCATTCGGGTCTGCGTGCCCGATACGCGTCTCACAACGCAATGGAAAAAGGCTGCGCCTCTTGTTCCGCCAGGAGGTGTCGCTGCATGGCAGTTCATCCTCAAGCAAGAGATGCAGCTTGGTTCCGGGGTTGTCGGCGAGCACTGCCTTTCGTCCATAGAGATCCGCCCATCGCCTGACCGCGGTGGGGAGCCGGTCGAGCGTCCACTCATTGAGTTGGGCTGAAGCGCCGCCGCCAAAGAGTTGGGTCGAGAGCAAAGTTGCAAGGCCGATGGCGATGGGCGCGTAGCGGTGTGCCCGCGAACTCTCCTGCACCTGGTCCCAGAAGATCCGCTCATCGCGGTGCACGGACAGGTTGCGCTTATATTCGAGAAGCCAGGAGGGCCGGGTGTAGGCGCTGCGCAGGTGAAGCAGGAGATGCAGGGCCTGGACCAGAAACTGATCGCCAGGCGAGAGCACGGGGAAGAGGAGACCGCTCCACGAGCGCAGCATGAGACGGTCGAGCCTCTCATCTCGCGAGGGGCGGTGAGGCGCGAAGTCGCTGCAAGTGAAGTGCAGTTCGACCGAGCGCTGCGGCCTCGGCCTGTAATGATCTTCGATGCGCGCCATCATGGAAGACCCGGCCTCGAACTGCCACTCTCGCGAGGTGGTGACTTTCAGCACATAGCCGGTCTTTGCCAGGATCTCCCGGCAGAGTTTCAAGTCGGCTCCATCGACCAGAAAGTCGAAATCGAGTTGGCTGCGCAGCGTGGGGTGGGGGCAGGAGTCTGGCGAGAGCGTGAAACCCTTGAGATTGCAGAAGCGCACGCCGGCCTTGAGAAATGCTTGATTGATCGAGGTGAACTCCTCGAACATGCAGTGAGTGCGGGCGCGGTTGTCGAGCATATTGTGGCGCAGTCTTCCGAGCGTCGCAGCCGGCAGCGCTCCCTCGATACCCAGCGCCTGAAGCCGATCGAGAAAGTAGAGAGCCATTCCGCTTGCGTCGAGCCAGTAGTAGCTGCGCGCCCAGTCTCCGGGCTGCAATGCCGAGAGTCGCTGAAACGAGCGCTCGGCCGGATCGCAGAAGGTTGCGATAACAGCTTCCACGACCCTCTTGTCCGCCGGTACGCTCCATCGCATGAAAGTTCTCCTGCTGCCAAAATGCTGTCAGTGGCTGTAGTTTTCCGGCTCGCCCAAACTACCCGCGGGCGGCAGATGACGGAGAAAGATCACGATGGACCAGATCTCGTCATCGTCGAGCGTCCCCTTCGAGGCAGGCATGCCGGAGGGAGAGATGCCGTTGTCGATGACCCACTTCAACTGCCCGTCGGTGTACTGCTGCACCTCCGCCGAGGCCAGCGACGGGAGCGGCGGGGACATATGCTCGGCGAAGGGCACTCCGGTACTTTGGCCGTCCAGTCCGTGACACGCGATGCAGTAGTGATTAAAGGCTTCCTTTCCTGCCGCGAGATTTTCCGCGGTGAACGGCAGAGGGTTCTTTCCGGATCTGTTGCGCACGGTAATGTGGTGCTTCGCAGCTTCGACAACGCGACGCTCCAGTCCATTGGGAGCGCTCACCTTGCACCCACTCAACAGCAGCAACGCGCCCGGCAGGATGAGAGGGAGACTCGCTTGCATCGGTCACTCCGTCACGTGGAGGGTCATCTTCATCCCGCCATGCCCTGATCCGCAGAACACGGAACACTGGCCGACGAAGGTGCCCACCTGCGCCGGGGTGAAGGCGGCTTCGCTGGTCTGGCCTTTCTTGACCTTTATGGACAGATTTAAATCCTTGAACTTCAACCCGTGGTCGACGTCCTTGCTGGTCAGCGCAATCACCACCGGCACGCCTTTCTTCAGGGTGATTTCGCTGGGCGTGAAATCGAAGCGCTTCGCTACAACCTCGATGCGGCGGGGAGCGTCCTGGGCAGGTGAGGGCCGCGACACAAGGACGCCCATAAGTGCGCCTGCGATGAATAGCGGTGCGAGTATCTTGAGTCTCATGAAAGATTTTCCTTCCGGGTTCTGGACCGGCGATGACAACGCCGGCGCGTGGAGTTGCGTGGCGATCAGGGAGCGAGATAGCGTAGGATGTCGCGTTCGTCCTGAGCACTGAGAGAAGCCCGCACTCGCATGTGGCGCAACACTGTGCCTGCGATTCGTGGCGAGATTTGCTCGGGCGCCGAGTGGCAGCGGCTACAGTTTTCCTGGAACTTGCGCTCGCCGGGGTCCTGCGCGGCGGCGGTCGCGACGGCAGGCGATTGCGTCGCAGTCTTCTTTCCAGACTGCTTCGTTGGCTTCGCGGAAGATGCGGATTGCGTTTGAGCGAGCAGTGCGCCAAGCGAGAGAGCAGTTCCCGCAAGGATGAGCGCAAGTCGGGGCAATGCTCTGCGGGCAGTCTGGTTTGCAATGATCTTCATCTTCATCTTCATTGACGCCCCCGCCATACCGGAAACAGAAAACGGTAAGTAAGCGACAAGTCCCAGATATTTCCGTTGCCCGCGGTGGAGAACTTCCGCGAGTAACTCGTATTGAAGCGGACCTCGTGCGGCAGGTGATAGACCAATCCGAAGTCGGCCTGCCTGGTATCGGCGGAGGGTAGACCATCGCCTTGCCCGGGGCTGTTGCGGAAGGTCTGCTGCATGCGGAAGAGAGGCTCTGTGCGGCCGAGAATGCTGTCGGGACCGCGCCACTGCGAGAGGCGATACGCGGTCTCCAACCAGTAACCCTGGGCATGTGGACCGTGAGCGTACTCCGATCGCACCTCCAGAGGAAATTCCCAGGGTCGTCCCCAGAAGTCCGCTCCGATGGAGTTGTTGCGCGTTCCCTGAAGGAAGCGTGCGTAGGATGTCCCAAGCTCGATGCGCTTTTCGGGGAGATGCACATCGATGCGGTCACCGGCGGAGCGCGCAGACTGAAACTGGCCGATACTGCTTAGCACGGAAAAATATCCGAGGTAGTTAACTTGAACGACAGGCGTCGACAGGAGGACCCCACGAACCATCGCTCCATCGCTCGAGCCCGTGGTGCGTGTCCCGATCGGAAAGATCAGGGGAGCGTCCTGAAATCTCTGGATCCAGAGTGCGGACAGACGCTCGTTGTAGGTGCCGAAGGGGGTAAGAAAGCGGCCGACCGTGAACGTCAGTTTGGGCGCCGCGATGGTATCGAGTTGCAGATATTGCGTGGATTTCAGGAAGGTGCCTTGATAGGGGCCGGTGTTGTTCTTCTGACCGAAGAACTCTTCGAAGTAGAAGCGTCCCTCCACCAGAAGATGGCTGCCGATGGGTGCGGCAACCAGCGGGGATACGACAGGCTGGAAGAAGTTGACGCCGGTGTTGGTGCTATCGAGGAAGCCAATTGCTCCCGAGACGATCGGGGTGTTCTGCGCCGTCATGGGTCGGGCCGGCAATAGCAACATCACGCTGACTAAGCAGGACGCGGCGACCCATAAGAGGCGCGAACCTGAATGACAATTCGATAAGTGAAGTGATCGCATGGGTCGCTGCCTCGTCTCGAATACTGACGCTAACAGCGCGGATTGCCGGGAGTGTCAGCAGCCTGTCTGCAAAATGTCATTCATTTGTAACGGCATTTTCGAGCACGGCAAAGTCATTGGCGGTCATGGCCCGGAGTTGGATTGGGCGGAAGTTGAGGCAGGCGGCTGATGGGATGGGGATATCGGTGCGGGCGGGAAGAGTGTGCTCTTTAGTCGCGGGGCTTCTTTTTTAGGGCTGCAGTCGCCTGCATGACTGCGGACACATCGGCGAGGTCCTGCAGGCGGCCTACAGCCAACTTATTTTGGATGAAGTGCTCTTGCGAGATGTAGCGTGCAGGTACTTCCTCATCGATGACCCACGGTACTGAGCAAGTCCACACAGTTTCGAAATCAAGTCCAGAGATGCGCTTGATGATGTCGATACGAATGGGAGAAACCCCGATCTGAACGATGGAATCGGGGTCTTCGAAGTCTTTGGGTGTGAGTCCTTGCAGAGGCGCGCCAAAGTCTGCGAGCGCAGCGAAGACCGCCTGAGCATTTTCCAGGGCGGTGTCGACGAGTACGTCCAGGTCGCCCGTTGCACGAGGTTGAGCATGCACGGCGAGAGCGTAGCTGCCCACGACGACAAATCTAACCTCGTGGGCATTCAACGCGGACAAGAGATCTTTTAAGTGCCGATCCATCTGGCTCGATCCCCTTCATTCGATACTGATCGACGCTGAGTTGAAATGCCGCTTCGATACGTTCGGCCGGCGGCACACTCTGCCAGTAGCGATACTCTTCGTCTTTTACTTCCTCGAAGCTGCTGAACTTGCGGATGGTTTTATCCATAGGTCGCCCGTCTTTATTATACTGGGAGGGCACAGAAGTCACTTTATTTACCCACTTTAGCAACAGCACGTCGATCTCGATGACGCATCGCATTACACGGCTTACATTCGCAATGCACCCCGCCCTCCGAGCCGCGATGGCTCATTCCGCCCGGCGAGAAGTCGCTAATTGGTTTCCATCGTTTGCAAGTCGAGCGGAGCTTTTCCTGCCGTCCCGCCACTAATCGAAGCTTCATAGCACCCAACTTAATTTTTGATGCCTTTGAATCCTCGCCATACCCAGACTACGGTGCGCTCGGCTCCGCAAAACATCCCAGCAATCAGAATGTAGGTCACAGCAGGAGGCACAAGAAGGGCAAGGATCCACCAGTCGTGAAGATAATACTCCCGTGGTACGTAGAACTTGAGTTCGGCATCTCGGGCTTTGAGCAATCTATCAAGACATGGCCCAGATGCGGATAGCGAGCCAGATAATGCGACGCAACTTGGTGCGAGATTCGCAAGATCGTACCGGGTAGTGATTTCTCGGCGCCTTTCCACTGGATAGAGCACCAAACAAAATACCGCCCAACCCGCCCAGGCAACAACGAAAAGTCTGTTGAATCCTGAACGATAGTTGAGCAGCATATTTGTAGCGGCCCTTCTTTTTACTTACAGGCCTTTGGCGACCAAAAACAGAATCAGGTCCTTGACGCGGCTGGAGTAGCCCCACTCGTTGTCGTACCAGGCGATGACTTTGCCCGTGTTGCCGACCACTTTGGTGAGCTTGGAGTCGAAGATGCTCGACAGCGGGTTGCCCTTGAAGTCGGAGCTGACGAGCTCTTCTTCGGTGTAGCCGAGGATACCCTTCAGTTCGCCTTCGGCGGCAGCCTTGATCGCGGCGTTGACGCTGTCCACCGTGATCGGCTTCTCGGCGACGAAGGTGAGGTCGACGACCGAGACGTTGGGGGTCGGGACGCGGATGGCGAAGCCGTCGAGCTTGCCGGACATCTCCGGGATGACCAGCTTGAGGGCCTTGGCGGCGCCAGTGGAGCTGGGGATCATGGAGAGCGCGGCGGCGCGAGCGCGGCGCAGGTCCTTGTGCGGCGTGTCCAGGATGACCTGGTCGTTGGTGTAGCTGTGGATGGTGGTCATGATGCCGCTTGCAATCCCAAACGCGTCGTTGATGACTTTGACCACAGGCGCAAGGCAGTTGGTGGTGCAGGAGGCGTTCGAGATGACGTTGTGCTTTGCCGGGTCGTACTTCGAGTCGTTGACGCCGAGCACGACGGTGAGGTCCTCGTTGGTGGCGGGGGCCGAGATAATCACCTTCTTGACGCTCGTCCCGAGGTGAGCCTTGGCCTTGGCGGCGTCGGTGAAGAAGCCAGTGGATTCGACGACGATTTCGGCGCCGACGGAGGCCCAGTCGAGCTTGGCGGGGTCGCGCTCGGCGAAGACCGTGATCTTCTTGCCGTCGACGGCGATGTAATCCGCCCCGTGGGTGATCTCCTGCTTCAAGTTGCCGAGGATGGAGTCGTACTTGAGCAGGTGCGCCAGCGTAGCCGGCGTGGTGAGGTCGTTGACGGCGACAAATTCGATGTCGGGATTGCCAATCGCAGTGCGGAAGACGTTGCGTCCGATGCGGCCGAAGCCATTAATACCTATCTTTACAGCCATTTGCGCTTGCTCCTGTCTAGTTGCTCTGTGAGAATTCGAGGGCCTTCCCGGTGAGGGATTTGAGGGTCCTCTCTTCCAATTAAAGGGGAATTTCCTGTTTATGTCGTCAAGTCGATGCTAGCACCGGGGTTGGAGCGGCGCAACGCTTCGAGGCGTGTTGTGTGACCGGGATCACACGCCGATCGTCCCATTCAGAAAGTGAAGAACTTCCCGCAGCCTTGCCGGCATCCCTGGGACCGGAGCGGGAGTATCCCCGAAGGTTCAGAGATTTGCGACGGCCACCGCGCTGTGTTACAAGCGACCTATGCGCAATGTGCGCGAATGGATGCGCGACCTCATGAGAAGACGTTCCAGGCGGGGTCCGAACGAATCGGAATCCACGGGTAAGAGCGGGCAGGAACTGCCCTCGAACCAGCCGGCACCACTAAGACCATCGTATCCGGAACCGTTGGCGGTGCGTGAATCCGAACCGGAAGAAGCGGCAGCCAAGGTCGACCTGCCGGTGCCGCCGGTGAAGCCGCTTGCGGCGACCCGTCCGCCAAAATCGGAGGCTGCTGCGGCTGCCGCTTCCTCGCCGGCTGCGGCGCCCGAGGGAAGAATCGTGGTGGAGACCCAGCCCGAGTCGCTGGCCACGCCCCCGGCGGAGCAGACGAGCGTCTCGTCGAAGGAGCCGCGGGGGTATGTGGTGCTTGCCATCGGTCTGCCGGGTTCGGGCAAGACGACGTGGTACAAGCGCCGCGGAGTGACCCCGCTCTCGAGCGACCTTCTGCGCAGCCTGCTGTTCGACGACATTACCGAGCAGCGCTACCAGGGCCTTGTCTTCTCGACTCTGCGCAGCCTGCTGCGCGCACGGCTTATTGCCAGAATGCCGTGGAACTATGTAGACGCGACCAACCTGAGCCCGCACGAGCGCAAGCAGTGGATCAAGATGGCGAAGAGCTTTGGGTACGAGGTGCAGGCGGTGTTCTTCGATGTGCCGCTGTCGGTATGCCTGGAGCGGAACTCCAAGCGCGACCGCCAGGTGACCGACGAGGTGATGCACAAGATGGCCGAGCGGCTGCGTCCGCCGACCTTCAAGGAAGGCTTCGAGAAGATTACTGTGGTGCGGGTAAAGGGGCAGCCCGGGACAGAGCCGGCGGCGGCAACCGGCGAAGCAGCAGCTGCGGAGACGGCCCCAGCCGAGTAGGCCTCGCAATCAGGCGTGTCTGAAGAGCAGGCAATATGGACGAGGCCGGCGTCGAGTTCGCGGGTGTGAGCTATGCGCTGCCGGATAAGCGCGTCCTGATCAAGGGCATTGACTTGCGACTCGAAGCAGGGTCGACGACTGCGCTTCTGGGACGCAGCGGCAGCGGAAAGACGACGCTGCTAAGAATGGTAAATGGACTGGTATTGCCGACCTCGGGTGAGGTGCGGGTTGGCGGAACGTCCACGCTCAAATACGACCTAGGGAAACTGCGGCGCGGCATTGGCTACGTGATCCAGGAGACGGGCCTCTTTCCGCACATGACCGTAGAACGCAATGCTGGACTGGCACTGGAGCTTGCGGCAGTCGCGGCAGTAGAGAAGCAGAGGCGGACCGCCGAGGTGCTGGCGCTGGCGGGGCTGGATTTTGCCGAGTTTCGAGCGCGTTACCCGTGGCAGCTTTCGGGCGGCCAGAGGCAACGCGTTGGGCTTGCCCGCGCTCTCGCAACCGATCCCGGCATTCTGTTGATGGATGAGCCATTCGGGGCGCTCGATCCGCTTACCCGGGCCGAGATGCAGACCATGCTGCGCGGCCTGCTCCAGCAAGTTGGCAAGACCGTGCTGCTGGTGACCCACGATCTGGATGAAGCTCTGTATCTCGCGCGGCGCGTGGTGTTCCTGGAGACGGGCGAGGTAGTGGCGGATCTGGCGGCGGATGAGGTGCTAAGGTCGCAGAATGCGCATGTGCGACGGTATGTCGAGGCGGTGCATAGAAGCAGTTGATGAGTTACTCGGTGTAGTTGGGCGACTGAGGGAGTTATGAGTCATTTTCTTTCGGCGCATGGGTGGGAGATCGCAAGGCTGACGTTCGAGCACCTGTGGCTGACGCTCAGCGCGATGCTGCTGGCGGCCGGCGTTGGACTTCCTCTGGGCATTCTATTGACCCGGCGTGAGCGCCTTGCAAAGCCGGTGATCGTCGTGGCGAATATTATCCAGACAGTGCCCAGCCTCGCATTGTTTGGACTGCTGCTGCCGGTGCCGTGGCTTGGCGAGAATGCGGCGCGGCTGGCGATCCTCGCGCTTACCGGGTATGCGCTGCTGCCAATCCTGCGCAATACGTATGCGGGCATCCGTAGCGTCGATCCCGCGCTGGAGGATGTAGCCAACGCGCTGGGCATGACGGGCTGGCAGCGACTGGTGAAAGTGGAACTGCCGCTGGCGGCTAGCGTGATCTTGGCGGGGTTGCGGACGGCAACTGTGACCTGCGTGGGCGTCGCCACAATCGCCGCAGCAATCGGTGCGGGCGGTCTCGGTGAACTTATCTTCCGCGGCGTTGCCAGCGTGGACAACTCGCTCGTCCTCGCCGGCGCCATCCCCGCCGCGCTGCTCGCCCTCGCCGCCGACGCGTCCCTCGGCTGGCTCGAACACAAGGTTACGGTGAGGCGATGAGCGATAGCATCGGATCGGCAAAGCTGCGCGGCCGCCTCAGGCTCACGGGCTCGCTGACCTGCTTGCTCTTGCTGATTTCCTGCGCCCCGCCGCGCTCCTCCCGCATCGTCGTCGGCGCAAAAAACTTCACGGAACAAGTAGTTCTCGGCGAGTTGCTGGCGCAAGAGATCGAAGCCGTCTACGCGGCCGAAGACCAGCCCAGCCAGAGAGTAGCCCGCCGCTTCTATCTCGCCGGCAGTTACATCTGCCAGCAGGCGCTCGTGAGCGGGCGGATCGATGCCTACGTCGAGTACACGGGCACTGCGTTGACGGCAATCCTGAAGCAGCCTCTGCCGCCGCCCGGGGAGCGCGATGCGGCGCGCGTGCTGGCGACAGTACGCGAGCTATACGCTTCGCGATACCATGTGCGGGTAGAGGCGCCGTTGGGGTTCGAGAACACATTTGCGATGGTGGTGCGGGGAGACGACGCGCGGCGGCTGGGCCTGCGCACGATCTCGGACGCAGTGAAGGTCGCGCCCGAATGGCGGCTTGGGGTGGGGTATGAATTCGAGTCGCGGCCGGATGGATTGCCGGGTCTGTCGGCGGCGTATGGGTTGAAGTTCGCGGGGCCGCCGAGGACGATGGACCTGGGGCTGCTGTATCGCGCACTCGCCGGCAGGCAGGTG
>Ga0302325_10018964_pt1 | contig 14483 bp, 11 predicted proteins | sample Palsa_T0_2_FD_201948 | JGI IMG/M metagenome (GOLD analysis project Ga0302325, IMG submission 201948) | Peat permafrost microbial communities from Stordalen Mire near Abisko, Sweden - Palsa_T0_2 | ecosystem: Environmental > Terrestrial > Soil > Palsa > Peat permafrost | place: Sweden: Abisko... | reverse complement strand
CCTTCATCCGGTTCTTCGCCTGCCAGCTGGACATGTCCCACGACCCGCCCGACGACCCGCTGCCCGATCCTGTCGCCACCGGGACAGAGCCCTACCTCATCGTCGGCGCCATGGCAGGAGGATAAGAGCGTCGGTCAGCTAGACCGAGGTCAAGGACAAGCTGCGCGCCCGGCGCACGGAACTCGCCGCAGCGTCCGCCCCACCAAGAGTGCCGCGGGTGTATCGCAGGTCGTGGAAGTGAACGCCGGAGGCTTACTCGCGGGCCACATCCGCCTCCCTCTGGCATTATGAATGCGCTTGCAGTTACGCTGTGTGCGGGGCAGGAGACCAGTGCGAAAACCGCGTACAGCAGCATACGTGTACCTAGCCGTTCTAGCACTGCTGCTGGCCGCCGGGCTGGCGGTGAAGGGTGCCATGTCCGCGGAAGTCTCCGCGGACCTCACCAGCCGGGGGGTGCCTGCTGAGGCCACGGTGGTGGCCGTCACGCAGCAAATCGAGGACATCGAGCCCTTTGGCGGCATCAGGCAATGGACGGACGTCACGGTGACCTTCATCGATGCGCAGGGTTCCCGGGTGCGGGCCACCCGGGAAGGAAGCGATTCCGCCAAGGTCGGCGAGAAGCTCCGGATTGTGTACGATCCGCAGGACCCTGCCCATGCCGACTGGGGCACCGCCGTGGACGAAGGACCCCTCGACTGGGCCTTCGCCGCCGTGTCGCTATTGACGTGCCTGGCCGCGCTGGCGGCCGTGTTCAGGGACGTACGCCGAAGAAAGGCGAAGACCGGCCGGAACTCTGTCAGCAGTGGCAGTCGCGGCTGAGCACGGGCTTTGGTTCTGCGGCCGGCGAACCTCCGGCTGGATTATGCTCGTGTCGGCGCAGCGCCCGGCACAGTTACTGTCCTGGGCTGCGTGGACTACTATCCTGGGCTGGGGCCGGGCATGTCTGCTGTTGCCGTGGGAGCTGGCCGGCGCGTGTTCGGGCGGGCACGCTGGCTGAGCGCAACGTACACAGTCCCGCCGTTCTGCATGGCGGCGGGCGAATCCGCCGACGCGGTCTTGATCAGCACAGAACTGGATATATATTCTCGCTGCGGTAGCCTCTAACGGCCGGGCAGTCGGCGGGCCAGTTCGGTACGGCCGCGTATGCCCAGCTTGCGATACACACGGCCGAGATGGAACTCGACCGTTTTCGGGCTGAGGTAAAGCTGGCCGCAGATCTCCCGGTCGGTGAGCCCGTCAGCCGCGAGCAGCGCGACCCGCAATTCGGCTTCGGTCAGCTCTAGCCCGGCCTGCGGCCGCGGCCGCAGCACGGCTCCGCTGGCGCGCAGTTCACCACGGGCCCGCTCCGCCCACCGCGCCGCGCCGTACTTCTCGAATACCTCCAGTGCCGCGTCGAGCTGAGTACGGGCCGACCGCCGCTGGCCCTGTCGGCGCAGCCACTCACCATAGAGCAGCTGGGTTCGGGCGATCACGAACGAATCCGGATCGCCCTGGTGATGAATCAGTGCCTGCCGGTATGCCATGCCCGCGTCAGGCCCGATGTCGACAAGCGCCCGGCAGCGCGCCACCAGGGCGGGCACGCGGAGATCCGGGACGTCCGTCACCCGGCGCTCGAATTCTGCCGCCCGGCTCGCCGCCTCCTCTTGTCGGCCAAGGCGCATCAGGGCCTCCACCAGGTCGGGCAGCGAGACTACCGTCGGGCCGCGCAGACCTCGAGCCAGCGGCACTGCTACCACCTGCTCGAACAGACTCGCCGCCGTAACCAGGTCGCCTTCGCCGAGCGCTAGCAGCCCGCAGGCGCGCAACGCGATCAGCCGTGCCCACCGCTGGCCGTGTCGTCCGGCTGCCTCCAGCGCTGCATCTGCATCAGTGCGGCAAGCCGCGGCGTCCCCGCGGCAGGCCGCAACGGTGGCCAGGATCCCCAGCACCTCGGGCCGGTGGCCAGGCTGGCCGAGTTCATCGCACAGCTCAAGCGCCTCGTTGGCTTCGGCCACGGCATCCGGCCACCGGTCGTCATCAAGGTCCTGGGAGGCAGTCATCCGCAGCAGCCGCGGCAGCATGCCAAGCGCCCCCTGGGCGCGCAGGGCGCGCATCCGCTGGATGCCAAGATCACGCCCTTCGACGCACCGGCCCAGCCAGCCCAGGCCGGCCAGCCTCTGCACGCTACGCGGACCGTCGGAGGCACCCGGGCCGTTCGGCGGCTCTGCGGCCAGCACGCACTCGATAAGCGCGGCTCCTTCGCGGTTATGCCCGGTGAACATGGCGGCCAGCCCCGTGAAGAAGTCCGCGTACGACACTAGGCGCGGATGCGCCGCCGCCAGCGCACGCAGGTGTCCGGCGGCGGCGGACATGCCGTCAGCGTCGGTGTTCCACCAGCGGGCGAGCGCGGCATGGGCCAGGGCGTCGGCGGCGGCGTCAGGGGCGTCGCGCTCGAGCAATGCGGCGGCGGCAGCGAGCAGATCGGCGGCGCGCCGAACATGGCCGGCTGCGTACTCGGTATGTCCGCGCAGATGGAGTACGCGGCCGCGAAGATCATCCTGGTTCGTGCTGACCAGGGCCTCGTCGAGCAGCCGCTCCGCGCGTGCGGCGTCTCCGGCCAGCCACGCGGCATCGGCCGCCGTCAGCAGCCGCCGCGCCGCATCCTGTGGACGAGCAGACAACCCAGCCGCCTGTTCGGCGGCCCGGGCAGCGGTGGCGAACCCGGCCCGCCGTGACGCATCGGCCGCCACCTGGTCCAGCGCGGCCGCGACCTGCTCGTCAGGACCATCCGCGGCCGCCGCGCGATGCCACGCCCAGCCGGGCTCGCCCTGCGGCAGTCCATCGGCGACCGCGCGGTGCGCTGCGGCCCGGTCGGCGGCGGCCGCACCGTAATACACCGCGGATCGCACGAGCGGGTGCCGCCAGCTCAACCGGCCTCGCTCCATCATGACCAGCCCTGCGTCCGCCGCCGGCTGCAAGTCGGCGACCGCGCAGCGCTGGCAGGCCAGTGCCGTCCCGAGCGAGCCCAGGACAGCATCGCCGGAGGCCGCAAACACGAGCAGCGCGCGCCCGGTCTTCGCGCCTAGTGCCGCCACTCGCCCCGCGTATGTCGCCTCGAGGGCGGCGATGGAGGGCATCGGCTCAGGTAGCACATCACGACCGGCACGCTGGCTCGCCGTCAGGGTAGGCACGATCTCCACCAGCGCCAGCGGGTTGCCGCTGGTCGCAGCGTGCAGCCCGTCCGCGACCGGCCCCGTGACATCCGGCGCCCGAACGGCGAGCAGGGCACGGGCCGCCTCCTGGCCAAGGCCTGCCAGGGTCACCCGCGGCAGGCCGTCGATGCGGACCGACAACGGCTCCCCGCTGCGGACGGTCATCAGCACGCCGACCTTATCGGCCCGCACCCGGCGCACCGCGAACAGCAGCGCCTGCGCGGACGCCTGGTCGACCCACTGCAGATCATCGACCAGCACAAGCACCGGCGACCGTTCCGCCGCCGCCGCGAGCAGGTTGAGCAGCCCGGCCGCTACGAGGAAGCGGCTTGCCTCCGCGGGTACGACGAGCCCCAGCGCTCCGCGCAGGGCAGCCGCCTGCGGCGCAGGCACGACCCCGAGCAACCCGATGACCGGCCGCGTAAGTTCCAGCAGCCCCGCGAAGCCCAGACCTGCGTCGGACTCGATGCCCGTGGCCCGTAGCACACAGAATCCGCTGACCGCATCCGCTGCGTGCTCCAGAAGCACCGTCTTTCCGATGCCGGGGTCGCCCTCGAATACAAGACAGCGCGCGATGCCAGCAGCCGCGTCGGCCAGCAGCGCCTCGATTTGCCCGCACTCGTCGGCCCGCCCTACAAGCACAGAATCACGGTACGACAAGGCGATACGCACGGCAATGCCGGGGATTGGCCTGCGAATGCCAGGGATTCCCCCGGCGCGAGCCAGGGGTCCCAAGCCGCATCGTAACCAGCAACAGCCCGAACCGCGGGCGCTCGCCAGGGAGGGTAGCCGATGACCATGGGAGGCCTAGGCCCACGGCGCCCGCTGGCCGATCGCGCTGGCCGCCGCATTGGCGACGCTGCCCCTCACCCGCGCAGCCGCGCGGCTTCGCGCCGTACCCGGAACATGACAGCGACCTGCAGAGTGCGATTCCCGCACCTAACCGGAGAGGACCTATCCGATGAGTAACGACCCGCCGGTCACTGCCCTGGTGACCCTCGCCGCAAACGGCGATCAGTGGGCGTGGGACGCCCTTGTCGAGCGGTACGCCCCGCTGATCTGGTCGATCTGCCGCCGGTACGAGCTGGGCGGCGCCGACGCCGGCGACGTCGGCCAGACGGTCTGGCTACAGCTCGTGGAGCACTTGGGCGAAATTCGCGATCCAACCGCGCTTCCCGGCTGGCTGGCCACCACGACCCGCCGGGAATGCTGCCGGATCCGGCGCGCAGCGCGGGGACCGCAGGACGCCCGGCATGTGCTCGACACTGAGAGCATTCCGGACGCGCAAGCGCCCACGGCAGAGCACGAACTGCTGGCGGCCGAGCGGCACGCTGCACTGCGCGAAGCGTTCACCCGCCTTCCCCGCTGTTGCCAGCAACTGATCACCCTGCTCATCAGCGATCCGCCCCTGTCGTATGCCCAGATCAGCGCACAACTGGGCATCCCAGTCGGGAGCATCGGGCCACGCCGCGCCCGTTGCCTGGACAAACTGCGCCGCGATCCGGCGATCGCCGCCCTGCTCGACCCCGACGCCGCATCCATTGAAAACCGAGCTGCACAGGCAAGCAGCGATACGACGATGAGGATTAGTCGTCAGCCGCTCACGGATACCTTCTACCGCCGCTAAACCTGGCTGTCACCTCCCGCTTCGACGCCAGTCCCAGCACCGTCATCGCCTGCTCGTCATGCTCGGACGCGAAGTCGACCCGTCCGCCCGCCTCCGGCATCCACAACTGGACCCCGTAATGGACATCACAAAATGAGGACAAGCCGCATCATTACCACCAGACGCGACGAATTGGCTCGCTAAAGCCCGACCGTAGGCTACTGGAAACTGCAGGTACCGACCCTCACCCACGTAGGGACCAGCGCAATCTCGGCCCGGTAAACCGTCCCCCGCGTGCTGGACCCCTCACGGACCGGGACAACTCGTGTTGCTTCTGTGATGGATGTTTATGCAAGCTGAACAAACCTGTTCGAGGCCGCCACCGGCCCGCCTGCCCGGGCGGCCTGACCAGCCGCGGCCCGGTCACCGCAACCCAAGGTCCAGCGCCGCAGACCTCCACCGCTGACCCCGATCAACGAACCGGCCTGAGATCCGCCGCTACGAACTTTCTTACGCCGCCGTGGACGACTAATGTTGAGTGCGGATCCGGGTGCATTGCGATTATTTCTAGGCTGTGCTTACTGTCCAGGCGGGGGTTGTGCTTAGTGGGGCTAATTCTGAGTGTGGCGGGATCCGGGCCGGCCGATATCTCAACGGCCTGGGATGCGTTCTTTCACGACTGGGTGAAGCCGGTCATTCATTTCGGTACCCCGCTGCTGATCGTGTTCGCCGTGCTGCTGACGTTGACGCGCGTCCTGACCGGAGTGCTGGTGATCAAGGACTCGCCAGGTATACGGTCGGCGAAGACCTCGGCCCGGTTGCCGGTCAGCGTCATGTACTGGTTCGGGGTCATCTGTCTACTGTATTCGGCGATCGAGGCCACGGTCGTTTTCCCACTCGCCCGTAAGGTGATGTTCGGCCACCCCGTGATAACCGCGCCACCGGCACCGTGGACCGCAGAATTCTCGATCGGGATGGTTGCTGCCGCCGGTGTGGTCGTATGGGTGCTGTACTGCATCGTCGGCCGACCGCTCCTGCGACAGGTGTACACGCCGGGCCTGACCAAGAGGGAGCGAAGAGATCGGGGGCTCCGGTCCTACGCCCGCATCGGATGGGCGGTACCGATAACTGCGGGCATGGCCCTGGCGGCCGGTGCCCTTATCATTGGGGTTATAGGTCTGTGGTGGCATTATCCCAGACTCGATGGCCGGTTAATGCCAGGTGCATATGCACCATTGCTGGCGTTGTTCGGTGTCGTCATCGTAGGCCGCGCTCGCGGTATCGGGATGGGGCTTGTCCTGCAAGGCTACGACAAGAACGGTGGCGACGACGCCGGCCTGGGCGCGTCCGTGCGGGCTCGCCTGTACACGCTCGCCTCGCACGGGCCAGCTGGCATTCAGGTCACGCAGCAAACAGATGTGAGCACGCTGCCACAGGGGGTGCTGAACCTGATCCCGGACGGCGCTCTGGCCAAGCTAGCGGCACTGTTCGTATCGCTCTTCACGCCCGCGACACCCTGGCGCGCTGACGTAACCGAGCAGTCCGACGGCAGTATTGTGGTATCCATCCTACGTAACGGGGTCGCTGCCGACGCCGTGGTGATCCGGGCAAGCGCAGTGTCACTGCCGGACCAGAGCGCCACCAACGCAGGCACCGGCTCGAGCACGGACGACACAGAGCTGGCCGACGGCGACTCGCCGCAAGGATTGGGCGGTGACGCGGCGGGAGCATCGAATTCCGCTGCTCCGGGCACCGCTGCCGACTGGACGGTGGAGCTGCGCACTGCGGCGGCTGCCTTCATCCTGCTGACGCTGTCGAAGCGTTACTACCACCTGCGCGCCGGCCTGTCCGGCGCGCAGAACTGGCGCAGCGTCGCGATGCAGGTAATCGCCACCGACCCGGCATGTCACTTGAGCGCGGATGACCAATGTGCCCTGCTCGCGAACGCCGTCGCCGAAGATAACGGGAACATGGCCGCCCAGCTTGCCATGCTCTTCACCTCCTACCGCACCACAGCCGATCAACGTGAGAACAGGCTGTTCGCCGCAAAGCTTTTCGACCTTCTTCAAAAGGTGCCCAACGAGGAAGGGATGTGGCCGCTGCGGCTGCGGCTGCGGTTCAACCTGCTCGCCGCTTTTCTCAACGATGCCGCCTCGTTCGGCCGGCAGGAGGTCCGGCCGCGCTCGGATAGCCCGGACATAGACAAAGTCACGGCTACGGTGCGTGATGTGCTCTACGGCGCCGCTGAGCAGGCGGGGAATCTGGTTGTCTTTTGGCAAAACCGAGAGAACCGGAGGACCTTCCCCGAGCTCTGGCAGGACATGGCTGAGGCAGTGACCTTCGCGGCAAGAGCCATTATAGTGGAGTGGGAGCGCCGATTCAGCGACCCAATGGTGGTCGGCTGGGCGGAAAGCAGAGCCAACGATGCCGAAGAAAAGGTAAAGGTGACCTTGTTGGCCCGTTACGAGCATGCCTGCACCCTGATAGGCCAAGCTGCCGTCCCGGCCGAGCCGCCACAACCGAAACTCTACACCCAAGCACTGGATGAGCTACAAATGGTGACGGCCGTACGGTACTACCGCACCTGGGCAAGATCAGACCCGTCATTGACCGATCTCCATGACATCGACAAGATAAAAAGTACCCTCAACAGGGTCGCGAGCCCAACTGACCAGGCCGACGTCAAACCGGGGACAGCTGAGGTGCCGACCAGCGCAACGACGAGGGCTCTGGAGGCCGAGGAAGCCAGCGACCCACCGCTGGCTGCATCCGACATCGCCTACCGGTTCAAACGCCTGACCGGAGACCCTTGCCCGGCAGACTTCCTTGCGCTCTCTCCGTTTGTCGGCCACCGCGAGGCGATGGCGGAGCGCGGTATCCATGGCGCCGCCGAACTGGACCAGACACCAGCCGCAACGCTAGTCTCCGAGCTGGGCATCACTGATGGTATAGCGGACCGATGGCGGGAGGTCGCGCATTTGTACACACGGTTGCGGACGGTTCCCCCGGCTTCGGATCACGCGAACGACGCTGCCAAGCGGGATGAGATCACAACGGCACTGGTGTTTCTGCTGATGGAAGCGAAACTGGACTCCGTCCCAGCCCTCCAGCAAGAATTGGACAACGGGCTAGACCAGCTCCGTGCGATGCTGCTTGACTGCGCGCGGCCCTGGGCTGTTGTGGTGCCAGCACGGGATGAAATCAGTGGCTGGCAACAGCAATTCAGCACTGCTGGAAATTCATAAGAAAATCCGCTAATTCCGCTCACACCTGATCGAAGGCACTCCTGCCGATACTTAAGGATCACTATTCGTCGTAACGAGTTCCCGCTTCTGTGCCAGCCCAATTAAACAAGAGCTGCGCTTCGAACTTGGTCGCGAATCTGACGTCTATTTCTCCGACTGCTCTGATGTGGAGCAAGCACTGGAAGTGATCCGCCACCGACTGAACCTGACCGCAGGAGACATAGGCCCGCTCGTACTTGTTTACCGCAGCGCGCCTGCCTGGCCACTTCTTCGCGCCGAGCAGTAGATATGGTGGGATCTCCCGGGAGTTTGCGTCATCGGTCGTATTCAGCCCCGTGGTTAGCAGGAGGGAGATGGGAAACTTTCCAATATGTCGCCTCTTGCCCAGCCGCAGCTTGGCTCGATTCGCCTGGATGAATAGATGCTTCCAGTCGAATGACAGTGAGGCATCGCGAAAGCTGAAAGCTATCGATGTCGGCGACATTAGTGCCGTGTATTCGATCCTATCCTGGTTGCGGTCCTCCTTCTTGAGCTTCGCCTCACACGCATCGTTCAGCCAATCCAGAGTACGTGATGTCCGGTAATCTGGAGCTTTTTCCCAGTACACATTCACATGATAACGAACCCGGTCAGCTGTGGATGGCGCGGGCGAACGGCCAGGGCCGGAACTGGGCCCGCAGCCTGGCCTCTCGTCGCTGCCTACGCCCGGGTAACTGAGCGTGACCGGACATCGGTCCGCCTGAAGGGTCCTCCCTGCCGATTACGAGCCGCTGCTGGTTGCCAGGATCGCGCAGCTAGGCTGGACACAGATCATCCATTTTGGCGTTGCTCGAAGAGTTTGGAAGGGGCCTGCGGCGCCGTCCGCCCCCCCCGCGCGAACACCGCAGTGAGCCAGTCGCTATGGGGTGACGCCGGGCGCCGGCGTTCGGCGGGAGCTGTCCCGCACGCCATGCGGGAAGAGGAACTCCAGGTTCGGCGGCTTGAGGGCGGCGCGTGCCGGTAGACCACGGCCGGGTCGCTGCAAACGTCGGTCGTAGCAGGCCCTCCGCGTAAAGCCCCTGTTCAGTACCGGGCGCAGCGGGCCGACTATGCGAGGTACCTGGCCGTGCCTACCGGGGAACAGCGTTGCCATCTCCGGCACCCGTCCCGCGCTGCGCCCGCTTCCATCGCCACCCCCCGGCCGCTCATCTTGCTCCGGCGCGTCCAGCGCCCAGCCGCCAATGAGTGACGGAGTACCGGGGGCGATGCACAGCGCCAGAGGCGGACTTGCGTGCCCGCCCTCGCGGCCCGACAGCGGGACCTCCAAGGTGAAATCGAAGCCAGGAACCAGGGACGGCAGCGGGGCTTCCAGCACCGGATCGTCGTTGCCCAGAGCACGGACGCTCGTCACCACATCTTGGACCTCGAACATCAGATCCACCATACGGCCACCTATAAACTCCGGATCCGCCGCTATCAATTGCGCTGCCCATGGGCCAAGATCATGCCCTGTCCTCGGATCGCGGGCAATGGCCGGACGCACGCCACGACTCAGCCGGTGCTCGACAGCCGCGGCCACCAAATGGCCACTCCCGTACTACCGGGTACAATTTAGCGCTCTCGAGCTGCAGATTGATTTCTCTGAGCTCTATTCGGGATCACGCCACACGAGCCGCTTCCCCTACCGAACGGCGGCAGTGTGCGCGCCGCTGCACGCAAGTGCTAATTACGCTGCGCACTGCTGGGCGTCTCACTTCGGGAGTCCGGTTACGCACTCGGTTCCTTCGGCGCCGAACGTCGGACTCCGGATGCCGATCAGACCGGTTCGGCATGGCCGGTCAGGGCCGTGCCGGCGGCAGGCCATCCCAGTCGGCGAGCGGGGCACAGTGCCAGGTCCAGCCCGTCTGGTTTTGGTGTCCTGGCAGGTCGATGCGCCCGTTCGCCCACAGCAGCGTCTGCCACGCGTCGCTGCCGGGATCATGCCACGGGAACAGCCGGGTAAGAACCCTTCCGGCGAGCCTGAGGTCGGGGACGAACCGCAGCCCGAGGCCCCTGGCGGCGTCGTCGGTGTGGATCAGCATCTCGTCGCAGGCCATGGCCGCGAAGCCTGAGGAGTCGGCGGCGCCGGCTGGGTGGAAGCCCCGGATGCCGGCAGGCGCGGCATCGACAGAGGCGGCGCAAACCTGTGCGGCGCTTCGCAGGCTCACCAGTAGGGCGGCATTGGCCGCATCGGTCCGGACCTTGAGGTCGAAGGCAGCATCATCCCCTGGACCGCCCCACAGGTCGAGCGCATACCACAGCGGGCCGTTGGCGGCGTGTGCCACCACCGACGCAACGGTGAAGTCCAGGCCCGGGACCGCGGCCGTCCAGTCGGCACCGACGGCTGGTTCGAGGAAGCTGTGGCAGGCTGCTGCGGCTGCAAGGATGTCATCGCCATTGATCATCGAAGCTCACCTCGTAACCGCCTGACTCATTGCCGTTGCCATCGCGAAAGTGCTCCGCACCCATCCACCGTAGCCGCGCGCACAATGGCCAAGATGCCTGTCATGATGACAGCGCCACTCAGCTCGGCTACCCGTGGAGACACCCGTGAGCACCCGACCATCTTTTGTCGTGACTGGCGCGGCGCAGGGAGTTGGCCGCGCCATCGCTGAGCGCCTGCCGGGTCACGGCCGGGTCGGCCAGGGCGGTCAGCGGCATCGAGTGATGCCGGGCCCAGCCCAGCGCCACGGCGGCTGGCGGGACGGGATCAGTGCTGGCCCGGGCCGGGTTGAACGCGTGCCCGTAGAGGGCGGCACGCAACATCTCGTGGAACTCACCGAAACCGGCTGGTCGGCCAGTCCACCCGATGTGGTGTGACGATCCCGGGTGCCTGAATCGCGCGGCACTGGTCAAGAGCGCTTCCCGGCAGTGAGTTCACAGCTGTTCACCGAGTTTCTGCACGACACTTACACCGTCCCCGATGGGAATCAGGACCACTTTCACGCGGGGATCGGCGGCGATCGCGTCGTTGACGGAACGGATCGCCGTGACGTCCTCGTCATCCGCGAGCTCGCCGGCGACGCGGCCGCCCTGGAGCGTGTTGTCCAGGAGCATCAGGCCGCCCGGTCGCAGGCGGGTCAGCACCTCTTCGTAGTACCGGGCGTAGCCGGTCTTGTCGGCATCGATGAACGCGAAGTCGAACTGCTCGCCGGGCGGCAGTGACTGGAGGGTCTCCAGGCCCGGGCCGACCCGGAGGTCGATCCGGTCGGCGACTCCGGCTTTCTGCCACGCCGCCAGGGCGATTGACGTCCACTCCTGGCTGATGTCACAGCACAGCAGGCGCCCGCCGGGACCTATGCCCCGCGCCACGGCCAGGGCCGAATAGCCGGTGAACGTGCCGATCTCGATCGCACGCGTGGCTCCCATGGCCCGGACCAGCATCTCCATCAGCACCGCCTGGTCATCGCCGATCTGCATGCCCGCGGCGCGGCCGGTCTTCTCCTGCGTGATGCGCTGCAACTCGAGCTGATGAGCGTCGGGCGGGGTGGAATGCGCTGCTGCGTAGTCATCGATCACCGCATCGATGAACTGGCTCCGCCTGCGAGCGGCCGGTGGGGTCATTTCCGTCCTTTCCTTCGAGGCTGCCACTTGAGCTGAGGTCCACATCGTCTCATCAGCTATCCCGGCACTTGCCCCGCCCGACGATCGGGTCGATCTGAACTCGCCCGGCCAGCGTCAGCGTCCTGCCGGTGCTTAGCGTCCGCAGACTTCTGACTGCAGGTGCCGGGTCGGAGGGAGGTCAGCACGCTGATCAACACGGGGACGGTACAGCGAAGACAGCGGCCAGCGCGGTCGCGGCGGGCCGGGTCGCTGGGCGATCCCGCTGCACGAGCAGGTCCTGGCCGCACGGGAGGTTCCGCGGACGTGAACTGACGCCGGCAACGGTACCCACAGGGGTAATGCGGGCAGCATGCGGGGGGTTACCGGGCTGCCTCGGGCGCGCAGAACACGCGGTCGATGTGCCCGTCCGGCTCCAGATCGATATAGGCGACGGGGCGGTCATCCGCATTGGCGGCCACCAGGACCAGGCGGCCGTCGCTGGCTTCCCCGTGCGCCCACCCGGCGGTCCTGGGCTCCGGGGCCCAGGCCCTCACCTGCGCGGCCGTGTAATCAGAGAGCGCCACCTGCCGGACTGAGCGGAAGAAGACGTCGGCCAGATCGGCCGCGTCACGCGGATCGTAGGCGCGGATGGTGACTTCCACCCGGCAAATCTAACTGCTCCCGACGGCAGGCCAGGATTAAGGCTCCGGCGATCAGGCCGCCATCTGCCGACGGCTGCCGCGCCTGCCGCGGTGCTCACCCACAGCGGGATCGCTACCGAGCTGCTGCGCAGCCTTCTCGGTGCTGATGCCCTGCCGTCGCAGGGATTCCTCCCGCGCCGTCACCACGGCCGGCAACCTGACCGTCGCCATGATCGCTTCGACCGCACCTTTCAGGAGCTTGTCCCGGCGCCGCCGCTCACATCCGCTGCCGCTCCATACCGCGCGACCAGCGGCATGAGCGGTAAATCAGTCGAGCTCAGTCGCGCTCATCTACGGTGGAGGTTGGTCAACCTGGCGGATGACCGGATGGCAGCCGGATCACGCCCTGCGGGACTGGTCTCTGCCGCTCAGGCGACGGAGGTACTGACCGCGGAACCGGCGCCGTGCTTTTTCCAAGCGGAGGAAGCCGGGGTCTGCCGCTTCCTCGTAGTACGAGTTCTCGGCATCGTTCCGGCCGCCGCAGCCCAGCCTCGACGAACTCCGCCCAGGTGACAGGTGCCCGGCTACCACGCGCCTGCTCGCGGATGACCGGCCTGTACCGCCGGCCGCGGTACTCACCGCCTTCCAGCCAGTAATTCAGCGTGTTCTGACTGACCCGCAGCAGGCGAGCTGCCTCAGCCTCGGTGAACATCTCCCGGTCTAGAACCGTCACACCCATGGCTGAAGTCTTGCATTCTCCATCCTCTCGTGCGAGGACGTACGCGATCGCGCCGTTTACAAGCTGCGCGCCAGGCACACCGAACTTGCCGCCGGCGTCCGCACCACCGCCACTTACACCGTCGAGCACTGTCTGAAGGACTGGCTGGAGACCCTGAACGCGCAGGCAGAGATTACCGTGACGGGCTACCGGATCATGGCCAGGCACCTGACCGGGCTGATCGGCAACGTCAAGCTCGTCGACCTGAAGGTACGGGACGTCCAGTTCGCGCTGGGCACGCTGGCTGAGCGCCTGTCAACCAGGAGCGTTAGGCTGGCCCGGATGATCCTGATCCAGGCCAGCCGGAACGCGATGGTCAACGACCTCGCGGTGCGGAACGTCGCGGAACTGGCTGCCGTGCCCGCAGGCGAGCCGGGCCAGAACTGAGCCGTGGCCACCCAGACCTTGACCGATCGGATAGTTAGGCTTATGAGCAGCGGAAATAGTGGAGACTGAGCGTGGACCTGTTTGAGTTTCAGGCAAAGGAACTGTTCGCCGAGTACGGCGTCCCGGTACAGCGTGGCAAGGTCGCCCGGACGGCCGAAGAAGCGCGCGAGATCGCCGCGGAGTTCGCCGCGGAAGGCCATCCTCTGGTCGTGGTGAAGGCGCAGGTGAAAACCGGCGGACGCGGCAAGGCCGGCGGCGTGAAGCTGGCCCAGGGCCCCGATGAGGCCTACCACAAGGCCGGCCAGATCCTCGGCATGGACATCAAGGGCCACACCGTCTACACGGTCCTGATCGCCGAGGCGGTCGACATCGCGGCCGAGTACTACCTGTCCTTCCTGCTGGACCGGGCCAACCGCACGTTCCTGTCGATCTGCACGGTGCAGGGCGGCATGGAGATCGAGGAGGTCGCCCACAACACCCCGGAGGAAGTGGCGCGGATCTCCGTGTCGCCGATAGCCGGGGTGGACAGCGCCAAGGCGGCGGAGATCATCGTGGCCGGCCGCATCCCGGCGGAGGCCGCGGCCGGGGCCGCGCTGCTGGCCGAGCGGCTGTGGACCATGTTCGCCGACGAGGACGCCACGCTGGTTGAGGTCAATCCGATGGCGCTCACCGAGGATGGTCAGGTCCTGGCCGTGGACGGCAAGGTGACGCTGGATGACAACGCCGCGTTCCGCCAGCAGCACGCCCGCTTCGACGACGTCAGCAACACCGACCCGCTCGAGGCCAGGGCCAGGGAAAAGCACCTCAACTACGTCAAGCTCGACGGCGAGGTCGGCATCATCGGCAACGGCGCGGGCCTGGTGATGTCCACCCTGGATGTGGTGGCCTACGCGGGCCAGGAGTTCGGCGGGATCAAGCCGGCCAACTTCCTCGACATCGGCGGCGGAGCCTCGGCCGAGGTGATGGCGAACGGCCTGGAGATCGTGCTGTCGGACCCGAGCGTGCGCAGCGTGTTCGTGAACGTCTTCGGCGGGATCACCTCCTGCGACGCGGTGGCCAACGGGATCGTCTCGG
>Ga0302325_10018963_pt1 | contig 14484 bp, 16 predicted proteins | sample Palsa_T0_2_FD_201948 | JGI IMG/M metagenome (GOLD analysis project Ga0302325, IMG submission 201948) | Peat permafrost microbial communities from Stordalen Mire near Abisko, Sweden - Palsa_T0_2 | ecosystem: Environmental > Terrestrial > Soil > Palsa > Peat permafrost | place: Sweden: Abisko... | reverse complement strand
TCACGACGCCGCACCACCCTGCGCGACCAACGACTGCCGGACACGCACCGTGGCGCCGGGCATCAGCCGAAGCTGTCCATCGGTCACCACGGTCTCACCGGGATGCAGCCCGCTCAGCACAATCACCTCGCCACCGGTCGAATCGCCGAGTGTGACGTTGCGCGCCTGCGCCGCGTTACTCGCATCGACGACGTAAACATATGGTCCGTCCTGCCCGGTCTGAATCGCCTGCATTGGCACTACGAGTGCATCGGGATGCTCGCCGAGGGTCAGCGCGACGTTGACGAATTCGCCTGGCCAGAGCTGCTCCTCTTCGTTGGTGAAGAGGCCCTTGAGCGTGATCGTGCCGGTCTGCGAATTGACGCTGTTGTCGATAAAGACCAGTCGACCCTGCGACGGTGACGCGTTCTGGTTCGGCGGTGTGGCCGCCACCGTTAGCTGATGGCCGTCGGAGATGGCTTCGCGGACGCTGGGTAGTTCGTCTTCGGGCAGCGAGAAATTCACATAGATGGGCTTGGTCTGATTGATAACGACCATTTCGGTCGAGCTATCATTGGCCTTGACGAGATTGCCCGGATGGAGCTTGAGATCGCCGGTGCGGCCTTCGATCGGCGAATAGATCGATGTGTAGCCGAGATTGATACGGGCGGTCTCGACGGCGGCCTCATCGGCGGCTACGGTTGCCCGCCCCTCCGCGGCCGTGGCGTGCGCCTGATCCGACTGCTCGCGCGAACCGACGCCCTGTTCCAGCAGGAAGGCGAAACGCCGTTCGTCGGTCTCGGCCTGAGCCATCTGGGCGCGATCGCGCTGGAGATCGGCCTCCGCCGAAGCCAGAGCGGCGTCCAACGGCTTGGGATCGATCGTAAAAAGAAGCTGGCCCTCGTGAACTTCATCGCCCTGGCGGAAATGCACAGCGAGCAGCTTGCCATCCACGCGTGCCTCGATCGCGACGGTCGAATAGGGATCGACGGTGCCGATCGCACGCAACTCGTTGGGCACGTTCTTGCGCTCGACTTTGGCAACCAGGACCGGGAAGGTCTGATGGCCGTAGTCGGCGCCGGCGCCGCTCTCGCGGTGGCATCCCGGGAGGATCGAAAGAGCCAGGCCCACCGCCATCGCAGTCACGCATGATAGCGTGGACCGCACATTATTTAGACGACGCCGAATCAACTAGACTCCATCCCGGGTATCAGCACTGCGATAATCAGGCGACTCAATGCCCGCGACCCGCCACTCTATCACTTGACTATACTGCTTGAACAAATTCGCCTCGCAATGCTTTCACACCGGAATTATGTTCTCGAAGAGCTATATTTGGTGATGTCGCCCTATAGGAGGGTACGCCGTTGATTGAGCTTCGAAAGCTGGGCAAGTCGGGTCCGATGGTTTCCACATTGGCGCTCGGATGCATGGGGATGTCTGAGTTCTACGGCGCTACCGACGAAAGCGAGGCTATTGCGACGATCCATCAGGCGGTCGATCGGGGTATCAATTTCATCGACACCGCCGACATGTACGGCCCGTTCACCAACGAACGGCTGGTGGGCCGGGCGATAGGCGACCGGCGGGATCGCGTCGTGCTGGCGACCAAGTTTGGCCATATGCGCGGCACCGATGGCGCCCGGCTCGGGATCAACGGCCGTCCCGAATACGTGCGCAAGTCGTGCGACGCGTCGCTGGAGCGACTCGGCGTCGATTACATCGATATTTATTATCAGCATCGGGTCGATCCTGAGACTCCGATCGAAGAGACGGTGGGCGCGATGGCCGAGCTGGTTCGCGCCGGGAAGGTGCGCTACCTCGGGCTGTCGGAAGCGGCGGCGACGACGATTCGACGCGCGAGCGCGGTCCATCCAATTACCGCGCTGCAATCGGAATATTCGCTGTGGAGCCGCGAGATCGAAAATTCAATTCTGCCCACGATTCGCGAGCTAAGTATCGGCCTGGTCGCCTATGCGCCGCTGGGTCGCGGCTTCCTGACGGGACGCTTTCACCGCGCCGAAGACGTGCCCGCCGCAATGGATACCCGTAGCGGACTGCCGCGGTTTCAGGCGGGGAACTTCGAGCAAAACATCGCGCAGGTGGAAAAGCTCAAGGCGATTGCGTCGGCGCTAGAATGCTCGCCCGCCCAGCTCGCGATCGCGTGGCTGCTCACGCGGGGTGACGACATCGTTCCGCTGTTCGGCACCAAGCGGCGCACCTACCTCAAGGAGAACCTCGCAGCGATCGCGGTTCCGCTCGGAGCGAAGGAATTGGCCGAGCTGGATGGAATATTCATCCCCGGCCGCGGCGCCGCCGCCGGGGATCGCTACCCCGGCATGCGCAATATAGATCGCGGCTAGCTGGCAGGGGTAGCCGGCGTGGCCAGCTCGCGCAGTTAGCTGGCGCGGCTGACGTGCGACGTCAGCGCGGGCGGCGATCGTCGACGACGCCTGCGCGAATCAGTACGGGCTGGGCGGCGAGGGCGGGACCGGAGGCGAACCGCCGGCCGGAGCGCCGCTCATTGCGCCCGCTGCCCCACTGCCGACAGCGCCAGCCGCTGAATTGCCCATAGCGCCGGCAGCCCCGCTACCCATAGCGCCGGAAGCGGCTGGAATGTTCATCGCAGAGCCAGCCGCGGCAGGTGCGCCCACCGCACCGGCTGCACCGGACATCGCGCCGGACTCGGCGCCGGACGCGGCACCGTTTATCATCTGGCCGGCAGGGCTCGCGACCGCCGCGGGAACCTGGGCGTGGGCTGCGGGCGACCAGGCCATTGAGCCTGAGAAAACGATCGCCGCGCAGACTCCGAAAGCTATTGTGCGTTTTCGCATGGTAAGGTCTCCTCTTATATCCCCCGAAAATTCGAACTTAAGGTGTCAGCCTTCAATGCAGCCGCCAATGGAACCACGTTGATCATCAAACAGTTCCCGGCTTGCGTCCCACGTGCACCGCGATAAGGCCAAAGTTGAAGAGCCGGAAGCCTGTGTCGACGAAGCCGGCTTGGGACATCATTGCGGCGAGCCGGCGCGCATCGGGATGCCGCCGCAACGAGTTGGGTAGATATCGATAGGCGGCATAATCGCCGCTGATCACACCGCCGATGATTGGCACGATCCAGTTGAAATAGGCAAGGCACAGCGGGCGCAGTACTGACGGCGGATGAGTCACGTCGAGGCAGGCAATCCGGCCGCCGGGCTTCAAAACGCGATAGAACTCGCGCAGGGCGCGCGGCAGATCGACCAGGTTGCGCAACAGAAACCCGTTGACCAGCGCGTCGAACGACTCGCTGGCGAAGGGCAGGGAGAGGGCGTCGCCGGCGACGTATCCGGCCGGCGCACGATCGGCCCCATTGAGCGCCGGTTTGGTCGCTGCGACGTCGAGCATCGCGCGACAGAAATCAACGCCCACCACCCGGCGCGCGCCCTGCCGCATCAGCTCGAAGGCAAGCTCGCCGGTGCCGGTTGCCACATCGAGGGCGACCGCGTCGTGGGGCTGAACCATAGCGATCGTGGCACGGCGCCATCGCCGATCCATCCCGAAGGTCATCGTGCTGTTGACGAGGTCGTAACGCGGCACGATCCGAGTGAACATCGAGCGGATCTGGGCGGCGCGGGCCGGACCCTCTAACGCGGAACCGGCGATAACAGGCCCGGTCATTTTCGACACAGGAGACAATTCGACACAGAGAAATACCGGTCCCGTTTTCCGCGCGCGACGCGAGCTAGACGACCATCATAGCGTCAAAGCCCTTGCGGAACAGATCGAGCATCACGGCCGCCTCGGCGACGAATTCGCGCCGCTCGTAGTCGTCGCGGATTAGCTGATCGACGAGCTTATGACCGGTCTCCTCGTGCTCTTCGTCGGCTTCGACGTGGACGGAAAAAAAGCGGGCCGCTTCCGGCGTCATCCCGTAGTGGGTCGTGACACCCTCGAACATTTTGCGATATGCGGCGCGCTCGCAGCCTTCCGCCATGCCGAGAGTGCCGATGTAGCGAGGTTTGGCGCGGCAAATCCGCCAGATATCGGCGTTGAAGGCGCGTGCCGCCGGGGAGGGACTTGAATGCTCGAGCTCTTCGAGCGGCAATCCTAACCCGTCGCGCCAGAACTCATGCATCAGATCGGCGTGGCCGTTGCTTTTCGTATAGAGGCCGAGCGCCTCCTCGGCGAAATTCTGCGCCACCATGCGGGCACCATCGCGATCGAGCGGCAGCATCTCGAGATATGCCTGCGCCATCAGCGCACCGGCATCGCGGATGGTCATCTCGTAATGCTCGACCGAGTAGCGCTTCAGATGCTCGCGAGTCGCCTTGCCTTCATGGACCAGATTGATAAACGGATGGTTCTCCAGGTCGAAGGTTTTGCGCAGATCGCGGAGCTCGCGTTTGAACGTCGCGTTGTCCATCGGTAGTCCTCCCCCAAGGCCCCAAGGATAGATTCGGACCCGATCTTCTCCGACCGTTCCGCGATTCGCAAGCGTCGATAGGCCCGTGAAACGGGGGTCGGAGATCTCCGCCTTTACGATTTGTCGTCGAAGTCGCCATCCTGGTAGCGGGTCAGATAGACGTAATCGGCGCGCGGCGGCGCGAAGATGTCGACGTTGAGCACGACCTCGGTGCCTTTCACCCACGCCGTATGCATCGCGTCGGGCGGAATCCGCACGACTGTGCCGGGACCGGCCTCGATCTCTTCACCGTCGATCTCGAAGACCATCGTGCCTTCGAAAACGAAACTTAACTGGTCAAACGGATGGTTATGCGGCTTGGGCGTGGGCTGGCCGGGGTTCACCCAGTTGAGCGTAACGATCGAATTGTCGCCGCGAATAGCGGTGCGTTCCAGCCGCCCGTCGCCAACGGTCTCGCGCGGCATTTGGTCGAACCTATACAGCTTTGCCTTGCTCTTCATTAAAATACTCCGTGCTTTTTTGCAGGGATGACTCGACAGATGAACCTATGTCAAGTTTATCTGTATTGGGGACCTTTGGGGACTTAGCGCTAGTGGAGCGAAGCGGGCTAGTGGAGGCGAGTCTGCGAGCTGCGTAGGAAATCTTGAACCAGGCGAGTCTGCGAGCTGCGGTAGAAATCTTTGAGCCAGGCGAGTCCGCGAGCTGCGTCGAGGATGTTTGGCCCGGCCTGAGCGCGAGCTGTGCTAACTATCTTGATTCGTGAGTGTTTTGGGGTCTTTGTTACTTCAGGGGGACTGAGAAACGATGAGCGTACCGACATCAAAAAAAATATGGCTGGTCAGGCACGGCGAGACCGAATGGAGCCTGTCGGGGCAACATACGGGTACCACCGACATCCCGATGACCGAGAAGGGCAACCGGCAAGCGATGGCGACCGGGCAATGGCTCGCGGCGCATAAATTCGCCCTCGTGCTGACCAGCCCGCGGACCCGCGCGCGCGAGACCGCCAGTATCGCCGGCTACGGCAACGTCGCGCAGATCGATATGAATCTGCAGGAGTGGGAATACGGCGTCTATGAGGGGCGTAAGACTGTCGATATCCGCAAGGAACGGCCGGGCTGGTTTATCTGGAAGGACGGTCCGCTCGAGGGCGAGACGATCGACCAGGTCGCCGCGCGAGCCGACGCCGTGATCAAACGCGCCACCGAAATCGACGGCCAGGTCGCGTTTTTCGCCCACGGCCATATCCTGCGTATTATCGGCGCCCGCTGGATCGGCCTGCCTGGCAATAACGGTCAGAAGCTGGGCCTCGATACCGGTTCGGTAAGCGTGCTCGGCTACGAGCACTCGCTGCCGGTGATCCGTGAGTGGAACACCGTCCCGCATCTCATCAGTAAGCACTGAGTAGAGTTCTCGAACAGCGGACTCCCGGCTACCCAGCCGGGAGTCCGCTGTGCGATTCAGCCCAGCTCGACGATCTTTTCCGGGAACCGATGGAGCCGTTCCGGAGCGCCGTTCCCAACCAGATAATCGTCGCAGATCCAGACCGTCGCCGACCTCGTGAAGTAGGTCGGATGGCACGCGAGCACCATGTTCGCCGCAAGGGGCATCGGCTCGTCGAAGCGCACCAGCGGCCGCTCGACCAGATCGTAACCCTGGCTGTGGCAGTATAGCCGGCCCTCCTCGGGCTTGCCGTTTTCGCGCATGAACCGATTGAACGACTCCCAGATGTCCTTGCACGATGCGCCCGGCCGCAGCATCCCGAGCGTGAAGTTGCGCGCCTCGGTCGCGAAGGCAACCTCGTCGCGCATCTCGTCGGTCGCCTTGCCGATAACGCAGGTGCGCGCAATCTCGGTATAGAAACCGCCGGCGCCGCTGTTTTCTACCAGCAGCGTGTAATGGTCGCCCTTGCGCAGGACGCGGTTCTGCGTATGCCGCCCGTTGGGAAACGCCGGCGTGCCGATCGGGCCCGACGCCGACAGATAGAGCCCCTGCTCGCTGCCGAGTTGATGGGACACGCGTTCGGCGACGGCGCCGATTTCCATCTCCGTCCGCCCCGGCTCGATCGCCGCGAAGGCCGCCTCGAGCGCCGCGTCCTGCATCAGCGCGGTCTTGCGGATGAGTTCGAGTTCATCGGCGCTTTTGACCGCCTTGATCCGATCGACCAGCTCGGAAGCCTCGACGAATTTCGCGCCGCTTAGCTCCCGCTTGAGATTTTCCGCAAAGGCGTGGCCGATCGAAAACGATCCGACCAGGCCGATCGCACCGCGTGCGTAAGGCTTGAGCGCCCGCGCCGCCAGTTCGGCGTCGTAGCCGGCGGTGAAATGGGCCGATACGTAGCTCGGCGTATGCATCACGCGCCGCACGCCGCGATAAAGTCCGTCGCCCCCGGCTGGCAGATCGCGCTCGGCGCCGAACGGTCCCTGGTTGATGATCGTCATGCCGTCGTCGCGCGGAAAAATCACCGTGAGCGGATAGCCGTTGGTGGCCGGCTGGTCGGAAAAATATTTGACGTAGCCGCCCATATAGTCGTCGCGATTCTGCATCACGAGCGCGTCGATATGCTCGCGTTCCATCGCGGCGCGGACGGCGTTCCATCGGCGCTCGAGCTCGGCGGTCGGAATCGGCGAATTTATCCTTTGGCTGTTGTCGTCCATCGGAGATCTCCCCCTTGCGCGCCTTCACGCGCGCCTCAGCGCGATTCGATCAGAACGAAGATGGAGCGCACGCAGATTTTCGATCCGATCCCGACTATCCGCAAGCTCCCGCGCTACCGAGGTGATGCGGGAAGTCTAAAGATACGCCGCAATGTTCGGTTCACAGATCGCGGCAGGCGCGATCGTCGTTCTCCGAGAGCCACTCCGACAGCGTATGCTCAAGCGCCGCAAGCCATTCGAAATCGATCGGTTCGCCGCCTGCGTTTGCACCGTCGGCCGCAGATTTCCCTTTTTTGATTCGTTTCGGCTTTTTCATAGCGGATCTCCGAGTGAGCACAGCTTGATAAACCAAGGTATTAGTCCGGGCGCTGCGCCGCCAGATACGCACGCTTCCGCCGCGGCACCACTCTCGGGGGGGGGCTTGTGAAAAAACTCTCACATCATGAAAGCCATAGTTTACGACCAGCCCGGCGATGAAAGCGTGCTCAAAATTGGCGACGCGCCCGACCCTGCGCCCTCATCGAATCAGCTCCTGATCCGCAACCATGCCGCCGGTATCAACCGCGCCGACCTGATGCAGCGCGAGGGGAATTATCCGCCGCCCCCCGGCGCCTCCGAAATTCTCGGCCTCGAATGCGCCGGCGAAGTCGTCGCGGTCGGCGCCGACGTCAAAGGATGGAAGCCCGGGGACCGAGCGATGGCGCTGATTCCGGGCGGCGGCTACGCCGAAAAAGCAGTCGTCCATTTCGGCTCGGCGATCAAGATTCCCAAGGCCATCAGCATCGAGGAGGCCGGCGGTATCCCCGAAGTCTATCTGACCGCATTCCTCAATCTCTTCATGCTCGGCGAAATACCGGACGGCGGATGGGCGCTGGTCCACGGCGGCGGCAGCGGCGTCGGCACGGCGGCGATCCAGATGCTGCGCGAGGCCGGGATGCATTCGATCGTCACCGCGGGATCCGACGAGAAATGCCGCCAATGCGTCGAGTTCGGCGCCGACGTCGCGATCAATTACAAGTCGGGGCCGTTTGCGCCTCAGGTTAAAGAGGCGACCGGCGGCCGTGGCGTCGATGTGCTGCTCGATATTATCGGCGCGCCCTATCTCGATCAGAATCTCGACTCGCTCACCCGTGGCGGCCGGATGATACTCGTCAGCCTGATGAAAGGACGGCGTGGCGAGATCGACCTGGGGAAGATTCAGCGCAACCATCTGCGCGTGATCGGATCGACGCTGCGATCGCGCCCCGTCGAGGAGAAGGCCGCGATCGTCACCTCGTTTCTGCGGCGTTTCGGCGCGGCGCTAGAAGCCGGCCGTATCCGTCCGCCGATCTACAAGACGGTTCCGCTGGCGCAGGCCGCCGAGGCCCATCGCATGATGGCCGCCAGCGAGCACTTCGGCAAAATCATCTTGAAGATCGAATGAGGAGCACGAGATTGGCGACAACGAAGCCTAAGTACGTCAAGAGCGGCGAGCCAGTCGCCTTTTAATGCTGAATGTCCAGTTCACGATAAAGCCGCCTGGTACGTCATGCGACTCAACGTCAGGGGTAAAGGCGAATATCGGGTGTACTGCGCATCATGTTCGAGGGAACGCCGGCCCAACAAGGCAACGAAGGAATAGCATCCTCACGAACCGAGCCGTCGCGCCGAGATCTTACCCTCTCCCTCATGGGAGAGGTCGCGCCGAAGGGGTTTCGACCCAAGGCGCGGGTGAGGGTCCTTCCTCAGGAAATAGCAGGCATTTTTATAGGGTCCCTCACCCGGCGCTCCGCGCCGTCCTCTCCCGACAGGGAGAGGATCCCGGAGGCGCACCCCGCACTCATGTCATTCTGAACGGGGGCCGCCGAAGTGAAGAATCTAAGACCACAAAGGTATCAGCAGCCGAGTCGCTCTCGCCTGTCGAATGACGGTGGTCTTAGATCCTTCGCTGCGCTCAGGATGACAAATTAGCGGCCGACACTCCGCTTCTGATCCTCTCCCGACAGGGAGAGGATCAGAAGCGGATGCCACCTGTAATCGCCGGATGTTATGCTGATGCGCGATGCGTCTGTCGGAACTCGATTACGACCTGCCTGAAGATCTGATCGCCCAGGAACCTTTGGTCCAGCGCGACGAGGCGCGGATGCTGGTCGTCGATCGAGCGCACGACACGATCGAACACTCGCGCTTCCGCAAACTCGGCAATTATCTTCGCGAGGGCGACCTGATCGTCCTTAACGATACGCGAGTCTTTCCGGCCCGCCTGATGACGCGCAAGGAATCGGGCGGGCGGATGGAACTCCTGATGGTACGGCAGGTCGAGGAGCCGCCGGGCGCCTGGCTCGCCCTGATGCGGACCCATCATGCGCCCGCGCCGCCCGCGATCCTCACGACGGAAGCGGGCGACGAGTTGAAAATCGTCCGCTACGACCGTCCGGGCCGGCCCGTCGTCGCCCCCGTCAACGGTCGCCCGATGTCAGCGCTACTCGACGGCAGCGGTCTGCTGGCACTGCCGCATTATATCCGCCGGCCGCCGGGTCCCGAGGATGTCGCCGAGTATCAAACCGTTTACGCGCATCAGGTGGGAGCGATCGCCGCGCCGACCGCCGGCCTGCACTTCACGAGCGAGTTGCTCGACGAGTTGCGCGGCGCCGGAGTCGGCGTTGCGCGGCTGACGCTCCATATCGGGCCGGGAACCTTTGTGCCGGTGCGCAGCGCCGACGTCGAGGGCCATACGATGGAAGCCGAATGGTATACGATACCGCCGCCCGCACTCGCGGCTATCGAACATGCGCGGCGAATCGGTGCGCGTGTGATCGCGGTCGGCACCAGCACGGTGCGCGCGCTGGAATCGTCGGCGATAACCGGCGACACGGAGGGATTTACGGGGCTCTTTATCGCGCCCGGCTTCCGCTTCAAGGCGGTCGATGCGATGATCACGAACTTTCACATGCCGCGCACGACCGTGCTCGCGATGGTGATGGCGATCGTGGGCCGCGACACGATCCTGGCCGCGTATCGCGAGGCGATCCGCCGCCGTTATCGATTTCTGAGCTACGGCGACTCCATGCTGATCCTCTGATGAGCAGCATCGCACCAGTCAGTATTGTCGTTACGGCGCATGACGGCGACGCCCGCACCGGCATTTTGCGTACGCCTCATGGCGACGTACCGACGCCCGCCTTCATGCCGGTCGGAACGCGCGCGGCGGTCAAGGCGATGGCTCCCGACGAGCTGTGGGATATCGGTTATCGGCTGATTCTGTCGAACGCGTACCATCTGGCGGTCCGTCCCGGCCCCGAACTGGTGAATCAGATGGGCGGGCTCGGCAAGTTCATGGGATATCGTGGCGCCACGCTCACCGATTCGGGCGGTTTTCAGGCGATGAGCCTGGCCAAAATAAACTCGATCAGCGAGGACGGTATCCGTTTCCGATCGCATCTCGACGGCGCCAGTATCATGCTGACGCCCGAGCGCGCGGTTGAAATTCAGCAGCTACTCGGCTCCGATATCATGATGGTGCTCGACGAATGCACGCCGTGGCCGGCGACCTTCGAGCGCACCCGCGCCTCCCTCGAAATGACGACGCGATGGGCCCGGCGCAGCCTGTCGGCGCGTCAAAATACGACGCAGGGGCTGTTCGGAATCGTCCAGGGTGGGACCTATTCGGCGCTGCGTCGCGAGAGCGCCGAACAAATCACCGGTCTCGAGTTCGACGGCTTCGCAACCGGCGGGCTGTCGGTTGGTGAGCCGAAAGATGCGATGATGGAGATGGCGGCGCTCTCGATATCGATGATGCCGACGGACCGGCCGCGCTACCTGATGGGCGTTGGCACGCCCGAGGATCTGCTCGCCGCAATCGCGATGGGCTACGACATGTTCGATTGCGTGCTGCCGACGCGCAATGCGCGCAACGGGAGCGCGTTTACCAGCACGGGCCGCTTGTCGATCAAGCAGGCAGCCCATTCGCGCGACGAGCGCCCGCTCGATGCCGAATGCGGATGCCGACCATGCTCGATGTATACGCGCGCATACTTACGTCACCTTTATTTAAGTGGTGAGATTTTGGCAGCACGCGCGTTGACTGAACATAATTTATATTACTACGCTCACTTGATGCGCAGCGCGCAAGCTGCTATCGCATCGTGCACCTTTGGAATGTTCGAGCGCCGCTTCAATGAACGGATCGCGGCGCAAGACGATCCCGGCAAGGCGAAACCATATGTGGCTTGAATCGGAAGCTTGGGCGGCGGGCGCTGCGCCTGCGCCGCAAGGCATGCAGCAGATACTCATAACGACGGTGGCGCCGCTCGCGCTGCTGATCGTCATCTTTTATTTCATGCTGATTCGTCCGCAGACCAAGCGGGCGGGAGATCATGAAAAGATGCTCAAGGCTCTCAAGCGCAACGATGAAGTCGTGACCAATGGCGGCTTGATCGGACGGATTGCCGAAATCGGCGACCGTGTACTGACGCTCGAAATTGCACCCAACGTGCGAATCCGCGTCGAACGCGCGCAGGTGATGTCACTGTCGAGTTACGGCAAGACCGCAGGCGCGAAGAAGGAATAGCGCCGGCACGCCGAGCCGGCGCACGGGACATCGGCAAGGACGACATCGTTTGGATACCAGCAGCAGCAATCAGAATATTTTTCCGATTCTCATCCTGACCGCCCTGATCGTGGCGTTTCTCTATATGCACTTTTCGGGCGGCAGCGGCCGCGCCCGGCTCTATCTGGCCGGCGTCATCGCAGTGCTGGCGGTCGTCCTGCTGCTGCCCAGTCTCGACGTGCCGCTGCCCGATTGGTGGACGTCGGCGTTCCCGACGCCGAAAATCCAGCTCGGCCTCGATTTGCAGGGCGGCAGCCATCTGCTGATGGAAGTAAAGCTCGATGACGCGGTGCAGACGGCGCTGCGGCGGCGTGGCGACGATCTGAAGCGCCAGTTCACTGACGACAAGATTCCATTTGCCTCGGTGGCGCAGGACGCCAACGGCAACCCAATCATCACGCTCAAGAGCGACGACGACCGATCGGCGTTTCTCGACGAGATGTCCAAATGGTTCCCCGACCTGACCGTCAATTCGACCGAGAGCGGCACCGCGCCGTCCTACGCGCTGGCGTTCAAGCCGAGCGAGCTTCAGAAAGTGCGCGAAGATGCGATGGATCAGGCGCTCGAGACGATCCGCAACCGTATCGACCAGCTTGGCGTGCGTGAAACCACCGTGCAGCGTGAAGGTGAGGATCGTATCCTGGTACAGCTCCCGGGAATCCAGGATCCCGAACAAGCCAAAGAGTTGATCGGCAAGACGGCGGTCCTCGAATTCAAGCTTATCGACAGCGACCATAGTGTTGCCGACGCGCTCAAAAATGGACCGCCGGCGGGCGACGAAATCCTCTATGGGCGTCCCGAGCCGGGCGGCCCGCAACCGTACCTGGTCGAAAAGCCCGTGCTGATGACGGGCGATACCGTTACCGATGCGCGCGTGCGGCCGGGTGGTCGCGACGGCGGAACGTATGTGTCTGTCGATCTGAACCGCCGGGGCGCCGATATCTTCGACGCGCTCACGGCGGCCAACGTAGGGCGGTTGCTCGCTATCGTACTCGATAACACGGTTTATTCAGCCCCCGTCATCAAGGAGCGAATCCCAGAGGGGCACGTCCAGATAAGCGGTAACTTCTCGATCGAAGAGGCGCACGAGCTCGCGATCGTCCTGCGATCGGGTGCGCTGCCGGCGCCGGTCAATATTATCGAGGAGCGCACGGTCGGGCCGTCGCTCGGCCGCGACTCGATTCGCCAGGGTGCGCTATCGTTTGTCGTCGGTGCGATGGCGGTGCTCGTCTTTATGCCGCTTTACTACAGTGGCGCGGGAATTCTGGCTGATTTCGGACTGACCCTCAATATTCTGCTGCTTACCTGTGTGATGGCCGCGATGGAGGCGACGCTGACACTGCCGGGAATAGCCGGAATCGTCCTGACGCTCGGCATGTCGGTCGACGCCAACGTGCTGATTAACGAGCGAATGCGGGAGGAATTGCGCGCCGGCAAGAGCCCGCGGGAGGCCGTCCGGCTCGGCTATGAGCGGGCCTGGTCGGCGGTGCGCGATTCAAACATCTCGACCTTCGTCGCGGGGCTGATTCTGTTCCAGTTCGGCACCGGGCCGGTCAAGGGCTTCGCTGTAACTTTATGCGTGGGTATTCTAACCGGACTGTTCTCGTGTATTGTGGTCACTCGGGCTTGGTATGATTATCTTATAAGCCAACGTCGTCTCACGGCTATAAGCGTCTGATTTTTAAGGGTTTTTGATTCATCTGGACGATTTTTTGTTCGTTCACGGGATTTTTGCTGTCGGCGACTTTTGTCGGTTAGGCGACAGTTACCATTTAGAGTAGATTGGGCGGCGGGTCCGGGTAAGGTGGGTCGCGGTTTCGTTACGGCCGCTTTCGGTTCAAGATTGACTTGGCGAGCGGGAGAGTATTACAAAAGCCTGTTCACGCGCCCTGACGAGAGGCGCTTCTTCCGATGGCATTAGCTGATAAAGACGACGTACTCCTGAATTCGCGCGAAGTTGCGTTCCTGCTCGATTTGAGTCCGGATACCGTCAACGAGTTCGCGCGGCGGAGTATCCTGCCGGCTTTCAAAAAAGGCCGCCAATGGCGTTTCCGCAAACGCGATATCGCGTCCTTCAAACGTCAAATGCGCGGCGTCAACGCGGCCGCGTGACCTTGACGGCGTGACCACTGACATGACGATGGGTGGAGCGGGGCGGCAGATGATCAGATCATTCAACTTGTCCTCAATGGTTGCACGCGAGGTGTGTATCGATGGCCGCACCGCATGAGAGCCGGGTCTACTCGGATCTTTCCCGCTTCTACGACTCGGTTTTCGGCCGGGCCTTCGTCGATCATGAGCATGAGGTGATCGAGGCTACCAATTGGCGCCCCGGTCAGCAGGTGCTCGAAGTTGGCGTCGGTACTGGAATTTCGCTCGACGCCTATCCGCCGTACGTCCACGTCGTCGGTATCGATCCGTCGGCCGACATGCTCAAGCATGCGACCGAAAAGGTGCGGGAAAACGGCTGGGGCCATGTCGAGTTGCATCAGGGCGACGCCCAGGCGCTTGAGTTTCCCGACAACACCTTCGACTACGTATGCTCGTTCCATGTGATGACGGTGGTGCCCGACCCGGTGCGCAAAATGACTGAGATGGTCCGCGTATGTAAGCCGGGCGGCCGCATAATCGTGATCAATCATTTCGCCAGCCCACATCCGGTACTTTATTTTTTCAGCAAGATGATCAACCCGGTCACCCAGTTGCTCGGATGGACGACGCGGCTGCGTGTGCGCGATGTACTCGACGGCCACCCGATCAACGTCGAGCGCAACGAGAAGGTCTCGCGGCTATCGGTCCATAGCGTGATCATCGCCCAGAAGGAGCCGCTCAACGGTCATTCCTGAATTCTTGCT
>Ga0302325_10018962_pt1 | contig 14484 bp, 13 predicted proteins | sample Palsa_T0_2_FD_201948 | JGI IMG/M metagenome (GOLD analysis project Ga0302325, IMG submission 201948) | Peat permafrost microbial communities from Stordalen Mire near Abisko, Sweden - Palsa_T0_2 | ecosystem: Environmental > Terrestrial > Soil > Palsa > Peat permafrost | place: Sweden: Abisko... | reverse complement strand
ATCCGCGATCAGCACCACGCCGACGAGCAGCAGGAATGAGAGCGCCAGAATCTTGATCGTCGGATGCCGGTTGACAAACTCGCCGATCGGTCGCGCGGCCAGGAGCATGACGCCCATCGCCAGGACCACGGCGGCGATCATCACGCCGATGTGCTGGGCGAGGCCCACGGCCGTCACCACCGAGTCGAGCGAGAAGACGATATCGATCAGGACGATCTGGATGATCACCAGCCGGAACGAAACGCCGTCCTTCTCCAGGCGCCCGGCGTCTTCCACTTCCACGGCACGATGAATTTCGTGCACACTCTTCCAGAGAAGGAAGAGGCCGCCCGCGATCATCACCAGGTCCCGGCCCGTGAAACCGTGGCCAAACGCAATAATCAGCACGGTCGTAAATCGGGCGAGCGCAAAGATCGAGCAGAGCAACAGGATGCGCGTGACGAGCGCCAACAACAGGCCGGTCGTCCGCGCGCGGCCCCGCTGCGCGGCCGGCAATTTGTCGGCGAGGATCGCAATGAAAATGACGTTGTCGATCCCAAGCACGATTTCGAGGGCGGTCAGCGTGAGCAGGCTGATCCAGATATTCGCGTCGGTGATCCACGGCATGGGTGCGTAGAAAAAGGCGCGGCTCGCGAGGCCGTAAAGGCAAATCGCCGGCGAATGAGTTTCACGTTTCTGGTTTCTAGTTTCTGGTTTGTCCCCTTCGCGAAATGGACCGGCAATGGGTATCTACCTAAAGTTCAGGGCCCTTGTTTGTCCGCCGCAGGCGTTTCATCTTCGGCGCGTCGAATCCAGAAACCACAAACCAGAAACCCCCATGCCCCGCCTTTCCCGCCGCCGCTTTCTGACCAGCGTCACCGCGGCCTGCCTCAGTACCCCGCGGTTCGCCGGCGCCGCGGCGGACAATGGGAAGCTTGAGATCGTCGTCGACAATGGAGGGTGGGGCCGGGTTTCGACCGCGGACATTCGGGCGGTGCTGCGTTCGACCGCGGCAGAGGTCTGGCCCTACTGCGCGGGCGAACGCCTTAAGCCCATTCGTGTTTATCACCGCGATGATTTTCCGCTGACCGAGTTCCTGCACGACTGGCGCGGGCGGATCCGCATTGGCCTGCACTGCGGCGATTCGCGTTGGAACCAGATGGCCTTTCAATTCGGCCACGAATTCTGCCACGCGCTGGCCCAGCACACCGCCATTGCCCTTCGCGGCTGGCATCCGCCGCAGCACGCGAACCTCTGGTTCGAGGAGAGTCTTTGCGAAACCAGTTCGCTCTTCGTCCTGCGCCGGCTGGCGGTGAGCTGGCAGCAGCAGACGCAATTCGACGTCTGGCGGAACTACGCTCCGGCGATGGCCAGCTACGCCGGCGACAGGCTGGCTTTCCCGGAGCACCAGCTTCCCGCCGGGACAACATTTTCAGCGTGGTTCCGGGAAAACGAACCGGCCCTGCGCGCCGATGCCCGGTTGCGGGAAAAGAACGTGATCGTCGCCCGGCAAATGTTACCGCTTTTCGAAGCCGAGCCGGCGGGCTGGGACGCGATGTGCTACCTGAATCTCGGGGCGCATCAGCAGGGCAAACCGCTCGCCCAGCACCTCACCGAGTGGCAAAATAACAGCCCGGCGGAGGTGCGCCCGTTTCTGGGGAAGATCGCGGCGCTTTTCCCGGCAGGGCCAGCACCGGCGCCGGCTGCCGCCTCGGCTTAGCCGTCTCCCTGGCAAGTGAATCGCACTTGACCCGGTTTCACTCCGCGGCCATGTGCGAGCTTCATGATGCTGCCTTCCCACCTGCCCCGGCGCGTTCCCGGCTCGCGCGTTTCCCGGCGCAGCATGCTCAAGGCCGGGGCCGCCTTCGCGGCCAGCCTCAGTCTGGGCCTGCGCCGCGCACGCGCGGCCAACGACGCCGCGGACGCCGCCAGCAAGGTCCACGATGAAGTCTGGCGTCGCTTCGTTGATGAACACGACATCCTGCTCGACTACACCGATTTCGACGGCTCCTTTCCCCGGCCGAAGGCCGAGGAGTGCCGGGAAGACAAGCCCAACGCCCTGGGTTGGTGGACGCCGATCGAGAATGGCGCGATGTTCAACGGTCTTTACCTGGATGCCGCGGCGCATCGCTGGAAAATCTCCCGTGCCGAAACCGATAAGGAACGAGCCCGGCGCATGGCGAACGCCCTGCTCTTCCTTGCCTCGCTCGGGTCGCCCGGTTTCGTCGCCCGTGGTGTCGCCGACGATGGAAAAACACCCTATCCGATGGGCTCGAACGACCAGACTTCACCGTGGTTCTACGGACTCTGGCGTTTCCTGCGCGAGGGGTTGGCCACGCCCGAGGAGCACGAGCGCATTGTCGGCCGGATGACCGAAGTCGCAAATGTGCTGCAGTTGACTGGCTGGCTCATGCCCTGCAACAACGGCGCGCCGGCTCCATTCCGCGGCAGTTTCAAGGGCTTCACCTGGGACAGCGCGCCACGCCTGCTCTTCGTGCTCAGGGCCATGCACAGCCTCACGCGCGACCCAAAATGGGCGGAACTGTATCAAACCGCGCTGCAGGAACGCGGTGGCACACCCGCGCTGAGCCGCCTGGAAATCTGCGCCCGGGGAATGCAGTTCCGCGGGACCAACCGCCAGTCCTGGACCGGCTCCGCGAGCGTCGTCTGCCTGCGCGGCCTCTGGGAAATGGAAAACAACCCGGAATATCTTCGCGCCTACACGCAGGGCCTGGCGGCGAGCCTCAATCTCGCCGTCGGTGGCCTCTCACTGGCCGCCGGATTCGACAACGAGGCCACCGCCCCGTGCCTGCTCAACTGGCGCACCCTCAACCTGTGGTGGCAGCCCCAGCATTCCGAAGCCGAGGCCGTCGCCGTCGCCGAGCGCCAGGCAAAGGAGTTGGGCCGCCTTTCGCCGCGCCGGGGGCCGGAGTTTAATCTCGTCCGCGAATCCCTCTTCTCCGCCTGGATTGTCACCCTCTGCCCCGACCGGACGCTGGTCCAAACGCACCGCGAGGCCATCCTGGGAGCCATCCAGCATTTCGACTACAAGCGGCTCTACTATTCCCAATTCTTCCCCGCCGAATCCGCAGCCTACCGCTTGCAGCTGCTCGATCGGGGATAACGGCAGCACGGCCTTCATCCGGGGGCTAAAGGCCAACATCCAATCTCCGCACCTACCACGCCCAAAATGCTCGCGCCAGAGTGGAAGCAGCACGAAGCCATTTCGACGTTGCCAGCCGGAGGTTGATGCGCCTCGGGCGCAGATATTCGCGAAGCGGCCGTTGGACGTTCGCAAAACGCCGTCTTCTGGGAGTAGCACATCCGTAAGGGGGCTTTCTGGCGAACTTTAGGCAGAAGTATGACACCGGCCCTGCTCTCGAGAAAGCGCGTCAATGTGCGGCCGGGGGCCGATTGTTTCGTGGTCATGGTGGACGAAGAGCCTGTCTTGCGGTGCATGATCCGCCGGCAGGCGTTGCGCTATGCGGTGCTGGTCCGGCGGGCGCTCCAGCGTGCCGGGGATGGCAGGCCACCCCTTTGACTGTCCGGAAGCCAAAAATTAGTCGCCCACGCCCAAAACATTCCTTGCCACGCGGGGTTTTAGGCTTATCCTTTCGCCCCTCTTTTCCCCCGTTGTTGGCGCTGGCTTTGTTGGCTGCGTCCGGTGGGAGAGGATCAATCGGAACCCGTGGTTAGTCTATGAATAAATCCATGTTAGAAATGAAGGACCTCATCGCGAAATCTTTTCGCGAGTTCAGAGAAGGACAGATCGTCAAGGGCCGCATCCTGGAAGTGCGCCCGCGCGAAGTACTCGTCGACATCGGCTATAAATCCGAGGGCGCCATCCCCCTGAGTGAATTTGACGAAAGCGAAGACCTGCAAGTCGGCGATGAAGTGGAAGTGCTCATCCTGCGCCTCGAAAACGAAGAGGGCTCGGTCATCCTCTCCAAGGAAAAAGCCGCCTACCGCCAGAACTGGGAGAAGATCGTGAAGGTCTTCCAGGGCGATGGGCTCATCAAAGGCAAGGTGAAGGCCGTCGTCAAGGGCGGCCTCACAGTGAACATCGGCGTCGAAGCCTTCCTCCCCGGCTCGCAAATCGACGTCGTGCCGCCGAAGGATCTCCAGCAGTTCGTCGGCAATACCTACGATTTCAAGATCGTCAAGATCAACGACGACCGCAAGAACGTCGTCCTTTCCCGTCGCGAACTTATCGAGGCGGAACGCGCGGAAAAGCGCCAGCGCTTCATGGACACCATCAAGGTTGGCGACACCGTCAAGGGTGTGGTCAAGAACCTCACCGATTTCGGCGCCTTCATCGACCTCGACGGCATGGACGGCCTCCTGCACATCACCGACATGACCTGGGGCCGCCTCGGCCACCCCAGCGAACTGGTCAAAGTCGGCCAGGAACTCGAAGTCGTCGTCCTCGATATCAACAAGGACAAGGAGCGCGTCTCCCTCGGCCTCAAGCAGACCCAGAAAAATCCCTGGGAAGAAACCGAACAACGCTTCCCCGTCGGCTCGAAGGTCAAGGGCAAGGTCACCAACCTCGTCCCGTACGGCGCGTTCGTCGAAATCGAGGACGGCGTCGAAGGCCTCATCCACGTCTCGGAACTCTCCTGGACCAAGCGCATCACCCGTCCCTCGGACGTGCTCACCGTCGGCCAGGAAATCGAAGCCGTGGTCCTCGGCGTCAACAAGGAGGAGCAGAAAATCTCCCTCGGCGTGCGCCAGCTCGAACCCAATCCTTGGGACGAGATCGAGCATCGCTACCAGATTGGCCGCCAGGTCAAGGGCGTCGTCCGCAACCTCACCGCCTACGGCGCCTTCGTCGAACTCGAGGAAGGCATCGACGGCATGATCCACGTCTCCGACATGTCGTGGACCAAGAAGATCAATCACCCCTCCGAAGTCCTCAAGAAGGGCGACGAAATCGAGGCCGTGGTCATCGACATCGACAAGCAGAACCAGCGTATCAGCCTCGGCGTCAAGCAGCTCGAAGGCGATCCGTGGAAGGAGATCGAGTCCAAGTACAAGATCGGCGACCTCGTCAAAGGCAAGGTCTCGAAGATCACCACCTTCGGCGCGTTCCTCGCGCTTGACGGCGACATCGATGGCCTCATCCACATCTCGCAAATCAGCGAAGACCGCGTCGACAAAATCAAGGACCACCTCAAGCTGGGCCAGGAAGTCGAAGCGCGCGTCATCAAAGTCGACAAGAGCGAACGCCGCATCGGCCTCTCCCTGAAGGCAGCGAACTACAGCGAAGAAGACATCAAGCGCGAAGCCGCCGCTTTCGACGCCCTCAAACCGGGCGAAGACATGGTCGGCCTCGAGCAGGCCTTCGCCGCCGCCGCCGCCGAGGAATACCGCCCCGGCGACTCCAAGCCGAAGAAGTAGTCCGATGCCGGACTGGCGGGAAACCGCCCGTCCGGCCCGCAGCTGCCTCTTCCAAATCGCAATCCATCACCAAGCGCTGCCGGGAAACCGGCAGCGCTTTTGCTTTCGGCGTTGCCATTCAGCGCGTCGCCGCACGACTTCCGGGGACCGCACGCGCGGCGTGCTGGTCTCGGCGCCCCCCGCCGAGACGAACTCCTGTCGTCTTCCCGATCTCATCCAGGAGCAGTTCTCGCCTGCGCAATCTGGCATCCCGCCGAATTGCCCCACAAGACCTTCCCCCTCCCAAAAGGCGAAATCGCGGATGATCGCTAATGGGCACGAATAAGGAACAGCTCGGATACGACCGCCCCGACATCGTTCGCGCTTAGTCACGTTCATTCGCCATCGAGAACCAACTTTCAAGCCGCTCCAGGGCGCGGTGACGCATCCCGGATTTACTCCCGCTTGCGGCGCCGGATGCCGAAGAATTGCGCGACGAGCCGGTCGAGCAGGCGAATGGGCAGGAGCCGCGGAATCGTCCAGTTCGTCAGGCGCTGAGGAACGATGGCGGAATGGACCGGAGGCCGGGCGGCCGTGAGGGCGCGCCAGACCGCTTCCCCGATGACTTCCGGCGGCAGTCCGCGCTTCGTTTCCCTGCCCGCGAAATGCTCGAACCTGGCGAGCGCCTCCGCGTAGGGCGTATCGCGGAACCGTTCGGTCACGCCCGCTTCGGCTTTCTGCCAGATCGGCGTCTCCACGAATCCGGGCCGAATGACAATGACGTCGATGCCGAAGAGAATGAGTTCGCGACGGAGGCTTTCGGAGAATCCCTCCAGGCCGAATTTGGAGGCCGCGTAGGCGCCGATGAACGGTCCGGCGATTTTGCCGGCGGTGGAACTGATATTGACGATTCGGCCGGGATCGCCTTTTCGCGCCGGATCGGCGCCGAGCAGCGGCAGGAAGGCCTTGGTCACGATCATGGGGCCCACGAGGTTGACCTCCAGTTGGTGGCGAAACTGGTCGGTCGAAAGATAGGCCAGCGGGCCGGCCACCTCGATGCCGGCATTGTTTACCAGGCCGTCGAGCGTGGGGGCGCCCAGATGCCGGGCCACCGTTTCCGCGGCGCGTTGCACGGCGGCTTCGTCGGTAACGTCAAAAAGCAGCGGGACAAACGATTCACCCAGCTCGCGTTGCACGCGATCGGCATCGCTCTGCCGGCGCACGCTGCCGAAAACCCGGATGCCGCGTTCGATGAGCACCCGGGCGCAGCCGAATCCGATCCCGCTGGAAACGCCGGTGATGACGACCTGTTTCATCGAGGCAGCAGAACAGCAGCGCGCGTGAAAGGCCAGTCAGACCGGCGAGCGCTCCGCCGATCTCCGGTTTTGCCGCACCTGGCGCGCAAGGCGTCAGCGGTTGGCGGGCGACACGTTCGCGGGCGGAGACGTTCGTGTGTCTCTACGCTTTTTCGGCGCACCGGCCGACCGCGGCTCGGTGGTGGAAGCTCTCCAGGGCGGGAGGTCGGAATCGAGGAACCCAAGAGCGTGCATGGGCTTGATGACGCGGACGCCTTCGCGCACCTGCGTCTCCTGGATCTGCTCGCGCAGTTGCTTCATCTTCGTCCAGTGCACCTTGGGCCGGAAATGGTGTTCGGCGTGGTAGCCATTGTTGAACCAGATGAGGTTGTACCATTTGGCGTAGGAACTGACGCCCCAGGCGATGGGTTTGTCGGGATTGCCTCCATAGTGGAGGAAGAAACCGTTCAGGTAGGTGAGGCAATGCCCCAGGTAGTAAAAAGGGAGAAAGAAGACCCAGAATTTCCAATTCAAGATGAGCCCGACGACGATGGTGGCAACGAGGCTGGCGATCTCGGCGACGCCCCACCCGGCATCGACGGGATTTCTCCTTTTGATCTCCCGATAAATGGCCTTCGGGTCGTCGCGCAGGTAACTCAGGAAGGTATAGCGCCACGGGTTTTCCGCCGCGCCGTTCTGCCCATGACGGTAAATGGAGACCCAATCGTAAACTTGGCCGTCCTCGTCCGGCCGGTCGCTATTGCCCAAGTGATGCCGGTGATGGATGTATTTGTAGAAAGTCTGGGAAAAGCCGAGGGTCACGGACTCCATGATCGCAAAGAGGCGGTTCAGCATCCGCGATTTGAAGAACGGATTGTGGATGAGGTTGTGCGAGACGCCGTTGATATTCCACGAGACGCTGATCGAATAGAGGAGCCCCATGCCGATCAGCAGCCACCATGGGGCGAACGGAAAGACGAAGAAAAAGGTGACGACGTAGGCGAAGTGCAGCACACCGCAGAGCACGGCGACGGCATCCCATTTCGAATAGGCCAGAAGCTTCATCGGCGGCACGCTTTCGGAGCACGCCAGCGAATGTCAAGCGCACTTTTGGCCACCGGGAGATAAACGAGTGTCAGAGGGCGTCACTCGTGCCACCCGCGCCAGATCCACACCAGCGTATCGGCCAGGGTCTGGTTGAAGACTTTGCCGTCGCAGTGGCCGGTAGCCTTGCTGAAGACAAAACGGTGATGGTAGCCCTTCGCCGTGAGAGCGGCGGAGGTGCGGCGGCCGGCCGTGACCCAGTTGTGATAGGTCTCCTCGGGATCCTTGTTGCGGATATCGTTCTCCGAGACGTGGGTGAAGATCCGCAGGGGTTTCTGCTCGCTCTTCTCGATCAGCTTCAGCTCGGAATGGTAGTCCCAGGCGCCGTGCGGATATTGCGCCTGTTCCGGGGCGTCGTCGTCCTGCTGCGCCACGAAGGTCCCGGAATAGGCGACAATGCGCCGGAAAAGGTCCGGGCGGAACCAGCCCATGCTCAGCGCCGCCGCGCCCCCGGAACTGCACCCGATGACGGCGTGGCCCCACGGGTTTTTCGTCAAGGCCAGCCGCGGATAGGCGGCCTTGATCTCTGTGTTGGCCAGCACCGCCGGGAGCACTTCGTCATTAATGAAGCGGGCCAACCGGTCGGACATCGTGTCGTATTCGAGACCGCGCTCGCTCTTTTTGCCGTCGTTGCCGCCGTTTTCCACGGCGATGGCGATGAACGCGGGCAACCGGCGATTCGGGTCCTTGGAAATAGTGAGATTGTCGAGCGCGTTGCGCACCAACTCCAGCTTGCCGGGACCATCGTGGATGATGAGAAACGGCGCCGCCGTTCCATCGCGGTAGGCCGCCGGCACATACACGAAAATCTTGCGCTCGGTGCGGACTGGTTTTTTGTCCGGTTGCAAAGTCGTGTCGTCGCCCCGGAAGATTTTGCTGTCAGCGAGTTTTAGGGTGAATTGGAAGGATTTTCCCTTTGGATTGCCGAGGTCGGTGAGGTCCTTGTCCGTGGTGTATTCGGGCCCAATGGTGAATTCGCCGTCGCCTTCCGAGCCGGGGTTCTCAGTGTAGGTATCGACGGCCCTGGCCGGGTGAACCGTGAGGCGGCTGAGAAGGACGAGCGAAAATAGAACACGGAGGGCTGTTCGGAGGGAATGGTGCATGCGCAGTGGTATGCGGAAAACCGACCCGCGGAGCAATCCCAGACATCTTGCAAGCGCTGCCGTTGCCACGCCGCAGGAGCGTCGCCCGGCCTGACCCATCACTGCCTCTTCGGCGTCCCAAAAACCCTTTCCGGCGGCGCGGGATTATCACCGCCGCATTCCTTCGCCCAATAGCCGGATTGCGCATTCGTCGCGTCGACCTGCCCTTTGATCAGCGCCGCCCTGCCGTTCGCAATGTGGTAGGAAAATACCTTCAGCGGTTCGTCCCGACGATGTACCCGTCAGGGCGCCTTCGTCACACCCGAAGCTTGCGCGGCGCGATGCCGGAAAGCAGGACTTGGCGAATTCGAAAGCTGGGGTATGCTACCGTCCGCTTTATGTCCAAACCCGAAATTACCGCTTACCTCAAAACTTACTGTGGCTGGAGCAACGGCGTCCGTGCCGTGCTCAAGAAATACGACCTCGCCTACACCGAGAAGGACATCATCCAGAACCCGGCATTTCGCTGGGAAATGGAACAGAAGAGCGGGCAACCGCTCAGTCCCTGCGTGGAGGTGAACGGCGAGATGCTCGCTGACATCAGCGGAGAAGAACTCGAACAGTGGATGCTCCAGCAGGGCTTCGCGGGCGACACCGACAAGACCACCAATGTCCCGCTCAATAGCGCCTGTTCCGATGCCGAGCACGAGGCCATGGCCAAGGGTGTGCCGGTGAAGCTCCAGAGCTAAAAGCGCGTCTCAGACGCCCTCTTAAAGCAATTCCAATTGGTTTCCGTCTGCTCGGACGCCTCCTCCCGGGCCGATTTCCGCCGCGGGGAAGGCAAAACCGAGCCGTTCACCGAGGCGCCGCGCCGTTTCCGGGCCAAAGCCCTCATAATGGTTGCTCACAGCCACAAAAATCCGGGTGTGAGCTTCCGCCGCCTGCCGGATCCGCACCGCCCAACTCTCCAGCGCCGCGTCCCGCGGCCACATCAATTCCCGGTAGTGATGGATCACGTGTCCGGACGGATGGTACTTTCGTTCCAAATCGCCCATCAGCCGCACGTAGAGAAAATCGGTGGCATCCGGGAGAAACTCAAAGGCTCCCCGCTGTTGATGTTCCAGAGATGTCAGATCATTCCAGGCCCAGGCGACACGGTGCTCAGACAGCAAATGGACGATGCGCGGATGATGCCACTCCGGATGCCGGAATTCGATCGCAAAACGCACGTCCCGAGGGAGATGACGAACAAAATCGCGCAGAGCCGCCTCGTCCCGCGCGGGTTCGAAGAACGGCGGCAGTTGCGCCAGCACGCACCAGAGTTTCCCGTTTAAAGGCCGCAGCGCCTCGAGAAATTCCTGCAGAGGACCGGCACAATCGCGCAGCTTGCGTTCGTGGGTAATTTCCCGCGGAAGCTTGCAGGAAAAGGCGAAATCCGGCGGCGTGACCTCCGCCCAGTGGGCCGCGACCTGGGGCGCCGGAGCGTGATAGAAGGTGGAGTCGATTTCCACCGCCGGCAGATGCCGACCGTAGAATTCCAGACGATTTGCCGCGGGAAGATGCTCGGGATAAAAGACCCCGCGCCAGTCTTCGCAGCTCCAGGCACATGTGCCGATCTTGATTTGGGCGGATTGATCCAAAACTTGTAAATTCAACATAAGCACAGTTTGCCCGCCCGTCGATGGCCCGGTGTCCCTCTTCCCCCACCCTTGCTTCCGCGGCAAATCCCTGCGTATTACCTTTCGTCCCGCGACTGCGGGACTGCAGACCCATCGGACGCTGGACGTTGGACGTTGGACTTGTCAGGGCGAAGCGTGGGTGTTGGCCCGGCTTCGCCCCGCAGGGCGGGGCTATGCCGTGGCGGGCGGAGCCCGATGTTGCGGCGAAGCCGCCCCCCCCCGCCCCCGCCCAGCCATCACCGCTTGACGCGCCCGCCTCTGTTGCTTAGCGTGCGCGCCTCATGTCAAAAACCGCGCTTGTCCCCGCCGTTACACTGATAATGTTCCTGGTGCCGCTCACTCGAACGGATGGCGCCGTCGTCTACCGTTCCGACGAAGGCTGGACCGTCGAGGGCGAAGAAACCGCCGTGGCCGGCAGCGCCGCGGAGCAGATGAAAAAGGCCGAAAAGCTCCAGGCCGACGGCGACGATAAGGGCGCCTTCAAGGCCTACAGAGCGCTGGTCAAAAAGTACGGCCAGTCGTTCCTCGCCCCCAAGGCGCAGCGCAAAATCGGCCAGTTGCTCGAAAAGCACGGTGACTACGACAAGGCTTTCGACTCCTACAACTACTACGTGACGAAGTACCCGGAGGGCGAGGATTTCGATGCCGCGGTCGATTCGATGTTCAAGATCGCCAAGCTCTTCCTCGAGGGCCAAAAGCGAAAGCTTTTCGGCATGCCGTTCGCCGCATCCATGGTGCGTGCGCAGGCCATGTTCGAGGCCATCGTGAAGAATGCGCCTTTCAGCAAACTGGCGCCGCTGGCGCAGTTCAATGTCGGGCAGGCGCTCGAGAAACAGGCCGAGTATGACAAAGCCATCGAGGCCTACCAGGTCACCTATACGAAATATCCGACCGATCCCATTGCCGCCGATGCTCTCTACCAGGTCGGCTACGTTCGGGAGCGCCAGGCCCGCGAGGGTTCCTACGATCCCAAAACCAACGCCAAGGCGCGCGAAGCCTTCGAAGATTTCGCCGCCCGCTATCCGAACAGCGAAAAAGTCGCCCAAGCCCGTGAGAACATCAAGTCACTGGAAACAGGCACCAACAAGAACGTGCTCGATATCGCGAAATTCTACGACAAGACCCGGAAGTACAAGGCGGCGGTCCTTTATTACAACGATGTCATCAAAGGCCAGCCCGGCACGCCGGATGCCGAATACGCCAAGGCACGCATCGAATCCCTGAAGAATAACTTCGGCGAGGATGCGCTGCGCGCCGGACCGGAGCGCACTGAAAACGGCGCCCGGGCGCAGGAACATCGCAAACTCCAGGCCAAGGTCGATACGGCGTCGCGGCCAGACTACGTCGGTCCGCCCGTCGAAGTGCCGAAAGACGACGTCGAAAGCGCGCCGGCCAAACCGAAGCTGCGCACTTCACCGGACAGTCTCGGCCCCGTGCCAGCGGTCGAACCTCCCCTGCCCGGCCAGGATGCTTCCAAACCGGGTCCGCCTCCGCCTCCGCCCGCCCCCACGCAATGAGATTTGCCATCGTTCTCCCCCTGGTGGCCCTGAGCTTCTGCGGCTGCGCCGGATACAAGATCGGCCCGATCAAGCCGACCTTCATGAAGGACATCAACAAGATCGCCGTGCATACGTTCCGCAACGACACCCTCGAACCCCGCGTCGAGGTGGACCTGGCGAACGCCGTCATCAAGCAATTCCAGCAGGATGGCACCATCCAGATCGTCCAGGACAACGATGCCGACGCCATTCTCGATGCCACCCTCGACATGGTCACCCGCCGGCCGGCTCGCTCGGTCATCGGCAATGTCTTGCAAACCCAGGAATTCACCCTGCAGCTTCGCGGCCGCTTCGTCCTGACCAAGCGCGGGTCAGGAACAATCATCGACCAGCGGGCCGTCGTCGGGCAGACGAGCTTCTATACCAGTGGTTCAGGCTCGGTGGCCGAGGATGTCCTCCAGGATGAACGCCAGGCCGTGCCGCTGGCGGCCGAGGACATGGCCACGCAACTCGTCAGCATGTACACCGAGGGCTGGTAGGGCACCGGGAGTTCTCTTCCCGTGCTGTCCCTCGTCGCCACACCCATCGGGAACCTCGGGGACATCACCTTGCGCGCGCTCGAAACGCTCAAGAGCGCGGACGTCATCGCCTGCGAAGACACGCGCCACTCCGGCAATCTGCTGCGGCACTACAACATTCACAAGCCGCTCGTCAGCTACCACGAACACAACGAGGCCCGCCGCACCGCGGAGTTGATCGAGGAAATCGCCGCCGGCAGACACATCGCCGTCATCACCGATGCCGGGCTGCCCGGGATCAGCGATCCAGGCCATCGCCTGCTCCGCGCGTGCATCGAGCGCGGATTGCCCTATACCGTGCTGCCCGGTCCCAGCGCCGTGCTCACCGCCCTCGTGGGCAGCGGCTTTCCCGCCGAAGCCTTCTACTACGGCGGCTTTCTTCCGGTGAAAAGCGGCGGACGCGAGCGCGACCTCCTCGCCGCCGCTGCTCGCACCGTCACCAGCGTTTTCTTCGAATCGCCCTATCGCCTGCTCAAAACGCTGGAAGTCTGCGCCCGGCATTTTCCCGAGCGCCGCCTCTGCGTCGCGCGGGAATTGACCAAGCATTTCGAGGAATTTCGGATCGGCCTCGCACCCGAACTGCTGGCGCAGTACGCGGCCAAACCGGTCAAGGGCGAGATCGTGTTTCTGGTGAGTGGTGGCTGAGGTTGGAAGGGCGTATAAGAATGGCCACAAAAAGGCACAAACGGCGCGAAAGAGGATGCCAGGGCTTCGATTTTGTGCATTTTGTGCCTTTCTGCGGCCATTCCCCGACGGTTATCACGACACCCCCATGAATTCCCTCCGTTCTTCTCTCCGCAGCTTGTGGTTACTTTGCGGAGGATTTTCGCGTATGAGGTTTCGCGTCCACCACGGGCCTATTGGAAGCCGAGGCCTTGTCCCGCAGGCGCGGGACCCATGGTGCAATTGGGGCAATTGGGTGTTGGGTGTTGGATGTTGGATGTTGCGGCGAAGCCGCCCCGTGCCTTCTCTCCTTACTTTGTGGCTGCTTCTCGGCGCAGTCGCTCTTCCGCCAGTTTCCCTCGCCTTCGACGTCAAACGCGACCTCGAGTTTGCGCGAGTGGGCGATCTGCCACTCCAACTCGATCTCTACCTCCCGCCTGCGGCGCGGCCGCCCTTGGTCGTGTTTGTCCACGGCGGCGCCTGGCGGGCGGGATCGAAGAGCGAGTTCCCACTCGGCGGCCTGGTCGCCGAGGGCTTCGCCGTGGCCAGCATCGATTACCGGCTTTCCACCCAGGCTCCGTTCCCAGCGCAAGCGCACGATATCAAGGCGGCCATCCGCTACCTCCGGGCGCATCAAACCGAACTCGGCATTGATGCCCGCCGGATTGTCATCGCCGGTAGCTCCGCCGGCGGACATCTCGCGGCCCTCGTTGGCGTTACCAACGGAAACAAGGCCCTCGAGGGCAGCGTCGGCGAAAACCTCGACCAAAGTAGCGACGTGCAAGGGATCATCAGCCTTTTCGGGGCGTCCGATCTCATGACCATCCTGAGTCAAAGTACCGAACACGGCTTGCAAGTGCGCGTTCCCGCTTTGCAGCTCCTGCTCGGGGGCCAGCCATCCGAAAAGCCCGACCTGGCCAGGCTCGCCAGCCCGGTTGAGCACATTGACGCCCACGATCCACCCTTGCTGCTCATTCACGGTGACGCCGATCCGCAAATGCCGCCCGCGCAATCCAAGGAACTGGCTGACGCCTATCAGCACGCCGGATTGCCCGTGCAACTCGTCATCATTCCCGGCGCCGTCCATGGCGGAAAACAGTTCTTCGACCCCGAGCGCATCGCGCTGATGAAGGAGTTCCTGGAGAAGATCGCCGCCCCGAACCACGCGCCGCCGTGATTCCGTGAGAAGTGGGCAGTGCACAATTGTTGGTTCTCAGAAATAGCGC
>Ga0302325_10018961_pt1 | contig 14484 bp, 13 predicted proteins | sample Palsa_T0_2_FD_201948 | JGI IMG/M metagenome (GOLD analysis project Ga0302325, IMG submission 201948) | Peat permafrost microbial communities from Stordalen Mire near Abisko, Sweden - Palsa_T0_2 | ecosystem: Environmental > Terrestrial > Soil > Palsa > Peat permafrost | place: Sweden: Abisko... | reverse complement strand
ATGCAAAGGAACGGTCGCGCGCAGTGAGTCCGAGGTCGAACTTTTCAGCAAACCGACCAGAAGGCCAGCTCATCGAGTCAACCGACCACCGACCCTTCCCCGCCTCGACCGCTTAGTCCGCTCACTGCCGTCTGGCCCCGAATGATCGCGCCAGGGTGTCGTCCAGGAACTTCTTGGGTAAGACCTTAGGGACATGAGCATTCACGAGGGCCCAGGAGCGTTCAAAGTGGAGGGACCCGAGGCGCAGACCTTTCATATGCGAGGGTCGTTGTGGACGGTACTCGCGACCAGTGATGAAACCAATGGGATTGTGGGTGCTCTCGACGAGCGATGCGGGCAAGGCCTACGAGCGCCAATGCACGTCCATGACGACGCCGACGAGATCTTCTACGTCCTCGAGGGCAATCTGACGTTCTTCGTTGGGAAAAAGCGAATCGAGGCAGCCCCGGGCGCCTTTGTCTACCTTCCGCGATTTGTGCATCACGGGTTTCAATGCAATTCAACTGAGGCGAGGGTCTTCAACTTCGTGACGCCTGCCGGGTTCGAGCAACTTATCTTGGACAATGGAACGCTCGTACGTTACGACGATGGTCCGATCCCAGACGATCCGCACGCCACTCATGATCAGGCTCCGGCGCATGCATTCCCAGACAGCAAGTACCACATGCGAGTACTACCTCCGGGTTCCACGTGAGCGAGCAATTGGGCGACGCAGGCGTCGCACTAGAGGAGAAGCTGCCCGTTGTGCCGGCATACGTTGAGCGCCGCGAGAACTGTCCCCGCTACACATTCGGCGGTGGTGTCTGGATCGTGCTTGCTGACCGGGTCCAAACGTCAGGCAATATCACGAACATGGAGTCCATTTATCAATATGGTGGTGGCCTTCCCCGGCTTGTTCATGAGCGAGAAGCGGAAATGGCGTACGTGATTTCGGGACGTTTGCGAATTCGCATCGGCTCCGAGGCTGAAACGACGGCCGAACCTGGTGCGATGGTATTCGTTCCTCGCGGCACTCCTCGCAGATTCACGGCTGATGTCGACAACACGCGTGTGTACCATGGCTTTGTGCCAGCCGGGTTCGAACAATTGGTCGTCGACCACTCCGCTAGAACCGAGTCAATGGCAGTGTCAATCGGCGACTCGCCATTCGACTCAGCCGCAGCGAAGTCGTACGGAATCCACATCGTCCCCGACTGACCCGTGCGAGAGCACTTCGCTGCTTTTGGTCTCGGAGCGCCACATTGATACTGGACGGTGTACATCGCACTATTCGCTCCGCTTGAGCGTGACGGTAGGACATGGTCCGCCCTGATGCACGAGAGACGTCGCTTCTCGGCCCATTCGGTTGTGCCCCAAGTGGACTGAATGCACGAGACACAGGTTTATTGAATCCTCAGCTTCGAAAGCAGCGCCCACGCCTCGTCGATGACGACAATGGTCTGGGTCGCGTCCGCGCTCGATGACGCCGTTCGGGCCAAGTGCGCCTGCAGCCAGGCGGTGGCGCAGGCCATCAGGACACCCAGCGCGGTGGATTGGTAGAGCGCAGACAGGTCCAGCACGACCAATGGCCCGGAGAGATCCAGCCCCGTCGAAGTCGGTCCGTCGAACATGCCGCAGAGGTCGCCGTGGACTAGGCGTCGAAGCTCGAGAGCCACGTCACGACCGGCTTCGAGCAGCTCACGCAGGTCGGTGCGCAGCGAGGCGGCCGACTGGGGGGGGCGAGCAACGCCTCGACCACCATGGGCACAGTGGGCACCGCTGCTCGTTCGGTCGCCGGCACGAGGGCCACCCCGAGTGCGGCGCGTTCTCGCGGCAGCAGGCTGCGTCCCAAACAGGCACTGGCCAGCGAGGTGACCAGTTCGGTCTGTCGCCGGGCCGTACTGCCAACTCCGTCAGAGAAACCGCCCTCGTGCTCGGGCCCCGGATCGAGCGGGTTCAATCGGATAGATCCACCCGGCCGCAGGGCGACAGGCCGCACACCCCAGGCGGCGGCTAGGTCGCCATACTCACCCTTGGTGTCGATCACCCAGGCCCGCCGACCGAAGACGGCCTGGCGCCACAAGAAGGTCTTGACGAAGGCGCTCTTGCCCCGGCCGATCTGGCCGAACACCACCATGTTGGGGTTCGACACGACCCCCTGGGCGTAGAGCTCGAAGGGATCGAAGACGAATGAGCCTCCCAACAGGTCGTCGCCGATCACCACCCCGCGTTTACCGAGGCCCGCTTCGGCAATGAAGGGGTACGCAGCTCCCAGGTTGCGGGTGGTGACCTGGTGCGCTGGGACCCGTGGGCCAGTTGTGCCGAGCATGCAAAGGAACGGTCGGGCCCAGGAAGACACTGTCCTAAACGCTGCACACGGGACCAAGTACTTATTCACCGTTACTGGAATGAGCTTTCACGACCCTGGTCCGGTACCGACTATTCGGTGCGTAGGGCAGAGGCGTTAGTGGTGTTGGTGGCGATCACCGCGGGGACGGTGGTCAGAGCGGTGCCGGCTGCCACCAGGACGAGCATGCCGATGATGAGCGCGGCCAGGGGAACCGCCGTGACGGGAACGACACCGAGCGAAGTGGCGAAACCGGTCCAAACCAAGTGTCCCGCCGCCACCCCGAGGGGCAGGCCCAGCACCACGGCGACGAGGAGAATGGTGATCGTCTGCCAGGCGATGACGCTCTGGAGTTGCCGGCGGGTCATGCCGAGCGCCTGCAGCACGCCCATTTCCCGACGACGCCGGCGGGCACTGGACAACACCGCCACCGAAAGGAACACCAGCACCGCCGCTCCGAGGGCCACGGCCAGAGTTAAGGGCTGGCCGCTCATCTGGCTGGCATTGACGATTGCGGCCCCGAGGACCCGCGGCACCTGGTAGATACCCCCCGGTGGGGTGCCAGGGGGAGCGCCGGGATTGGCCATCGTGATCGCGTCGACGATACGGACCGGGTTGGTGCCGGGGTCGAGGTCGATGGCCAAGGTCGAAGGAGCTGCCGTGAAGGCCTCGGCCGGAGAGCTGTTCAGAGAGGTCAAGCCCTCAATGGCCAGCAGAGTGCTCTCCGGCAACATGGCGCCTCGCCCGAGGGAAACATGGTCCGACAGCTGGACCCCGATTGAGGGCAGGGTGACAACTCCCACAACGGTGAGCCGACGAGCGGTCCGACCGGTCCCTGCCAACACGGTGTCCCCTACGTGCTTGCCGAGTTGGTGCAAGGTGGTTGCACCGAGCTCAATCTGGTTGGGCTCAACACTCCGACCATGTCCGAACTCGAGCAGATGCGAGGCGTCGATCGGGTGCCCACTGACCGTGGGAGGCTCGACCGCTCCGAGACCGGTGGTCAGCCCCATCACCGGGACCACTTGGCCGTCCAAGGGGACTTGGGTGAACCCGAAGGTCGACCAACCTTTTACTCCGTGCAGGGATGCCATGACCTTCGGTACGTCACCGTCTGCACCGCCGAACGACTGAGCGGTGGGGACCGGGGGCAGGAAGGAACCGTAGCCGCCCTCGGACTGGATCAACACGTTCCAGTTCCAGCCGTAACGGTCAGGGTGGGTGACCAGTCCGTTGAGACTTGTGCCGAACACGACGGCGGTGACCACGGCGGCGACGGCGGCCACGGAACCGACCAGGTTGGCCCGCACCGCAGCGCGACGACCACCGGGGGGCGGCTCCACCGCGTAGCGGGCTCCCAGCGTCACCACCGTGGGCAGGCCCATGCTGGCGGCGGCCTGGGGAATGGGCGAGGGCGTCTCACGGAAGGTCATGCGCACCGGGCGCAAGGATCGCCACGCCATCCACGCCAGCAGTCCGAGCAGTAAGGCCATGAGAAGCAGACCACCCCCGGCCAAAACGGTGGCATCGAATTGGATTCCGCGCGCCGGGTCGAACTGTCGCACCGGTTCGACCGGAGCCAGAGGAGACAACTCCACCGCGCCACCGACCGCGAGGATCATGCCGCCCACGACGGCCAGCGCTCCGCCGAGCCCGGCTGCCACGCCAGCCTCGGACCGTGTCAACCCCAGGGCCCGCAGAGTGCGCAGCTGTGAGGCCGAGCGGTCGAGCCCCTGGGCCAGGGTCTGGCCCACCAGGACCAGCAGCGCCAGGGCAGCCACACCTCCGAACACGCCGAGGGCCACGGCCTGGGGCCGGATGGCGTCCTGCACCTGCTGATGCACGGTGTCCATCTGGCGGAGGGCGAAGAAATACCCACCGCCGACGTGATCGGCCAGGTGGGCCAGGGACGACTGCAGAGCGGGTATGCCGGCGCTTCCCCTGTCCAGGCGTGCCCCTACCCAGGAGAACGAGACCGTGTGCAACAGGCGAGCCGTCGCCGCCGGCGGGATGACTGCGACATCGACCTGGTCGAACTGGTCGACAAGGGCCGGTGGGAAGTCGACGATGGCGGTGACCCGGTAGGTGACGTAGCCGGTGACCGCGACCTGTTCGGCCTGCGGGTTCAGGAGCTGGTAGGTGACCTTGCCGCCTACTCCCACCCCGAAGAGGCGAGCCACGGCGGGAGTCAGGGCAATCTCGTTGGTGGCATCAAGTCGCGGTAGACGGCCATGGAGGACGGTCATCCGGTCCTGCGTGAAGAAGTCTCCGTTGATGCTCCCCTGCAGCCCGTCGGTGACAAAGGAGTAGTTGACCTTCCCGTGCACCACCGGATTGGCGTCCATTCCGGCCCAGGCCGCACTGGACCGAATACCGGGGAGCCTCTCGATCGCCTTGGTGAGCGACAGATCCGGTGAGGGGATGTTGACCATCACGTCGCTGGCGTTGATCGAATTCAGGTACCGCCCGTAGGCCGACTCCGTCCGCCGAGCGCCGGCCAGAGCCCCGAGGGCGACGGCACCGAGGATCCCACAGAGCAGGGCGGTGACCATCGTCGACCGCCACGTCGTGTACCACGTGCCGCGCCACCACATCCACGCCGCTCTCACTTTGGCTGTGCAACCCTTGGTCGGCCCTTGCGACACGCGCGTCCCATGGTCCCTTTATCGCACACCTCAGGCAGTTGGACCAGTGTGACAGCTACACCGGAAAGGGGGGTGCTACCAAGCCCATAGTGGTCAACCGCACGGCATCTGCAAGCCCCTGATCTCAAACAGGGAAGGGTTGGCGTGTGGGTAGCACCACCGCGAGTATGCCCTTCCATCACGGCCCGACGGTGGTGCGGAACCGATACCAGGCGGGTCCGAGCGACTGGCCACTTATGAGGTTTCATCATCACCATGGCGCCCGTGACTCGACTCTCGGGTAGGAATCCGGCCGAGATCATGCAGCACCGTTCGCGCCGCCCCATCGCCGCACATTCCGTGCACCCCTCCCCCCGGCGGGGTGGAGGCCGAGCAGAGGTAGATGCCTTTGAGCCCGGTCCGGTAGGGATTCCAACGAGCGGTGGGGCGAAAGATTGTCTGTCGCAAGGTGGCGGCGCCGGCATTGATGTCACCGCCCACATAGCTCGGGTTGTTCGCTTGCTCATCTACAGCGGTGGTGGTGACCCTGGCCAGAACGAGATCACGAAAGCCCGGGGCAAAGCGCTCTATCTGGTCCTCAATGCGCTCCGTCATGTCGACGTTCGAGCCATTGGGTACGTGGCAGTAGGCCCACAGCGTGTGTCGTCCCTCAGGAGCCCGGGTCGGGTCGATCACGCAGGGCTGGGTCACGAGGCAATAGGGGCGAGCCGCGTGCCGGCCGGCAATGACCTCGGCCTCGCTCCGTGCTACCTCGGCCAGGGTGCCACACACGTGGACGGTCACCGCCCGGCGGCAGCTCTCGGCTTCCCAGGGCACCGGCCCGCTGAGCGCCCAGTCGACCTTACAGACTCCGGGCCCGTAACGGAAGCGCTCGAGGCTGCGGCGGTACCGAGCGGGCAGCCGATCTCCGCCCATGGCGATCAGTTGCCGCGGCGTCACGTCGAGCACGGTCGCCCGGGCTGGAGGTAGCTCGTCGAGACTCCTTATCCATCGACCGGTCACGGTTTGGCCGCCCAACGATTCGAGCTCGGTGGTGAGGCCGTGAATTATCTGGGCGCTGCCACCTTCGACAACGGGCCATCCCACCGAGTGGGCCAACATTATGAACATGCGTGCCATGGCACCCGAAAGTGGCGTCGACAGCGCGAGCATCGAATGGGCGGCCGCACCTCCGATGAGCGCCTGACCCTCGTCGGTGCTGAATCGACCGGCCACCCGTTGGGCCGAAACGAGTCCGGTGAGGCCGAACTTGGCAGTTACCAGGGGACTGCTCGGGATGGATCGCAGCGGGGCCAGGAAGTTGGGCAGGATCAGTTCAGCCTGGCGAACCAGTTGTGAGAAAAGGTGCTCGTAGGCGGCAGCATCGGCGCCCAGACCGACCGCAGTCTCCTCGACACTTCCAGTGACCGCGGCCGCCCGACCGCCGTCCAGGGGGTGGGCAAAGGCAACGTGCGGCGTGAGGAGTTTCACCCCCCGAGCGGAAAGATCGATGCCGCGGAAGAAGGGAGACGCCGCCAGGAGTGGATGGACGGCTGAGCAGACATCGTGGTGGTATCCCGGAAGTGTCAGTTCTTCGGTACGGCTTCCGCCACCCGGAGTATCGGCTCCCTCATAGACCTCCACCGATAGACCGGCCCTGGCCAGGATCAGTGCCGCAGCCAGGCCGTTGGGACCGGAACCGACCACCACCGCATCGAGGGGTCTCATCGCCACCTCACAGTACGAAGACGGTTGCTTCGGCCGCCGCCACCACGTCGATGGAGGACAAGGAGAACCGGCTCACCATGTGGTCAACGGCGTCGTCGGTCCGGTCAGGCCGATGATGGAACAGCACGACCTTGTGAGCCCCGGCCCGACGGCCGAGCTCGACGGCGTAATCCGCCGCGGCGTGGCCGAAGAATGCCTGATCGGCCAACTCTTCGGGCACAAGCTGCGCGTCGTGGAACAGTACGTCGACGTCCTGCGCCAGTTCGAGGGCGGCGGGGTGGTACGCACCCCAGCCGTCAGGTCCGGGACCAATCACGGTAGGACAGTGATCGGGGATGTAACCCACGGTGGAGTGTCCGTCAGTGACCCGGTAACCAACCGTCCGCCCACCCTTGTGCGGCACCTCTCTCGCGACGACGTTGAGTCGGCCAACCGCCATGCCAGTAGCGCTGAAGGCTTCTGGTGGCAAAACGTCGAACGTCCATTGGCCCCGCAGCTCACCCGGTCGGATAGGAAACAGGGGAGGGGACATCATGCGGGCCAGGACAGATTCGGCGTCGGCACCGTCGTCCTGAGGTGGGAGAAACAATCTGACTTGGGCACCGTCCCGATCGCCGCTTGCAAAGAACGGAATCCCTTCCACGTGGTCCCAGTGCAGGTGCGTGAGGAGAATGGTGCCCACAAATGGGCGATTCGCCAGCAGTGAGGAGACGCGGCGAATGCCGGTACCGGCATCGAGCAGGAGCATCGGCTCGGGCACCCCGGAACCAGATCCATCCGTATCCGGTGCGATGGCGACACACGAGGTGTGACCCCCGTAGCGAACGAATTCCGAGCCTGGTGCGGAAGTCGATCCGCGGGTACCGCAGAGATGTACCCGCACTCGCTCAGTCTTGCGCTTGATGTTCGCGCTGGTGCCCTTCCGAGAGCTCCTGAAGGTGATCCGGGTCGAAAAGTTCGGCATCAATCATGGCCACCCGGCATTTGGTCACGGCGACATTGGTCGAGGTACGAATTCCACCCTCTAGTTGAGCTCGCTCCCCGAGGATCGCACCCGGCCCGTACTCGGCCAGGCGCTCGCCATCCTTTTCGACCCGCACGACGCCATCGAGGATCAACAGGATCTGCGTTCCTTTCTCGCCTTCCTTGAACAGGATCGTGCCGGCAGGGAACTTGGAAATCTGGCTTCGGTGGGCTCCCCGCATCAGCTGCACCGAGAGCGTGCGCTCCAGGGCCGACTCCACGGCCGTGACCAGCGCTTCGGAATCCTCGTCTCCCCATGGGGTGTGACGACCGAAGGATTTCTGGTACCAGTCCTTGAAGTCGGTGAGTCCGGACTTCTGGGAAAGGCAGTTGTCAGCGCCGTACACCCAGTGGCGCGGGAACCGGCTGGCTCCGGTCATTGCATGTTCGGTACGCCCATCGGCATGGATGGTGAGCGAGAGGGTCGTCCAGACCAGGGGCGCCTGCCACTGGACATACGGCTTGCGTCGCACCCGGCGCGGTGCCGGCATGCCGGTGCGGCCACCAACCGTCTGCGCAAAGCGCACCCACCCGGGACCGTACTCGGGCTCCCGTTGGATGTCGGGGAGCTGAACCGCTTGGAACTTGTGACGAAGCCCGGCCAGGTTGACGGTGGTCGACCCCATGATGCCGCCACCGGAGTAGCCGCTTTTGGTGATCCGTCCCGACCCATCGACTTCGATCCAGGAGCGCAGCACATTGGCGAAGCGGAACCGATCACTGTCCTGCAGTTCCTCCAGATTGAGCCCAGCGGCCGGGGGAGCTTCGTCGTAGTGGGTGATGCCGGAGTCAAAGGCGAGTCGCTGCGCACTCTCGATGGCTTCGGAGGGTATCCACGACAGCGAGGTCACCAATCCCTCGTACCGGGTGGAGCTTTCAGTGGTCATTGGAATAGTTTCTGTCATTCAGGTGCCGGTGGCCAGCGTGCTGACACGATTTGTCCGGTGTGCCTACCACCACCCGTCTCAGGGAAGGTCACCCCCTTCCTCTTGAGGGCAGTTTGTGAGAAAACTGGTCCCAATGGATTTCCCCGACTCCTCCAGCTCCAGTAGTACCGGATCGCCCGGCACGATTGACGTTCTCCTGGCGGACGACAATCTGATCGTGCGAGAGGGCGTGCGCGCCTTGATCCAACGTCACCAGGACCTCCGGGTGGTGGGAGTGGCCGCCGACTACGACGAGGTCATTCAGGGTGCCCTTGACTTTCAACCCCACGTCCTTGTCACCGACATCCGCATGCCCCCATCGTTCAACCGGGAAGGCATTGATGCGGCAAAGGAGGTGCGCAAGCGGCACCCAGGCACCGGGGTGGTGATCCTGTCGCAATACGACGATCCCGAGTACGCCGTCTCGTTGCTGGCCGAAGGATCGGCGGGGTATGGATACCTGTTGAAGGACCACCTGGCCGAGGGCGACCAATTAGTTGATGCCATCCGGGCCGTTGCGACCGGAGGCACGGCTCTGGACCCGGCCATCGTCGAGGCTCTGGTGCGGCCGGTGACGACCTACGGCGGTCTCTCGCCGGCCGAGGAGGAGCTCTTAAGCATGGTGGCCGAGGGCAAGCCCATCAAGGCGATTGCTGCAGCGCGCCATCTGCCGGCGCAGGCAATTGACGCGGAGGTGGAGGCGGTCTTCGTCAAGTTGGCCGAGGGCGTATCAGCGGGCACCCAAGGGGCACTCCAACGCCTACGCCTGCTCCACAAGGCCATTGTGGATCGCGAGGAGCAAGGGGAAACCCTCTCCCGTTTGCTCCCCGGAGGTCTGGCCGAGAAGCTTCGCCGTGATGGCCACCAGATCGGGGAGACCGAGCGCGTGGTGGTCACCGTGCTGATGAGTGACATCCGCTCGTACTCCACCATTGCCGAACACGCTGACCCGAGCCAGTTGGCCGGGCAGCTCAACGTCCATCGTGCGGCCATGAACGATGCGATATTGGGCGAGCACGGGACCGTCATGCAGTTTGTCGGCGACGCCGTGATGGCGGTCTTCGGCGCCCCTTTCGCCCAGGAGGACCATCCCGACCGAGCTGTCGCTGCCGCACTGGCCATGCATGCGAAGCAACACGCAATCAATTCCCGCTGGCAGGATGAAGGACTGCCACCATTCGGTTTGGGCTTGGGGTTGTCGACGGGCGAGGCGGCTGCCGCCCTACTCGGTTCCGAGGAGCGCCTGGAGTACACATTGGTCGGAGACACCGTGAATCTCTCACAGAGACTTCAGCAGTTGGCCGAGGCAGGAGAGACTGTCCTGTCGGAAGCCACCCTCCGTGCACTCAGGTCGCCGCCCGCGACAATCGCCATACCGCCGCAATTGGTGAAAGGTCGCGACACGCCGGTCGTCGCCTACAAACTGACGAGGTTGCTCCCACCCAGCCCGGTTGTGACACCAAGCGAAAGGTCGTGACGTGGAAGTTCTCGTTGTAGACAAGGTCCGTAAGACGTTCGAAGCCGAGAACGCTCCGGTGCGGGCTCTGCGTGGCGCCGATCTGGTAGTTCCGGCTGGCGATTTCGTCGCCCTGATGGGACCGTCCGGATGCGGCAAGTCGACCCTTTTGAATCTGGTGGCTGGCCTCGGCGTGGCCGACGAAGGAACGATCACGGTAGCTGGCGAGCAGGTGACCGGTCGTAGCGAAGACGAGTTGTCCATATTGCGTCGCCAGCACATCGGCATCGTCTTCCAGTTCTTCAACCTGCTCGAAGGCATGACGGTGTTGGAAAACGTCGCCTTGCCCGCCGTGATTGCCGGCCGCAAACGCAAGATGGCAGAGACCCGGGCCCGCGACCTGCTCGATCTGCTCGGCATCGGGGACAAGGAATCAACGGTGCCCGGAATGCTCTCCGGTGGGCAACGCCAACGGCTGGCCATCGCCCGGGCCCTGGCCAACGATCCCACTCTTCTGCTGGCCGACGAACCGACCGGAGCTCTCGACTCCGAGGGCGGTCAGGAAGTCATTGAGCTCCTGAGCCGGCTCCATAGCTCGGGACAGACAATCGTCCTGGTGACCCACGACGCCAATGTGGCGGCTGCCGCCGATCGGGTGGTCCTCATGAAGGACGGTCGGATGGTCAATGACAACGTGGATGCCTCTGTCGGAGCGCTCTAACGGTGAACCGGGCTGCCTCGAGTGTGGACATCACCGTGCACGAATCCCCCACTACCGCCGTCGCATCACGATCGACCGATCCGGCTACCGGGATGCTGCTGAATGGTGCTCTCTTATTGCTCACATTGGCCGCACTTGCCGTCGGCCTGCGAGCGCACGTCTCGGGTGGGATCGACGCGGTCAACACGGTTGCCTTTTCGCTGAATGTCATCTGGGCTCTGGTTGGCTTTCTCGGTGCTCGTGCGTCCGAACGGTCGACTGCGCCCTTCTCGCCCTTTCATCTCCTTGTCCCGATCGACGCACTCGTGGCCGCCATTGCCCTGGCCACCAGCCGACTGGCCCTCGCTCACCACGTCAGCTCCGGTGGCTCGACTCGCGCTGGGGCGAATATCGCGTCTCTGATCGTCACCGCGGTGTCGTTCCACCTCTTGCTCGCTTTGCCCGATGGCCGACTCCCCGGTACGGCCCGACGCAGTGCCGTCTATGCCGTCTACGCTGCCGCGCTGGGTACAGGCATCGCCTTGGCCGTGAGTCATCACACTCTGACGGTGCAAGAAGGCGCGGTGGGTTGGTCAATTGGCGCGGTGGTGGCCATCCTTCCTTTGCGGATCCGTTACGGCCACGCGGTGGGTCACGATCGAGAGCGCCTGCAGTGGTTTGGCATTGGCGCGGTCATGGCCGCCTCAATAGCTCTGGTTGCGTCCGTCCTTCATCTGCTCATTGGCTGGCCAGGACCTCTCGGCGCAGTGGCTGCGGGGGGCATTGTGCTCATTCCTCTTGGTCTGTTGATGGGCGAGGGTCGACGTCCGGGTCCTCATGGCGGCCGCATTCTGGTTCAGGTCCTTTCCATCTTCGGCTTCATCGTGGTGGTGTCCGCCATCTATCTCGTCGTAGTGCTCGGGCTGGGCCATGCCCCCAAGACCTCGGATGACAAAGATGTTCTCGCACTCTCCATGGTGGCGACGGGCGTCGCCGCCGTCGTGTTCGTTCCCGTACGAGAGCGACTACTCGGCTCTGCCACTCGCTACGTCTATGGCGCCCGGGAGGCTCCGGACGAAATCCTGCGCACTTTCGGCAGTCGACTGACTCGCGCCATTCCAATGGACGAATTGCTACTGCAGCTGGCTGAATCGCTGCGCAAAACCATGGGACTCACCAGTGCGGAGATCTATACCGGTTTGGGAGACGTGCTCGAGCGGACGGCCTCGGTGCCCGACACCGGACCGCGTTCAATTGTGGTGTCATCACGAGAGCGGCCAGTCGTCACTCGAGCCGGCGTCTCAGGGAGCGCGTGGGCCTCGGTATGGCTGCCATCTCTCATTGAAGGAAGGGATAGCGCGCAACTTCGGGTTATGCCGATCAGCCACGCTGGCGAATTGCTCGGGCTCGTCGTCGTCGAGCGGCCAGAGAGAGCGGACGCGTTTACGGAAGCGGACGACCGTGTGCTCACAGATCTGGCCCGACAGGTGGGTCTCGCCTTTCACAACTCGCAACTCGACACGGCGCTGCAGACGACTTTGGATGAGCTGCGTAATCAAGCCGACGAACTTCGAGAGTCACGGGCACGCATTGTGGCCAGCGGTGACGCTGAGCGCCGTCGAGTGGAGCGCAACCTTCATGATGGTGCTCAACAGCACCTGGTGGCTCTGGCGGTGAACCTGCGGCTGGCCAGGGACGTCATCGGCGATGATCCGGTCGCCGGCGCCGAGATGCTCGAGCAGCTGGCCGCAGAAGTTCAAGAAACTATTCAAGAGCTGCGAGAGCTGGCCCATGGGATCTACCCACCTCTCCTCGTCGACAGCGGTTTGATCGAAGCGCTACGGGCTGCAGGGAACCGCAATCCACTCTCGGTGGATGTGGTTGCTGAAGGTATCGGTCGTTACCCCTCTGAGACTGAAGCAGCTGTCTACTTCTGCTGTCTGGAGGCGCTCCAGAACGCAGCCAAGCACGCCACAGGCGCGCATGTAGATGTGCGTCTGTGGGAGGAGTCAGGCGGGTTGCTCTTTTCCGTGATCGACGATGGACCCGGTTTCGACGTGGACAAGGCGCAGCGCGGGCACGGCTACATCAATATGGCGGACCGGCTGGGCGCCATCGGCGGCACCGTCCGCTGGGAGTCAGAAATCGGAAAGGGATCGCAGGTGCGGGGATCCGTGCCCCTGATCTAATTGGGCACCAGCTTCAGTCGGAGATGAACGTTGCTGTATCGCGTTCCGCCCAGAGACGTCGCAGGGTATCCGCTCCCAGATGCTCCTTGTTGAGGTACGCACGGGCGCCGCTCGTTGCCACATCAGACGGCAGATCGCCCGCTTCATAGGTGGAACAGAGGATCACCACGACTTCAGGGTGCTTGGAGACCAAGAGTCGGGTCGCTTCGATGCCATTCATTTCCGGCATATTGATGTCCATCAGCACCAGTGCCGGATTGAGCTCGTCGGCCAACGCCACTGCCTCCAACCCGTTGGCCGCCTCGCCCACAAGCTCGAACTCGTTGGTGCGTCGCAAGACGGCCTTCATAGCGGAACGAAACGGCGCCTGGTCGTCCACCACGAGCACGGGGAGCGGTGCACTCATCGTTCAATCATTGCATGTGGGGGTTGCTGGCCCACGGTGGTACTGATACACCCATTGAGGTGGGGTCACCCGCCTCCTGGGTCACTCAGGTACACCAGGACGGCCTTGACCCGCCGGTTGACTTCCTTTTCCTCGGTCAGTCCCAACTTGGAAAAGATGGAGTTGGTGTGCTTCTCCACGGCGCGTTCCGACACTTGTAGTGCAGTAGCGATGGCTGCGTTGCTCTTCCCTTGCGCCATCTCACCCAGGATCTCGGATTCACGGGGAGTAAGCCAGGACAGATCCGATGTGCGATGGGATGATCGAGCCTGAATCAATTCATCAACTACCTGAGGGTCGATGACCGATCCCGCCTGCGCCACCGATCGGATGGCCTGGGCCAGCTCATCGACTCCGGCGACACTCTCTTTGAGCAGATAGGCGCGACCGGCCGATCCGGTTTCCAAGAGTGCCAACGCATAGGCCGGAGCCTTGTACTGGCTGAGGACAACCACGCCAACCTGTGGCCGATGCTCCCGTAGCCATGAGGCGGCCAGGATGCCCTCGTCGGTACCCGTCGGGGGCATCCTGATGTCAGTGACAACCACGTCCGGGTCCTCCTTTTCAATGAGGGCGAGCAGCTCCGGCAGGTCGGAGGCCTTACCCACCAGATCAAGGTCATCGACGGCGTCAATGATCCGAGAGATGCCTTCTCGAAGCAATGTGTTGTCCTCTGCCAACGCCACCCTGATGGTTCCCATTTGTAGGGTCACGGTAGCGTGAGGAGTCGTTCGACCAAAGTGACCGCGTCTCGGAGCCCATTTCTGGCCGCGTGACGATGGATCGGCTTGGCCCACGTGGTGGAGTGATCGAGACACAGGTTTATTGAATCCTCAGCTTTGACAGGATGGCCCAACTTTCGTCGACGACCAGAAACACCTGCCCGCTCGTCCTCTCGGTCCCTCCGCGGACCGACGCCGTTCGAGCCAAGGCGGCTTGTAGCCAGGCGGTGGCACACGCCATGAGAATGCCCAGCGCCGCCGAGGTGTAGAGCGCTGAGAGATCGAGCACGACCAGAGGGGCTGAGAGGTCGAGGCCGGCCGTCGTCGGCCCATCAAACATGCCGC
>Ga0302325_10018960_pt1 | contig 14484 bp, 14 predicted proteins | sample Palsa_T0_2_FD_201948 | JGI IMG/M metagenome (GOLD analysis project Ga0302325, IMG submission 201948) | Peat permafrost microbial communities from Stordalen Mire near Abisko, Sweden - Palsa_T0_2 | ecosystem: Environmental > Terrestrial > Soil > Palsa > Peat permafrost | place: Sweden: Abisko... | reverse complement strand
CCAGAGTTGACCAGTTTTATCCAGGCCAGCCGTCGCGCTGTGATGTCGATGTTGGCGTCTGCCGCAACGATTACGGGAGTTTTGCCGCCCAGCTCCAACGTGACCGGTGTCAGCGTCTCTGCGGCAGTGGCCATCACTTTCTTGCCGATCTCGGTGCCGCCGGTGAACAACACGTGGTCGAAACCGGCGGACAACAGCGTTTGCGTCACGCTTGCGTTGCCCTCCACCACTCGTATCGCATCGGCGTCGACGTAATGCGGCAGTGCCCGCGCCAGCAGCTCCGAAGTGGCCGGGGCTAGTTCAGACGGTTTGATAACCGCACAGTTTCCGGCTGCAACGGCGCCCACAAGCGGGCCGAGGCACAGATGCAAGGGATAATTCCACGGACCGATAATCAACACCGCGCCCAGCGGGTCGTGCTGTACCCATGCGCGGCCCGGCAGATAGGCTAGGGGTATCGGCGCCGGTCGGCGCCGCATCCACTTCTTTACGTGCTTACGTGCGTACGCCGCTTCGTTACGGGTCGGCAATACATCGCCTAGCCAGGCTTCGGCGGCTGGCCGCTCGAGGTCGTCGGCGAGCGCTCTTGCGATCTCCGAGGCTCGTTCGTCGACGAACCGTTCAATACCGCGCAGCTGCGCCAGCCGCCACTGCAGCCCGACAGTGCGCCCAGTGGCGAACACGCCGCGCACGTCGGCCAGCACCGTATCGCCGGCTAATGGTGTGCTGCACTGTGTGGTCGGCTCGGTGAGCATTATGGTGATCCCCTAAATTCGATGTGCTAGCGGCGGCCGGGTTTCGCCGGGATGGATTGTGGGTGTCGGACCAACGTGATCGGAGACGGCGGTGGTCAGAACTATCTTGATGGCTTCGCACCGGCGCTGGGCTGCGACCGCGTCATTTATTCGCGAGATGGGCATCGTTGTTATCAGCCGATCGAAGGGGAACTTGCCTTGTCGGTACAGATCGAGCAGATACGGGATGAAAGTTTGTGGGTCGGCGTCGCCCTCGACGATCCCACGAACTGTCAGCCCTAACACCTGTGCGTGGAGGATGTTCAGCGGAAGGGCCTCAGCCGGGTTGGCGGGCATGCCGATCAAGCCAACAGCGCCGCGCACACCCATCGCCATAAGCAGTTCTTCGGTTGCGGGAAGCACTGCTGCTGTGTCGAATCCGTAGTCGACACCCATGGTGGCGATTCGACGGATCTGCTCGCCGATCGAACCGGCGCCTGGATCGACGACGTGGGTAGCGCCCAGCTCAAGAGCGAGTTCACGCCGGCTCTGGTGGGGCTCAACGACGATAATCGGTGACGCCTCACGCACGACAGCAGCCATGACGGCGGCCAGCCCCACAGACCCTCCACCGAGCACGGCCACAGAAGATCCGGGCTGAACATCAAATGAAGTGAAGACCGCGCCGGCACCCGTCTGGATTCCGCATCCCAGTGGCCCGGCAATCTCGACCGGCGCGCCGGCGGGGAGTCTGACGACATTGCGTTCGCGCGCCACCGAATGGGTTGCCATAGAAGACTGGCCGAAAAAGTTGCTGGCGAGCGGTTCGCCCAATCGGGTCAAGCTGGATGTTCCGTCGATACGGGTACCGCTGAAGTTGTAGAGCATGAATTCGTGGCAAGACGCGGGTTCTCCCATGCGGCAATGTCGACAGGTCGCGCAACTGTCAAAGCTGATCACCACCTTGTCGCCCACCGAGATGCTCTTGACATCGCGTCCCGCCGATACCACCGTGCCGCTGCCCTCGTGGCCGAGCACAGCCGGAAAAGCGAATGGCAGATGGCCGTCTTTGACGCCAATGTCGGTACGGCAGATGCCAACTCCAGCAATCTCCACGACGACCTCGTCAGCGTGCGGTTCCTGCAGCTCCACCGTTTCGAGATTGAAGTCCGAACCGGCCGCGTTGACCACGGCTGCGCGAATTTCCATACAGTGCGCTCCTTTTACTCGCGGCTCGACTATACGAAGCCGATCGAGCCGATGGCGGGGTCTAGTGCGTCGCCCCAGAATCCGCTGCCGGAGCCGATGCGTACTTGTGGTGGTGTCATGCGGGACCTCGTTTGTTCCGGCTTGTTGGGGTCTGGTGTGTGGGCGGGCATGGTGAGCTGGTCTAGCAGTAGTGTATTCGCTTACACTAGTCAAGCTGTCGCGGTGGAGGGGCGCGATGGGCACGGTGAGAACGGTTAGGTGAGTGGTGACGCAGTCCGATGGTGCGGCTGACACGGCGGGCGTTACCCGGTGCGTTGCGGTGCGAGCGGCGACGGTGGAGCTGGTTGAAATCGACTATGGACGAGACCGGCTGGTATGTGTAGTGTCAGCGGTCACACTACAGTTGTGCGAGCGAACGTAGGCGAGGGGCGGTCCTAGCCGTTGAGTGCGTCCCGCGCGTGACCGAGAAAAGGACGTCCCGTGTTTGAGTGCAGCGTCTTTCACAACGGATCCTCGGATCTGCCCTGCAAGAAGACACCGTCGGGGGTTTGGATCACCGATGGGAGCCTGGAGGAGACCCATCGGTCGGCTCAGCGCGTGATCGGCGCTCAGGTCCGCCAGGCTGTGCTCGCCGATCAACTCGGCTTCGACTACTGGTTTCAGACCGAGCACCATTTCGAGGTCGAGGGCAACGAGCGAAATTCGGCGACGCTGGCCGTGCAGTCGGCGATCGCCGTGCTCACCAGCAGGATTCGGATCGGCCAGTTGGCCAACATCCTCACCTGGTGGCATCCGATTCGGTTGGCGTCCTTTGTGGCCGCGCTCGATGTGCTCAGCGGCGGCCGGGTCGAGTTCGGCGTCGGGCGGGGGTATCAGTCCAGGGAATCCGAGGTGTTCGGGCAGCTGCTGGGAACCACCATGATGGATGAGGAGAAGAACCGCGCTTTCTATGAGGAGGCCTACGACTTCATCCTCAAAGCGTGGACCACGGATTCGATCTCTTACCAGGGTGACTACTTGTCGATTCCACCCCCTGGGGTGAAGTGGAACAACGCGATGACCCGGGCGAAGTTCGAGGATCCTGTCACCGGGCGTTCGGTTGAGCAGGTGCTCGAACTCGGCGAGAACGGGCCCCCGGGCAAGGTTCCCCCGATCTACAACACGACCACGACGGTCAAAGAAATATCGATCTTCCCGCAGACCCTGCAGAAGCCGTATCCGCAGGCGTGGACCCCGGTGACCAGCGAGCGGTCCATCGAATGGGCGGCGGCGCATGGCCTCAATGCGTATTTCGCGTCCGAGTCGACCGAGCGGCTCAAGGATCGTATCGCGCAGTACTACCGGTTTGCTGAGCAGCACGGATGGCCCGACCGCCATGATCTCGGGGAGTTCCAGTACGGCTGGGACAGCGCGCGCAAACGCGGAGTCGTGGCCGGCCGGGTCGTTCACGTCACCGCGCCCGGGCTGGGCTCGGAGGCACGAATCCGCGACGTGGTGAACACCCACAAATCCTTCTTCACCGAGTTCGGGTTCTATGACGCCGATATCGCCGGGGACGGCTACGACCAAGCCAAGCACAGCGGGTTGACCATCACCGGCAGCAACCAGGAAGTGATCGACACGATCATGTATCAGAAGCAGTACTGCGGGTACGGCGAGGACTACTTCCTCGGGTGCTGGTTCGAACACCCCAGCTTGAGTGAGGGGGAGGTCTCGGCGCAGATGCACAACTTCGCCGAGAACATCCTGCCGGTGATCGCCGGGGAGTGCGGTGGCCGCCACGAGAAACCCGCTGTGGACCCGATCGCTTCACACATCGAACTGGTCACGGCCGGTTCGGTCTGAGCCGAAGAACCGAGAAACGGATGCAGCTATGACCTTTCACCATCTCAGCGCGTCGGCCTCAGGTGTCGAGCTCGACATCTGGCGCGGCGGTAGCGGCCCCACCGCGATCGTGCTGCACCGCGACACCGGCCGACAGGCGTGGAACGGCTTCCATGACCGTCTCGCAGAGCACTACGACGTCATCGTGCCGGCACTGCCGCTCTTCGAGCGCGCCGAGCAACCCAAATGGATCCGCTCGGTCACCGACCTCACCCGGCTGCTCGCGCGCTGCCTGACTGGTCTGGACTTGACCCGGCCCGCCCTGGTCGGACTGGGGTTCGGCGGCTGGGTGGCGGCCGAGCTGGTCGCGCTGGACCACCGCGGCTACCGCGGGCTCGTGCTGCACGCCCCGCTGGGCGTGCGCCCGGAATCGGGCGAGATCACCGACCAGTTCCTGTTCCACGCCCACGACTACGTAAGGCTGGGGTTCTCCTCCGACGAGCACTACACCCGCGTCTTCGGTGACCCCGATGAGGAGCAACGGCGGCTCTGGGACGACAATCGGGCCGCCACCACCCAGGTGGCGTGGCGGCCCTACATGTACAGCCTCTCGCTACCGCACCTGATCCGCGACGTGCCCGTGCCCAGCAGCGTGCTGCGCAGCGAACATGATCGGATCGTCCCCGACAGCTGCCCGGCCCAGTACGCCGACCTGCTCAATGCCTCCGAAATCACCGTGGCCGGCGTCGGGCACCTCGCCGAGCTGGAGGCGCCCGAGATATTCGCCGACCACGTCCTGAGCGCGCTCGACAGCGTCACCGATCGGGTCCCCACTGCCAGCCTGACCGCCGGAAACGGGTGAATCAAGATGTTCCTGTGCTACTTCAGCGAAATGCCCAACTCCTCCTACCCCGAGGACGAAGCACTCCGACGACACCCCGACGACCACCCCGCGCGCGACCCCGGCGACACGGTCCTGCTGCTGTCGAACAAATACTTCGACCGGGTCAAAGGCGCCCAGCTGTTCAGCGAACGGTTCGACCAGTACCGGCTGGCCGAGGCCGTCGGGTTCGACGGGGTCATGACCAACGAGCACCACACCGCGCCGTTTTGCATGCAGACCCGCTGCAACATCACCTCCGCCGTCGCGGCGGCGATCACCGATCGGGTCAAGATCCTGCAGCTGGGAAATCCGCTCCCACTCTGGGAGAACCCGGTACAACTCGCCGAAGAGATCGCGATGCTCGACCTCATCTCCGGTGGCCGGATCATCGCCGGCATGGTCCGCGGCGGGGGAACTGAACAGCTGGCGAACAACTTCAACCCGGTCTTTAACCGCGACCGCTTCGTCGAGGCCCACGACCTGATCGTCAAGACCTGGACCCAGCCCGGACCCTTCCGCTGGGAGGGCGACAACTACCAGGTGCGGGTGGTCAACCCATGGGTGCTGCCGCTGCAGCAACCCCACCCACGGATCTGGGTCCCCGGTGTCACCAGCAAGGAGAGCATCGTCTTCGCCGCCGAACACGGCTACCCATACGTATGCCTGAGCACCACCCTGGAAAAGACCAAACAGATCTGGGAGCTCTACGACCAGGTCGCCCAACAGGTCGGTTTCACCGCCGGGCCAGAACACCGCGGCTACCTCATGCGCTGCCACGTCGCCGACGACGAGGAGACCGCACGCCGCAACGCCCGCGAGTTCACCTGGATGCAGGGCGAATTCACCGGAGTCGGCAAATCGGTGTGGACCGCGCCGACCGCCTACAGCACCTGGGAAGCGCGCCAGGCCCGGGTCCAGCACGCCCGCTACCAGGACTCCTTCGACCTCCAAGTCGCCAACGGCACCATCATCTACGGAACCCCCGACCAGGTGATCGTGAAGATCCGCCGCTGGCTACAGGAGACCCGACCCGGAATGCTCATGCTCTGGGGCAGCGACGGCCACGTCAGCCAACGCGACTCGATGCGCTGTGTCGAACTCCTCGGCACCGCAGTGCTCCCCGCGGTACGCGAAATCGGCGCCGAACTCGGCCTGCTCGACCCGTTCGAATGCCACGCCCCCGTCAGCGTCGCCAGCCCGCAACCAGTCTGAGGTATCAACGCGTGAACTTCGACCTTGACGACGACCAACTCGCGAAAACATCGCCAAAGTCGATAGATACCCGCAACTTACAAGTATGGTGTGAGCACCTACACCAAGCATTGAATTTGGAGGACCAGTGGCAGAAGCTGAGGCTACCGCGAAGCTGGATCTGGACCCGGCCGTTGACGATCCCGCCTTCTTCACCAGTGGCGCGGCTATCGAGGTCTGCCGTGAGCTCCGGCGCACAGACCCGTTCCATTGGTACGACAAGCTCGGGGCCTGGCTGGTGACCAGGTACGAAGACATCAGGCAGATCTCCCAGTCGCCAGAGCTCTTCTCGTCTGAGCCAGCGCTGGCGATCAACGACATCAAGTACGACCGGTCGTGGTCACGGAAGTTCTGGCCGGAAGGGGCCGACAACCTGATCATGACCGATCCCCCCAAGCACAAGGAGTTACGCCGGATAATCAACACTGCATTCACCCGGCAACGGATCGCGAGCCTGGGGCCGTCCATCCGGGAACTGGCGCGAGAGCTGATCGATCTGCTGCCGGTCGACGAGCCGGTCGATGTGGTCGCCGCGCTGTCGACACCACTGCCGCTGCTAGTCGTCTGTCAGCTGATGGGCTGGCCGTCCGAGGCGTGGGAACAGCTAGGGGAGTGGAGTGATCTCAACACCCTGCTGTCCGAGGACCCGAATGAGGAGACGGTTCTTGCCGCGATAGGTGAGTTGCAGAATCTCTTCGGGTTCCTGGGGCAGACGATCGAGGCCCGACGCGACCACCCGGACGACGACCTCACCTCCACCCTCATCGCCGGGACCGTTGACGGGGCTCGGCTGTCGGATATCAACCTGGTGCTCTTCAGCCAACTTCTGCTGACCGCGGGAAACGAGACCAACCGTAACCTCATCAGCGGTGGGGTCGCGGCCCTGGCCAACCACCCGGACCAGCTGGCGCGCCTGGCTGCGGACCCGTCGAACCTGCCGACGGCCGTAGAGGAGATGCTGCGGTTCGTCAGCCCCATCAACCAGTTCCTCCGCGTCGCCAAAAAGGACCTCGACTTCGCGGGTCACCGCGTCAAAGCCGGCGATCCTCTGGTGCTGCTCTACATCTCGGGAAACCGCGACGAGAGCATCTGGGAGGTGCCGGACAAGTTCGACGCGGCCCGGCTGCCGCGGCCCGGCCACATCGCGTTTGGGTGGGGGGAGCACGTCTGCCCGGGTGCCTCGCTCGCCCGCCTCACCACGACGATCTGCTTCGAAGAACTATTCAAGCGGTTCAGCGGTTGGGAGCTGACGGGCCCGGTCGAGCGTCGAGCGTCCACCACGATCAACTCCATTGAGACCCTTCCGCTGCGATTCCTGCCGCGCCGCTGACCGGCGAATTCACCGGCGCCGCGTGGGGAAAGGATTCATGACCGAGAACGGAAGTCACCTGGTTCAGATCGGTGACCGGCTTATCACGTACGACGCACCCGTCGGCACCACCTCTGATAGTGGCAAGACCGTGCTGTTCGTGCACGGCACGTCGTTCAACCGCGGTATCTGGTCCGCAGTCGTGCATCACCTGGCCCAATCCCACCACCCGATCGCCATCGACAACCCCGGCCACGGCGGCTCCTCCCTGCCCGCGATCGGGACGATCGACGAGGGCGTCGCACTGCTGAAGCAGTTTCACGACACCCTCGGCCTGACCGAAATCGTCCTGATCGGGCATTCGATGGGCGGCGCGCTCGCCCAGTCGTACTACAACCACTACCCGGCGGACGTCGCCGCGCTCGGCCTGGTCAGCACCGCACCCCGGTTTCACCTCGACCCAGAGATGGTGCAGCGATGGCTCGCCGACCCAGCCGCCTACCGGATGGAGGAGATGGTTCGCATTGTTGCGCCGACCGCTCCGGAGAGCGTGAAGGGCGCGCTCTTTCACATGCGTGACACGACGACACCGGGCGGCCAGCGAAACGACCTTCTGGCCTGCACCACGTGGAACAACGAAGACAAATCCCTCGACATCCACGTGCCGACACTGGCGGTGACCGCCGAGTACGACCGCGAGTACTTCCAGCAAAGTGCCGCGATGTGGGCCGAAAAACTACCTAACGCCGAGCTGGTCAGCATCCAAGATGCCGGCCACATGATGATGCTGGAAAAGCCGGCGGAGTTCATCGAGGCGCTCTGTAGTTGGCTTTCCCGCCTTTCAACCGGACCCATCCCGACCACAACCCGCTGTTCTCCAGCACCTGACAAGGGGGTACGACATGGCGCAGCCGTTTCCGAGTCACCATGGTGACCTGCAAGCCGACAGTCGTCCAGCACGGCTCGCCCGAGGACTCCGACAGCTGGGCGTGCAGCGCGGTGACCCCATCGTGGTCGCATGCTGCCCGGAGCACCCGACCGAACGCGCGGTAGCCGAGGAAGCAGCCAGCTTGGTGCACGCCCGAGCGATCGAACTCTATGCTGACGAACCCCTGGTGGAACGCCCGAAGGTCGTCGTGGCGTGCGTTGAGGGCCTGTCCCGCTGGATTGAGCTGAAGATCCCGGCCAGGGTGGTTGCGGAGGGTATGGGCGATTGCGTGATCTGGTGGACCGCCCTCGAACTCCTCAATGCGCGCGAGCCCAGAGTAGTGGATATGGCCGCACGTTGCGCTCGCCAGCCGAGCACGTAGGGGAGCCGTCATGACGCTGGAACCCGCGACCATTCCCGATCACGTCCCGGATGCCCTCGTAGCGGAGTGGGACCACTACAACGACCCGCGCCTGCTGCGTGATCCGCATCGGGCGTACGGAGATCTGCGCGCCAGACACCGCATCTTCTTCAGTCCCCTCAACGGAGGATTCTGGGTCATCACCCGCTACGAGGACATCTTCGATGCCCTACGGCGCACCGACCTCTGGTCCAGCAAGTACCTCGCCATCCCGGCACGGGATAACTTCCTGATGCCCATTAACCTCGACCCGCCGGACCATACGAAATACCGTCGGCTCGTCATTCAAGCGTTCACCCCGTCGCGGATCAGAGCGCTGGAAGACAGCATCCGCGAGTCCGCACGTACGACGGTCACCGAACGCGCTGAGCACGACACATGTGAATTCATGAACGAGGTAGCCCGGCCCTACCCAGCCACGATCTTCTCACGCATCCTCGGTACGCCGGGCGACCAGTGGCCTCGATTCATGAACTGGAACCACACGATCCTGCATGTCGGCGACATGAATGCCCGTGCTGACGCGACCTCCGCGGTGACCGAATACCTCCGTGAACTGATCGCGCAGCGAGCGGCCGATCCCCAGCACGACCTCCTGAGCAGCCTGCTCACCGTCGAGGTCGACGGCGAGCGGCTGACCGAGCAGGAGCTGCTGTCCTTCGCCGTACTGCTGTTCATGGCCGGACTGGACACCGTCTCCGGCGCCTTGGGTTTCATCTTCGGCTTCCTCGCGCAAAGCCCAGACCACCGGCGCCAACTAGTCAACGAGCCCGAACTCGTCCGACCGGCGGTCGAGGAACTCATCCGCTACAGCAGCAATGTCCAGCTCTCGCGCACGGCGACCACGGACTTCCAATTCGCCGGTGTACAAATCAAGGCCGGCGACCGACTTATGCTCCCGCTCATATCGGCCAACCGCGACGACCGAGCCTTTCCCGACCCTGACCGGGTCGACTTCCGCCGGACGCCCAACAGACACATCGCGTTCGCTACCGGTCCGCACCTCTGTCTCGGCGCACACCTCGCCCGCCATGAGATTGCGATCCTGCTGGAGGAGTGGCACCGGCAGATCCCTGATTACCAGCTACCCGCCGGCCATGTCCTCGCGCACCACGGCGGTGGCCTGGTGAACCTCAACGAGCTGCCCCTGCAACTCGGAAGCGGCGAGAATTCGACTGTCTCACGAGGAGCCCTTCATGCCAGCACCTGATGTATCCACACGGTCGCTGACCGATCTCCTGGACCTCCGTGGCCGGGTCGCGCTCGTGACGGGTGGGGCCCGGGGAATCGGCCGGGCCTGCTGCAAGCGGCTGGCCGAAGCCGGCGCAATCGCCGCCGTCTGCGACAAGAACACGGAATGGGCCGAGAAATCGGTCGCCGAAATCAGCGCGGACGGGGGGAAGGCGATAGCCGTCGAGCTGGATGTCACCTCTCTTCCGTCCGTACTGAGCTGCATCGAGAGCGTCACCGGGCAGCTGGGCGGTATCGACATCCTGGTCAACAACGCAGGCATCTACCCGCCGGCACTGTTCCTCGACCTGACCGACGAACAGTGGGAAACTCTGTGCGGAATCAACCTGACCGGGGCGCTCCGTATGGCACGGGAGGTTGCGAAGGTGATGGCGACGGCCAACCACGGCGTGATCATCAACATCACCTCGATTGCCGCCTTCGTCGCCACGAATCCGGCGCTGTCGGCGTACACCGCCGCAAAGCACGGTCTCTGGGGCCTGACCAAGTCCATGGCGCTCGAACTCGGACCGAGCGGCATCCGGGTACTCGCCGTGGCGCCTACCCTGGTCGAGACCGAAGGGATCCTCGAACTCCGGGCCCGGCAGAACTCGGTCACCCTCGCCGACGAGGGTGGTCAACTCGGGTCAGACATGCCGCTCGGGCGGGCGGCACTCCCCGATGACGTGGCACGCGCGGTGCTCTTCGGCGCGAGCGACATGGCGGTCATGATGACCGGCAGCACGCTCGCCGTCGACGGTGGACGACTCATCCATTGACCATGAGCACCGGCGCACGGGAGGCCTTGTGGAGCTGAGCAACCAGGTCGCGGTGATCACTGGCGGGTCCTCCGGCATCGGCGCCGCGATCGCGGACGCGCTGTCCACAGCGGGAGCAAAGCCGGTGGTATGGGATCGCGCACCGCAGGCCGACGTCGTCTGCGACGTCACCGAGCCCGCACAGGTCAACGACGCGATGCGGCGCACGATCGACATCGCCGGAGTGCCGAGCATCCTTGTGGCGTCCGCCGGGATCGTCGCGGGCAGTGAGCTGCTGGACCTGGATCTCGACGAGTGGGACCGGGTCCTTTCAGTCAACCTCCGAGGCGCCCTGATCTGCATGAAAGAGTTCGCCGCCTGCCTCGTGGACGCTGGCCGTGGCGGGTCGGTCCTTGCGGTCTCCAGCGTCAACAGCACCGTGGTCGACGCCGGGCTCGCCGCCTACTCAGCGTCCAAAGCAGCGCTGAACATGGTGGTCCGCATAGCTGCTGTGGAATGGGGAAGTCTCGGTATCCGGGTGAATGCGATAGGCCCTGGAGTGACCGAGACCCCAATGGTGCGCTTTACCTCAGACCCGGGTTATCTGCGAAATCTGCGAGCCAGAACACCGCTGGGCGACGTCGGTAAGCCGGGACAGATCGCTGAAGCCGCCCTCAACCTCATCAGAAGCGACTGGGTGACAGGCCAGGTTGTTATGGTGGACGGAGGGGCGTCCCTGATGACGGCCAGGTCAGTCTGGTGGGGCTCGCGAAACCAGTTCGGACCGCTCGGCACCGATGACGATCCGATCGATGACCCTAGATAGAACGCGACAGCGAACCGCGCCGGAGACGAGCGGCGAGCGTCGTCAAATCACGCGCTGGCGGAAGGTGGTCGGGTGTCGGAGGCAGCAAGCGACGGCGAGGTCGACCTCCAGCCCGTGCAAAGCACCGGCCAGCAGGTGAAGGACCAACTGCAGAAGCTGGCCACCTCCCGCGGTAAGGCCCGCAAGCCGTTGCCTGGAGAGCAGGAGTTGGCGTCGTCGTTCGGCGTCTCCCGCGCCACAGTCCGTAAGGCGCTCGACGCGCTCCTGGAAGAGGGCCTGCTCGAGAAGGTCGTCGGGGCCAAGGGCGCCACCTACCGGCCGAGCGACCTCGCCAGGGCCCAAGTGACGAACAAGGTTCCCAACTTCGGTCAGGCGCGCCGGTTGCTCGAGGAAGCCGCGCTCGAACTCTTTGGCGAGCGAGGCTTTGCCGGCGCCAGCACACGGTCGATAGCCGACCGGGCTGGTGTCTCCGAGGCTTTGATCTATCGCCACTTCGGTTCGAAGACCGGCCTCTTCGAACGCTCCGTGATCGACCCGATCCGGTCATTCATCAATGGGTACGTAGAGCGCTGGGACGAAATCTACTCGCACGAACCGATGTCCGAGGAGAGCGTCCGGGACTACGTCACCGGCCTCTACAGGATCATGCGCAAGAACCGTCCAGGCATCATCGCGCTCCTGTCGGAGGACTCGTTCAGCGGATCCGGAAGCTCTCATCAACGGCATCCGCTGTTCGGAGAGGTTATCGGAATTTTCGACGACGTCACCCTTAAGGCACTCGAGCGGCGCGGGTACAGCAGGCCGAACCCCGAGATCACCCTGCGTGCCAGCATCGCGCTAGTCGTCGGGATGGCGCTCCTGGACGACTTCCTCTTCGGATCGACCGAAGCACAAGCCCGGCAGGAAAGCGCCGTCATCGACGAACTAGTCAGCCTCATCGTCGGCGGCGTCCGCTGAGTGCGATCGCCTGACCCAACCCGACGTTCGGTCGCGGCGCCGGAGCACCGCACTGCCGTATCCGGAGCTGCAGCTGGCAGCAGGAGAAGCCTTGACCTGCTGTTGGCCGTATATGTAGTGTGATCAATCACATAACATCTCGGATGCAGTCACTCGGATGTCAGCACCAGGCGATTAGGTTGCCGGGCGGAGGTCTGGTTGGTGGGGCCCAATGGGAACGCTGGCAGCTCATGCCAAAGTCCGCTCCAGCGTCATGCAAGCTCACGGCTTGACCCACGAACAGGTTGAGGTCGCGGCGCTGGCGGGCCAGATCGCCGCGGCTTATGAGAGGAACTCGTATCGCGATCGCGAAGCGGTGCATGAGCCGTGGTCCGAGCTGGCCGGAGCCGGGTTCGCGGGAAAGGGTTCCACGAAGACCGTCTGCTGGCCGAGATGACATGAGCGCCAAACACATTGCGGTGGAATCACCAGCTCAGGCTCGGGCCCGATGCCGCCGTGGGCGAACCTGACACAACGTGCTCAACAGCTGCGGCGGCGGAAGGGCGAATCGATGCGTGAACCGGGTCTTGTGCTTATCCATGGCGCGATGCACGGGGCTTGGTGCTGGGATGCGGTCGTACCGCGGCTCCTCGGCGAGGTGTGCGTCGTCGATCTGCCCGGGCGCCCGAACCGCCCCGCCATCCTGGCGGAGCTCACCCTCGACGACTTCGCTGACTCGGTCGTCGCCGACGTGAACGCCGCGCACTTGGACCGCGTGGTGCTGGTCGGACACTCGATGGCCGGGCTGACAATGCCCGGCGTGATCGACCGCCTGGGCGAGCGGGTGGCGGGGGTGGTCCTGGTGTCCTGCGTCGTGCCGGAGCCTGGCGGCGCCGCCATCGACCTGTTTCCACAGCCGTTGCGGGGCTACCTGCGCCGCCGCTTCGGGCGTGCCACCGTCGATCCGGCCGATCCGGGTCTGACCCTGCCGCGCCGTTTGGCGAAGTGGCTGATGTACAGCGACTTATCCGCGGCGGCCGCCGAACCGTACCTGGACCGGCTATGCCCCGACGCGCCCGGGGTTCTCTTCGAGCCGGCCACAATGCCGAGCGCGCGAACCCAGCTTCCGATCACCTGGGTCCGTGCGGCCCGCGACAAAGCGGTCACCCCCCGCATGCAGGACCGCGTGATCGCGCGCCTGGGCGCCGACGTCCGTGAGGTCGACTCCGGCCACAGCCCAATCATCAACCACCCGGCCGAGATCGCCGCGATCCTCAACGAGTCAGCTCGCACTTGGTCAGCTCGCTAGAGCCGGCTCTCCTCTTCGTCATGGGCGGCTCCCGACATCAGTCATGAGTTCGATCGCCTGACCCAACCGACGTTCGGTCGCGGCCCCGGAGCACCGCACTGCCGTATCCGGAGCTGCAGCTGGCAGCAGGAGAAGCCTTGACCTGCTGTTGCGAGAAATATAGTGTGATCAATCGCACTACACTTCGGATACAGTCGAACGGTTGTCAGCACCGCGCGCTTAGCTCGCCGGGCAGAGGTCTGGTTGGGGGCGCGAGGAAGTATGACCCAAAGTGCGACCGAACTACCCCTGCCGGCGCCGCCGGATGAACCGCTCTGGTCGGAGAACTACTTCTTCCAGGCCTGGGAGTGTGTCCAAAAAGTTGGAATCTGCTGCGCGCCCCACGAATCAACATGTATGTTAACTCGCGTTCGCCAGTTGCCGTGATTACCACGTTCGCGGCCGCAGAAGCTGGCGTCTCAGAGGGTCCGCTGACAAAGCCAGCAACAGTCCAGAAGGGGGCGCTAGTGGTTGCGAAGAGAATCCTTGACAAGCCAGCACATAGCGAACAACCCAGGTTAGGCGCTCAGGTTGGCGGTCTTGCGCATTCGCGGAGAACTGCAGTGTTGGGCACGGCTGGCCGGAAGGCGACCCGGGTCGGTGCCATTCCGGTGCGAGCCGCGGGTACGACTGGCCGCGCAGTACACCTTGCCGTCGAAGTGCTTCGCTACACGGTTCAAGACACCATTACTTTACGGTTGCCGATCAGCGAGTTCCTCTGGCAGACATGGGTACTGCTAAAGGTGACCGCGACGCCGGCGGTTCTGATGGCAATACCGTTCGGCGCGATGATCACGGTCGTGACATCGGGATTGGTTGCTCAAGTG
>Ga0302325_10018959_pt1 | contig 14484 bp, 13 predicted proteins | sample Palsa_T0_2_FD_201948 | JGI IMG/M metagenome (GOLD analysis project Ga0302325, IMG submission 201948) | Peat permafrost microbial communities from Stordalen Mire near Abisko, Sweden - Palsa_T0_2 | ecosystem: Environmental > Terrestrial > Soil > Palsa > Peat permafrost | place: Sweden: Abisko... | reverse complement strand
AAGCTTCCATCGGCATCGCGCTCACGTCCGATCATTTCACAGCGCCAGCTTCCTGGTTCACCGTTGATATGGAACAGGTTGTAGCCGGCGCTGTTCTCGTCGCCGTGGGGGATCCACGCGGATGCCGAAGGCACGCCAACCGCAGGAATTTTCGTCTTTGGCCCATCAAGCCAGACAAGCGCGCGGCTGTGGTCGTGACCATGCAACAAAAGCTCGGCGCCCTTGTCCGCCAGCACGTCGCGAAGGTCCGCGGCATCGACCAGTCGGCGCAGTCGTCTTTTGGGCGGCGTGATCGCAGGATGATGGATCAATACGACGCGGAACATTCCGCGTGTTTGATCGAGCAATTCGAGCAGCCGCGCGAGTTGGCGTTTGCCGAGCCGTCCCGTCGCCATCAGCGGCGCGGTCGGCACCGCGGTCGAAAGACCGATCAAAGCGATATTGTTGCGCCGGCGCAGGAACGGGAAGCCGTCGCGGCCGTCGTCGCCGCGCATGTAGTCTCCCCAATAAGCCGCAGGCGACGGAACGACACTGCGCACATAGACGTCGTGATTTCCAGGAACCAGGGTGACGTCCGTTGGCGATCCGAGCGTTTGCAGCCAGCCGCGGGCGCGATTGTACTCATCAGGCAGTGACAGATTGACGAGATCGCCAGTCACCGCGATGTGGTCCGGCGTGCTGGCCTTCAAGTCGCGGACAACGGCCTCAAAGACCTCAGGCCGATGGATGGACTTCCGTCTGCGATGCCAGTTGATCCGCCCGAGGCCGCGCTTGCTGAACAGTTCTGCGAAGCGCGGACGGGAGGCGAGATGCCAATCCGACAGGTGAGCGAGTTTGAACATTCCGGAATAATAATGCGCGATTGGTTACGAATTGCCGATAAGAATGCCCGCGACAAAGACCAATACACCGCCGAGGACAACCTGGAAGGCCGCTTGCAGGAACGGCGTGTCCATGTACCGCGTGCGAATCCACGAGATCGCCGCAAGTTCGATGGCGACAACGACAAAAGCTAGTGTCGTTGCGGCGTAAAAGCTCGGGATCAGATAGGGCAGGGCATGGCCGAGACCGCCGAGTGCGGTCATGGCGCCGGTGACAGCGCCTCGCACAACCGGTGCACCGCGTCCGGTAAGTGATCCGTCGTCGGACAAGGCCTCGGCGAACGCCATCGAGATACCAGCGCCAATGGCAGCGGCAAGCCCGACGAGAAACGTGGACCAGGTATTGTGGGTGGCAAACGCTGCGGCAAAAAGCGGCGCCAGCGTCGATACCGAGCCGTCCATCAATCCGGCAAGCCCTGGCTGCACGTATTGCAGCATGAATAGCCGCTTTGACATTTCCTCTTCGGTTGCCCGGGCCGTTGGCGAGATCTGTTTGCCGAGTTGCTCGGCGAGGTGTTCGTGCTCGTCCTCTGCGGCGGCAAGTTTGGTCAGCAGCGCGCGGATCGAGTCATCTTTCGTCGACTCCGCGGCCCGCCGGTAGAAGCGCGCGGTTTCGAGCTCCATCTCTTCGGCGAATTTTCGGGTGGCATCGAGCGCCAGCGGACGGTTGAGCCAGATCGGCCGGCGCGCCACAAAGCCCTTAACGTCCTGGCGCCGGATCAGCGGAAGAAAGTCGCCGAATTTTTGGCGATGCAACTCCAGCAAGCTGTCGCGATGGCCGATCTCTTCCTGGGCCATCTTGTCGTACATTTCCGCCGTGTCGGGATAGGATTCGCGAAGCGCGTCCGCAAAGGAGCGATAGATGCGGTTGTCTTCGTCTTCGTTGGAAATTGCGAGCGCCAGCACCTCCTGCTCGCTCAGGTCGGCAAAGCTTTTCACGCGTCACCCCGGTTGGTCCCTGTCTTATATTAGAGCTATTCTAATCTACTTTACAGCGGCAAATCTATGAACCTCGATGCTTTCCGCCAACGGTTCGAACCGATCATCCGCCGGCTCCTGCATTTTTATTGGCGATTCTCCCGTGGGCTTACCGTTGGCGTGCGCGCGGTCGTCGTCGGAGACGATGGCAAGGTATTTCTGATCAAGCACTCATACGTTGCGGGCTGGCATCTACCCGGCGGCGGCGTCGAGCCGGGTGAAACGCTTGTGGCCGCGCTGGCTCGCGAGCTTCACGAAGAAGGCAATATCGAACTCACCGAGCCTGCGCGGCTATTTGGTATCTATTTCCATCGCCGCGCGTCGCGGCGCGATCACGTGGCTATCTACGTGGTGCGATCCTTTCGGCAAAGCAGCCAGCCGCGACCTAACCACGAGATCGTCGCTCATGGTTTTTTTGCTCCAGATGCGTTGCCCGAAGGCACGACACAATCGACACGTGCGCGTATTATGGAAGTACTCGCGGGGCAGGCGGTGATGGACATTTGGTAAGGTTGCTGCGACGCGCAGAAAATATTTCAACCGCCCGTTTGAAATTTTGAACCTTGCTGCTTCAACTTCCGACTGATCGGTACGTTAGGCTTTCAAGGACGTAAAACGTGGCTTCAGCCACAGGGAGAAATTCAATGCGCAAACAACTTATGGCAATTGCCGCCGGCGTCATGTTCGGCGCGGCCACCCTGTCGACAGCTGCTCTGGCAGCGCACGGCGGAGGCGGCGGTCACGGCGGCGGAGGCGGCCACGGGGGCTTTGGCGGAGGTGGCCACATGAGCTCCGGCGGTGGCGGCGGCCGCTCTGCCTTTACGGCACGCAGCGCGCCAAGCGCTGGCATGACTGGCAATTTTGCCACGGCACGTAGCAACCCTGCCATCAATCACACTGTGCTTCCAAACGCTTCGCTAGGCATTCACGGTAATTTTGCCGCGAACAACTTTGGGCATCCGGGCAACTGGAACCACGGTTACCGGGGCTACGGCGGGTACGGTTTCGGCGGCGGCGTCTATGCCTCTGGCGGATATGGGCCCTACTACGGCTACGATTACGGCCCCGACTACTACGACTATTCCGACAATGGCTGTCTCCAGCGGGCGTACGTCCAGACGGTGTATGGACCGCAACTGCAGTGGGTGAACGTCTGCCAGTAATCTCCGAGGCTTAAGCCTATGTTCTATGTGCGCCGCTCCGCGAGGGGCGGCGCATTCGTTTGAATAGGCTGAACGAGGCCTGCGCTGGACCTTCGGCAATCGGGATGCTACGCGCGGCAAGATGAGTGAGCTCGCGCTGACAATCTCGCCTGAAGCGAAAGAAGACACCGATGCGGTCGAACGGCTGCATGAGCGGACCTTCGGTCCTGGCCGGTACGCCAAAACTGCGTATCGGTTGCGGGAAGAGGTTGCGCACCGCCCCGATCTTTCCTTCACCGCGCGCATCGGCACACTTTTGATTGGGTCCGTGTGGCTGTCGCCGATCCGGATCGGCGAAACCAAAGCGCTGCTGTTGGGGCCGCTGACCGTCGAGCCGGCATTCCGCGAGCGTGGGGTCGGTCAGGCCCTGATTGAGCGCGCGCTCAGCGAGGCCCGCACCAAAGGGCATAAGCTGGTTATTTTGGTCGGCGACGAGCCCTATTACGGTAAAATCGGCTTCAAACGCGTGCCGCACGGCCGCGCGACCATGCCTGGACCGGTCGATCCTGCGCGCCTCTTGGTCGCCGAGCTTACCGAAGCTGCCTTTGACGATGTGTCAGGTCAGGTACGCGCTGAGTGGGAGGCGCAAACCTAGAGCAATTCGGCTCCCCGTAAGGTACAGTCCCGTTTAAAATGGACGGCACATAGGGAGTAGTTGCGAATGGCGCAGTCGCAGGTTTTCGTCTGCAAAGATATCGAAATGAAGGATGGTGACGTCCGCATTGTCCGTCAGGATCGCGTCGAGATCGGCCTCTACCGTCATGAGGGCTCCTTCTATGCCTACCGCAATCAGTGTCTGCATCAGGGTGGACCGGCCTGCGAAGGCATTATTCGGGGCAAGGTGCTCGACCTTTACGACAAGGACCGGCAGTTCCTCGGCCAAACCTATGACAACGACGAACCGCACATCATCTGCCCCTGGCACGGCTGGGAATACAAACTGAAGACCGGGGAGTGCGCGCCGGATCCGAAGCTGCGGCTCAAGCGCCACGAAGTGGTGCAACGTGACGGAGGCGTTTATGTCGTCGTCTGACGTGCTGGACCATCCGGCCGATACGCTGGCTCGCGCTACGGAAATACTTGCCGCCGCGGTCACCGATCCCGATCGCATTCCCGACGAAGAGCTTCGCGCGCTGATCGCCAACGCGATACGGCTCTACGCCGCCAAGGCGGAAAACGACATGCGCACGCCGCTGCCCCCGAACGGCGGCGGCGTCACCGTCACCGAAGCCATGATCGCCGTGACCGATATCCTGCACGCTCTGAATACCCAGTTGTTCGAGCTGAGCATGTGGCAGGCGATGACCGGCAATTGCATCGCTCCGCACCAGCGTGTTGACGCACCGCAATCCCGTTAGGACCCAAAGGGGAATAGCCATGAACGTGATGACGCCCATCGTCCGCGATCCCAGCCAGGACAAGTTCGACACCAAGCGTCTGCTCTCGCACGCCCACGAGCAGTCCGAGGATCGGCGCTACGAAGATTTCATGATCATCGATGCCGACGCGCATCATTACGAGACCGGCTCGTACAAGGAGATCTACCAATACATCGAAGATCCGGTGATGCGCGATCAATTCATGTACACCAAGGGCCAGACCACGCTGCCGCGCTCGACCGGCGGCTTCCAGGAGATGGCCGGCCGTATCACCCGCTACGAGTATCGCGCTACGGAGCAGGCACCGGCTGGGTCGAAACATCGCGACATCGGGGTGACGCTGAAGTGGATGGACTCGATGGGCGTCGATGTTGCCTGCGTGTTTCCGACCCCGATGCTGGGTCTTGGCCTCAATCCGATCGTCGAAGTCGAGGTGCAGTACGCACGCGCCTATAACCGATGGCTCACCGACCATATTCTGGCCCACGAGCCGCGCATCGTCTCGATGCTCTATCTGCCGATGAACGATCCGGTTGCCGCGCTGAAGATGGTCGAGGACTTCAGCGGCAAACAGGGCGTGATCGGCTTCCTCGTCACCACGGTCCGCTACAAGCCGCTCTACAACAACGTCTATATGAAACTCTATGCCGCGCTCGAAGAACGCGGCCTGCCCCTCGCGTTCCACGCCGCGACGAATTGGGGCGACCAGAGCATGAACATCACCAACAAGTTCATCGCGACCCATGCGCTGGGCTTTACCTGGTTCAACATCGTCCACATGACGAACTGGGTGGTGAACGGCATTCCGGAGCGCTTCCCGGGGCTCAAGTCGATCTGGATCGAGAGCGGCCTCGCCTGGATACCGTTCCTGATGCAGCGCCTCGACAACGAATACATGATGCGCTCGTCGGAAACGCCGACGCTCAAGCGCAAGCCGAGCGATTACATGCGGGAGATGTTCTACACCTCGCAGCCGATGGAGATGGTCGGTAATCGCACGATGCTGGAAGAAACCTTCAAGATGATCGCGGCGGAAACCCAGCTCCTCTACGCGTCCGATTATCCGCATTGGGACATGGACCTGCCCAGCACGATCTATGATCTGCCGTTCCTGAGCCAGCAAGCCAAGCGCAACATTCTCGGCGAGAATGCGCGCAAGCTCTTCAAGCTCGATAATTTTGTGTCGGCCGAGAAGATGGCGCGCCGCAAGGCGCGGCAAATGCAGGCGGCCGAGTAGGGCGCTTCATCTGCGTTGACCGGGCACAGCGCAACCGGCAACATCCCTCCCTCGAATAAAAATCATCTCGAGGGAGGGTAACAATGAAACGGATTCTAGCTCTACTGGCCGTGGGCGCTTGCGCCGCGGTTATTACCGGCTCTGCGCAAGCAGCGCCGGACGTATCGGTGAAGCGGATCGAATGCGGTACGCCGCAGGCGCCGGTGCAGGTCAATCCGCGGTTTTCCGATACATTTTCTTACGGCGATCTGAAGCTGCAGTTCGTCTACAGCTGCTATCTCATCAAGCACGACGACCAATATCTGCTTTGGGATACCGGTCACGCGATGACGACGCCGAATGTGGCGCCGAAGGTGAGCATCGTCGACCAATTGGCGCAGGCTAACGTGAAGCCCGAGCAGATCAATTTTGTCGGAATCAGCCACTATCACGCGGACCATACCGGACAGGTCGGTTCGTTTCCGAAGGCGACACTGCTGATCGGCAAGGGGGACTGGGATGCCATAACCAGTCCGAAGCCGGCCGAAGGCGTTAATTTCAAGCCGTTCGAGAATTGGATCAGCGGCGGCGGTAATGTTCAGCCGGTGCCGCTCGACAAGGACGTGTTCGGCGACGGCAGCGTGATGATGCTCAATACGCCGGGCCATACACCCGGCCACCACAGCCTGCTGGTCAAAACTCAGTCCGGCAACTTCATCATCACCGGCGATGCCGTGCACTTCCGGGAGAATTACGAGACCGGTGGCGTACCTTCGTTCAACTATGACCGCGCTCAGACCGTCGCCTCGATCGACCGCCTGAAGAAGATCGCGGCGAACCTGAATGCGACCGTCGTCATTCAGCACGACGCCCGCGATGTCGATAAGGTGCCGGCGATCTCAGCCGGAGCGAAGTGATGGCTTCTACCGCATAAGTTTCGGGAAGGGCGCTTCGGCGCCCTCTTCGCTTTCTGCGTGGATCAATAAAGCAGGTATTCACGCCGCTCATTCAGCCAGGCCGCTTCGTCGGCGAGGGCCGTCTCATCAAGGTCTTGCGGTGTGGCGTGTGCGTCATCCACCCATTCGCGCAAGAGCGGGCCGCCATTGATGACGTCGATGGCGAGCCTGTTCTTCTCATATTCGTATGCAAAGTCGCGCCATAACGGATAGTCCGGGTAGATACGGCGGATTGCCTTGAACGCGAGAGCCTGAACACGCCACGGTTTGAATGCTACATGGTCGTAGCGGGGGCCTTCGGTGTGGAACTGGATGCCGCTGCACAGCTTGCCGGCGTGCTTGTGAAATGTGGGTTCGAACCAGCAATCGCGGAGATGGCAGCCGTACAGCCACGCCGGCGAGAGCGCCTGCATTTCCTTGATGAGAGTTCGCGCTTCAATGTCCGGCGCGCCGAACAATTCGAGCGGTCGAGTGGTGCCGCGTCCTTCCGAGAGCGTTGTGCCTTCAACCATTACGGTGCCAGCATAAGCGCGCGCCATCCATAAGTTTGGCGCGTTAGGACTGGGATTGACCCAGATGCGCTCGCCAAGCGGCCAGCCAAATCCCGGTGCGGCGTCCAGCTGCCATTCCTGCATTCCGATGACTTTGTATTCGACATCAAGCTTGAGCGTTTTGATAAACCATGCGCCGAGTTCGCCCATCGTCAGTCCGTGACGCATCGGCAAAGGACCGGCGCCGACAAAGCTCTCCCAGCCCGCGCGCAACGTCAGTCCTTCGACGGGCCGGCCGATAGGGTTAGGGCGATCCAGTACCCACACGGCTTTGCCGTGTTTCGCGGCCGCTTCCAGCACGTACCGCAGTGTGGTGATGAACGTATAAATCCGGCATCCGAGGTCCTGCAGATCGACCAGGATCGTGTCGAATGTCTGCATCATGGCATCGGTTGGTCTGCGCACTTCGCCGTACAAACTGAATACCGGGATGCCGTGCACCGGATCGTTGAAATCCGGCGACTCCACCATGTTGTCCTGCTTGTCGCCACGCAGGCCATGTTGCGGACCGAAGGCGACGGCGATCCTGATGTCGCCGCATGCCGCCAGCGCGTCGAGCGAGTGCGTAAGATCAGCGGTGACCGAAGCAGGATGGGCGAGCAGCGCAACACGCTTGCCGCGCAAGGGCACCCGCAGTGCAGGCTCGGCGATGAGGCGGTCGATGCCAAATTTCATGACGACTACGCTTTTAGAGCATGATCCGGAAAAGTGGATACCGGTTTTCCGAAAAGATCATGCTCCAGCTAAGAGAATTCATGCGTAAAGCAATCGGCGCGGTGGAAATCCGGCTTGCCAAGCGCGTGCGCCAGCGCCCAACAGGACTTGTTGCCATCTGTCTCCTCGATGACGGCCGACAATCCAAGTCGCGCGCCATGAGGCAAATCAAGCTGCTTAAGACCCAGGCTGGCGCGCAGCATATAGTTCTCAGCGGTGGAGGTGACGTCAATCTTGGGTGGCTCGATCTCGAACGCCGCCATGCCCGCGCGATAATCGCTGAAACGATAGGCCGCCCATTGTGTCGATGGCGAAAAGTTGAATTCATAGTAGCCGGCGTGGGAGGGGACGCTGAGGAAGGCCTCAAAGCATGTGTGCCGCCAAAGCTCGTCGGCTCGAGCAGGCGTGACGATTGAGGGCAGTCGCAGACCGCTTGTTTTGCCGATGACGACATACGACAGCAACAGCGACAGCGCGCTTTCTTGCGGGCGCGTGACCTCAACTTCTACGCTGCTTGCTGCAGCGGAGGTTGAATCAGGATGCAGTTTCAGGGCAAGCCGCATGGCGCCATTGTAGCGGCTCAGCCACGCGCGGAACATAACTTGAATTCAGCGGCCTTCGCGCGCCCACGTGCCGGCGAGGCTGCCGATCAGCAGCAAGAGGCCGAGCAGGCCGGCAAATACCGGCAGCACGCCAATGCCGCGGACCACGCTGGCGTCCCGCATTTTCAGGCCGATCCAGTCGTCACCCTTGTAGGTATCGCCGGAACGTACCGGGATGATGCGCGGCACGTTGAGGCCATTGCCGTCATCGAGACGGCGCGAGTCGCCGCCAGTGGCGTTGGTGATCGGTGCGAGCACCTCGGTGGTCGAAGTCACCTCGGTGAATTCGCGCGGGTTGGCGGGGCCGATATTGACCAGCGCATTGAGCTTGCCGTCGGTTGCCCGCCACAGTCCGAGTACATCAGCTTTGACGCTTTTTTCCCACACGCCGGGCTGGGTGGCGTCGAGCTTAAGCACCTGGCTTGTACCAGACGGTGAAGTCAGGGTCACGTCAGCAACGCTCTCGGCCATGGTCTGCCGGCGCACGACAAGATCGTGGCCGCTGATGTTGAGCCGCAGCGCCTCTTCTTCAAGGTCAGGCTCCTTCATCAGCCAATGCGACAGGCGACGCAGCAGGTCGAGATGAGGCCCGCCGCCTTCAAAGCCCCGCGCCCATAGCCAGATGTGATCGGACAACAACAATGCAACCCGGCCTTCACCCTGGCGCGACAGTACCAGCAATGGTTTCTGGTCCGGCCCCTGCATGACCGTAGTGCCGGTGGTGTTCCGCGTGTTGACGATCCGGAACCATTCGCTCCAGTTCGGCGGATTGCTGTCGGAGCCGTCGAGGCCGCGCGTGACCGGATGGCGCTTGCCGAGGTCGGTAAGGCTTGGCCGATAGGCTTCGTCGGTGACGTTGCCGTCCGGCTCGGCCGGGAGAACGGAATCGAGCGGGGTGCGCCAGAGACTGGTCTGGCTCGCGTAATCGGGGCCTGCCGCGACCAGAACGGCGCCGCCGTCGCGGACGTAACGGTTGATGTTGTCGAAATAGATAATCGGCAGCACGCCCTGGCGCGCATAGCGATCGAAGATGATCAACTGAAAGTCGTTGATCTTCTGCTGGAACAGTTCGCGGGTCGGAAACGCGATCAGCGACAGCTCGTTGATCGGCGTGCCATCCTGCTTTTCCGGCGGCCGCAGAATGGTGAAGTGAACGAGATCGACCGAGGGGTCTGACTTGAGCAGGTTACGCCACGTGCGTTCGCCGGCATGTGGTTCGCCGGAGACCAGCAGCACGCGCAGCTTGTCGCGCACGCCGTCGATCGACACCACGGCGCGGTTGTTGACCGTGGTCAGCTCGCCGCCCGGCAACGGTGCGGCTTCGATCTCGACGATGTTCTGGCCGCCGTGGGGAATCTGAATTTCCACGTTTTGCTGGACGCCAACGGGAACAGTCCGCGTATCGATCACATCGCCGTCGCGGCGCACTGTCACTTCCGCAGTCCCGGCTTTGACGCCCTGATCCTCGACCTTGAACGTGATGGTCTGCGACTGGCCGACGATGCCGAAACGCGGCGCCGCAATAAGCGCGACGCGGCGGTCGCGCTCATCCTTGCTGCCAGTGATCAGGGCGTGGATCGGGGCAGCGAAGCCCAACGCGCTGGCATCGGCCGGCACGTCATGGACGCGCCCGTCGGTCAGCATAATCACGCCGGCGATGCGGTCCGTCGGCACATCGGCAAGGGTCGAGCCAATCGCGGTGAACAACCGCGTGCCGTCGGTCTCACCGTCGGATTGCCCGGCTTCCACGACACGCACATCGAGGCCGGGAATATGGCCCAGTCGATCGACGATTGCGGCGCGCGCTGTTTCAGTCTGCTTGGTGCGGTCGCTGAAATTCTGGCTCGGGCTCTTGTCCACAACAACGACGGCGATGGAACTCAGCGGATCACGATCTTCGCGAGTGAACGAAGGATTGGCGAGCGCCAACACGACGAGGCCAAGCGCTATGGCGCGGATCGTCGCGCCGCGGCTCCGCGAGACAAACAGCAACAGCGCAAGAATTACCACAACGGCGGCTGCGACCCATAAAATCTGGGCGCTGACGAGAGGGGCGAACGCAATACCGAAGTTCACGATTGCGCTCCTATTGCCCGAGCCGCTCAAGCAGCGCGGGCACGTGCACCTGGTCGGCTTTGTAGTTGCCGGTGAGCGTGTACATCACGATATTGACGCCGGAGCGGAACGCGAGCTCGCGCTGCCGCGGTTCGCCATCGACCATCGGCAACATCGGCTGGCCGTCGGCGCGCGTCGCCCAGGCGCCGGCAAGATCGTTCGAGGTAATGATGATCGAAGACACGCCGTCGCCGCCGCGCGCCGGCCGGCCAAGGCGCTCTTCGTCTTCTGCCGAGGGTAGCGCTTCGACCCAGAGTTCGCCGGTACTGAAGCGGCCGGGGAAGTCGCGCAGCAGATAGAATGTCTTGGTGAGAACGTGATCGCGCGGTACCGGCTCGAGCTCAGGGATGTCGAGCGACGAGAGGATTTGCCGCAACTCCATCATTCCCGGGCTGCGGGTTTCGCCGCCGGGGCCGGGGGGTGCAGATACGGCGTCACGCGTGTCGAACAATACGGTGCCGCCGTCCTTCATGTAGGTATCGATGCGCTTGAGCGTTTCTTCCGAGGGACGGGGTGCGCCCGGTGCAATCGGCCAATAGATCAGCGGATAAAACGCAAGCTCGTCGTGGGCGATGTCGAGCCCGATCGGATCGCCAGGCTCCAGCGCCGTACGCTGCGCCAGAAACAGTGTCAGGCCGGCAAGTCCGGCTTTGCTGACGCTGTCGACGTCGGCATTGCCGGTGACGACATAGGCAAGCTTGGTTTCCAGCGCTGACTGCGGGACGTTGCCGACGCGGATGTCTTCAGCGCGGGCGTGGCTCGCCGTTAGCGCGAAGGCTGCGAACAGGATCATCGACGCGGCGGCAGCGCGAGACGAGCGCGGCATCAGGCGCTGGATACCGCCGCCGAGGAACAACACCACGATGGTGTCGAGCAGGAACAGCGCCAGCGCCGCCAGCAGGATCGGACCGCGCAAATCCTGCGGCTCGCTGGTGCGGTAGATCTCAAAGCGCGCGTTGGCGAGCGGAGAGAAATCCAGTGGGGTCAGGCGATCGGTCGGCGCGAGCGTATTCACCGCGAATAGACCATCCGGTGGTCCATAAAAGCCCGGCGGATGATCGGCAGTGGCGCCACCGCTGAAGTCCGTCGGCACCGGACGTGCCGTTGAAGGCGGCGCGATGAAATTGCCAAAACCGTCGAGCACGCGGGTCGGCGGCACGAGTTCATGCACAGTCTTGGTCTGTGCGTTGGCGGCTTCTGCAACGTTTGTGGTGCCGGCGAGTGCGACGATGCGGCGGAGCATTTCGACGAACGCTCCGGACAGCGGCAAATTCGACCAGCGGGTATCGCCGGTGACGTGGAACAACACGATCAGGCCTTTGCCACGCTTGGCGGCGGTCACCAGCGGCGTGCCGTCGGCAAGGGTGGCCCAGGTATTGTCGCTGAGCGCAGCATCGGGCTCCGCCAGAACCTGCCGTGTGACTGTAACGTCGTCCGGCACGGTCATGCCCGCGAACGGACTCTCGCGCGAAAAAGCGGCCAGCGGTTGCGGCTTGTCCCAGCTCAGGGTGCCACCGAGGATTCGGCCGCCACTTCGCAATTTCACCGGAACGAGATCGTCTTCGGAGGCGGCAAGTCTCGGACCGGCAAAACGGACCAGCACACCGCCATCTTCGACCCAGTGGGCGAGACGGTCGTGAGCGTCGCCGGCATTTCCGACATCGGTCAGAATCAGCATCGGAAGATTCTGATCGAGGAAATGGGTTACGGCGTCGGCCGGCGACTCGCCTTGAGCAAGTCTTACGTCTGCGAATGGACTGAGGGCGCGCTGGATATAGTAGCTTGACGACAGCAGAGGCTCGGCCGTGTCTGCGGTTGCGCCGGAAACGATGCCGACGGTGCGCCGCCGCCAGCGCTTGTCGAGCAATTGCACCGCGCCTGCCGAACGCTCGCCGGAAATCTCAATCCGCGCGATGTCGTTGCGGATTTCCACCGGCAGATCGAAATGCGCTTCGGTCTCGTGCGCGTCGGCATTGAATGCGAACGCAGCGTCGCCGAGGGTGAGGCCCTTGAGATCGAGCGCGCGCACATTGCCATTAGCTTGAGCGCTTGGATCGGCGCGTAAGACCTTCACCGCCAGGGCGCCCGAGGCGTTATCTGCGGCAACGAGCGCTCGCGGACCGGAGACGCCGCCAGCCACGACGGTGATCGCATGGCCGCCAAGGGTTTGGGAAAGGTTCTTGATGAAGTCCGAACCGCGACCCGTGTCCGTACCGTCGGACAGCCACACCAGATCGACGTCATGAATGTTCGCGACGAACTGCGTGATCGACGGCAGTGCCTCGGTACGGTCGATCGAGTGCGGTTTTGGCTTCATGTCATGCAGCCGAACCCGCGCCGAGCTGGCTGGTTCGAGCGAAATATCGCGGGGGCCGTCCGAAAGTGGGATGAGCGCAATGGCGCGGCGATCGTCCTCGGCACGGGTGATGATGTCATTGGCGGTGCGCATTCGCGCATCCCAGGTCGATGCGGCGGTCCAGCCGTCATCGATCAGAATGCCGATGGGTGCTCTGGAAGCTGTCGTTGCCAGCGGCGGGTGCCACAGTGGGCCGGCAGCGGCCAGGATCACGAGTGCGGCGAGCGCAAGCCGCATGAGAGTAAGCCACCAGGGCGTGCGCGCCGGGGTTTCTTCCTTCGGCGCAATTTCAAGCAGCAGGCGCGTCGGCGGGAAATCAATGCTCCACGGTCGCGGTGGGATCAGCCGTAAAAGCCACCATAGCACCGGAAGCGTGATCAGTCCGATCAGAACCAGCGGTTCGGCAAATCCGATAGGCAAGCCGCCGATCATGCCGTCACCGTTTGCTGGCCGGCGTGCGGACGGTAGCCTATGTCGTTTCCACCGGCGCCGATCCGGGCCTGCAAAGCGAGCAGAAGTTCGCTCGCCGATCGGTCGGTGCGATGAATGGTGAAACTCCAGCCCAGGCGGTCAGTCTCAGCCCGGATTTCAGAGCGGTGGCGCTGCACGCGCGCCGTATAATCGGTGCGCCATGTTTCAGCCCGGCCGGCGGTGATGCGGCCGCCACCTTCGGGCTCCACAAATTCGACCCGGCCCCAATATGGGAATGTCTCTTCGGCAGGATCGACGACCTGCACGATATGGCCGCGTGCACCATTGGCGGAAAGTTGCGCAGTGGTGCGTCGGATTTCCCCGATCTCGGTCCACAGGTCGGACAACCACACGATCTCGGAGAGCGGCGAGGGCGCGAAGTTGGGCGGTAAGCTCGCGCGTTCCGCCTGATCATGTACAACCGACTGCGCCATGCGATCGATGACGTTCCGGCTTCCGGTCGGGCGCATTAGGCCCGGAATGCCGACGCGCTCGCCGCCCTCGACCAAAACCTCAGCGAGCGCCATCGCGGCGACCAGTGTGCGAAAGAGTTTGGTGTCGCGAACCAGCGGTGATGCAAAATTCATCGACGGCGAACGGTCAGGCCAGATCCACACAGTGTGTGCGGCTTCCCATTCCAGTTCGCGCACATAAAGATGATCGTCGCGGGCCGAGCGGCGCCAATCGATGCGGGCGGCCGGTTCGCCCGAAACGAAGCGGCGATATTGCCAGAAGTTTTCTCCAGGGCCGGCGCGGCGGCGGCCGTGCAGGCCGTGGATGACCGTGGCCGCAACGCGCCGTGCTTCCAGCATCAGCCGCGGCATAGAGGCAGCGAGCGTTCGGCCTGCGCCGACTGCAAGACCAATTGCTGCGATGTCTGGATGCGTGCGCTTGGGCTCGGCCGCCATCCGGCTATCCGATCCGTGCCTTGAGGCGTCCGATCACGGCTTCGATGCTTTCGCCCTCAGCGCGCGCCGTGAACGTGAGCGCCATGCGGTGCTTAAGCACCGGCTCGGCAAGGTCGAGCACGTCATCGACCGAGGGGGCGAGACGGCCGTCGAGC
>Ga0302325_10018958_pt1 | contig 14485 bp, 12 predicted proteins | sample Palsa_T0_2_FD_201948 | JGI IMG/M metagenome (GOLD analysis project Ga0302325, IMG submission 201948) | Peat permafrost microbial communities from Stordalen Mire near Abisko, Sweden - Palsa_T0_2 | ecosystem: Environmental > Terrestrial > Soil > Palsa > Peat permafrost | place: Sweden: Abisko... | reverse complement strand
TGCTAAAACCCCCGTAAAGAACCCGTTCGCACAGGCCGATGGACATAGGGAGCATGCTACATTCACTCGCGCACAAAATCGTTTCGCAGCCACGCGTCTACGATTGGGTTCAGAAAGCGGTGGGCGGGGAAGAAGTCTACCGGTTCCTGGCGCCGCATCTGAAGGAAAGCGCCGGCCATTCGCTCCTCGACGTGGGCGCGGGGACGGGCAACAACCGCAAGATGCTGCCGGATTCGACCCGTTACATCTGGATGGACAACGACGCGCGGAAACTTGCCGGATATCGCGCCAAGCAAGGGTGTGCGCCGGGGGTTTTGGGAGACGCGACGCAGCTTTCCTTTCGCGACAAGTCTGTCGATTACGGCCTTTGCACCGCGGTGTTCCATCATCTGAACGATGCGGAGCTGGGCCGGCTGGTGGATGAGCTGGCACGGGTGATCCGGCGCCGGCTGATCGCCGTGGACGCGGTGCAGTGTCTCGATCGTCCCGTGAGCAACCTGCTCTGGAAGTACGACCGCGGGAGTTTTCCGCGTACCGCGGAACGCATCCGCGCGGCACTTGCCCGCCGCTTCCACTTGGAATTCGTCGATGAACTGACGGTGTATCACCGCTACATCCTATGCATCGCCAATCCGAAGGCCTAACGCTGGAAGCGGTCCGCCCCGCAACCACGCTCGCAGGCACTCTCCGTCAGCTTGCCGATTTGATTGACAAGCGCCCCGTTCTCTTTTTGCCGGTTTGGATTTTCGCCTTTCTCGCCGTGCTTTGGCGCCCCGCGCACCGGCCGTTCTGGTACGACGAACTGTTCACGTACTACGTCGCGATGTCGCCCACCTTCCAGCACTTTGCCGGGTGCATCCGCAACGTCGACCTGAATCCTCCGTTGCACTATGTGCTTATTCGCTGCGGGATCGTTCTGTTTGGAGACACGCCCTTTACCGCTCGCATGCCGGTGATGATGGCGTTTCTCGCCGCCAGCCTCATCGTGTTCCATCTGATCTCGCGGCGGCTGGGGGGCGGATTGGGCCTGGCGGCGCTGGGGATCTTCTGGTCTTTCGCCATCACCGCCTACGCGGTGGAGTTGCGAACCTACGCCTTCACCCTGGCCTTCTTTTGCGCCGCGGCTCTGTGCTGGCTGAATGCCGTGGAGTTCGATCGCTGGACCTTGTGGCACACCGGCCTGACGGCGTCGATTGCGGCCATGTTTCTGACCCACTGCTTCTCGCCCCCCTACGCTGCCGCCATTGGCGCCGGAGAGCTGGTCCGCGCTATCGTCTCCCGGCGCATCGATAAGAGGGTCTGGGTGGCGATCCTCGCGCCCCTGGGAATTTTGCCCTTTTACATCCCGCTCGTCAGAAACGCGCAGACCGTCCTGACGCCCCACTCTGCCGAGCCGAATCTGTTCACCATCCCCAAATTTTACTTGTGGATCATTGCCCCCCTGGTGCCTGTCATCGGCGCCATGCTGCTGGCTTGGCTGATCCGCGGCCCCAAAAAGCCGCGGTTTGGGTGGCCCGGGTTCGCGCGACCCCATGAGATTGCCTTCAGCATCGCGGCTCTCCTCGCTCCGGCGATCACCATGAGCTACTGCATCTGGAGCGGCGTTCCGTTCTGGCCCCGGCACGGCAGCGGGGCGATCTTGGGAGGGACGTTGATCCTGACCGCTCTGCTCGCCTCCGTTACCAGAAGAAGTGTTAACGCCGCGGTGGCGTCGGCCGGCCTCATCCTGGTTCTTTTCTGTTTCACCAGGGCGGGCACGGGAAGATTGATGAAGCAGTATGAGAACGCCTCCACCGCCTATCGCACCATCCGGCCGGAGCTCCCGTTTGTTACTGCCAGCGGATTGACGTTTCTCGAAATGGATCGTCGCGAGGCGCCGGAGTTTATCCACCGTCTATACGACCTGACGGACCGAGACTCCGCGCTGCGCTACCATACCAACATCTTCGAGGGAATGCCCATCCTGAAACAATGGTTCCCGGTTCGCGCCAACATTGAGCCGTATCGCGATTTCACCAGCCGCCATCGCCAGTTCCTGGTGCTGGCTACACGAGATTTTCCGGAGGACTGGCTGCTTCCGAAACTTGCCGCGGATGGCGCCGAAATCCGCCTGCTCCGCGAGGAGAATACCGGCTATCGCGACCGCGAACTCTATGAGGTCACGCTTCGGCCATGAGGAAAGCGACTTCGCCGTTGAAATTGGTTTCGATGCTGGTGGCCTTCGGCTTGGCCGCGGTGCTGCTCTATTATTCCCTGCGCGGAATCGACTGGCGAGGCGTCTGGAAACTGTTTCAGCAAGCCAGGCCCGCGTATCTCGCGCTTGCCTGCGCGCTCTCCACGCTCAGCCTGTTTCTGCGAGCCGTTCGATGGAGGATTCTGTTGCGCGCCGAAAGACCGGTCACCGTCCCGGACGCGTTCTGGGCCACCAGCGCCGGATATTTCGGGAACAATTTTCTGCCCGCGCGCGCCGGCGAGCTGATCCGCACCTACATGGTCCACGCGAGCTCCGGGTTGAGCAGCGCCTATGTGTTGACCACCGCGCTGTCCGAGCGCGTCGCCGACGCCATCACCCTGGTCGCGATCAGCGCTATCGCTCTGCTGACGCTTCCCCAACAGCCTGGCTGGCTGGCGCATGCATCGAAGCCGTTCGCGATTCTGGGAGTCTGCGGAATCCTCGGCTTCGCGCTCGCGCCCCGCTTCGCGTTCGTTGGCGACTGGCTGATCGACCGTCTGACGCCTCACGCCATCCGCGAGAAACTGCACGCGATTCTCGACCACGTCATTCTGGGCATTCGCGCGTTTCACGACGGAAAGCGCCTGGCCGGTTTCGGCGCGATGACCGTGGTGATCTGGTCGAACGACGCACTGTTTACCATGGTCACGGCGCGCGCCATCGATTTGAACATCGAGCTGACGGTGGCCTACCTGCTGCTGGCCGGGCTCGGTCTGGCCAGCGCTCTGCCCTCGACGCCCGGCTATGTGGGTGTGTATCAGTTCGTCGCCGTCAGCGTGCTGGTTCCCTTCGGGATGAGCCGCACCGATGCCATCGGCTATATCCTGCTGGCGCAGGCCCTGCAATACCTGGTGTTGGGCGGCTGGGGCGCAATCGGATTCTGGAAGTTTCGACGCGGTAACATCGAAGTAGATGGCGCTGCTCCCCGCAACAATTCTGTTACTTAGTTCCGAGCCGGTGGCTCGCGCCGTGGTTGCGGAAGCGCTAACCGTGGCCGGTCACGTCGTGCTCGCGACAGGCGATCTGGGAACTGCGGTCGATACTCTCGCCGAAACACCGGTCGACCTGCTGATCATCAGTCCTTATATAGGGAACATCCCCGGACATGAGGCCGCCAGGTATCTGCGCGAAAAGAATCCCTCCCTCTCGGTAGTGGAACTGGCGGGTCTTCCCGCCGACGACCGCATTCGGATTCGAGCGGAGCTGGAAAAATTCGAAATCTTCCCCGACCCATATCCCCTGCCCGATCTCGTCGAAAAAGTCGCAGCAGTGCTGAAAAAGCGCAGCTCCTAGGATGTAGGGCTTCCTGTGGCGTACGCACTCGTGCGTGCCGCGTCGAGACTCGTCTCGATGCAGGTTGAATAACGCTAGACCTTTTTCTGCGACCGAGGAACTTCGGCTGGCTGGTTCCGTTGCAGCGCCCTGCTCAACACGCTCAGCAGCGGTTCCGCCAGCGTCGTTTCACCGCTTGCCGGCTTCTCTGCCGCCAGTGCCGGCAGAGGCTCCTGGTCGGTCAACGCGTCCCCTCGGATGAACGCCATCACCTGTTCCGGAGTCGGACGGTTCTGCTCCAGAAAATCCATTCCGTCGACGGTGATCTCCATGCTGCTCTTGTCGTCGTTCATTACCAGCCCGCGTTTCTTCAGATACCACAGCGCGAAATTCAACGATTCTCCGGCCGCGTAAAGCATCCCTTCCAGTTGGCGCATCGATAGACTCGGCTTGAAGGATTTCACCCTGCGGCGGTCGTAAAGGATGCAGAGTACAGCCGCACGCAACCCCTCGCCTTGTGCCAGCGCGCGGAAAAATTCGGCCCCAGTGAATTTGGGCTTCCCGCCTTCCAGGTCGACCCCCTTCACCTTGTCGAAGGCCGCCCTGAGCGCCGGATCGCTTAAGACTTCAAATGCCTGGTTAACGCACTCGAACCTGTGCGCATCGCCGGTTTGGGGATTGTCCGGATGATACTTTTCCGACAGCCGCGTGTACGCCGCCTGAATCGTCTCCGAATCCGCGTTGGGCTCGATTCCGAAGAGGCTGTAATGATCTTGAAAATTGCCGGAAACCGGAGCGGACATAGATATTTTTGACTATCGGCAGATCCCCCCCATTTCTCCACCCGAAACCCGCGTCGACGATTTTCGAGGATAGAGCGAAGCAGAGCATTCATGCAGGACGCAGCCATCTACCAGGCGGCTTTTCGGGTGTTTCACTTCTATCGTCGCCTAGTCGCTGGGCGGCTCGTCGCTCATCGGCAAGAGCCGCCTGGTAGGTGAGACACGCTAATTACTGCTCGCCCCGCGCGTCTGCGGATCTCTTTCCACTCGGCCGTTTTGCGGGTCCAAGTTTAAACCGATGAGAAGTTTCGCGTCCGTTGCCAACTACTCTGGTGGCCATGATCTCGCTGATCTACGTAAGTATCGCCAGACATCCGATGACTAAACAGGATCTGCTGGATCTGCTGAACCAGTGCGTCAGGAACAACCAGGCGGTCCAGATCACGGGAATGCTGCTCTATAAGGATGGCAAATTCATGCAGATCCTGGAAGGCCCGGACGCCGCGGTCCGCAAGATATACTCCGCTATCGAGCACGACGTTCGCCACTGCTCCATCATCAAGTTAGTGCAAGGTCCCGTTGTGGAGCGCCGGTTCCCCAACTGGACCATGGGCTTCCGGGACCTCGACGCCATCCGGGCCGACGAAATCCCAGGCTACGAAGGTTACCTGAACGAGGAGCCGGTCGGCCAGGTCTTTCCCCTTGACCCGGATCGCGCAAACAAGCTCCTCCGCATGTTCACCGACACCGGGCAGGATAAGTGATCCCATAAATCCGTCCGCTTCCTGACGGTCGCAGTTCGTTTGAACCGCCATGCGTAAAGCATGCGGACAGATGTTCTACGTTTTTGGAGCCGCGACCTTCGGGAGCGGTCGGATCCGACGCTGTTGGAATCACCGGGACACCTTACTGGCGGGCTGTTTCGGCGATATCGTTACCGCAACGGTCCACTAAGCCGTCCGGCTAACCTCCGCCTTCCCTCCCGAAATCGCCGCCTGCGCCGCCGCCAGCCTCGCGATCGGCACCCGGTACGGTGAGCACGACACGTAGTTCATCCCCACCCGGTAGCAAAACTCCACCGAACTGGGCTCGCCTCCATGTTCGCCGCAGATGCCGATCTCCAGGTCCGGCCGCGTCTTCCGCCCCAGCTTGATGGCCATCTCGATGATCTTGCCCACGCCCTCCTGGTCGATCGCCGCGAACGGATCGGCCGAGAAGATTTTCAGGTTTTCGTACTCTTTCGAAAACTTTGTATAATCGTCGCGCGACAGGCCCATGGTGGTCTGCGTCAAATCATTCGTTCCGAAGCTGAAGAACTCCGCGAACTCGGCCACCTTATCGGCCGTAATCGCCGCGCGCGGAATCTCGATCATCGTGCCTACCATATAAAGCAACCCCGGCATTCCGGCCTTCGCCAGAACTTCCTTCGCCACTTTGTCGACGATCGCCTTCTGATTTTCCAGCTCCTTCGCGCTGCCGATCAGCGGAATCATGACCTCCGGCAGAACCTTCACGCCTTTTTTCGCCACCTGCGCCGCCGCCTCGAAGATCGCGCGCGCCTGCATTTCGGTGATCTCCGGATACGTGATGCCCAACCGGCATCCGCGATGCCCCAGCATCGGGTTGAACTCGTGCAGTTCCTCCACGCGATGCAGCAATTCCGGCAGCTTTTTCTTCAGTTCGCCCACCGGAATGCGATACTTTTCCGACATCTCTTTCTTGATCTTGATGTCGACGTAAGGCAGACGGGTCAGATCCACCATCAGGTCTTCGCGCTTCGGCAAAAACTCATGCAGCGGCGGGTCGAGCGTGCGAATCACGACGGGAAATCCGTCCATCGCTTTAAAAAGACCAGCGAAATCGGCCCTCTGCATCGGCAGCAGTTTTTGCAGCGACTTCTTACGCGTCTTCTCATCGCGCGCCAGAATCATCGCCTGCACATGCGGAATGCGGTCTTCGGCGAAGAACATGTGCTCCGTGCGGCAGAGGCCGATGCCCTCCGCGCCGAACAATCGCGCGGCCTTCGCGTCGCGAGGGATGTCCGCGTTTGCGCGAACCCCAAAACTTCCGCGGAACTCATCCGCCCACTTCATCAGCTTGCCGAAATATGACGAATTCGGGTCGGGATCGTTGGTCGTCGCCTTGCCCAGGTAGACGTTCGCGGTGGTGCCGTCCAGCGAAATCCAGTCGCCCTCCTTCACCGTAATGGTTTTGCCGCCGACAGTTGTCGTAAAGTTCTTCCCTCGTTCGGAAATTTGCAGCGACCCCGCGCCCACCACACAAGGCCGTCCCATCCCTCGCGCGACTACTGCCGCGTGGCTCGACTTGCCGCCCACCGCGGTGAGAATTCCCTTCGCTACGTCCATGCCATGAATATCGTCAGGCGTGGTTTCTTTCCGAACAAGGATGACCGGCCCGTTTTTCGCAAGCTCGACAGCATCGTCGGCCGAGAACGCCGCGCGACCGACGGCCGCTCCCGGAGACGCCGCAATCCCATTGGCGACAAGATTTAACGCCTTCAGCGAGGCGTTATCGAAGACCGGATGCAGCAGTTGATCCAACTGTTGCGGCTGCACGCGCATCACCGCTTCTTTTTTATCGATGAGGCCTTCTTCCACCATCTCGACAGCGACGCGAACCGCGGCCGGGCCGGTTCGTTTGCCGTTGCGCGTTTGCAGCATGTACAGCTTGTTGTCTTCGATGGTGAACTCGAAGTCCTGCATGTCCTTGTAATGCTTTTCCAGGCTCGACGTGATTTCCCTAAGTTGTGCATACGCGGCGGGCATCAGTTTTTCGAGATCGGTGATGGGCTCCGGCGTGCGAATGCCGGCCACCACGTCCTCGCCCTGCGCGTTGACCAAAAATTCTCCATAAAAAGTGTTCTCGCCCGTAGCCGGATCGCGCGTGAATCCGACTCCGGTGGCTGAAGTGTCGCCCAGGTTGCCGTAAACCATCGCCTGCACGTTGGCCGCGGTGCCGATTTCATCCGGAATCTTTTCCATCTTGCGGTAATAGGAGGCTTTCGGGTTCCACCAGGAGCGAAACACCGCATCGCGAGACATCGCAAGCTGTTCATGCGCATCCTGCGGAAACGGTTTCTTGGTTTCCTTCTGGATGAGTTTCTTGTAGTCGGCGATGATGGCTTTCAGATCGTCAGCCGACAAATCCGTGTCCGACTTCACTTTCGCTTTATGCTTCCGGGCATCGAAAATATCGTCGAATTTCTCCATGTGAATGTCGAGAGCAACTTCGCCAAACATCTGAATAAAACGGCGATACGAGTCATACGCAAAGCGCGGATTGTTGGTCAGCTTGGCCAGACCCTCGGTCGTCTCATCATTCAAACCCAGGTTAAGAATGGTATTCATCATGCCGGGCATGGAGAATTTGGCGCCGGATCTGACGCTGACCAGCAGAGGATTCGAAGGGTCGCCCAGCTTCTTACCGATGGTTTTTTCGAGCTTGGCGAGAGCCTTCAAAACCTGATCGTTGATCTCGGTGGGAACCGCGTTCCCATTCTGGAAGTATATGTTACAGACTTCGGTCGAGATAGTGAATCCCGGCGGCACAGGCACGCCGGCCTTCGACATTTCAGCCAATCCGGCGCCCTTCCCGCCAAGAACATCTTTCATCTTCCCATCGCCATCGGCTTTACCAGCGCCGAAGTTAAACACGTAGTTTTTCATTTTTGGTCTCCTGAAGTAACGATCTCCGAAAAGTCGGCGATCGTGGAAAACTTATTTAAAAGATTGTGGAGCAAAGTCAGCCGGTTAGCGCGGATGTTCTCGTCCGGTGCGTTGACCATGATTTTGTCGAAAAATTTGTCGACCACCGGGCGAAGTCCAGCGATTCCATCGAGTTGCGCGAAGTCTTTGTCCCAGAATGCATCGTAGAGTTCGCGCTCCGGTCCGGCTTCGAGCAGTGCGGGGTCAAGCACGTAAGTTTTGAAATGGGGGTCGAATAGAGGAATTCGTGGATAAGCGCCATCGAAGCGACCCGCTTGCTTCAGTATGTTGTTGATTCTCTTAAAGCTTGCCGCTAAGGGTTCGAAATCGGGCGTCGACCTAACTGCCGCGATCTTCGTAAGTCGATCTTCGAGGTCGATGAGCGTGGTGACGCCGACGGCCATCACGGCGTTGACTTCGTCGTACTTGAAACCGCGAATTTCGCGGAAATAATATTGGACGCGCTCCCGCATGAACTCATTGTCCATGAGCGATTCCAAGGTATAGGGCAGCCGGGCCTCCACCAGAATCTTCACGATTCCCTGGGCGGCGCGGCGCAGCGCGAATGGGTCTTTCGAGCCCGTCGGCACCATGTCGATGCGGAAGAATTCCCGCAGATTATCCAGTTTGTCGGCCAGGGCCAGGATCTGGCCCGCCTTCGTCGACGGGATCGAGTCCTCCATGCTCAGAGGCTTGTAATGTTCGTAGATGGCATCACTTACCGCCTTGGGCTCACCTTGATGCTTAGCGTACAGTCCGCCGACTATGCCTTGTAAATCGGTGAATTCTTTGACCATTTCTGTGGTCAGGTCGGCTTTGGATAATAATGCCGCGCGCTGGGCGTGTTCGTCGCCGCCTAATTCTTTTACTAATTCTACGACGCGGTGGGTTTTTTCTAAATACGTTCCGAGTTTTGCTTGGAAAGTCACGTGCGAAAGGTCTTTAACGCGATCGTCAAGCTTCTTTTTTTGATCGACTTCCCAGAAAAACCGGGCGTCGTTGAAGCGAGCCTTTAGAACTCGTTCATTGCCTTGTTTGACTAAACCGTCCGGGTCGGACGGGATGTTCATAATCGCAATAAAATGCGGGGCTAAGACGCCGGGCGCGGCTTCCACGGCGAAGTATTTCTGGTGATGGCGCATCACCGTGGTCAGCACTTCGGCCGGGAGTTCTAAATAGGCCGGATCGAAATCGCCTCTGATTGCTGCCGGATATTCGGTGATGTAGGTCAGGGTCTCCAACAGCTCCGGATCGATGGTTGCCCCAAGGGCTTTGGCTTCGGTCTCGATTTTAGTGCGTCGCTCTGAGGCTCTTAAAATAACGCTATTTGAACGCAGAACAGCCTCGATGGAATCGTAATCGACCTGGATCTGCGCGTTGGCGATCACTCGATGCCCGCGCGACAGATTGCCGCTTTTTACGGCGGCTACTTCGAAGTCGATAATTTCATCGCCAAGCAGAGCTACGATCCACCTGATGGGGCGGATGAATCTGGGCGAACCTTTCGCGCCCCAGTACATCGTCTTGGGCCACTGAATCGCGAGAATCGAAGCTGGCAGAGATTCGGCGAGCAGGTCGCGAACGGCGCGGCCGGGGATTTGCTTGCGAAGCTCGTAATAGTCACCTACTTTTTGCATCGCCGATAAATCGACGCCTTGTTTTTTCGCGAAGCCCGCGGCGGCTTTATCGCCTGCGGAGATGGGAGGGCCTTTTACCAGTTGTTCCTGATCGGGGGTGCGGTCGGGAAGGCCAGTGGCGCGGACGACCAGCCGGCGAGGGGTTGCGTCGACCGTCGGGGGCGCACCGAACAGGTCGAGTTTCGCGAGTTGCGATAGCGCGCCGGGGATCATCCAGTGAGGGATTTCTTCGGTGCCGATCTCGAGGAGGAACGTGCTCATGCGACAACACCGGGCGTCGAGACGAGTCTCGACGCGGCACGCACGAGTGCGTACGCCACGTTGGTCATGCCAGCTCCTGTTGGGCGGCCCAGAGCTTTGCGGTCCCTACGGCCAGGTCGCGGACTCGTTTTATCACAGCCACTCGCTCGGTTACGCTGATCGCTCCGCGGGCATCCAGCAGGTTGAAGAGGTTGGAACACTTCAGGACTTGATCGTAGGTGGGAGGACCGGGAAGCGGTGCTTGTCGGGATATTTTTCGTATTGCGACAGGAGACTCTTGCACTCGGCCTCATGCTCCCCAAAAAGCCGCCACAGGCGGTCGACGTCGGCCATTTCGAAGTTCCAGACGCTGAATTGCACTTCTTCCGCTAGTCGGACGTCCCGATACTTCACACCTTCCGTCCAGGTGATGTCGTAGACGCTATCGACGTTTTGCAGGAAGGCTACTAAACGTTCCAAGCCGTAGGTTATTTCGGCGGGCACCAGGTCCAGGTCGATGCCCCCGCATTGCTGGAAGTACGTGAACTGGGTGACCTCCATTCCGTCGAGCACCACTTGCCAGCCCACGCCCCAGGCGCCTAAAGTCGGCGATTCCCAGTTATCTTCTTCGAACTTGATGTCGTGCTTCGAAAGGTCGATGCCGATTGCTGCGAGGCTCGCCAGGTACTGGTCCAACACATCCGCCGGGGAGGGCTTCAAGATTACTTGCAATTGCTGGTGTTTATACAGACGATTCGGGTTGTCGCCATACCTCCCGTCAGCCGGGCGGCGGCTGGGTTGGACGTATGCCACTCGATACGGCTTGGGACCAAGCACGCGCAGAAAAGTTTCCGGGCACATGGTTCCGGCGCCGACTTCCACGTCGTATGGCTCGGTGATAATGGCTCCGCGCTCGGACCAGTAGTGTTTTAGCTTTAGGATTGTTTCTTGGTAGGAATCCATTGGAAGGTTTACAGGGCCTCCAGTAACGGGACCGTCAAAAAGCGGCGCTCTACGTGGTGTTCCATGGTGCGGACTAACCCTCGACGGAGGTCTTGGGCCGTCGCTTTGGTCCACGCGCGCGGAGACAGGCCGGCGATGGGTTTTCCGAACATTTCGGCTACTATTTCCGCGGTCTCGTCAGTTACGCGGAGTTCGGGCAGGACGCCGGTCAAGCGGACCGACCAGAGGGTGAAATACGCCACCGCACGCCAGACGTTTCCGTCGCCGCGCAGGTCCGCCAAGACGGCCATCAGGAGCCGGAAGAATTTTTCGTTTGGTTCGTGCGGCGGCAACAATTGCTCGGCGACCTCGGTGAAATAATCCAGCGCAACACTTCGCGCGTAATCCGATTGCATCATGAACTGCGACTGAATCAGCTCGCAGCCGGAGAGATTGACCAGTTCGGCATTCTCACGTTGAAAATAGGCCATCCGGACGTGGGACAGCCGCTCCAAACCCGACCCAAAAGGGCTCTTCGGCCGGCGAGCTCGCCGGGCGACACCGCGCAGTTTCCCCAGATCGCGCGTAAAAAAGCTGACGATCAGATCCGCTTCCCGGAAGGGATACGTACGCAGGACGAACGTCTCGCTCATCCGCGCGGGCATAGGTTCGACGCAAAACACTAGAGTAGCAGAAGTAGCCGGCAGACGCCCGCGATCGGGTATTATTACTACTTCGAGGCGGCGGGTTTAGCAGGGGCTGGGGTGGGGCGAATGCCTTGCTTGGCAAGCGCGGCGCGGAGGGCCGGTTCGCCTTTGGCTCCTACCTCATATAAGACGACTTTGCCTTCCCGGTCGATCAAAATGAGGGTGGGGAAGGCGTTGACGGAGAGAGATTTCAGCAGCTCGTCTTCCGCTGTTATCTGGAGGGACGGATAGGTCAGCGCGGCTGAGGCGAGGTATTTGGACACGGTTTCCTTGTCCTCCCCGACGTTCATGCCCACGACGACCAGTCCTTTGGCGCGAAATTCCTTGTGGAGTTTTTCGAGGACAGGGAGTTCCTGGCGGCAGGGGGCGCACCAGGTTGTCCAGAAGTCGAGCAGAACGACTTTGCCCTTGGTAGCAGGGCCTCCTTTGAGCGCGGGCGCGGGTTTGCCCTCGATGTCGGGCTTCACGATGCCGGGGAGGGTCCAGTCGGCGGTTTGGGTCGCGCCGGGAGGAGGGGTAAAAACGAACAGGGAATCGGGAAGGTCGGGGTTGAGTGTCAGGCCCATGGTGGTGGTGGCTTCGGTCATTTCCACTGGTTCGGGAAGGCTCCCGACGATCAGGTGCGCGGTGAAGCTGTTCTGGAGCGTCAGGCCGAGGGTTTTGGAGATCCAGCTTATTTGCACCGCGTTGGAGATGGTCATGCGCTGCTCCGGGAGCTTGATGCTGTCGTATCGTGCTTCCACCACCCAGCATTCGTAGCTCTGCTGATCGATCTCCATGGTTTTTTCGCCCGTGATTTTGACGTCCTTTATGAAGGTCGAGATGTCGGGGATGTTCTTGAGGACGCTGTTTTCGCCGAGTGCGGATTCGGGGGAGCTGCTGGCGGCGCGCTTGATGTATTTTTTCTGCTGGTCGAGATAGACATAGGTGTGGGAGCCGTCGCTGACCACGGTCATAGAGGCGGCTCCGTTCTGCGACTCGATGCGCATGCGGTCCGGACGGCGGACGCTGATGACGGCGGGCATTTCGAGGTGCGTGTTGTTGCCTCCGGTGGTTTCCACCAGGCTGAGGGAGTGGATCTGGTAGCTGGAATATTTTTTGATGGCGTCGTTGGAACGGAACAGCAGGTCGCGGGCGTCGGGTTGGGCTTGGAGGAAGGCGGGGAGTAAAAGGATGGCGAGGCGGCCCATGGTTTTATCGTACTATCGTTCGCGACGCTCTCCCGTTTATCGCATCCGCTTAGCGCATCGCGACTCGAGCCCCATGCGTCAGCTTGGGGCTATTTCAATCACCGAGGTAGCCCCAAGCTGACGCATGGGGCTCCAGCAAGGTCCCTGCTGTGGCGCGACGCGTTACGGCAGCAGCTTCAGCGTGGCTTTCCCCATGGTGCCGTTGTAGAACAGCTCGACGGAATGGATGTTTTTTGTTTTCCCTCGATAGAAAAAATAAAGCAGTCCGGAGCGGGGAAGAGAATGCTCGCCTTCGGGCAGCGATGCGTTGCGGACGCGGTACTCGACGTCGTTTTCCTGGTTCACTTCGCTCACCGTCGCCGGCTGGTTGGCGGGCAGGCGGTTGTTTCCATCGCCCGGGAAGCGGCTTTGAGGCGGGCGGGGACCGACGCTGACAGTGCCGTCGCCGGCGCTGACGGATCCGGTGGTTTCCAGATGCGGGCGCACACCGGGGAATTTGACGGAACTGGCCACCATGCCCGGCAGCTCCGGAGTAAGCGGCTCTCCTTTGCCGTTAATCCGCAGAGAGAAATTGTCGGGGGACATTTTGAGGCGGCTGTAAAGGGGGCCGAAAAAGGCGGCTTCGACCACCAGATAATCGTTGGCAATCAGCGTCGCTTTGGCGTTGGGGAGCGAGTGGACCAGGTATTCGGCGGCCAGCGTGACCGAATCCATTTGAACCTGGGCGGGATAATCGGCCGGACCTGTTTTAGGCGTCGTGCCTTGCGCGCCGAGCAGCGCGGCGGTGCTGAGAACGAGCGCGAACCGCATGATTGTCACAAAGTTAGCACAATCCGGCAAGACCGAGGCGCATAGTAAGGAACGTCTCAGAGTACTATAAGCGAAAACCCTAGCACCTAATAAGGGCTTTGCTCAGTGGTCATTGGCGTCGACCGCCTTTAACATGAAAGTTGATGTCGTGGTCTAGTGACATAAGATGCCTGTATTGCGATGGGAGACTGCCGCTTTATAGAAAGATTACCAGTGGGCAATTCTGTTCCACCGCGCACAGGAAACTGTATTGGCAGGAGCAGGAGCGGCTGGGAGTGGAGCGTCTGAACCAGACGCACGACTCGCTGCGCGCGTTCCGTCCGGAAGATCGGGTGCAGGCGATCCTGGGAGGAGCGCCCCAGGCGGGCGGGATTATTATTCCGCCGGGTCAGCCGAGGCTCAATGAGTCGCCGTCGATGATTTCGGCGGATCCCTATTCCTACCAATCCGCACTGGCGCCGCAGACGCCTTTGTGGGCGCCCCAGATCGCTCTGGATTCGACAGTAGACCCGCCGGCAGCCATGGCCGGATTCGTAGGGTTCCTGAAGCCAAAGCCGAAATGGCCGACTGATCGTCTGGAAATGCCCGAGCCGAACCCGTTGTCGCCGGTGGGCAAAATCAGAATTCCGCTGCGCGCGGTGGCATCCTCAGTAGCCGGTGTGCGGACTGGGGGCGCCACGAAAATTCCCGTCGCGCCGAGAAATTGCAAGGGCGCCAGCCGGGTGGAGGCCCTGTCGACGGCAATGCCGCCGATGCGCGATATGACGCGAACGGTTTCGCCTCAGAGTGCCCCTCAAAGTGCCCCGAAAGCGGTGGAACCCTCAGAAGAGCAGATTCCGTTTTCAAAAAAACTGATGGCGATCGCGGCCTTCGCGCCGAGCGAGGATGCTTCGCAGGAAAAACGCCGGGACCCGTGGCCCGCTGCGCCCTTCCCCAACGTCCAAAGA
>Ga0302325_10018957_pt1 | contig 14485 bp, 14 predicted proteins | sample Palsa_T0_2_FD_201948 | JGI IMG/M metagenome (GOLD analysis project Ga0302325, IMG submission 201948) | Peat permafrost microbial communities from Stordalen Mire near Abisko, Sweden - Palsa_T0_2 | ecosystem: Environmental > Terrestrial > Soil > Palsa > Peat permafrost | place: Sweden: Abisko... | reverse complement strand
AACATCGACGCCTTGTGTCGATGTTGGCGAGCCGCGCTCCCGAAAGCATGCAGACATCCGAAATCGAATCGCCGCGTCGCCCCCTCGCCGTGTCGCCCCCTCAAACATCGACGCCGCCTCTCCGCATTCCGAAAGCACGCAGACATCCGAAATCGGATCGCCGCGTCGCCCCCTCGCCGTGTCGCCCCCTCAAACATCGACGCCTTGTGTCGATGTTGGCGGGCGCAGCCCGCCTGCGCAGCCCGCCTACTGCTTGGGCGGAGCCGCGGCGGGCTTAGCGGCCGCCGGCGGCGGCGTGGCCGGCTTAGCGCCTCCGGCCGGAGGCGTGGCCGCCGAACCGGCAGCCGGCGCGTTCTTATCGTACAGCGCGATGATGTCCTGCGTGATATCGATGCTATTGGTAGCGTACAAGACCGGCGTCTGTTGCGAGCTGACATCCAGAATCAACGCGTAGCCGTTATCCTTGGCGTACTTGTCGATCACTGCCATGATGCGCTGCCCCAACTCCTGCATGATCTTGTTCTGCTCCTGATCGAGCTCCGCCTGGGCGTCCTCGCTCTCGCGGTTGAGGGATTTGGTGGTCTGGTCGATCTCGCGCATGAGCTTCTGCTTGGCGTCTTCGGCCATGGTGTTGCTGCCCTTGCGCAGTTGCTCCTGCAGTTGCGCGATGGTGCTCTGTTTCTTGTCCAGGTCGGCTTTCCTGGGGGCGAATCGGGTGGTCAGTTCGGAAGCCGCTTTCTGCCCGTCCTTGGTGCTGATGATGGCGTTCTGGATGTGAATGATCCCAACCTTGGTCTGGGGCGGCGGCGTAGTCTGGGCCGGGGCGAGCATGGCTGCCCCCAGCGCGATGGCGGGAAGAAAAATGCAGTTCTTTGTCAAGCGGAAACTCCTTGAATTTGTTTCGATACTAACATATTGCAGCCGGATCGCGCCCTCTCAGAAGGTCCGGCCGATGGTGAAGCGGAACAGCGAGCGTTGCTCGAGGAAAGGGTACGCGTTGCCGAACGATGCCACCGCATTGAGGAAGGTGGCCTGGTTCGGGAACATCGAGCGGTCCGCCACGATGGGCGGCTGCAGGTACTCCCGCACCAGCAGCGGGTTGTATGCCCAGTACACGCGGAAGGGCGCCTGCACCACGGGCAACAGCACCTGCAACTCCAGACCGGTGGACATACGCGGCTTTTGCGTGCCGGGATAGACCAGCGCCTTGCCTTCGAATCCTGCGTTGGGGTACGAGTTGTTCAAATAGTCGACGCGGCTGGGATCCATGTTCAACTCACCGGGGCGCAGAATTCGGTTGATACCGATGTCGTCGAAGATCGCCAGCACTACCGGTCCGAAAATGGGGATGCGGTACTCGAAATTGCTGACCGCATGGGCATCGCCGCCGGGGAAGATGAGCTGATATATCGGGATATTCTGGGTCACGTTGACGGGCGTCAGCACTCCGTTGACCTTGATGAGCTCGGTACGCTGCGACCCGTCATTATTGAGCACGTTGATGGTGGCCTCGCTGGGTACGAAAGCGATCGGGCTGATGCCCCAGATCTGGAAGCCGCGCACATCCTGCTCGCCCCCGATGTAAGTGCGCGAGAACGGGGGAATCGCCTTGCCGCCGTAGCCCGTAGTCACGGAAGCCAGTAGATGGAAGGCCAGGATATGCGACTTGTGCCAGGGCGCCTGTTTGAAGTATTTGCCTTCCACCACCGGCGTGATCGTGTTGACGTTGCCGCCCAGGTAGCTGCCGGCGAACGAAGTGGATATAAACAGGCTCTTGCCGCCGGTCGGCGTAATGGGGTGGTTTACCGTGTTGTACGTGAAAGACGGGACGATGCGGCTCGTACGTATGCCTTGTAGAGCGTTCGGTCCGACGATGCCGCTGAAGTTGATGTAGTCGAAGTAGGATTGCGCGGCGGTAGTTTCCGTTTTCACGTCGGAGATATCGTAACCATAAGTGATGCCCACGCGAGCGAAGGCCCGCCGCAAAGGATAGCTGGCGGACACCGAGAATCCATGTCCCGTCTGGATGTAATTCAGCAGGTTTTGCGAGCCCAGCGCGTTGAACAGGGGAATCAGGTTTTGGCCGGCCAGAATGGATGCCTGTACGCCCTGATTGAAATCGAAGCGGGTCAGGTGGGCTTCCACGCCGATCTGCAGCGGCCGGTCCAGGAAGTACGGCTCGGTGAAACCGGCGGACACGCTGCGCAGGCGCGTGCCCAATTGCGAGTTAAGGGAGAGCGTCTCGCCCAACCCCAGAAAATTGTTGGTGGAATAGTTCAGCCCCACGAAGCTGCCCGCGATTCCGGACACGCCGCCGTTCAGGCCGATGGAGTTCTTGCCGCGCTCTCTCACCTTCAGGGTGATATCCACCGTGTTGGTCTGCGTATTGCGCTTGATGTCGCCGGCGTCTTCGGCCTTCAACTGTTCGAAGTAACCGAGCTGATTCAAGCGCAAAATACTCAACTCCCAAAGCCGATTATTGAAGATATCGCCCTCGTCCAGCATGATTTCGCGGCGGATAACCTTGTCGCGCGTGGTGACGTTGCCCGAGAAATCGATGCGCCGCACAAAGAACTGCTTGCCTTCGTCCGCGGTGAGCGTGAGATCGATTTTGTCGGTGTTGGGGATGATGTCGAACGACGGCTCGGGCACGAAATCGATATAGCCGAACTCGCCGTAAAGCTTGCGCAGGTTCTCCAGACCCTTGCGCAGCTTGCTGGTGGAGAACGCGTCGCCCTCGCTCATGTTGAACAGCGGACGCATCAGCGTTTCCGGCGTGCGGAACAGCTTGACTCCCACGAAAGTGATTTTGTTCAGATGATACAGGCGGCCTTCTTCCACCGGGATGGTGATATCGACGGCCTTGCCGGGACTGTTCTCGCGGATTAAAGGAATGCGGAAGCCGTGTCCCCCGGTGTCCACCATTTCCGTTTTTTGTTCCAGGACCTTGGCCGCGAAATAGCCCTTTTGTTGATAGGCGTCGCGGATGCGGTCCTTATCTTCTTCCAGCTTGGTGGAATCGTAAGTGCGCGCGAAAATATTTTCAAACAGGATGGAGTACGGGATGCCATAGGGATGCAGGTTCTTCATGGCGCGCACGACATCGCGCTGGTTGAAAGCCTGGTTGCCCACAATGTCGATCTTGCCGACCTTGACCTTGGGACCTTCATTCACGTTGAAAACGATTTCGAGCGAGGATGGCGGGATTTGCCGCACCTCCGGCTCTACCGTGGCGAACTGCCGCCCGCGCTCCGCCAGATACTCCTTGATGACCACGGCGGCGCGCTGCACCTTGTTGGGATCGTATTGCGACTCCACGGAGAGACCCACCTTGCGCTCTTTGAAGCGGTCCAGGATTTCCGAAACCGTGAGCGACTTGGCGCCTTCGTACTTGATGGAGCGCACCACGCGGCGCTCGGTGATCACGAAGCGCACGATCACGCCGCCGTTGGGGCCCGGTTCGGTCTCCAGGCGGATATCGTCGAAACGGCCGCTGTTCCACAACGACATGAAGTCGCGGTGCAGGTCGTCCTCGCTGTAGATATCGCCTTTCTTGGTGGAGATGAGTGCGCGCAGGGTATCCTGCGGCACGCGGCGTGCGCCGCGGAAATCGATGGCTTCAATTACCTGCCCGTTAGCCGCCGGTTTGGGCTGTTCCACTGGTTTGGGAGTCTCCAGCGCGGGCTGCTGAGGCGCTGCTGCCGGCGGTTGGCCCGGCTGCGCCGGGGCGGTTTCGGGTACGGTTTCGAAAGGATTCTGCGGCTTCTTTTCCTGCGTGGGGGCCGGTTGCGGCTGCGCCGGAGCGGGCTGTGGCTGTTGCGCCGGCGGATTCTGAGCCCATGCGGTGCTAGCGATAACTGCGCAGAGGCAAAGCAGAGCACTCGACAGGCACGCGCGCCTGTAACAAATCATGAAAACATACCTTTCCACTCTGCGCTGTTACGGAGACGTAGACTTCCGGGAAACAGTTTCACCAGGGTTATGCCAGATCGCAGATTGAGCAAAAGTACATTCTAGCCAATGCGGATGGCTGAGACAACGAGGCGAGGTTGGCACAGGTGTGAGTCCGGGGCACAGGCTGACGTGGCGCACGCTTTCAGCGTGCCGCGACGACACTCCTGTCGTCGCCCGGGCGCAGCCCGGATCTCCCCCCGGCGAAGCTTGCCGATTGCAGCCGAACTTAACTCGCATGGCCTTTGCTATACTGGAGCAAACCACATGCAGGACTCAATGGACGCACTCGCCCGTCAGTACGCTACGCGCGGTCATCCCACAACAGACGAATTGGTCTCCGCCCAGGGCCTGACCTTTCCACGCGATCCACACGACCTGCTCGGCGACTTCTGGCCGGAAGAAGAATCCATCGATGATTTCCTCAGCGCGATGCGCGAGTGGCGTGGTCACGCCAAAACCGATCCTGCTGCATGAAGTCCATTGTCCTCGACACTGACGTGGTGTCCTTTCTCTTCAAAGGCGACACTCGGGGACAGATCTACCTGCCACAACTTCAAGACCGGCAGTGGTTGATATCGTTCATGACCGAAGCCGAATTGGAGCAATGGGCGCTCTTGGCCAACTGGAGCGCGAAGCGGGTCGAGTGGCTGCGGTTGTTTGTGAACCGCTCCGTCATCGTGCCGTCCTCTCATGATCTGGTTCTGAAATGGGCCGAGGCGATGGTAGCCGCACGCAGAAGTGGTAGACGGATCGAAACTGCCGATGCTTGGATTGCGGCAACCGCTCTCCTGTACGACGCGCCGCTATTAACTCACAACCAGACGGATTACCTGGGGGTGCCTGGCTTGCGCTTCTCCGATGAGTGATCTGCGACGGCTCTCCGGACTCGGAGCCGAGACGCTTTCTGCTACAGCCTTCGGGGCCCAATTTGGGGTTCTCTCGGCCGTTGGCGAGCGATGCGCCTTCGCCTTTTCCCGAAGGAACTCGGGCACGTTCGACACCATCGGCATCGGGGAGATGTGATGCAAAAAAGAGAGGCAGATCGAGTCGGGCTCGCGTCGGCGGTTGCGGTAGTGGCGGTAGTCAATCCTGGGATATCTGCGATGAGACTATGTTATAGTTTTTCGGAACCGCAATGGCAAACGCGCCAATACCTCTATGAGTATTTGGTCTAACGCGGCATTTGCTGCCTTCGGCAGTGCAATCGCTGGTGCCCTGCTTACCGTGCTTGCGACGGTTTATTTCGAGCATGAACGCGCGCATCGCGAGCTGAAGATGGACGTCGAACAACGCGCGCGCACAAGGTTAGTCTGGACGGAATTTCGTTTGCGACCCAAGTGAATCAGCAGAAATTCGCTTTTGCCGGCTGTCAAACAGGGTCCCAAGAGCTGCGTGGTCGAACGGACTTTCTCGAGGATGAACTTCACGCTTTCGCCGCGCAACTGGATAGGCTTCCGAAACACTGATGCAGCTACAAGCGCGCTAAAACAAGGTAGTGTTGAGCCCTACTTGAAACTGATCGTTGGCCACACAAAAGCGATTGCGGGGATTCTTCACCAGGATCTTACAGCCCGATGAGGCCTAATTGATATCCCTCCTTTTTTGCGGAACTCTCCACGGCTTTAGTCCTCTCCCAGCGTGAATGAGTGCAAAAGGAGCCCGTTTTGTTCGGCTCCGCCCACCAGTGACGCGACCGTCACAGCAGAGTCAGTTCCAGCGGCGCGCCCGCGGCGCACCCCAACAACTTCGCGGCGGAAGCCTGCCCCACCGAAATCTCGTAGTAACCCGCGCTCCCCACGATCAGAAACGGCTCCGCTGGTCCGCGCTCCGCATAGTGCCGCGCCAGCGCACCGACCCGCTGCGGTCCCACCGCCATTTCAAACGCGCGTTTGCCGAGATCCGGAAAATCCTCCACGGAAAAATTCGTGACCATGTTGCCGAAGCGGTCCACCTTCAGAATGGCGCCCGTCCAAGTGCGGCGGCCGGTGCGCGCGGGCTTGTCGAAATCCAGCCGTAGATAATCGCCGATCGGCTTACCGAAGCGTGCGGGCGCCACTCCGCCGGCCAAATGCGCGGCCACCGGCGCGAAGATATCGCGGCCGTGAAACGTGTTGCTGACGGGCTTTAGAAAGTAGCGGTCGGCAGTAATGGCGCGAACCTTGTGTTTTTCGCGCGCGTAGATCATGGACAGCACGCCGTTATCCGGCGCGATGAAATATTGGCCGGCGGCTACCGCCAGAATCGGGCGGCGGGAGGTGCCCACGCCGGGATCCACCACCGCCACGTGCACCGCGCCGCGCGGAAAATAGCGGTAAGTTTGCGCCAGCGTGAAGGCCGCCTCCGCGATCTCGTAAGCGCTCACGCCGTGGCTGATGTCCACGATACGCGCGCGCGGGCAAATCGACAGGATGACGCCTTTCATCGCCCCCACGTAGTGGTCGGAGAGGCCGAAATCGGTGGTCAGGGTAATTAACGGAGCGGGCATTGTTAGAATGAAAGAAAGTGCAGCGTTTCTACTTCGATCACAACGCCACGACCCCGGTGTCTCCGCAAGTGCTGGAGACCGCGGTGGCGTGTCTCGGTCAAGTGTATGGTAACGCTTCCAGCATCCATCATTTCGGGCAGGCCGCCAAGCAGCGGCTGGAGATGGCCCGGCGGCAGACGGCCGCGCTGATCGGCTGCGATGCGCGCGAGATTGTTTTCGTCAGCGGCGGCACCGAGGCCGACAACCTGGCGCTATTTGGCGTCGTGCGGCAGGCGCAGCGTCCCTCACGGCATGTGATCGCCACCGCCATCGAGCATCCCGCGGTGCTGAGCGCGTGCGCGCAGCTTGAGCGCGAGGGCGTGGCCGTGACTTATGTGCCGGTGGGCGCCGGCGGTGTCGTGGACCCGGACGATATCCGCCGCGCGCTGCGGCCCGATACCGTGCTGGTTTCCGTGATGCACGCGAATAACGAATTGGGAACCTTGCAGCCAGTGGCGGAGATCGCGGCCATCGCGCGCGAGGCGGGCGTGTACCTGCACGTGGATGGCGTGCAGGCGCTGGGCAAGATTCCGGTGGACGTGGATGCGTTGGGCGTGGACCTTTACAGCATGAGCGGTCACAAGATTTACGCGCCCAAGGGAATTGGCGCGCTGTACGTGCGGCGGGGCACGCGGCTGGGCGCTATTCTTTTTGGCGGGCATCATGAGCGCGAGCGCCGTCCGGGCACCGAAAATGTGCCGGGCGCGGCAGCCTTCGGATCCGCGGCGGAGTTGGCCGGCGAACAGCTTGAAACGGATGCGCAGCGCATCGGCGCGTTGCGTGACCGGCTGGAATCGGCCATCCTGGAGCGCATTCCGCACAGCGGCGTGAACGGCAGCCGGGCGGCGCGCACGCCTAATACAACCAACATCTACTTCGACGGTCTGGAAGGCGAGGCGCTGGTGATCGGGCTGGACCTGCGCGGCTTTGCGGTGTCCAGCGGCGCGGCCTGCTCCAGCGGCGCCATGGAACCGTCGCATGTGCTCACGGCCATCGGTCTGCGCGCCGAACGGGCCCGCGCCAGCATTCGCTTTTCACTGGGGCGCGGCAACACGGCCGGCCAGGTAGATGCGCTGGTAGAGGCCGTGGCGGCGTCAGTGGCTCACTTGCGTAGGCTGTCCCCGGTGACTCCCGGCCTTTTTCCGGTGATCGCATGAGCGGCGCACCGATTGCCGTAGCCATGAGCGGCGGCGTGGATAGCTCGGCGGTTGCGGCGCTGCTGGCGCGCACTGGACAGCCAGTGGTCGGGCTCACCATGCAGCTTTGGAATCAGCGGCGGCTGCCGGAACTGTCCGTGGAAGGCGCCACGGGCCGCTGCTGCTCGCTCGACGACGTCTACGATGCAAGGCGGGTGGCCGAGCAGATCGGCATTCCGTATTACGTGGTGAATTTCGAGCGGCAGTTCGAGGCGCGCGTGATCGAGCCGTTCGTGGCGGACTACTTGGCCGGCCGCACGCCCATCCCGTGCACGCTGTGCAACAACTTCATCAAGTTCGATCAGTTTCTGGAAATGGCCGACGCCGTGGGCGCCGCGCAGATCGCTACCGGTCACTACGCGCGCATCACGTTCGACGCGGCGAGCGGCCGGCATCAGTTGCGCAAGGCCGTGGATGAGACCAAGGATCAGACTTACTTCCTATTCGGCCTGACGCAGGCGCAGCTTGGCCGCAGTCTGTTCCCGCTGGGCGAGATGCGCAAGGCCGACGTGCGGCGGCTGGCGCGCGAGATGCATCTCGCGGTGGCCGACAAGGGCGAGAGCTTCGAGATCTGCTTCGTGCCCAACGGCGATTATGCCGCCTTCATGGACGCCTACCTGCGGCAGAAGGGCGCGCCCGCCGAACAAACGCACGGTGAGATTGTGGCCACAGACGGCCGCACGCTGGGCGCGCATGACGGCGTGCATCATTTTACGGTGGGCCAGCGCAAGGGCCTGGGCATCTCCACGGGCGAGCCGCTGTATGTGATCTCGACCGACCCGCGGTCGCAGCGCGTCACCGTGGGGCGCAACGACGAATTGCTGCGCGCCACCCTGACCGCGCGCGATGTCAACTGGGTTTCGATTCCGGGCTTGCCGGCCCCCGTACGTGGCGCGGTGAAGATTCGCAACAGGCACGTGGCGGCGCCCGCAACGCTGTATCCCACAGCCGAGGCGTCGCGCGTGGAAGTGCGCTTCGATGCGCCGCAGCGCGCCGTCACGCCGGGCCAGGCCGCCGTATTTTACGATGAAGATCTGGTGTTGGGCGGCGGGTGGATCGAGTGACATGATAGGCGGCAGAAGGAAGACGAAGAGGCAGACGGCGGTCCGCGCGAGCCGGCGGTCTTCACGCACCGGCGACGCGGTCAGCCCGAGCCCCCGCCGTCGGATAGCGGGTCTTGGCAAGTTCTACAGCGGTATCGCGGATCTGGGCAACAACAAAAAGCACTTGGGCGATTTCGGGCTGGATCGCAGCAGATAGGATGCCTGGCATCCCATCTGCGCTATATTGGAGTCTGTGGGCAGAGCGGCCCCGAAGAAACCGTGGATTCGCAAGACGGTCGACGAGACCTTCTACCTGACCCGGCCAAGGCGCGGCGCTATCCTCAAAGAAGAGGTTTGGCAAAATGCGGATGGTACTGTCGTGCGATACAGCCTCGCCTACCTGAATCCGCGTATTTGTGGCGTGGACAACGGTCGTGTGCTCGGCTACGACAACGCGCATGGCAACCACCATCGCCACTTCATGGGAGACGTGGCGCAGGTGGAGTTCAGGAACTATGAAGCTCTCGCCCGGCGGTTTCACGAAGAAGTTCGGGAATTATGGAGGCAGGAAGATGAGAGCAGCCAATAAGACGTCGGTAAAGACCAGGGTAACGCTGACAACCGGCACAGTAGATGACTTTTTCGCACGATCGCGCGCGCGCGCGCGCAGGCTGGACCGCGGCGAAAAAATCCGCCCCGAAGTCACCGTTGTTTTTGAAGACCCGTCCGACCTGATACAGGTACTCTCCACCGAACGCATCCGCGTGCTGTACGCCGTGCGGGCAAATCCGATACCGGTTTCGCAACTGGCCATCGACCTGAAACGGGACAGGCAAGCCGTCAGACGCGATGTGCGGCTCCTGGAATCGTTTGGCTTGCTCAAGACGCGGGAAGTGCCGAATCCGGGGCATGGCCGGAAGCGGATGGTCACGCCATTGGCCGCCAGGTATCGGTTGGTGGCGAACATTTAAGATGTGACTTTATGAACCTCACGCTGCTGGCATCTTTTCTCGGTAGCCACACATCCACCGCCATGCGGACCGCCGCGGTGAAAGCGGCCCTGCAAACTCCCGCCGGGCGAAAGCTGCGCGACGAGTTGGGCGCCTGGGTGATCCGCATACTGCCCGCGGAAACGGTGGTGCCGGAGATCTACGCGGAGTGGCGTCCGCTGGTGCGCGACGCCATGCTATTCATGATCTCGCACCTGTCCGCCGCGCGGCTGGCGCCCAAACTCGTGGAACAACTGGAACTCCCGCCGGATACGACACCCGAAGCCCGTCTGCTGCGCCTGATCGCGAAGGTCCCCGGTCTGCAAAAAATCGGGCAGGTGCTGGCCCGCAACCGGCATCTCGATCCGGCCTTGCGCAACGCGCTTTCCCAGCTCGAAAACGGTATCTCCGACGTGCGTCCGGAAGAGATCCGGGCGCTGATCCACGAGCAACTCGGCCGGCGCTTGGAAACATACGCGGTGGAGATCGAGCCCGGCATGCTCGCCGAGGCCACCGTCAGCGCGGTGATGCGCTTCACGTGGCGCGATCCAGGCAGCGGCGAGCGCCAGCGGGGCGTCTTCAAGGTGTTGAAGCCGTACGTGGCCGCCTGCTTCGCCGAGGATCTGGAACTGCTCCAGCAACTGGCGCATGCGCTCGCCAAGAAGCATCCAGAATATGGCCGCGCCCTTCCGGAAACCATCATGGAGGTTCGGCGGCTGCTGGAACACGAGGTGGACTTCGTGCGCGAGCAGACCACCCTTGTGGAAGCCGCGCGCGTCTACAAATCCGTGCGCGGCGTGCGCGTGCCGCGCCTCATTCCGCGCCTCTCCACCGGCAGTATTACAGCGCTCAGCGAAGAAGACGGCGTGAAAGTCACCGAGGCGCTGGCGGCCGCCTCCCCCAGGCAGCGGCGCCGCGCGGCCGGGCAGTTGATCGAAGCCCTGGTCGCCGTGCCGCTGTTCGCCCGCGCCGCGCGCGGCGTGTTTCACGCCGATCCGCACGCGGGCAATCTGCTCTACGACCGGTGTACCGGCGAGTTGGTGCTGCTCGACTGGGCGCTCACCGAACGCCTCACCCGCGAGCAGCGGCGGCACGTGGCGCTGCTGGCGCTGATGCTGGGCTTGCGCGACCCCGTGGGCGTCTCCGGCGAAATCGAAGCGCTCAGCCTCGATCAGCCCCTCCGTCCGGCGCACGCCAGTTTCGTTCGGGACCAGGTCCACCAATTCATCGGCCGGTTGCCGTTCTCCCGCCTGCCCAGCAGCATGGATGCCATGCGCCTGCTCGACCGTCTGGCGCTCGAAGGCGTGCGATTTCCAGCCGGCCTCATGATGTTCCGTAAAGTGTTGTTCACCCTGGATGGCATTCTGCACGACCTGGACGCGCCCAATCTGCAAATGGACATGGTCATCGCCCGCCACCTCGTAGCCCGCTGGATGGGGAACCTCACCACGCTCGGCTCGCCGCTGTCTCTGATCGATTGGATCGGCGTGGAATCCAGCGCCCTGCTTTATGGCGCCCGCCTGTGGGTACAGTGGGCGCAGGCCGCTCTAAACCGCGCGGAAGGCTAGTCCGATCCGGACCACCCGTCCGATTTGTCCCACCCGATTTGGCCGCCGGCGGCTTTGGGTGTCTACTCGTAATTGTGAGGAGCCGCGCGTATGATCCAAATCGATAACCCCGTGCAACTGGCCGAAGATCTCTGCAAGCTGGGATTGGAGGCCTGCCATGAGATCGTTTTCGGACCGCGCGGATACCAGGAAGGGTTGGACGTGGGCCCCGACTTCTTCCCGCTGTGGGAGCTCACGCTGCCTGAAAACCGCGATTCGCTAGCCCGGCTGGATTTCGCCGCCATTAAGGCGCGGCGGGGGCTGGATTGGTCGGTCGCGCCGCCGGCAGTCTAATCAACCGTGGGGCAGGCCCTTGGCCTGCGGCGGCCTCCCAGGCCGCCATTTTCTCTCCGCACAGGCTCGATTTCGGACCAAGAAGCGGGTCCAAGGGACCCGCGCAGGCCAAGGGCCTGCCCCACTATTTATGCAGACCCATCGACGGCTCTAAAGTAAGTGACATTGGGCAGAATTGGCCACCCGACTCACTCCTCGAAGTTACCGAGTCCGAGCCATAATCTGCCGGATCGGTTCATTATCCGCGTACACTCGCCACTCGGCAACCGACGCTCCCCGCACCACCGCGCGCCAGGCCGCTGGCGTCTGCCACCTGTTCTCGGACGGCAACACGCCCTCGGATGAGTTAAGTGCCCTGCGCCGTCCCGATCATAACCACGACACTTCCATCGCAGAACGTTTCCTCAACCGTAATGCCGTAATCGGGGACCATGCCGAAGTAACCTTCCCACCCCTTCTCCATCTGTTGGCGGCCAGTCACTCGCATTCCCAGCGAGTCGATGAAGACATGATCTTCGGTCATCAGTTTGGCAATCCCGGAAGCATTCCGCCGATTAATGGCCTCCACGAAGGCCCGGGCAACCGATACAGGACTCGATGCCGTCATAGACTGTCATTCTATCAATCCTCTCCGCGCACTTTGGCATCCGCGGTGTAGCGTCCCCCCTGGGCACACGAAACGAGTTGTCTCCCGCTTCCCGCCGCGGAGTTCACCGCATCGCGGGTCTGGCGGAGCGCCGTCGTCAGCGAGTTAATCGAGAGATGCTTCACAACCGGGTTCATTAACCACCCGAACGACGCCGGAATATCGCGCGTCAGGGCGATGGCTTCCAGTTCAAGATATACGCCGCCGTCCCGCTCCTCATATCTGGCGATGCTATGCAGCCGCCAGATGAAACCATCTCCCTGGCCGGGCGGCAGGAAGCGCTCGGTGCTCTGGCCGTAGCCTTCGATTTCACGCATCTGCGTGGTATTCGCGATGCTGTATCCCCGGCGCCCGTCGACCGCGAAATCGTGCGCCTGATATTGGCCCTCGATAGCGGCGCTGACGAAAAGAACCCGCTGCTGCCAGATCATAGAGAACCTCTGATCTGTCTCTGTGCAGGCGAGCACCTTCGAATCGGCGACTACCGGTTTGTAATACTCTTTGTACCTGCCATAGTCGCGAAGCACGGCAGTCACCTTCGCGAGCGTGACGTTGGGGATGAACACCGCACCCATCCAATCGTGAATCAGCCCGTTCGGTACGCTCTGAGCGCCGTTTTCCGTGACCGGGACAACCAGTGTTTTGCCGCGCTGCAGACGCCGGCTCCGGTCCGGCGCCTCGTCGGTCCACAAAAACGGCCGGCGACTGGCCAGCCTAGCCTGCATGCGCGAGTCCGCGCTCCGTACGTATGCATCCCACGCTTTCAACGTACTAGGTTGCAACTCGAGTGCATTTAACAATCCGGCCGATAATAATGCCACTCCCAGAGGTACCATTGCCGCTTTCATCGCTCGGCTCCTATGCGCACGCTTCGCGCTTCTTAGGGCAATCGGATGGCCACGTCTCAATGCCGTGCTGAATCACACACCAGATGTTCATTGGTACACGGCCCGGTTTATTCAGCAATTGACCTTACAAATCGGAAAAGCGATGCAAGCGCGCGTGTATTAGACCATCGGCCCGCCGCCGATGTGGCGCACGCACCCTGCGTGCCGCGTCGCCACTCCTGGCGACGCGCCGGGCGTTTAGCCCGGCTCTCCAACCCGCGCCGCTTACCCTAAAGGCGGCACAGCGCCCACCGAGCCGAGGCGTATGATCGATGCCGCCGCCATATAAGCCACCGCCGGATGCGTGTCGGTGAGCAGGGCCTGCAGCTTAGGAATAGTGCCGGCGTTCCCGCGCTTCCCGAGTGCCTTGGCCACGGCGGCGCGCACCGCCCAGTTCTTATCGTCCAGAGCCCATTCGAGCAGAGTGAGAGCGTACGGATCGGGGTCTTCCCCAAGGTATTTTGCGGCCAGAACGCGGCCCGACGAGCCGGAATCTTTGAGCGCTTCCCTGGCAAGTACGATGCCCATTGACGCGGGACCGAGCAGCGCGCCGGCGGCCTCCTGCACGCCCATCGTCGCCAGCACCGAGGGGTTGCGCAGTTTATGCTGGGCGTCCCGCACAGCGCCCGTGACCATCCCCGGCGAATTGTGGATGGCGCCTTCCAGCACTCCTTGCAGAATATCGCGGCCGTCCTTGTCTCCCAGCTTCCAAAGCGATTCGGCGGCCGTAAAGCTCACTTCCGTGCAGTCGTCCAGCGCCTCCTTAAGGTACGGAATCGCGTGCGCGGATTTCATTTCGCCCAGTTCCGCCGCCGCCGTCTGCCGCACGAGTGTGTCTTTATCCTTCAGCGCGTGTTCGACAATCTTAAGCGCTTCCGGGGTGGGCCCGATCGATCCGGCAGCGGCGACGGCTTGCCGGCGCTTCTCGGGATTGGAATTGCTCAGGCCTTGATCCAGTACCTGCCACGCGGCGCCGGTAGGCGAAGCCGCGGCCGCGACGGGCTCGCGAACCGTCGGGTTTGCCGCTTGGCTTTGCGCAACGGATGCTGCGGCTATCAGTAGCGCTATGCAAATATTCCGTGCCAACATCCCAATTCCGTGAGCTAGCACCAGAACTGCCAAACGTAGCGGTATCAGGTGATGCGCCGCACAGAGGAACGAGTGCCTGGTCCGTCAGGACCAGAGTGAGTTACCCGCCGATCGCGGACCACGGCATCATCGCGACCTGCATTCCGTCGCGCTGGTCGGCCGCAATGGGTGCATCGACAGGTGCTGCCTGCCTCGCTTCGACTCTCCCAGCGTTTTCGGCGCGCTGCTGGACGACCAAAAGGGCGGGCACTTCAGC
>Ga0302325_10018956_pt1 | contig 14485 bp, 15 predicted proteins | sample Palsa_T0_2_FD_201948 | JGI IMG/M metagenome (GOLD analysis project Ga0302325, IMG submission 201948) | Peat permafrost microbial communities from Stordalen Mire near Abisko, Sweden - Palsa_T0_2 | ecosystem: Environmental > Terrestrial > Soil > Palsa > Peat permafrost | place: Sweden: Abisko... | reverse complement strand
CGCCTCAGCATCGGACCATCGGACACATTCCTCCTGGCCAGCGACGCGAACGGATACACGACCAGTTATCCGATTGGTTCGACCGGCCAAGTTGGAGCGCCGATAAGCAGCATCCCGCATGCGAATTTCGCGCTCCCGTTCAGGCTCTCGTTTTAGTCCGCGTTGAGCCGGAGACCCTAAGCATGAAGATGACTCGGCGCTTTCGTTTTGCAGTGGCCGCACCGGCCCTGATCGCGTGCCTCGCAGTCGCCGTGATCGCGAGGCCCGCGTCCGCGAAAACCCCAGTCCCAATCGAGACGACCTGCGACAGCTTCACGTTGGCCGGTAATGCGATCGACCGTTTCGGCCACTTCGGCGGCGCGGGCTCGGTAGAGCTCTTGCAGGAGACCCCGGGGCTCGAGCTCGGGCTGCAAGGCGGCTATGCTAATACGCCGGCGTTCAGCGATGCACGTCTTTCGCAGACGTACGAAGTATTCCACGTATCGCCGGTCGTGTTCCCGTCCCCGCCGCATGGTCGCGTGATCACCTGCACGCCGGACGGACTCTCGCTAGATTTCTCGCTTGGCCTCGGACAAGGGCATCTCTCCGCGCCAGGCTTTCGGCGCATCGTGACGGTGCCGGGGAATGCGACCATGCCGATGCCGACGACGACGATCATCACGACGCCGGCGTTCGATGCGAGCAGCAGTGGCGCGAGCGGAGGCGTCGGCCTCACATATCACTTTGGCAGCGGTTTCCAACTCAGCGCGAGCTACCTGTTCCTGCCGGGCGTCCTCGACGTCCCCGGCAACGCGTTCGCGATCGGGCTCGGGTACAACATTCCGTTCAATGCGGCGACCCCGTTCCCGACGACGACGTCGCGACCGCCGGGGGTCGCCTACACGCCGCTCGCGACCTCGACAGCGACGGCACCGGCTCCGTTGTCCACGGCGCCGACGCCGCCTCCGCCGCCGCCCACGCCGAGCCCAACGCCATCGCCCCTGGTCACGCCGCCGCCGCCGCCTGCGGTGCCGCATGCGGCGCCCACCTGCACGACGTGGCAAACCTCGGGATTTATGGAGCCGGTCCAAGGGGTGTGGCAGGACGATCCGACCTTCGCCGACCGCAAGCAAAAGCAAATCACGCAGATCGACCTGCCCGCCACGTACCAAGCCGAGCTTCCGATGGTTGCCGGGCGCGACACGGCGCTCTACGGCATCGATCACTACGAGGCCGGCGGCGAGCGGAAAGGGGCCGGCCATACGACGATCACGATCGGTGGACTTTCGACGTGTAGCACGCTCGTGGGCGTCGTCGCGACCTTCCATTTGATCGACGCCAGCGGCCGCCACGACCTCGGCTCGTCGGTGGGCGCGCAAATCCCGCTTGCCGGTCCGCCGCTTGCGAACAACGCGCAAGTTTCGTGGAGCGTCTCAATGCCCGACTTTCCGGCGAACAACAAGACCTTCAAGATCGCTCCGGGCAAGTACGACGTATGGGCGGAACTCGATACGAACGGCCAGCCAACGGGGTTCGGTGTTTACGTCCAGGGCAAATCGGTGACGACGGAGTTCCCGCCAGTCGTCGTCGCTCCGGTGCTGCTGAGCCTGGAGACCAAGGATAATTTGGGAATCGTACACGACAGGCGGTACTTGTCCATCGACGCGTACCGCATCGCCGACCTGCTCCAGTTGAATGCTGCCGACTACGTCCCAGTCAAGCCGGGCAGCGTTGTCGCTACATCGCAATCGACGATCGACTATAGTTCAAGCCTGAAAGCGTGGACTTCGAAAGGCGAGCGCAGCGAGCTCGCTGCGAAACTCACATCACGGCTTTCGGCGCTCGCGGTCCTTACAAAAGCGGGACGGGTCGTCGTCGATCTGCGCGACGATGATTTCGACGAACTCGACCCGCCCTCGTACCCGGACGGGCCGTCGGGTGATCAGGCAGTGAGCATAGGCATGGCGATCAACCAGAAGGTCATCTTAATGCGCGTCAAGTCGCCGTGGGACACCGCACTTCACGAGATCATCCACACGTTGCCGTTCCTTTGGTCCTCTGATGAAATGGAGAACGAATGCGGCCGGGACTACCACAATCTTGCCGACGATGGCGTTGCCAACGGAGTGCGCATGTACAAAAGCGGCGCTTTGGTTCCGCGTGCCATCCTGGCCGGCAACACGGCGATCCTCGGGAAAGACCTCGCAGATTTCTACATTGCGCAGTGCACCTATGCGCACCTCGCGCAGCAGCTGCAGCTCAACAACGATCCGAAGACGCTCTTCGTAAGGGCCACGGCTGCGCAGAACGGCAGCGGCAGCTTCGATCCGCTGTATACGGTCGACGGCGAGCTCGACGAGCCGCAACCGTCCGGGACATGGGCGCTCGTGCTGCGCGACGCGGCCGGGCGGCAACTGCAACGCGCGGCATTCACGCCGAATTGGGATATATCGAGGCTGCGGGCCCATCGTAATCTCGAATCGGTGTTCTTCCGCTTCCCGATGCGCGCCGGGGTCGCAAGCGTGGAGCTACGCGGGCCGCACGGGGTCGCGGCGCGCGAAACGCTTAGTCCAGCGCCGCCCGCGGTGACCGTCTCGGCACCGAAGAGCGTCGCGGCGGGGGCCCGGCGGGTGCGGATCGCGTGGCAGAGCGTTACGGCCGGTGGCCGAGAGCCGCTTGCCAGCGTGCTGTACTCGACCGACGGCAAGATCTACGCGCTTCAGTCCCTCGAGCAGCCCGGGTCCTCGTTCACCGTCGCTCTCGACCCTTCGGCCTCGAAGCACTGGATCAAGGTCATCGTCAGCGACGGTACGCGCAGCGGCGAGCGCGAAGTGGTCTTAAGGCGCTAGGCGGCGGGAGGATTCAACCGCCCCGTTAGGCCGCCGAGCCGGGATCGCTCTTGGGGTGGGCGCGGTCGAAGGCGGCCTGCGCTTGGTGCACGGCCGCCATGTGCTGGTGGGCCCAGTCGGCCAGACTTCGCAGCGGGGCTTGCAGCGTTTCGCCGAGCGGGGTGAGCGAGTATTCGACGCGCGGCGGAATGACGGGGTAGGCCGTGCGGACGACCATGCCGTCGCGCTCCAAATCGCGCAGGGTCTGCGTGAGCATCTTCTGCGAAATGCCGCCGATCCGGCGCCGGAAGTCGCGGAAGCGCACAGGCCCTGCGGATTCAGAAAGAATGCCCATGACCAGGGTCGTCCACTTGTCGGCGACGCGGTCGAGGATCGGGCGGGCGGGGCAGAGTTCAGAATAGACGGTGGAGCCGGCTTCGGTTTCCATTTGGTACCTACATGACGTCTAGGTGCCTTATTGCTTTTGTAGAGTCGGTATGGTTTAGTTACTAAGGCACACTTTAGCACCTTCTGATGAGCAACACAATGAATTCCGACCTTGTCGACTCCCAGGCGCCGACCACTGACCAGCTCGTCGAGCGGAAGGCGGCGCGGGTGCTCGACGAGCGCGCCCTGCGATCGATCTTCCTCGAGGCTCGCAGCGCCAACGGTTTCCTCGAACGGCCGGTTCCGCGCGAGCTGCTCGCGCGCGCGGTCGAGCTGGCGCTGCTCGGGCCGACGAGCGCGAACGCCCTGCCGATGCGAATCGTTTTCGTCGAGTCGGCCGAAGCGAAGGAACGGCTTCGGCCCGCCCTGAGTCCCGGCAACGTAGACAAGACGATGGGGGCGCCGGCGACCGCGATCGTGGCGACCGATCTGCACTTCTTCGAGCATTTTCCGCGTACGTTCCCCGAACGCGGCGAGGCGATGAAGACGCGGTTCGCGGCCCTAGAGGCGCCGGCTCAGCGTGCGTTCGCTTGGGACAACGCGCTGTTGCAGATGGGATACTTCATCGTTGCGGTGCGCGCGCTGGGGTTGGACGCCGGCCCGATGGCGGGCTTTGACCGAGCGCTAGTCGACGCCGCGTTTTTTCCCGACGGGCGCTCGGTTTCGCAGTACCTCATCAACCTGGGCTATGCGGACGACACGAAGATCTTCCCGCGGCTGCCGCGCTTCAACGTCGACGAGATCGCGCGCTTCGAATAATCGAGGACTTTCGGCCCACGCCGACGCCTCCTCGTTGCTCTAAGATGGGGGTCGATGAAAGAACGGCGGTTCGTTCCATCCGGCATCCTTCGGCTCGGCGACCGGGTGCGCCGCGATTTGCGCGCCGGTATCGCACATTCGCCCGAGGCGATCCTGAAGGTGCGCGCCAAGAGGGCGGCGCTCCACGAACAACTCGACGAGGGTGAAATCACGCCGTTGCGCGCGCGGGTGCAGTACTTACGCTTTGCGAGCCTCATCGTCGCTCACGTGCGCGAACACGAGCTAGAGACGAAAGACCAGCCGACGGATCCCCAGCCCTAGCGCCTCTACGAATGCCAGCCGCGTTTTATGTGGTGGTTCTTGGTGCGAGAGGGGCCGGTCGATGAGCGGATTGCCGCCGAGCGGCGATTCGGCGACGGCCTCGAGTATCTCGATTTCGGTGCCTCATTTTCAGCGCTAGCATCTGCCTCTATGAATGCTAGCCGCGTTTCTGCATGGCGCTATGGGCTTGCAGCCCCGATGGTTCAACCATCGGCGTGAGCGCCGATGGGTGCGACTCGAAGGAACGCGCAAATGCCATCGCGGAACCTTTGCGCTTCGCTTTTGGATGGAGGGTGTTATTCGTATTTTCTTTAGCGGCGCTCTCATAATTGCGATTCTCGCGTCGTCCAGGATCAGCGTTTCAGCCGCGTCGGTTTCTCGACTTTCGGAAATGGACTACTTGGTGGGTTCATGGTCCTGCAAGTTCACGAAAGCGCCGCAGCCGAAGTGGCTCGGGACGACGCTTCGCATCAACACCGCGTCGCATGGTCGTTACATTTCCCTGGTGTATCCTGGCTCAGGAGTCGCTCGACTCGTCTATAATCCGCGGCTGCAACAGTTCGTATATATCGAAACAGACGACGATGGAACCTATGGGGCGTCGACGTCACCCGGATGGGTTGCCGGTACGAGCACATGGAAGAGTATCCTTGCTTCCACAGCCGGGGCGGCCGACGTCGTAACGATCACCAAGAAAGGTTCGTCGACGTACCTTTTCGACGTCACAAAACCTTCGCAGACTGCGCCATATTTAGAGCAGCTCTGCAGTAAAGTCTAGACGCCTTAACCTAATACGTGACCATGAAGGAACGGCGCGACCGCGGCGCTTGCGCCGGTCAGTGCGGCGCGGGTTGCGCTGGTGCCAAGTCGCCGAACATTTCGACGGCCGCGACGATCTTCGCGACGTCTCCGTGCGCGACGCGGTTGACGTGATCGCGAATCTGCTCTTCAGTGAGGCCGCCCGCCGCGTACGTCGCGTGACCGTCGCCAACGAGGGTGACGCGATACCCGCGACGCTCGCCCTCGCGGACGGTCGCATCGATGCAGAACTCCGTCTGCATCCCGCACACGACGATCTCATCGACGCCTAGTCGCTGCAACACCTCGGCAAGATCGGTCTCACGAAACGCGTCGCGGTACCGTTTCTCGACGATGGGGTCGGTCGCGCGCGGCGCGATTTCGTCGGCGATCTGCCAGTCGCCGGTACCCGCGACTAGATAGTCATCCTGATGCCGGACATACACGACGGGGACGTCGGCGGCGCGCGCGCGCTCCAGCAGGCCGCTAAGCGTTCGAAGAAATGCCGAGCGGCGCTCGGCCTCGAGCCCTTGAACCAGCTCCCGCTGGACGTCTACGACGAGAAGTGCAACCGCCATGTAACGGAATTCTACGCGCCAAGCGCGATCACTTCCACAGGCGTCGACCGCGGAACGGCCGATGAAGTCTGCGGAATACTTTACGCGACCTGCGCGTCGGGGAATAATGCTCGCGACAGGTCGTTTCTAACGGGACTGGATGATGAGCAGCGCTCCGAACGCCAGGAGCGCCAAAATCCCCAAAACAGCGATCACGGGGGACACCACGATGCCGAGCCCGACGAACGTGACGGCGAGCGCGGATCCGAGCGGCAACGGGGAGGTGACCGTGTAAGTGCCAACGAGTTCGCCGGCGGCCGATAGCATCGTGGCGTCCTTCTTGTCGCCGACCAGGTCGGCTTCTCGTTCGGCCACGATCATGTAGCCTGCCACGAAGCTCAGGCCGAAGGCCATGATGCCGAGCATGAGCGTTCCGATGCTCTCCCGCGAGGTGAACCAGTACGCCAGCGCGATCACAACGCCAAACGCGGCGGACGAGAGAAACAGACGCAAGCCGACGGTCACGCTTTTGCGACTCGCGCGTCGTAGACGGGGCGCTCGCTCCGAATCGGAGGCAGCGATTCGAAATTGTGTTCCGGTGGCGGCGAGGACGTCCACCATTCGAGCGAATTCGCGTGCCACGGATCATCACCCACCGGGATTCGCGCTCGCGCCGAAACGATCGCGTTCATGACGAACACGGATACGCCGGCGAGCATGACATACGATCCGACCGTCGCGATAAGGTTGAGCATCGGCAGCGGGCCGCCCGCATCGTAGGTGAACACCCGGCGCGGCATTCCCATGACACCCATGAAGTGCATCGGCAGAAACGTCAGGTTGAAGCCGACGAAGAGCAGGCCGAAGCACCACCTGCCGAGCGCCTCGTCGAGCTTGACGCCGAACATCTTCGGCCACCAGAAGAAGAGCGCCGCAAAGATCGCAAAGAGGCTCCCGCCGCCGAGCACGTAGTGGAAATGCGCGACGACGAAATACGAATCGTGGGCCTGATAATCGATCGGCGGCGACGCGAGCATCACGCCCGTGATTCCTCCGATCAAGAAATTCAAGAGAAAGCCGATCGTAAACAGCATCGGCGTTTCGAACGAGATCGATCCGCGCCACATGGTCGCGATCCAATTGAAGAACTTCACGCCCGTCGGCACGGCGATCAGGAACGAGACGAACGCGAAGAACGGGTTGTTCACAACGCCCGTCGTGAACATGTGGTGCGCCCAGACGCCCATCGAAAGCCCGGCGATCGCGAACGCAGCGAGCACGAGGCCCGTGTACCCGAAGATCGGTTTGCGTGAAAAGACCGGTACGATCTCGCTGATCACCCCGAAGTACGGCAGAATCATCACGTAGACTTCTGGATGCCCGAAGAACCAAAACAGGTGATCCCAAAGTACGGGGCTTCCGCCGTATGCCGGATCGAAGGCGTGGCCGCCCAGCTTGCGGTCGACGAGCAGCAGCAACAAGGTCGCCGCTAGCGACGGGAACGCCATGAACACGAGCAGCGACGTCGCGACCATCTCCCAGGTGAAGATTGGGATGCGCCACATCGTCATACCAGGTGCGCGGAAGATAAAGACGGTCGTCACGAAGTTGATCGAGGTGACGATCGTTGCGACCGACACGAGAAACACGCCGACGATCCAAAGATCTTGCCCGAGACCCGTGCTCACGCGGATCTCCGAGAGCGGGGGATAGGCCGTCCAGCCCGAAGCGGCCGCGCCTTCGTTGGTCGCTGCTCCCAAGAAGATCACGAGACCCCCGAACAGGAACAGCCAGTACGACGTCGCGTTGAGACGCGGAAAGGCCATGTCCGGCGCACCGATCTGCAGCGGAATCAAGAAATTCCCGAGGCCGAACGCAAACGGCGCGACGAACAGAAAGATCATCGCCGTGCCGTGCAGGGTGAAGAGCTGCGCGTACTGGTGGGCATTGACGAACGTGCTGTTTGGGCGCGCGAGCTGCGTGCGGATCAGCAGCGATAAGAACCCGGCCACGCCGAAATACGCAAGGCTGGTCAGCAAGTAGAGGATGCCGATACGCTTGTGATCGGTCGTCGTCAACCAACTCAGAAGATTGTGACGCTGCGCAGCCTCGGGCAGCGCCGGCATCGCGGCCGCGCTCATTCTTGCGCTTTCTCCCAGTTCACGAATGCGCTCGGCGTCACCACGCGAACGCGAAAAAGCATGCTCTCGTGCTGCAGGCCGCAGAACGCCGAGCAGCGCCCTTCGAAGGTGCCGAGCTTGGTCGGAACCAGATCGAAGGCGGTCGTTTGTCCCGGGATCGCGTCGCGCTTGAACAGAAAATCGGGGATCCAAAAGCCGTGATCGACGTCGCTAGCGGAGAGTTCGATGCGGGTCGTCTCGCCGAGAGGCAAGACGAGTTCGGGCACCGCCTGGCCCACGCCGAGCGAGGCGGGGCCGCTCGAAGCGCCACCGATGGTGGGACCGCCCCGATAGGCAAAGGTCCAGCCCCAGCGGTAGGCGTCCACCGCGACGGTTGCGGCAGGGTGATCCGCCAGGGCATCGACCCTCGCCTCCGCACCGTACGTCGCGACGAACAGCCCGCCCACGATGAGCAGCGGGATGACCGTCCACGCGATCTCGAGCGGATAGTTATTTGCAAACTGAGGCGGCTCGCCGTCTCCCGGCCGACTTCGCCAGCGGACCAGCGGAAACACGATCAGCCCGAGCACGATGACGCCAACGCAGGCGCCGGCGGCCAAAAAGATCAGCCAGTTCGACGCCATGACAGAAGCCTGTCCCGTCCCCACGACGGGCCACGTTTCGCCGTGCACGTTTCTTCACTACCCGGATCTGATTTACGCTAACACTTTTTGGGAACGGGCTCGGCATGAGATCCGTGGGGGTGCGCGCGCATCCGCTCGTTTTTGGCGTCGTCGTCTTTCTAGCGTCCGAATCCATGCTGTTCGCGGGCCTGCTCGCAGCGTGGTACGACCTGCGCGGTCAATCGTCCGTTTGGGTCCCGGCGGGCGCTCAACTCGACCTCGCCGGCGCGACCTTCGGAACCGCATTGCTCGGCCTGGGCAGTATTACGATGGGCGTCGCGCAGTGGAGCGCTTCGAATCGCAAGCGCCGCCTCGCCCGCGGGATGCTCGTACTGACCATCTTCTGCGCGCTCGCCTTCACGTACATTGCGCTGCGGAGCTGGCATTTGGCGAATTTTGCCGTCGATACCAATGCCTTCGGCACCCTGTTCTTCGTGATGACGGGCGTGCATCTGGCGCACGTGGTTGTGGGCGCGATCCTGCTGACCGCCTTGACGACCTTTCTGCGGCGTCCCGCATTTAGCGCCGACAATCACGCGGGCGTCGAGGCGATCGCGTACTATTGGCATTTCGTGTTTATCGTCTGGGTTGCGCTGTGGGCAACGATCTATCTCATAAGGTAACACCATTTGCGCTCGTGGTCGCCGCGCTCGCCGCCGGCGGCGCCGCGATCGCTGCCGGCGTCCACGCGTCGCCCGCGCTCGTCGGCTGGCTCGGCGCAGCTACGTTCTTCGCATTCGCGCTCGCCACGGGCGCGACCGCGCGCGGCCTGAAGGCCCCGGACGACTTGCGCGAGCCGCGCGAACCGCACGGGCCTTCGCATCCCGCGCCGCTGCCCAAGGACGTGACGCGCCGCGGCGTCTTCGGCCAGATCTGGGGCATCGGGCTCGGCGCGTTCGCATTGCTGGCCGTCGTGCCGTTTATCGCCCTCGCGCGACGGCCCTCAACGCCCGGCACCGCATGGAAAGCGGGCTCGCGCCTGGTGAACCCCGACGGCAAGCCGATGCGCGCGGACGATCTCGCGGTCGGCGGCGTCGAGACCGTCTTTCCCGAAGGCGCGGTCGACGCGCCTGAGGCAGCCACGCTCCTCATTCGCCTGCCCGAGAACACCGCCGACGTGGATCCGGCGAGGCACGATTGGGTGCAGCAAGGCAACATCGCGTATTCGAAGATCTGCACGCACGCGGGTTGCCCCGTCGCGATCTACCGCCAGCAATCGCTCGAACTCTATTGCCCGTGCCATCAATCGGTCTTTGACGTGCTGGATTCCGGCAAGCCCGTTTCCGGGCCCGCGACGCGCGCGCTGCCGCAGTTGGGGCTCGACATCGACGCACACGGCTTCCTGATCGCGCGCGGAGATTACGTGGATCCCGTCGGGCCGGACAGCTGGTGGCGCCCGGCATGATCGTGCGACGCGGCGAGCGCTTTCTGGACGATCGCTTTGGCAGCAACGCCGCGGTCCGTTTCTTCCTGGCGAAGATTTTCCCGGACCACTGGTCGTTCTTTCTCGGTGAGTTCGCCCTCTATGCGCTCGTGCTGCTTTTCGGCACGGGCATCTGGCTGACGTTCGTGTACGAAGCGTCGCCGCAAGGTGCGTACGCGTCCGTCGTAGCGCTCTCCACCGCGACGCCGGTCGGCTACCTCGTGCGGCAAGTGCATCATTGGAGCGCCGTCGTGTTCGTCGCGGCGATCCTCATCCACATGGCGCGCATCTTCTTCACCGCCGCGTTTCGTAATCCGCGCGAGATCAACTGGGTCGTCGGTGTGTCGCTGCTCGTGCTTTCGTCGATTGCGGGCTTCACCGGCTACTCGCTGCCCTACGATTCGCTATCGGGCACAGGGCTGCGCATCATGGATTCCGTGCTGCTCGCGATTCCATTCGCCGGCACGTGGGCCGCCGACGTGCTCAACGGCGGCAACTATCCCGGTCCGCAGTTGCTCGCGCACCTCTACACCTTCCACGCGCTGTTCCTGCCGGCGGCGATCGTAATCTTGCTCTCGGCACATTTGAGCATGATGGTGTATCAGAAGCACACCCAGTTCGTAGACGATCCCGGGCATGTGGTGGGGCGCCGGATGTGGCCCGATTATGCGTTGCGCGCGCTCACCGCGTTTGCCGTGACGGTCGGCCTCATCATCGCGCTTTCTGCCACGCTCGAGATCAATCCGATCGAAGAGTTCGGACCGTATCTGGATTGGACCGTACCGAACCCGGCGACACCCGATTGGTATGCCGCGTTTCTCGACGGCGCCGTGCGCTTGGGGCCGGCCGTGGAGTTCCGGATCTTCGGACATCCGCTTCCGGCGCTGCTTTGGCCGGGCATCGTGATGCCGGCCATCGTCCTGGCTGCGCTGTTCGCATGGCCGTGGATCGACGCGCGGATCGCGAAAGATTCCAGCCCTCATGACGTGCTCGTGCCGGCGAGTCGCGCGCCGTGGCGGCTAGGCGTCGGCGTCGCGTTTCTTTTCGCAGGAGTGGTGCTGACGTTGGCGGCTTCGGACGATCAGCAGGCGCTGATGCTGCACGTTCCGGTGACCGCGCTCGTAAGCGCGTATCGACTTCTGCTGCCGTTCGGCAGCGTCGGCGTGGGCGTGCTCGCGGCGATCCTGGCGCGTGAGAGCCGGTCGCGGCGCGATGAATTCGGCGGGGCTCGAGAACCTAAGCGCGTCGTTGCGCTGCGCCGCAACGCGAAGGGCGGCTTCGATGCGGAGGCGCCGAAGAGCACGTGATCGTCGCGTCGCTCGTCGTGGCCGCGGCACTCTACGGATACGCTTTGCGACGCGCTTCCCGGCGAGGGCTCGCGCCGGGGCCTGCTGCGATCGCGGCCTTCGGCCTCGGGCTTGTCGTGGCCGGGTGCGTGCTGCTGGGGCCGGTCGACGACCTGTCCGACGCGTCGCTCTCGTGGCACATGGTGCAGCATCTGGGGCTCGCGTTCGTCGTCGCGCCGCTGCTCCTGCTTGGAGCGCCGATCCGCCTGGCACTCGCGGCACTGCCGGCTGCCGGCGCGGCTAGGCTCGCTGCCGTGCTGCGCTCCGCAGCGGTGCAGGCGCTCACGAATCCGGCCTTCGCACTGTTGCAGTTCACCGCAGTGTTCTACGCGGCGCATTTTTCGCCGCTCTACGAAGCGGCGCTCGAGCACCCGCCGATCCACGCGCTCGAACACGCGTTGTTCCTGGGCTCGGCAATGATCTTCTGGACGCCGATCCTGGCAGTAGCTCCCGCGCCGCACGCGCCCCAACACGCCGTGCGGTTGCTGATGCTGTTTCTCGCGCTGCCGATGAGCGCGTTCTTGGGATTCATCCTCTACGTGATGCGCGCGCCGCTCTACCCGCACTATGCGGCGTTGCCGGGCGCACTTGCCGACCAGCAGAATGCAGGTGCCGTGATGTGGATTGGGGGCGGCGGCCCGATCCTGGTCGCGTTGCTCTGGTGCGTCGCCGATTGGGGTGCGCGGGAACGGCGTCTCGGCATCATCGCCGATCGCCTGGACGCGACCTAACGATGCCGGTCCTCCTGCTCGCGGCGGCGCTCGCGCACGGTTCCTACAACGGGGTCCCGGACGGCCCAGGGCGCCAACTCTACATGGAGAATTGCGCCGCCTGCCATGGCGCGGATTTGCGCGGCGGCCCCAACGCGCCGACGTTGATCGGCGCCGGCGCCGCCGGTGTCGACTTTTGGGTCTCCACCGGTCGCATGCCGGCGGCCGTGCCGTGGTTGCAAGTCGCCCACCGCGGGCTCCAACCCTATCTCTCGCCCGCCGCTCTCGGGTCGATCGAGGCGTACGTCGCCGCCGCATCGCCCGGACCACCGATTCCGCTCGTGGTGACGAGCGGCGACGAGGCGCGCGGGCATCTGCTCTTCCAACAGAATTGCCAACACTGCCACGGCGTCGACCTCAAGGGCGGGTCGATCGGCGGCGCTAGTTGGGCCCCGTCCCTTTCAAACGCAACCATCACGCAAGTCGCCGAAGCGATTCGGCTCGGACCGGGAGAGATGCCGAAATTCGGCGAGCAGCAGATCGATCAAACCGATCTCGACGACATCGCGACGTATATCTCGTCGCAACGCGGCGCCGAGCGCTTCACCGGCTTGCCGGTCGTAGCGGGCGGGCCGGTGCCCGAAGGCCTGTACGGCTGGATCGCAGCCGCCATCTTGTCGTTGTTCGGCTTCGGATTTTGGTCGCTCGACAGTAAACGGTCGAAAGGGCCAAGCGATGCTCCGTAACCGCCCGCTCGTCCTGGTCGCGATGCTCGTGCAACTCGCACTCCCCGCGTGTGCCGATCGCGCGGCGGGCGCCGCCGTGACGCAGGCCGGCTTCCCCGCGATCACCGACCAGATGCTGGTCGACGCCGGGACGAGCGACGGATCGCTGATGTACCTGCGTTCGTACTCCGGCGAAAATCACGTGCCGTTCACGCAGATCGATACCGGCAACGTGGCGCAGCTGCGCGAGGTGTTCACGCATGCGGTCAGCATTCCCGAGGGCTTCGAGTCGCCCCCGATGGTCAACGGCCGCACGATGATCGTCACGACGCCGCTCGATCGCGTCTACGCACTTGACGCCGTGACCGGCAGCAAACTCTGGGAGTACGACTATCCGCTGGTGAAGCGCCAGCTGCGCACCGTCTGCTGCGATATGGTCAACCGCGGCGTCGCGCTCTACGGCACGCTGGCGTACATGGCGACGCTCGATAACCACGTCCTGGCACTCGACGCGCAGACGGGGGCCGTACGATGGAACAAGACGATCTATCCCTCCCCCGGCACCGGTTACGCGATGACGCTCGCGCCGCTGGCCGCCGACGGCAAGATCATCGTGGGCGAAAGCGGTGGTGAATACGGCATCCGCGGTTTCATCGTCGCGCTCGATGCGACGACCGGAAACGAGATCTGGCGACGCTATACGATCCCCGCGCCGAACGAGCCGGGCGGCACCAGCTACCCGCCCGGTATGTATCTGCACGGCGGGGGCGGGGCGTGGCTGACGGGCACCTACGACGCCGCGACGCAGACGCTCTACTGGGGCGTGGGCAATCCGGGGCCATGGTCCGCCAAGGAACGACCGGGGCGCAACCTCTACAGCGATTCCGTGCTCGCGCTCGACGTGAAGACGGGTGCGATCAAGTGGTTCTTCCAGCAGACGCCGCACGACTCGTGGGACTACGACGCGACCAACACGCCGGTGCTCGCCGACCTCACGATCGCGGGCAAACCTCGCAAAGTGCTCTACCAGGCTGCGCGCAACGGCTGGTTCTACGTGCTCGACCGCACGACCGGAAAGCTCATCTCGATGCACACGTTTACCAAGGCGACGAGCGTGACGGGCTACGATAGCGCTCACAACATCGGCACCGTCGACCAATCGAAGTATCCCGGCGTCGGCAAGCCCGTGTTCACCTGCCCCGCGTTTTTCGGCGGCGACAATTGGTGGCCGTACTCGTTCGATCCGCAAACTGGCTACGCGTACGTGCCGACGATGAAAACGTGCATGACGATCGAGGCGACGAAACCTTCGAAGTTCATCGCCGGTGCGCCCTACACCGACGAGTCGTGGGTCGTGCAACACGTTCCCGGCCAAACCGGCTGGGGCGAACTGCAAGCGATCGATGTCGCGACGGGCAAACGCATGTGGCACTTCGATTCGAAGCTCCCGTGGAACGACGGAACGCTCAGCACCGACGGAGGCCTGGTGTTCAGCGGTACGCCCGACGGCGTCTTCTACGCGTTCGATGCGAAAAGCGGCAAGGTGCTTTGGTCGCACCGAACGACCTCGGGCATCATCGGCGTACCGATGAGCTATCGCGTCGACGGCAAGCAATACATCGCCGTGCAGAGCGGCTGGGGCGGCGTGGCGCCCTTCTACGGCGGCCCGATCATGAACGCGAGCTTCAAGCACTTTCGCCTTGGCGGACGGCTCTACGTGTTCGCTTTGCCTGCGGACGCTACGCCATGAACGCGCTGCGGGTGGCCGGTTTTTCGGCTACGCTCGTGC
>Ga0302325_10018955_pt1 | contig 14485 bp, 16 predicted proteins | sample Palsa_T0_2_FD_201948 | JGI IMG/M metagenome (GOLD analysis project Ga0302325, IMG submission 201948) | Peat permafrost microbial communities from Stordalen Mire near Abisko, Sweden - Palsa_T0_2 | ecosystem: Environmental > Terrestrial > Soil > Palsa > Peat permafrost | place: Sweden: Abisko... | reverse complement strand
TGAAGTCCACATAGTGAATGCCGAATCGTTTACTGTATCCATCCGCCCACTCGTAGTTATCCATCAGACTCCACAGAAAATATCCCTTGATCGGATACCCTTCCGAAGCCGCTCGATGCAGGTGCGTAAGATGATTTCGCAGATACATCACCCTGTCCGTGTCCTCGATCCGTCCGTCGGCCGTCACCACATCATCCGCCGAGCAACCATTCTCCGTGATGTAGAGCCCTCGCGGTTTCCAGATGTCGCTGACGTTGCGCACGCCCCAGTAAATTACCTCCGGGCCAATGTAAAGCCAGTCCGACGCCATGCGCGGATACGAGGTCTGTCTCTTCTCCACCGCGTAGCCGGCCGCTGATCCATCCGCCCTCACGTATTCCGGCGTATAGATATTGAGCCCCACAAAATCCAGCGGGCTGCCGACGATTTTCATGTCACCAGCCTCCGCTTTCGGGGCATTCGCGCCCTCTCGCTGCAGATAGCCGTCGGTGTACTTGCCTTCCATCACCGCCGTCAGGAAAGGCGCGTTTTCCTCGCGCGTGGCGCGCCGCGCCGCCTCGATCTGCTCCGCATCCTCGATCACGGGCACATACACCGTGGCATTCTCCGCCAGCCCGATCTGTGTTCCCGCTTTCGCATTCGCCCGAATCGCCTGCACCCCCATGCCGTGCGCCAACACTCCGTGGTGGCGAATCTGATTCACCTGAGCAGCGGGCAACTTCATCCCGGGAGCAAACTTCCCGGTCTTATAACTCAGGTCCGTGAAACACGTAAACTCGTTGGTCGTAAAAAAGTGGCCGACTCGATCCGAAAGCTGCTTGGACACATAGCCCGCGTAATCGGCAAACGCTTTCGCCGTATCGCGTGACTGCCAACCACCCGGCAAAGCCTGCGGCAGATCCCAGTGGAACAGCGTGATGTAAGGCGCGATATCATTCCTCAACAGTTCGTCCACCACGCGCTGGTAATACCCCATTCCTTTCTCGTTCGGCTGACCCGTTCCGTCGGGAAACACGCGCGACCATGAAATAGAAAACCGGTAACACTTCACACCCAGATTCTTCAGAAGCTTCACATCTTCTTTGTAGAGATGATAAGAATCATCGGCGACGTCGCCCGTCTCCCCCTGAAAAGTTTTGCCCGGCGTATGCGAAAAAGTGTCCCAGACCGATGGTTTTCGTCCGTCTTCATTCACCGCTCCCTCAATCTGATAGGCAGCGGTAGCGCAACCCCACAGAAAATTGGGCGGGAATTTCAAAGCTACCGGCGCGGGCATCTGGGCCCGCGCCATGCGAGGAATCGAAGCGCTCACAAGCGCAGCCGCAGCAGTCCCGGCCAGGGTCCTACCGAATTTACGACGTGTGATTTTTTTCATGACCCAGCAAGGTTACCACTAGCGCAGGCCAAAAAAGAGAATAACGAACGACCACTCTCACGATTCGAACCATGGTGGCTGATCTGAACCCTGGCGCGTTACCGCGTCGCCCCCACCGCCGGCGCCGGAACCGCCTTGGCCCCCGGCCTCAGCCACCAGATGATCCCGCCGGCGACCACCAGGCCAAGCGCGATCAACTGCGTGCCCGACATCGCTCCCCCGAACACCGACCCTCGCCCGGGATCATCTCGCAGAAATTCCAGAAAGAATCGCGCCACTCCGTAAATAAACAGGAACGCCCCAAAAACCTGCCCGTCGAATTTCCGTCGCTTCAGCAGCCACATCAGAAAGAAAAAATTCGCCAACTCCACCGCCGCCTCAAACAATTGCGTCGGCTCCAGCGGTTTGTCCAAGGGCGTTCCCGTGATCGCTGCCGCCAGCGGGTTGTGAAACGTCACCGCCCACCAGTGATGCGTCTCTTTCCCGTAGCAGCATCCCGCCGCGAAGCACCCGACGCGCCCAATCGCATGTCCCAGCGCCAGCCCCGGCGCAAACGCATCGCACGTTCCCAGCGCAGGCATGCGATGCCTGCGCACGTACCACGCCGCCGCCGCAAATGCTGCAATCAACCCGCCCGAAAAAACTCCCCCAGCCTGCAACGTCGCAACGCTGAAAATTTCCGAGGGATGTGCCGAATAGTAGCTCCACTCATTAATGATGTAGAGCGCCTTCGCGCCCACTATCCCGCACAGCACCACCAGAATCCCCAGGTTCCAGGCCTTGTCCCCATCAATTCCAAGCCGCTCGGAATTGCGCACACTGATCCACAACCCGATCAGCACCCCCAAGGCAACCAGGAAGCCGTAAGTCGGCAGAAAGAACCGCCCGAAATGCACTAATTGCGGATACACAATAGTTTGGATGCAGAATCGAGGAATTTTGTACCGGAATCAGTGTAGCAGGCACTCCTTGTCGATGGACCCAAGAGGATCATGGGGGACAGCCGAGCAGAGCGAGGGGTCCTAGCCCGCCGTCGGGCCGCTTCAGAGTCCTAATCGCTGGAGGATCCCACAGGAAGAAAAATCAAGCCGACCCACTGTGCCGTGTGACGGGCCGAGAATGAACCGTCAGGTAGACGTTGGGAACCCGCCGAGACCCTTTAGGCATCTCCGCATGGCGGAGCGTCGCACACCGGATCCTAGTTCGAGTCGAGTCCCCGTTCATTCAGCATTGGTTCAAAAATCGGTTACCGCCATCACCAACCCCGCAGGCCGGCTTTCACCTGTGATGCTAGGAGAACTCCCACCCGATTAGCAATAGGGGAACCGCAAATAGTTGGCAGAACACTTGCATCCAAAGTAATCCCAGAACCGGATTCCGCGCTTGCAATCCGGCCCGGCCATCTCGTCAACTCATGTGGGGACGGCCGCCTCGGACGTCCTCGAAGGGTAGCGCGGCGTCCGCGCCTCCACCGGCTCAACCACGAAATTCTTCAACCCGGCAGACACACTATTTCGACCCGCGCATTTTGCACCAGCGCGGGAATCACCACCACATTCGATTGCCTATCGAGAGTTATTCCCTGCGACAAAATTGACGCCGCGCTGCTACCCCGCAGCACGCAACAGAAAAGAAATCGTATCCGGACCCGTTGCCGGTTACCCAGCTCTGCGTTTCTCTTCCAGCACTTCATCGAGCGCATCCGCTAATCGATGCGCCCGCTTCTGATAATCGGTTGACCCACTCTCTTGTTTTCGCTTCAGAAGGTGATACTCATCCGCAATATTCAGCGCGGCTAACACCGCCAGCCGCACCGTATCAATCGTATTCGTGGCCTCGGCGACCGCCCGCATCTTTGAGTCCACATACTCCGCCAACTTCAAAATGTATTCCGCGTCCGACCCGCGCAGGTTATACCCTTGATCAAAAATCTCCACGCGCACGCTTCCGTTCTGTGCGTCCTTCAACGTGGAATCTTTAGCAGCAGTGGCCATATTGGGCAACCCACATAAATCTTGTCATTCCGGACAAAACCAGGAATCCGATTTCCGCGTCCATCTGCGCCAAACTCACCATCCATCTGGAACGCTTGCATCGGGCGACTAACTCGCCCGCTCCTCCGCAATCGACTCGATCTGCTCCAGCATTTTCTCCACCCGCCCCCGAATCTCTTCCCGCTCCTTGCGCAACTGTACCGACTCCCGCCGCAGCGTCACTAACTGTTCTTCGCGCTCCTCCAGTTGCTGCCGCAACCGCTGCGCATCGCGTTCCGCCGCCGCCTGCGCCGCGCGCGCTGCTTTGTACAACTCAATTGTGCGGTAAATCTTCTCTTCCAGCGCCTGAAAATCGTCTGCCGGAACCTGCTCCGCCACCACTGCATTCAACGCCATGATTGCACTTCCCCGAAAGGATTTCGAACTTCCCCGCAGTATACTCCACAACACCGGTGGACGATCATCGATTGTCATGGCGAAATTAGCTATAATCCCACCATGAAACCGCTCCGACCTTTTCTCGTTGCCCTCTCTCTGGTTTTAACTCTCACCGCTCTCGCCGCCGCTAAAACCAAAGTCGATCTCAAGGACTCCCAAGGCAAATCCGTCGGCACCATCACCTTGTCACAGCAGGGATCGGGTGTCGACCTCAGGCTTCAGCTTCACGATCTTCCCTTCGGCTCGCATGCCATTCACTTTCATCAGAATCCCAAGTGCGATGCTCCAGACTTCAAATCCGCCGGCCCGCACTTCAATCCCGACGGCAAGAAACACGGCCTGGACAATCCCGAAGGCCACCACGCCGGCGACATGCTCAACTTTACCGTCGATGCGAAAGGCAAAGCCAAACTCCGCATGGACGACAAAGACGTCACCCTTGCCGACGGCCCCCATTCCCTCTTCAGCAACGGTGGCACCGCCATCGTCATTCACGCCAAAGCCGATGATATGAAGACCGATCCCTCCGGCAACTCCGGCGATCGCATCGCCTGCGGCGTGGTCACCAAATAGCTCGAGCCCAAAATCCGGTGTGGGCCGCCGGCTCAATCACTTCAGGCTAACCACGAATCGTGTGGGGACAGCGCTGGAATCAGGCGGGGACAGCCAGGAGTCATGTGGGGACGGCCGCCTCGGCTGTCCACCGAGCAAAGCGTGGTCCCCACGCCACTCTCGCTTACCTCCGCCTTCCCAGCTTACCCAACTTCTCCGCCGCCCGATCCAGCGTCTCCAGCTTCTTGCAGAACGCAAACCGCAACTGCCGCGCCCCGTCCCGCGCATCCCGGTAAAAACTCGACCCCGGCACCGCCGCCACCCCGATCTCTTTCACCAGATATTTCGTAAACTCCACGTCATCCTCAAACCCAAATTCAGAAATATCCGTCATCACGTAGTACGCTCCTCGGGGACGAAAGCATCGAAACCCCGCCGCCTTCAGCGCCGGTATCAAATGATCCCGCCGCACCCGGTATCCTTCCGCCAGCTTCCGGTAATATTCAGCCGGCAAACTCAACGCCACCGTGCCCGCCGCCTGCAGCGGAGCCGGCGCCCCCACCGTGAGAAAATCATGCACCTTGCGGATGGCATTCGTGATCTTTTCCGGCCCCACCGCCCAACCCACGCGCCATCCCGTTACACTATAGGTCTTCGACATTCCATTGATGGTCACCGTCCGCTCCCGCATTCCCTCCAGCGACGCCATCGAAATGTGCTCCGTTCCGTCATACAAAATATGTTCGTAAATTTCATCCGTGATCGCCAGCACATCAAACTCCACGCACAGATCGCGAATCAACTCCAGCTCCCCCCGCGTGAACACTTTCCCCGTGGGGTTGTTGGGTGTATTGAGAATGATCGCCTTCGTGTGCCGGTCGAACGCCGCTCGCAATTCCTTCTCGTCGAATGTCCACTCGCCCCCATCGCTCGCCGGCGGGCTCAGCTTCACAAATCGCGGGAGCGCGCCACTCAACACCGCATCCGGACCGTAGTTCTCATAAAACGGCTCAAAGATCACCACCTCATCGCCCGCATTGCACACCGCCAGCAGAGTTGAAATCATCGCCTCCGTTGATCCGCAACAAACCGTGATCTCTTTCTCCGGATCAACCGTAATCCCTTGCCAGACGCCCATCTGCCGCGCAATCGCATCCCGCAGGCTTTTTGCACCCCAGGTGATTGCGTACTGGTTCACGTCACTCTCAATCGCTGCCCGCGCCGCCTGTTTGATCTCCGTCGGAGCCGCAAAATCCGGAAACCCCTGCGCCAGGTTCACCGCTCCATACACCATCGCCTGCCGGGTCATCTCCCGAATCACCGACTCCGTGAAGTGCGAAACCTTATCGCTGAGAAAATGCTTCGCTCGATTGGAAAGGGAAGGAAGTACGTCTGCCATAGCTGGCAGATTAGCATAAGAAAAAAGAAGATTGGTCAGATGAAAGAATCTTGGTGAGCAGGAAGATCGCTAAGATGAAAACAAAAATAATTCTTGTCGTTCCGTGCCAAGCGAAGGCCGTGCCAAGCGAGTGCCGTGCGAAGCGAAGGCCATGCCCAGCGAAGGCCCCGTGCACTTGGGCGTCACCACCGGATCAGCTAAGCTCGCTGCACTCCGCCTAACCCCTGCAACACTGCCACAATGCTTCCGGTCGACCGCGAAATCTGCTCCTCGCGCAACGTCCCTTCGTCGGACTGTAATCTTACCCGCAGCAGAATCGAATACCTTCCCGCCGCAATCGCTCCCCCGCGAAAAATCTCGACCGGCTTGAATTCACGCAACTCAGCAATGCCCAGCCCCGTCACCGCATCCCGCATCGCCTCAAACTCCACCTCGTCGCGAAACACAAACGAGAAATCCCGTTCCACCGCCGGATACTTCCCGAGCGGCGCGAATCGTACCGTTCGCAACCCTTGCGAATGCAGCCGCTCAACATCAATCTCCGCCAGAAAAACGTCCTGCCGCAACTTGCGCTCAGCCCTTGCGTTTTCCTCGATCTGCCCAAACTGCGCCACCACCGCCCCATCCATCAAGGCCCGCGCCGATCGTCCGGGATGAAAATACTCCGCCGTATGCCGGTCAAACTTCAGCTCGTCGTATGCGAACGCGGCTAGCAGATTCTCCACATCGCCCTTGAACGATCGAAAAGCCTCGGTCGCCGCCGCGTGTTCACCCTTGCTCACATCCAGTCTCCCGCCTGCGATCCCTGATCCCTCTACCGCCGCCATCGTCGCCCCCAGGCACGCGCGTAACGGCTCAGTCCGCTCCCCGCCCGACATTTCGTACACGCGTCCCATCTCGAACAGCCGGACGTTTTCAGAATCACGATTCAGATTCCACGCCAGCATGTCCAGCATTCCCGGAGCCATCGAAGCCCGCATCACCGATGCTTCTTCGCTCAGCGGATTCTCCAATTCCAGCAGAGTGCCGCTTTGAAAGGACGCGGCTTTTAGCCGCGCCGTAACCGCACCGGACTCAGCGGCGGCTTTAGCCGCTGAGGTAACGGCTCCCAGAAACGATCCGAACCTCTCCGCGTCCGCGTGAGAAATAAAAGTCAGCGACACCGCCTCGTTGTATCCCAGCGCCAAAGCTCGTCCGCGCAAAGCCGCATCCATCGCTGCGTGCGGCAACTCCACCACCGCGCCCCGGTAAGCCGGCAGAGTATTCTCAAATTTGTCGTAGCCATGCAGTCGCGCAATCTCTTCAATCAAGTCGATCTCGCGCTCCACATCCATCCGCCAGCTCGGAATGTTTACCCGATACTGCGCCTCCGCCTGCCCTTCGGGAATCAGGTTGAACCCCAGCTTCTTAAGAATGCGAAAAATTTCCCCCTCACCCAGATTCCCGCCCAGAATGCGTCGCACCTCGGCCAGGCGCAGCACCACGGGTGCCTGATCCATCCTCTCTGACACCACGTCGATGACATCGCCCACGAGCTCCCCACCGCCAGAGTCCAGAATCAAAGCTGCAACCAGATCGCACGACAAAATCGTCGACTCAAAATCCGCTCCGCGTTCGAACCGGTGCGAAGCGTCGGTGTGCAGCCCGTGCCGCCGAGAACTCTTGCGCACTGTCGCTGGATCCCACCACGCCGACTCGACCAAAATATTCCGTGTCTTGTCCGTGATCATGGTGTCGTACCCGCCCATCACCCCGGCAAGCCCAACCGGCTTCCTGGCATCGGCAACCACCAGATCGTCGGAACTTAGCGTGCGCTCCACACCGTCGAGCGTCTTCAGTTTCTCGCCGGGTTTCGCCATTCGGATAATGAGACGGCCGCCCTCGAGTAAATCCATGTCGAAGACATGCGTGGGTTTGCCAATTTCCCACAGCACATAATTGGTGGCGTCAACCGCATTGCTGATCGGCCGCTGATCCAGCAGCTGCAAGCGATGCGCAATCTTCTCGGGCGAAGGTTTGATCCGGCTATTGCGAATCACCCGCGCAGAAAATCGAGGACAAAGCTGCGGCTCCTCCACCGTGATCGGGAACGGCTGGTTTGAAAGGGCGGAGGACGATGGGGCTTTAGCCCCTGAGGTTCGCGCTGGAGCTGAAAGCTGCTTCAACGGCACCCCATAAATCGCCGCGGCCTCGCGCGCCACCCCGTGGTGATTCATCGCGTCGGGCCGGTTCGTCCCAATCTCCATCTCGAACACAGTGTCCGCGCCCGTCCCGCCGATTCCCTCCACCGCAATCCCGACGCCGGTCAAATCCTCAGCCAGCCGCCGGTCATCGACGGCAAGATCAACGAAATCGCGAATCCATGATGGAGAAAGTTTCATCGTTCTAGAAAGAAAGTGATTTGATCATCGGCAAAGTCGTCAACGCCATCTTCCCCAAAGGTCACAGTAACTTTCCGCCCAGGAAAATCACGGTTTAACTTGGCTTGCAAAATATCCCTCATCAATCTTCCGACATGGAGAACAACCTCAGGGGAGGGAGGTTCGTGATGGGATCGGGAAAAGAGATGGAGGATGTGCCGATGATTCATCACCACCTCTACTTTTTTCTTGTCTCCCTTGGTTTGTGCGAGCCAAGCCCGGTAGCTAGTCTCATCAAGCGACTCTCCCAGAAAAATACACCCGTCATGCTCGACGAAGTCAGGCCAGAGAATCCGCGCGTAACCGATTAAATGCTTGTGATCTCCTTCGCAGCTGATCCATGTTTCCAAGTCGATACCTTTGCCACCACGATTCCACTTCTTGAGCTCCGGAATGAGTTCCCTGAAATCTGCGTTCTGATTCGGGTCCGTCATCAGGCCCACTGCCTCAAGAACCGCACATCCCCCTGAAAAAACAACTGAATATCATCCACGCCGTACTTCAACAGAGCGATCCGGTCCGCGCCCATGCCAAACGCAAATCCGGAAACTTTTCTCGGGTCATACCCATTGTCTTTCACAAACTCAAACACGTTCGGGTCAACCATGCCGCATCCCAGAATCTCAATCCATCCCGTCTGCTTGCACGGCCGGCAGGGATCGGCTCCGCGCCTTCCGCTCCCACCGCAAATAAAGCACGAAACATACATCTCCGCGCTCGGCTCGGTGAATGGGAAAAACGACGGACGAAAACTGGTTTTCACGCTCGATCCGAAAAATTCCTTCATCGCATGATCGAGCGTGCCCTTCAAATCGCCGAAGGTGATGTTCGTGTCAACCGCCAGCCCCTCGATCTGATGAAACATCGGCGAGTGACTCGCATCCGGAGGATCGTTGCGATGCACCGTCCCTGGAATCACAATCCGGATCGGTGGCCGCATCTTCTCCATCGTGCGAATCTGCACCGGAGAAGTATGCGTGCGCAGCAGCAACCGCTCGCGCTGCGGCTTCCCCTGCTGCCCCGCGATGAACAACGTGTCTTGCGTATCCCGCGCCGGATGGTTGGGCGGAAAATTCAAAGCCTCAAAATTGTAGTAATCAGTCTCGACCACGGGCCCGTCGGCCACGGAGTAGCCGAGTTTCTGAAAAACTCCAACCATCTCATGCATCGTTTTGATGACGGGATGCTCAGCCCCGATCGCCCGCCGCACTCCGGGAAGTGTGATGTCGACGCACTGCCTTCGAGCTTGTTCCTCGCCCGGGGTCGGAACCACGTCAGCCGGCGACCCGGCCTCTGCAATGGGATCGGAAGCCGTGACGGAAAGATTGGCAAACGCCGCCTGCACCGCCTGCTCGACCGATAACTTCAGCGCGTTGACTCTCTGGCCGGTCTCCCGCTTGGCCTCTTTCGGAGCGCCCTTCAGCCAGAGGTCGTTGACCTGCGTCAGAACGCCGTTCTTACGCGCAATCCAGCGGTCGCGGAACCTCTTGCATTCATCCGGGGTTTTGACACTTTCAGATTCCTGCTTGAGCGCAGAAAGCAGCTCAGCAGAAGCGCGCTCCAGCGCGGCCGGCAAATAATCCGTCAATTTCGAAACGGTGTAAGCCATTCTTACCGAAGATTTTCAGGGCTTGTCATTCCGAATCGCGTAAGCGATGAGGAATCCGCTTATCTGGCCCACGGCAAGAAAGCGGCCGCCTCTCGCTCTCTTCGCGCTTCGCGCGGCTGCGAGCGGTGCAGAATGACAACCGGTGCAACTGAATGCTGAGTGCTGAAAGCCGTGTGCTGCCCTACGCCAGCGCAACCTTGGCCTGTTCGACCAGACTCTTGAACGCCGCCGCATCGCGCACCGCCAGGTCGGCCAGAATCTTGCGGTCCAGTTCCACTCCCGCCATCTTCAATCCGTGAATGAACTGGTTATAGCTCAACCCGTTCAGCTTGGATGCCGCCCCAATCCGCACGATCCACAGCGAGCGATACTGCCGCTTCCTCTGCTTCCGCCCAGAAAAACTGAACTTGAGGCCGCGTTCTACCGCTTCTTTGGCGGAGCGGTAGAGTTTCGATTTGGTGAGGAAGTATCCGCTCGCGCGGTCTAGAATCTTTTTGCGCTTGGCGCGGCGTTTGGTTCCGCGTTTTACACGAGGCATGGGTTTCTCCTTTTTTATTTTACTTTCTATTTACTGGCGGCTGGAGGTAAGGACGATTCACTGTTGCAGTGATCTCTGGCCTCTTCACGCGCCTGGCTTTTGTGGTGCGGTCCCCTTCGACTGCGCTTAGGGCAGGCTCCCGGCCGCATTGCGCAGCGTGCCCGCTGCACGAGATCGCGGGCGAGGGCGCCCGCGCCACGATAAACTTCTATTGGTAGGGAATCATCCGCTTCACTTTGCGGAGATCGCCGTCGCTGACCAGCGTGGCCGTGCCCAACTTGCGTTTACGTTTCTTGGCCTTGGAGGAAAGCATGTGACGCAGGCCGGAATGCCCCCGCTTCACCTTTCCATTGGCAGTTTTCTTGAAGCGCTTGGATGCGCCTTTGTGCGATTTCAATTTCGGCATAAGTCCTCAGAATCGGCTGGCGACCGCGGGTTGCCGGCCGTCAGTAGGCAAAACATTTAAGCCTGTGATGTAGGATTTGCGGCCACGGCTGCGGCAGATGGCGCCGGCTGCTCTTCTTTTTGCGCCCCCATTTTTTGCGGCCCCATCTTCTGCGGCGCGACATGTTCGGGCGACAGCGTCTCTTTCTCTTTTTCTTTCTCTTTCTCGAGCAATTGCCGCTCGTGCTTTTCCTGCTTGGCTTTTTGCTTGGCTTCTTTCTCTTTTTCCTTCTCGCGCTCCATGGCCGACTTCTTGGGAGCCAGGATGGCGTGCAGCGTGTTGCCCTCCTGGCGCGGCCGGAACTCGACGATGCTCTGGTCCTGCACGTCCTTGATGAGTCGCTCCAGAATCTGGCGTCCCAGGCCGGTGCGGGTCATTTCGCGCCCGCGGAAGAAGATGGTTGCCTTTACCTTGTCTCCTTCATCCAGGAAGCGCAGCACGTGATTCTTTTTGGTCTCGTAGTCGTGGTCGTCCACATTGATGCGGAACTTGACCTCTTTGACGGTGATCGTCTTCTGATGCTTTTTGGCTTCGCGCTCTTTCTTTTCCTGCTGGTAAAGATATTTCCCGTAGTCCATGATGCGGCACACGGGAGGCTGAGCGGTGGGTGAAATCTCGACCAGGTCCAGGTTCTTGCTGCGGGCCATTTTGAGGGCTTCGAAGGGAGGCATGATGCCAATCTGTTCGCCCTCATCGCCGATCACGCGAATTTCGCGCGCGCGAATACGGTCATTGGTTCGGATAAAACGTTTGTCGATACGGTCCTCCGCGCTCTAAGCGTCTGAGAATACAAGATTATAGCATGGGGATTCGGGGGACTGGACGCAGCGAAATGCGGCCAGTGTCCGAAACACGGCGTTCAGGCTCTGCATGCCGCAGCACTCTCTGGAGGAGGGTTGACAATACTCCAGGCAGACTCTGTCCCTGGCACAAGAAACTGGGGGACCACAGACGGGCCCCGACGCGGTCGTGGCTAGTTTCTCCTGCTTCTCGCGTAAAAGGGCCGCGTGAAAAATGAGGCACCCCTCACGTAATTTCAGGTAATTCGAAGATCTGCAGATTCGGGGAGCTTGAGGAATGTTGGGGGAACGCGGCTTAGGAGGCCGAATCCTTCTGGCGAGTGGCTTTGACGCCCATGAGTATTCCCGCCCCCACCAATACCAGGCCGCCGACGACGATCCAGTGGGCTGGCACGTGCAACAGGACGGCGCCGTAGATCAGTCCGATGACTACAATCGCGAAGCCGACGATGTAGATTGCGAATGACATCTGGTTGGCACCGGCGCGTCCCTTGTCGAACGGCTACCGCGGAACGTCTACAAGGGTTATTCTCGAACTAATACATGCTGTCAAATGGTACTGGCGATGTCCGGATCATTCTGATCAAAACTGCACATCGAGGCACATTTGCTCGGATACCGGACGCCCATCTTTGGGATCGTCTCGATTCTCGTCATCAAAGACAGGACGCGAGGAACCGGACGATTCAACCTTGCCGCCGGGGCGCTCGCTACTATGGTTGGAATCGGAGCCGCGCTCGGTGTGAGCGTCGGCGGCACCCTGATTCAGCATGTCAGCTATCGGTTCAGCCGCAATCGCTTTGGTGGCGTTCGCCCTACTTTGGTTCGCTGTGCCGGAAACCCCGCGCTTTCCCGGAAGGGATGAAAGTGATTTTTTAACTTAGCTTCAACTTTTTGACGTAAACTTCTGAGGGGACTCGAGGACCGGCGTAGATAGAACGTAGGCTCGATTCAGAGAAACAGTAAAAATCTGAACGTCACTGCCTTTATACCCTCCACCGGTCCCGCTGACACTGTTCGTCTACGTTGAGTCCGAATCTGGAACCGAGGCAAGATCCAGGATCGTGCGTGAGATGCGTTTTCCTGGCGGTTCGTTGACAGGAAAACTTCGCGCGGTGTCGTGAGGCGAATGGAAGCGACCCGAGTTTTGGAAACGGTGCGGCTTGGGTTTTTCTTTCTCGAATTTTCTTTCTCGAACCTGCGAGTAGTTTTTGGCATCAGAGTGCCATGCCCGAGTTATTGACTTCGTCGTCGTTGTCGTTGTCGTTGCCAGGCGAGCCCGCCGCTGCGGTGGGCGTGCTGCTGCGCCAGCCTGCCGAGCCGACGCCTGCGCCTATCAAGGAGCCGCCCAACCCTCCGGAAAATCCCAACGCGCCGGTGCGGGAGCCGGATCCGGAGGATGCGGAACAGATTTGATTTTGGTGCCTACACTGGGGCGAAGTGTCAAAGCAGCTCTGCTTTGCGAAGAATCTTCCGCGCCAGGCCGGTGAGAGGCAGCCGCGACAATCGTTCGATTGGAATCCATCGCCCGCGGGTTTCGGCGGGCGCCGCCGTGCGCCAGACTCTTACGATGTAGTCGGTGACGGTGATTGAATGCCGAAGCGTGAATAGAGGGTTCGCGTTGCGGTTCGAAGTTGCCAGCGCGGGCAGCTCCCACATTCCTGGCATGAGCGATGCGGTGCGCGACCGGAGAACGAGAAATACTTCGCTTTGGCGACCATCTTTGTTGGACTTCGGACATTCTCCGTCGCCAAATTCCGGGGTGCGGAAATCGCTGTTGTGCAAAACGAGGGCGCAATGAATCTCACGTTTTTTTTGTCTGGGCGGTTTGGGAGTTACGGTCAACTCTCCGCGGGTGGCGCATCGTTCAGCCACCGGACAAGTCAGGCATAACGGAGAGCGCGGGGTGCAGACCATCGCGCCCAATTCCATCATGGCCTGATTGAAGTCGCCGGGACGGTTGCGATCGAGAAGAAGATTCGCGGCCTTCCAAAGTTGTTGTTCGGGCAACTGCTTGCCTGACAGGCGTTCGAGGACGCGATCGACGTTGCCATCCACGACCGCGAGCGGCTCGCCAAAGGCAATGCTGGCGACGGCCGCCGCGGTGTAGCGGCCGATCCCGGGCAAGGACAGCAATTCTTTTGCAGTTGACGGAAACTTGCCAGCATGCTGGCGCACGAGCAGCTTCGCGGCGGCGTGCAACATGCGGGCTCGGCGGTAATATCCCAGGCCGCTCCAGGCGGCGAGGACGCTGGACTCGCGCGCGGCCGCCAACTTTTCTATGTTAGGGAAACGCCGCAGGAATTCACGGTAGTGCTCGAGCACGGCCGCGACCCTGGTCTGCTGCAGCATGATTTCGGAAAGCCACACGCGGTAGGGATCGCGGCTGGCACGCCAGGGCAGATCGCGCTTTTCCGCGTCGTACCAGGCGAGCAGAGTGAGCCGAAAAGTCGATGTCCTCGAATCGGAGAAGGTCTGAAGCTGGAGCCGGGTCTTCGACATGGGCTCTTTCAGATTACTTCGGCGATTTAGTAATCGACACTTCGTTTGTGGTCGTGACCGAGGGTAATACCTGGATATGCACTGCCATTGACCTTGTCTGCGCTTCCACGAAATAATACAGGAGCTTGGCATCCGCAACAGTGGCGTGAGTTCAGTCGCGCTTGGCAGTATCGAGGGGCATCATGAACGACTTCAACCGAAAGGTGGAAGACGCGTCGGCGCGCGTCAGCAAGACAGTCGCCGAAGCCGCCGAACGGATCGAGAAAGAGATCCCGGAGTTCATCAGGTATCTGAACGACGAGGTGGTGCCCGCGGTGCGGCAGCACTCGACCAAGGCGCTGCGGACGGCCAGCGAAAAGCTCACCGAACTGGCCGACTACATGGAGCAGCATCGCACGACTCCGCCGAAGTAG
>Ga0302325_10018954_pt1 | contig 14486 bp, 15 predicted proteins | sample Palsa_T0_2_FD_201948 | JGI IMG/M metagenome (GOLD analysis project Ga0302325, IMG submission 201948) | Peat permafrost microbial communities from Stordalen Mire near Abisko, Sweden - Palsa_T0_2 | ecosystem: Environmental > Terrestrial > Soil > Palsa > Peat permafrost | place: Sweden: Abisko... | reverse complement strand
CTCAGCTCGATATTGTTGGAGATTGGGAGCCATATCGGGACACGAAGTGTGAAGGTGAAGCAAACGGGCGCGGTAGTAGTCGAGAATCTTGACATACGACATCCTCTCTTCATACGCCTTCTGCCGTATGAGCCCGAACTGGGACGAATAGTCCATCTTCGGGGATACAGTGACAGCGCTGTTTGTTGGAGTTGTCAAAAATTTCAGGTCAGGATTGTTAGAATGCCGCATTAAGGGCGGGCTCTCGGAGTTTGGATTTCTCTTAGCGCAACACAATAAGGCAATAACAGGCGACTCTTTCTCTAAATTTCCAACGTCAATTTACCGAATTTTGCAATGAGCCTGAATTTTTAGACTCTGATAGTACCTTTAACGATCTGTGTCTACATTTCGACGTAGCCGTCTGGCGCTAGTGCATCGAAGGCGCTTTGAGGACTGTTCGGTGGCTTTGAAGCAACTGACAAAGAGGCGGCTAGATAAGAAATCGAATTTCTGAGAAAATGTCCTAGAATCTTCTACAACATCGATCTCGAACGTGCAGTTTCCTGGGACGATAAACTTCATGACCGAGGGGTATTTGGCAGCTGCATGAAGTTAGCAGGTGCCACCAGCTTCTAGCAGAGTCTCCCACCAAAATCTATGGCCCAAACACCAGTTCCCGACCCGATATCTAACCATTTCATGGGTTTGGCTTTATGGGAGCCAGGGGTAGTGCTCATGGAGCGCCAAAATCCAAACGCGGGGCTGCATATCTTAAGAAACCTTAGTGAGTCTCTTGAAAATCTTCCGTGGCTCGTACTTACTCGATCTTGTTCAGTCTATTCGACAATTCCTACATCAGCGAGACACCATATCTTTGACTGGGGAATCTGACCTTATCGTTCGGCATAACATGGTCTACATCAATCTATTCCAACAACAGCTTCCTGCGTCTTGTATGTTCCTACTTACGCCCTGCTTTGAATCGATGGGGTGTCCTTCCTTTTTCGACCACATAATCGTACACACTCGACTACCAAGAAAGCAGAAGCTCTGTTATACCATGCCAATCAAGGTTCGGAAGGGTGGGCCGGAAGATTCACGCCCTCGATAGATCAACAATCGCAAAATCATCGTCTCTTGAATTGACCTTGTATCCTGTCAGCATCGTCCCGCCAAAGTAACCGGATCTTCATACGGTGATTAATGTATTGCGCTACCTCCTCCGCTCTCACCAGCTTGGTCTAGCCGTGGCGCGCTGCTAGAGCTAGGAACAGGTTCTGTACACTCGCCTGCCTGTGCTGGTGCGCTCGATGCCATCATGTGCCGATTGAAGGGTGGGTAGTCTTGTACAAGAAGCCGTACGGAAGATACACCTGTCAGGAGGGATACACAACATTGTTGAATGGTGTTTTATCTGGTGGGGTCATATTGGGCAGGAGTATCTTATGCAGTCGTTGTCCCGCCGGTCCCCTAATTGCCTGATTAGGTAAGAAGCCCGTACCCCGCTACCACCGCTACAGCTAAGCAAGGTCTTGGCAGCGCCCCCTAATCCTCCCCAAGTCATTTGGAGAGGAAAACGCTCCTGACACATCATTAAGTGTTGTGTGACACAAATGTATTTAGTCTTAATTTTATTTCATCATGGCTTTAATCGCAGTACCCAAGCCGCATCCCTAGTTCCCCTAGAATCCCAGTCGAACCTTGCTGAGATATGCAAACAGGAAGACCATAAGGTGCTGATCCGTGGACAAATGGCACCCATGGAACAGAATCGTTTCAAATGAAAACCAAGCACTAGAGAAGGCACAGTTCAAGGACTCTAATTTTCTTGTCAAATTTATTGATGTCAGAACAAAAATCGCCAAGGTGTGCCGGCGCTGCGCCAAACTCCTGAAGCCACCCTTCTATTGCATCGCTGTGGTATAAGAAATGCACCCTTTTCTAGGTGAGTGTCCAACAACTAAACTCCAACGCAAGCCAGTAATATATATTTACAAAACCAACATAGCAAGTCCAGTCAGAACACCTGCAAAACCAAAAGCCCTCAAAGTAGCCCCTGCATTCTTATGACTCGGCGTGATTGTCGTTACGCTGCTCGTTGGAGATGGGTTCGACCCTCCGGTAGTTGTAGTAGCAGACGCTCCCGAAACCTTCTCGGCAATGAAAAACTGGCTCTCCGCGACAACCCCAGTTGTAGTCTCGTTGTATGAAGCGTAAAAGAAGAGTTGGTATGTGCCGTTGACGATGAGTCCAGCAGGTGGTTGCATAACGTATTTATCGTCGGCGGTGGTGACGCTCGATGCGATGTCGATGGTTGCAGCTGGGGCGGTGTTTACATCTTTGGGTGCGGCGGCGAGTTTGATGCTGAAGCTGACGGGATCACTGGTAGAGGAGTCCCAGGTTATGGTTTGGGGAACTGAGAGGTCGATTTGGGGAGTGCCGTTGCTCAGGGTGATGTTAGGCCAGGTTATCGTGATTGCTGGGGTTTGTCAGTGATGGGTAAGTGTTGAAAGGACGTTTCCACATACCAGATACCGAGGCTGCGAGGGCAAGAAATGGAGCGAAAGTAGAGGAGCGCATTATTACGAAGGAGGTGGGATTATTGACCGGAAAAGGGTAGAGATAGTAGAGAGTGTTGGCGGGAGGAGGAGTATTAGAAGTCGTGATGATGTGGAAATGGGGATACAAAAGGGACTATCGTCGATTTATATCGTTCAAGCAATTAAGGCACGAGCACGAGCACGAGAAGGTGAAACCATCGAACCCGCATAGGCGCATGATTCAGCTTACAGCCCTGGAGTTTATTTAAAGTCGGAAGATTAAGACAAGTTTGTAAGGGCGTAAGGCCAACGGGAGAGCTGGGAAAACGCCCAAAATGCTGCGCCCAGAAAACCAAAGAGACTCATGTAAGACATTTCGACTTGGAAGCTCCAGGCATCTGCCGGGGTAGCTTTGAAAGTCGTACATTTTTAGAAACATCGCTTCAAGGCTGAGGAGAGCCTCAGCGGCCGCCGGCTCAGCCCCGATCCCTCGCATCTAAGCATACTTTTTCCGTACTGACCTGATCACGCATTGATTTCCTGCCCATGATCTACTCAAGTTCTGCGCCCCCACATGCCCCGCTCTGAGGACCTAGCTCCGGTCCTCCATAGGCTAATACGCATATCCGGCTTACCCAGCTGGGTGCAGCGGGTGGTGAGCGGGTACGAGACGGCTATCAGCTCTGCCTGGCCATGTGGTTGGATTTGGTTGGGCATCTATCTCCTTCCAGAACTTTTCTCTAGGTAATCCGTTATAGAGGCAGGAATCACTGGGGCTCATGTGTATGCAGTCTTTATAGAGGTTGAATCCTTCTTCCGGTTGTTTTTTCATTGGGGGGAGTAAAGCGATGTCTGAGCCAAATCTTAAGCTCGTGAACCTTCGCCTCCCGCGTCCGGGTACTGAGGCGTAGCAGACCCTTGCCCTCTCATCTCCCCATGAGATTTCGTAGCCTTAGACATTTCTTTTCCTTCCAACATGTCTCACCATCAATCGTTCCTGCGGACAAGTGTCCATCATTCCCCCTCGCGTACTTGATTGTCGTTGTTGCTGTATCGTTACCACTCTACCCTCTAGGACCATTTGGTAATTTGATATGAGTTCAAGAGCGACACAAGCTCGAGAAGCAGAATAAAAAAGAAGATAGCAGTGCAAAAGGAGTGTCATGAGTTGTGGTGTTCAGAGACCACAGCATATTCCAAGCCTCAGAGGAGAAAAGGTACATGGACAAGTGTGCCCCGCTTCGAAAAGATGCAAACGTCTGAGCAAGCTCATGGCTAGAGAAAACAATGCGAGAACTACACGCAATTAGTCCGCTACTTGAGCGAGCCGCGATTGCTTTTCCACAGGTGACGAATCTCTCGAGGCTTTTGGCTGTCTATGTAGGATCAGAAAGCAAAGTTTCACTTGGTTCTGAAGGTCCTGTAAATAGTGGTGACGGGAGTGCTAATTACGTAATCCCTGACTCAGCCCTTGGTGCCCCAACAACGCCCGTGCATTTAAGGGCCAAGGGTTGAGAGTTCCGTCGAGAGCTGGGCATGATTGAGATGTCACGGTGACCTGCAAAGCTATCGACATCTGATTTAAGAGGTGTTCCCCAGCCCCCAACTTTTCAGTGCGACACCAGCCACCTGGGTGGACTCGGAAATCGCTTCGCCATCACGACCCATCAAATTTTAGATCTGTTTTGACCTCAAAGCGGACATGAAGTCAACCTACCTGAGCACACCTGTCATTCAAGATGTTTACGCTATTTCAAAGGCTTCCAGCTGAGCTTCGATGCCAGATTTGGTTGGCGGCCATGCCGCAGCCACGACTTGTTCACCTTCAAGAGAAACTCACCGAGAAATGGGCTGCTGAGGAATTTGACAGAGATGCATGTTCAATGTTTTTGGAATTGTACGAAATTGGCAATGGGATTGTTCGAGATGCCTTTGTCCTCGAGTTGGAAGAATCGACCGAGGATGACGAGGAATTACCGTTCGACTGGAGTTACCAGATCTGCTACCTACGAACAACAATTCCGGCTCTTTACAAGATCGATCCTGGATTACAATATTTTCGCCGAATTCTTAGTCCAGAGGTCAGGCTGCTTAGGCAACACAATGAAAAATGGCAGAAACAACTTGAGAGATATGGGTTTACCTCGAGTATTTCCAGGCCAGTACTTCCCGTACACCTCCTCCAAGACTGTTCCGATGCAAATACCGTCTTCCATGAAACACGACGTGGTCATCTCTGGAGCAGCTGTCCGATTCCTGCTCTTCTCCAGACCTGTAAAGAGTCTCGTCAGATGATGCAACTGGCAGGATATGAGCTCACTTTCCGTACCCGTACATCTGCGTCAAGGACCTGGTTCAGTTTTCGACATGATATACTTTATCTTGTACCCGTTCGAAACAGGTGGGAGATTGAGTCCTACGGTTCCATTAGTTTTGATGGTGGCCCATGGAATATCGGACAGCTCGCCCCCAACGATATGAATCGCGTCGAACGACTTGCTCTGGGAGATGTTTTCAAATTCGGGCACAGTAGTCTGTTAGCCGCTGTTCGACTGTTTCGAAATTTGAAAGAGCTTCTGTTGGTAATTTCTGACCCAGAAAGTGATGAAGACCAAGAACACCATCCGAGCCGAGAAAGAGACAGGTGGGATCACGTCGAGCTCGAAAAGGATCTTTGGGGTTACTTGGACGCTGAGGCGGTTGACGTCTACACCAACTGCCCCCGCTCCTATAATAATGAATGGGTTTTACATGATTCCCTTGATTTTTTGGTGAGAATTTGCAGTAACGAAAAGAAAATGAGGAGATATCGGCACTTTCAGCGTCGTGAAGATTGGGGGTTTTGGCCGCAGCTGACAGGAGACATTGAAGAATGGTTGCAAAGGCAGAAAGAAGGCACGCAGGCAAACGGTGGTATGGAATGGTCCGTACCAAAGGTGCGGATTGTGCATGCTGTTACAAGGGCGCAGGCCAGAGAAATAATGTCGAACAGATTTCTCCACTCAAGCATTCTTTGGGAGGCTGAGAATGATGGAAAACTTTTCGAGGCGGGAGAACGTAGTAGAAGGCCCTGATGTATTACAGTCTGTATGATCTCAGGGAATAAGATAGGTCGCTCTGTTCTTACCGGCCCTTCCTCGTAGCATTAATTCTGAACTTCTTACTGTTCTAGAGATGTTGACTCCTGGTCATTTTATCCGACATATTCGGTCTGTGATCTTGGTTCCCAGACTGGTCATTGCCCGAATGGATCATGTCAGTATCCGAGTTGCTAAGTTCAGGAAGACTAGACGACCAGGAATCACTTTCTTCCCACTCCTCATACTCTCTCAATGTCCTCCTAAATAGGATTCCAAATCCAGAAGTAGTCCCGTCACCCTAATCTCTTTTGAGTCCACGCGCCAAGACTCAATGGGCGGTCACTCATCATAAATCTCAGGGGGACGTCGACTTTATTGTGTCGTAGGTTGGAGAAGAATAGTATATTGGAGAGGGTTTGCCCTGCTCCAACGTTGATTTCTCCTTCAAGAGATGTTTCGTGAAGTATACAAGATATCCCTTTGTATATCAAATCTCGATCATAAAGATATGATTTAATGTGGACGTTGATAGAGCTACCTTATTGAGGGGTGAAGGGCAAGGCTAGTCCTCGCTCAGATTAGCGCCGGGAAATCTGGCTCTTCCCCGCGCCGGATCTAGACACTTGAATCTCTATCCACACTTCAGTTCCTTTCACCATATTAAACTCCACTTGGATCTCAACGACATGATCATTTGCGACCTTGAGATGGTGCCAGTTCAATACCCAAGAAGATGACAACGAGGCAATGAGGTCTCGTACAGGATGGTGAGTTTGCCAAAGGGCTGGTGCGATCTCTCCAAGGAATCCTGCTAATTTCAACTGTCTGATTCCCAGTCTTACTTGCCGCCAACGAAAGCTCAAATGCGACGAAGAAAAGCCCGTGTGCGGTCAATGCCGTAAAGGCGCACGAGAGTGCCAGCCCAGTGATGGCGTTGTTTTCCGTCACCAGCAGAATGCTTCCATGAATGGGAGCGGGGACGTGGAGGACAATAATGGGGGAAAGCTGGCGGGGTTCTACTCCTACAGGAACAGCTTCAATGAACATAATGTGTGGGTAGAGGTGCCGAAAAGAGGTATGCAGAATCCGACTATGGACTTCAAATAGCCTCTGACTGACAAAATCGGAGTGACGTTCTTCAATATTACAGACCCGTTCAACATGGAAGCCTCGCCAGAACCGGAAGCGGAGCATCGACCAGAGTCCACTCCTGTCATTGTACCACAAATCGAAGAGAGATCTGCCGAAAACTTTTTCACCGTGCCGTTTGATCAGGCCTCAGGTTTGGAGGCTCTCTCTGAAGCTGCCACCAGCACTTTTCAGTACATAAGAACGGTGTCAGTTCCGGGGCATTCCCCAGGAGATATGAACGCATCACCACATTCTTCGAACAATTTAAATTTTATACTAAATCCTACCGACGTCGATGGCTCAATTGGTAAGCCTGAGAATCAACACGTTCGAGATGGAGGTGCTCGTAGGGCTGACTTCCTGTGGTCAGGCATGCCATCACCGGCAATCGACCCTACGCTAATTCCTTCTTCCACATCACCCACTGATCCAAAGCCCGTGGACGACCATGAAATTGCATACCTGCTCCGACACTTTGGGGAGACTACTGGCCAATGGTGAGCGAATTGAGATTATCGGAAGTTGATGTGCTGATGGAACAGGATGGACTTGTTTGATCTAGGCTGTTATTTCGCACACCAGGTTCCTGTTCAAGCACTCTCAAACCCTCTCCTCAAATTTTCCGCATGTGCATACTCTGCGAAGCAGCTTAGCAGAGTTCGAGGAAGGAAAGCCATCATTGGTGGCATCGTGAGCCAACAAGCTGCAATGGAATTGTATCTTAATCCCGAAGCTGTGGATTGGGCATACGTTGGAGCGAAGTACTATGATAAAGCCATACAATTATTGATGGAAGAGCTTTCACATTCAGGGAATCCAGGAACTCCTATGACCCCAGCAACCGTGATCGATGAGTCCTTCAGTCCTCACAGCATCAACCAGTCATTGCAAAATGGGCGGCAGACACCACGAAACAAGAGACGCCGTGTTTCTCGTCAACCCTCATCTAGCAACCCCGATGAAACTCTAGCAGCTGCTGCGATATTGTGTGTCTATGAATTTCTTGACAATGCGAACACTGCGTGGGCGAGACATCTCAGCGGCACGAAGTCCTTATTCGACTTGGCAGAGAAGGAGGGCATGATGCCAGTCCAGTCGCCTACATCTCCAGGGTCACTTTCACAACGAATCACTCCTTCGAGAGCCCGTCGAGCCACCTTTTGGAATTTTGCTCGACAAGATTTCCTTGCAGCCTGTAAGTTCTGCCACCCCACCCAGGTCGAACTATTGTTGAATCAGTCCAGTTATCAACGAAAGTCAAACAAGATTAAATACTGAAGACGTTGGCCTGTGGAGGGCTGCTGGCCTTCAGCTCGACGAGAGGGGTTTTGTTATTGCGAGTAATACTCAAGAATCACCGTACTCCGAAGGGCATGTGGGGATGCGCGAGGACATGATATCGAACGCGCTTATCTGGTTAATGTCAAAAATCATTAATTTCCTTGCATCTGGCGATTCTATCGATAATGTATTTCCACAGGATCGATTAAGTCCCAATGGAATACTCGGCATCAACCAGATGTTGCTTCTCGAAAGGTGGAAAGAACTGGAAAAGGAACTCGATATTTGGCATAAAGGCCTGCCGGATACATTCAAACCATGTGCTAGGCTTCCTCCCGTCACCAATGGAAGCTATCCTGTTGACTCTCCACGAGCTCTCTTCTCGGAAATTTGGTATAGCATTCCAATGTGTGCCTCAACTATGCAGTCGTATCACATGGCTCGAACGATTCTCCTCCTGAATAGACCTCACGAGTCGACTGCAAGACGGTCCACTGTGTCAGACCGTCTTCATTCATATCGTACGATCGAGAGAGAAGTTCGTTATCATAGTCATGAGATTTGTGGTATCGCTCTTGGCAGGCCAGAAGGAAGTGTACGGATACACCAAGTGCAGCCACTTTTTGTTGCAGGCCAATGTTTGACCGAGACCCGCGAACGTCGCATTATCCTCGACTTATTGCGTGGCATCGAGTCTGATTTGGGCTGGGCAACAGACTATCGCGTAAAGCAACTGTTAAAAGAGTGGGGTTGGAATGAAGAACCAAACTGAAATGCTGCTGAACCAAGGCAACCGCTCTGTGATGTCTAACTTCAAGACGTACAATCACCATGCGTAAAGAAGTTTCTGATGTAAGCCCACATTTCGACGGAGTTCCAATAACCATTCAAAGAGTCTGAAACCCCGAAGTATGGCTTGTGCCATCTTTTTGTTACAGGAGACCAGGTCCTTCGAAAAGCATCTAGGCCTTATTTGCACCTGCTTCCTTATCAGCTCCGCAGTTCTTTCTTCTAAATTATATTTACCCATAGGGCGTCTCCAAACCTATCGTAATATTAGCGCTCTGTTGTGCACCTAGAATTATGGACAATCGGCGAGGTGAAAAAGTTCGAGGAACTCCCAACGACAACTTCGAACCATCTCCATCCGCTTGGCAAAGGGATCACCGTCTTCAAACTGTCCCATTCCCTCAATGTGGAGCAATATCACCATCAGTTGAGCGCAACTCCGACTTCGGCGCTGACGATTTCTTCCAACGACGTCGACAGCATCCTCAACACGACCGATGGCGCCACCAGTGGCCTCAAAGCAACAAGCAATCCCGTTCATACCCTTCGATGCCGCAGAATCACTACATCTTCTTTCGAAAGTCACAGCGACTCAAAGAAAGCCTCACTCGAATTCTTGTCCAAGCCTTGTGGCAAATCGAGCAGTGGTATCCAGATGATATCTCGGATGGTGATTTGATGGATTGGCAGCCAGAAGATGAAATTGTTATTCGGCAGCCTGACAGTACAGTCTACGCCTACGATAAAGAATCCCCGCAAAACGGGGTATCTAGAGATGCTGGAGAAGGAATCAGAAGGTTTGGGGAAATCCCTTTAGGAAGGCACAGAGCGGCGAGCAATATTGGAGTCTCAGGCATTTCGGTCTCTTCTGCAGAAAGAGGCTCGGCGCTGTGGTGCACTGAAATTATTTCGTGAACCTGAGTGTGTATTGCCTCTGAGCGAGACCTGGGCAGCAATGATGGTATCGCCTGAATGCGAGCAACGGAAGAACACACAGAATAGGGCGTCGTTGGGGAGAGGTTGAGGACTCGGAATGAGAGGTTACTTTTTAAGACAAGATGACTAATGAGAGGTTGTTGGAGGAGAGATTACCTGGCCTCGGGGAGTTGTGGTACTGGGTGTATGATATTACCATGAGGTACGAGGAATATAACGATAATGCGAGATCAAATGCTGCTGGAAGCCATAGGATCAGTTAATGTTTTTCTTTGTATTTCTCATCTGCATGCAATTTGCAAGTCGCATCTCATCACCATAGCGAGTGCAGGATATCTGATCCCATCCCGATTTCCGAGCGCCGAATCAGATTCTGTACTGTATACCGCGCATCCCAAACCTCCAATCAGCTGCATATCAAGATTGTGGCAGGAAACCCCAAAATTCAATGAGAGCTAAACCCCATCATTGCCCCATAAGTTCGCACGATTTCAATATCCTTTCCTTTGATATTCTTACGTCCAGCATGAGCAGCGGCATCCTTGGCAACTCACATCGCTCGGAAGCTCATCAGCCACATCAGGAGAAGGGCAACGTTCTCCGCTCTCCTTCTCCTCTTCCCAACCATGTATCTTCTATCACAGCAAAATAAGGGGCCGAGCCGACTATTGCACCCATTTAGCCCAAAGAAAATAGCAAAGAACCATGAATCCCAGGTATTGCACCCATTTACCCCAAAGAAAATAGCAAAGAACCATGAATCCCACGAAACGCACAACAAGGAAAATGTTGTACATGAGGAAGTCCAACCACCAACTGCCCCTCCTGTCCTAGAAAAAGGGGCATCAAAGTCAGTATTTATGGCTATCGTGGGAGATATAAAGCACGTACCCGAAGTATATCTGCAATATCCATTGCCAAGTATTCTGAATTCTGCATGCCAAAACCCCACCGGAGCAGAGCAGTCCTAACTTCACTCTCCCGAAACTGCCAAAGATCGGAACCTTTCCATGTTACCTTGTTCGCAAGGGATTCGTCCATGCCGCGATCACGCAGACCGAGTTTCATCCACTCTCTGACTTCCTGATAAGTAGCATCCTTGCTGGGAAATGTACTTGCGAATGTTAGATTGTTGTTTTTGGGTATCTCTTCCGGCTTTGTACCCCCCTCGATGGACTCTGTGTCTACTGGCTTGTTGTCCGCCATGGCGACTTGACGTTCAATGATGGCTGCCTCTCCCTCTTCACCTTCACCCTTCTTCATAGTGACTCCGAAGAATCTGGCTGCCTTTGCGGTGCGGAAGACGGGGGTGAAGCCGCGGCCGTGGTATTTACGAGGGATGCGGCGGCGTACTCCTGATTTGCGAATTTGGTATTGGAGGCCACGGAGAGCTCGGGAGAGTTAAATAGTGGTATCTTTTGGAGTGTTCTCTTTGTCTGGGGGGGTTTGGGTTTCTTTTGTCGTTGTGGGAGAAGGTGAGCTGGCAGGTTGGGTTGGTGCCGGGCAGGTGAGCTCGAGGAAGTTGGTGGAAGTTGCGAGTTGAGAGGGTGAAGCAATGAGCGTTTCCGTTTCTTTTACTGCGGTAGGAGACTGTGGGACGACTGGCTGACTTGGTTGAGAGGGTGTGAGCTCGAGGAACTTGACGGGTGAGGACTGCGAGTTTGGGGCCATGAGATACTTGGTTCTCAATCTTGATAGCTTGATTCTTCAGTTTCTAAAGCTCGAGCACCTTGACCTGGGGAAGGGTTGATGGAGGAACGAAGGTGGGTTTTGAGGGGGGGGGTTTATTGTTCAGGATCAGTAGGTAAGGGAGGAGAAAGGACATGGCCCAATATCGAGAATGACGCAATATGTAGAGTGAATATCCAGCTTTGAAATGAAGTTGGTTCATGGAAAGTGAAAGGCTCTCGGTCTTGAACTAGCCCTAAATTTTTGATTTCGGGAGTTCTCAACAAATGCCCAGCTCCTCAGCTTTCTTGCATGTCTTGTCTCATATCCTAGCAAGACTGACAAGATTTTAACTGGCTTAAAAGTCTTGAATCCTCCTTCTCATCAACTATATCCATTGTTTTAATATACTGTTTTTTTTAAACTCATCTCAAAAGCCTGGAAGAATAGCCGCGCGTATACGTCAATGTTAACTGACCTCAATTGTACAAGTCCCGGCACAACATTTGAAACGTTAAATCTCAAGTGTCACTGAGATCGTTAGGTTCTATCAAACGTCTCAGTTTTAAATGTACCGGACGGGGTGGGACATTCAACACCTTTAATTTCAATTGTACCAGGTTATGGTAGGACAAAAACTTGAATGTACTAAGTTCAGCGGGACAATGATTCCATTGTTCACCATAGTTCTAGTACAATTAAAGTGTCAACTCTTTCTTATTTATCTTTCTCTATGTAAAAGATCTCGCTAAAAGTCAGGTAAAGTCATTGTTCCAACAACAACCTGTACATCCATCCTACTCCAAGCCCCGAACCTTCTCAACAATCTTCCGCGCAACCTCCAAATGCTCTATCATTGCAATTCTGTGCCCAGCGTACTCTCTGATATCTCGCGCGACTGCGGATTCAACGTCAGTACGGACGGTTTTGGACAAGAAAGGTGCACTTACTCTCGTTCTCCAACGGTGTCCAAGCCTTTGGCCCACGCTTCTTCCCCTTGGGTCGTAGTGGGATATTCATTAAGAGACCACTAACTCCACTGTCTTCAGCGTTTTGCTTTCCCTTTCCCGTTGCCGGCAAGATCGGAATGTCCAGCTGTGGCGTCGTGCTCCGATCAACATCAGCCGCTCTCTCCTGCTCGATTTGAGCTTTCACTCTTGGCCAATCCTTACTAGATCCCTCTCCGTTGTCGACGGTCGGATAAGCAGCACGGGAAGACACAGCCCATGCCGGTGCAACAATGAGCATGTCATAGCTGCATGAGCGGCCAATAACCGCACGCTTTTGGACTCTAGAGTGTGTTTGACAGTCTCGCAATTTCTTGGGACATGGGCAGCCGTCGACATCGACACCACACTGCTTGTCAAGATCGACTTTGGGGAGAGAAGCGCGACCGGGGACAGCTAGCTTTTGGGCTTTGGAGTGTGTCTTGCAGTCTCTCAACTTATTCAGACATGCAGAGCTGGTGTTCTCGCAGATGACTCCGCAGTACTTGTCAAGGTCGATTCTGAGAGGAAGAGGGTGAGCGGTATACTTTTTGATGCCATTTGAGACGGGGGCCAAAATGTCTCTATGCTGTATAGCACAGCTTAAGTCAGGTTTGGTTGGTGCCATGTTGCAATCTCGGTGTTGGAGAGAGTTTGGTTGTGGTTGTGATAAAGGTTGGAAAAAGAATGCGGAATCACGACAGTTGACAGAGGGAGTGAATTTATCGTTGGAAAATCTCTGGAACCGTTAGGATTGTTCCCCTCCCGACTTGGTCGCACCTTCGATGCTCGGGTGACTTGTGTTGATAGATGATGGCGGAGGGAAAGTTGGTAGAGGGAGGTGGAGTCACAATAGTCCAGGAAGTGGTTTATTTATCATTGTGAAGACATTCACAAGCTCGGCATTATTCCGGTCTGAACTTGATCGCTCCTTCGATTTTAGGAAGATTTGCTGTTGCGGAGATTTAAAAAGGAATGCGAAGCTATGATAGTCGACGGAGGAGATATCATCGGGAAGCCCGGTATTATCCCGATCTGTACTTGATTGTTCCTTCGATTATAGGAAAGCTTACTATTGTGGAAATGAAAAATTGGAAGAGGGATGCGAAGTCAAGATAATTGACAGAGAGAATCTATCTATCACAAGCCGGGGCTTTGGAAGGTCAGTATCAGTTTTATCTGCACTTAGGATTCTGGCAAGAATTATTACAGTAGAAAATGGAATAGAAAATGGAGTCACAACAGTTAACACAGCGAGTTTATTATTGTTGTGAGGGGTAAGGCAGTTTGGTATAGGTCGCATCTGTACTCAGATACCACTTTAAATTTAGGAAAAATTTAATGTAGTGAAAGTTGGAAATGCGATGCAGTGTTATAGCAGTTAACAGTGTAAGAAACTGGTGTTAGTCACAGCAGAACTCGGGTTGCTCCTTTGATCTCCAAAGATTTATGATAAGGAAAAGATAGAATTGAATGTGAGTCACGACAAATGATCTATTCTGGTTTAAGTAAACAGTGGTCAAGCAAGATGAGTGCTAATTTTATGCAAGCACAGTCCCTCCTTTAATTCTCCGCAAGACTCAGTGTTGGTATAACTGCTTGTACGTATAACTGCTTGTACGTACAGCAGCTTGACTGCTTTATAGGCTCAGGTGTACACGTGAGCAAGCGCGAGCAAACCGCTATAGCTAGTTTTAATTAGGCTTAGTTAGACTACGGGGAATGAGCATATCAACCCACCAGGTTGACTACTCTTCCTCTTTAAGAATCAACCACTACTTTACGTACTTAGCATTCTCACGAAAACTTGACGACTCTACGCGTTCCCGGTGGGCCGAAACTTAGTGTCTTAGTGTATGATCAAGAGGGTGGAGGTGGCAAAAGTGAGAAATGAGATGCGAATTACGATATAGGAGTTCTGTATTTGTTACGAGTAGTAGTATTAGGTAAATTTGCATATTAATTAAAAACTCTTATTCTGCTTTGGTTTTAGATACAACAGGAACTGGGCATTACGGAGAGAATACAGAGAAATGCGAGTTAGTTTTGAACTTGCTCGCCACTTTAGTCTAGAAAGATTTGGATTCTTATAA